>Ga0209902_100317_pt1 | contig 63395 bp, 55 predicted proteins | sample FECB27metaG_FD_188304 | JGI IMG/M metagenome (GOLD analysis project Ga0209902, IMG submission 188304) | Cyanobacterial communities from the Joint Genome Institute, California, USA - FECB-27 (SPAdes) (version 2) | ecosystem: Environmental > Aquatic > Thermal springs > Hot (42-90C) > Microbial mats...
TCGCCGGCTACGAGACCTACGCCCGCCGCATCGGCGCGCTGTTCGCCGACGAGCCGACGGTGCGCGAGGACGTGCTGGAAGGCCTGTTCCTCATCGCCGCCGCCGACGGCTGGCTGCACGACAGCGAGCTCGCCTTCCTCGAGCGCGTCGCCGAGCTCTTCCAGGTCTCGCCGACGGCGTTCCGCCGCATCAAGGCACACTTCGTCCAGGACCCGGACGACCCCTATGTCGTGCTCGGCATCTCGCCGGACGCCGACCCGGTGAAGCTGAAGGCGCGCCACCGCGAACTCGTCCGGTCGCTGCACCCCGACATGCTGATCGCCCGCGGCGTCCCGCCGGAGTTCGTGCGCATCGCCAACGACCGGCTGGCCCTCGTCAACGCCGCCTGGTCGCAGATCACGGCCGAGCGAGGACTATGATGGCGGCTGGTTGCGACGATCCTGCGGTGGTGGACCTGCCCTCGCCGAACCAGGGCCCCCGCGCCGATGGCGTCGCGCCGTCGATCCTGCTGCTGCACTACACCGGCATGCCGACCGCGGCGTCGGCCCTGGAGCGGCTCTGCGACCCCGCCGCCAAGGTGTCGTCGCACTATGTCGTCGACGAGGACGGGACGATCTACCGCCTCGTCGACGAGGAGCGCCGCGCCCACCATGCCGGCGTGTCCTTCTGGGCGGGCAGCACTGACATCAACTCGGCATCCGTCGGCGTGGAGATCGTCAATCCCGGCCACGAGCACGGCTACCGGTCCTTCCCCGACGCCCAGATCGCCGCGGTGATCGCGCTCGGCCGTGCCGTCGTCGGCCGCTGGAGCATTCCGCCGGAGCGCGTGCTCGCCCACTCCGACGTCGCGCCGGACCGCAAGCAGGATCCCGGCGAGCTCTTCCCGTGGGACCGCCTGGCGGCCGACGGCGTCGGTCTTTGGGTGGAGCCCGAGCCGATCGCGCCGGGCGTCGCCTTCCGGCGCGGCGACGAGGGGCCGCCGGTGACGGCGCTGCAGGCGATGCTCGCCCACTACGGCTACGGCCTACCGCTCACCGGCGTCTTCGACCAGCGCACCGAAGCGGTGGTGACGGCCTTCCAGCGGCACTTCAGGCCGGCGCGTGTCGACGGCATCGCCGACCGCTCCACCCTGGTGACGCTGAAGCGGCTGTCGGACGCGGTGCCCCCGGCGGCGGGCGGTGTGGGGCGGGCCTGACGGCGGCGGCGGGGCGGTGTATAGGCCCCCCGTGACACCACCTCCCGCCGTCCGCCCGCCGGCCCTCGCCGCCGCCCGCACCGCCGTCCTGTCGCTGGTCATCGCTGCCGCGGGGGGAGGGCTGGCGCACCTCGCCGGCCTGCCGGCCGCATGGCTCGCGGGGTCGTCGATCGCGGTCTCGGGTGCGGCCATCGCCGGCGTGAGGGTCGGCCTGCCGACGCGGCTGCGCGACGTCGTGTTCGTGCTGCTCGGCGTCTCGATGGGCACGGGCGTGACGCCGCAGGCGCTCGAGCGGGCGATCCACTGGCCGATCTCGCTGGCGGTGCTGGCCGTCTTCATCGCAGCCGTGATCGCCGCGGGCTTCCTCTATTTCCGCCGCGTCTCCGGCTGGGATCGCGACAGCGCCTTCTTCGCCGCCATCCCGGGCGCGCTGACCTATGTGCTGGCGCTCGCCATCACCTCACGGGCGGATCTGCCGAAGGTGGCGACCGCACAGAGCATCCGCGTCTTCGCGCTGGTGGCGGTGCTGCCGCTGGTGATCGGCAGCGTCCAGGAGGTGGTGCCGCCGAAATTGCCGCCCGTCGGCAGTCTCGCCGAGGTGGCCGTGCTGATCGCCGGCTGCGCGCTCGCCGGCCTCATCGCCGTGAAGGTGCGCGTGCCGGCGGGACTGCTCACGGGGGCCTTCTTCGCGAGCGCCGCCGCGCACGGCTCGGGGCTGGTCTCGACGGGTCTGCCGTGGTGGCTGACGGTGCCGTCCTTCGTGGCGCTCGGCGTCGTCATCGGCGCGCGCTTCATGGGCACGACGCCGCGCACGCTGATCACGCTCGCCGGTGCCTCGCTCGGCGGGCTCGCCGTCAGCGTGGCGGTGTCGCTGCTGGCGTCGCTCGTCGTCGTCGCGCTCACCGACGTGACGCTCGGCCAGGCGATGCTCGCCTTCGCGCCCGGGGGGCTCGAGGCGATGATCGTGCTGTCGCTGCTGCTCGGCATCGACCCGGCCTTCGTCGCCACCCACCAGTTGGCGCGCTTCGTCATCATCGCCCTGACGCTGCCGCTCGCCGCGCGCCTCGCCGGCGTCTCCCGCAAGTGACCGCAGCCGCCGCCGGCATGGCGCGCGTGTGCACGATCCGGCATCCCCGTTGCCCGGCGCGGTCCGATGCGGCATGGATGACGCCGCCGTGCCGAGGGGGCGACGAACGAGGCACGGCGATCCGGGGAAGGGAGCGTCATGCCGATGCCGAAGTGCCTGTTGATCGTCCTCGTTGCCGTGTCGGCGGCGTCGCCGGCCTTCGCCGAGGCGAGCCGCGCGCAGCGCGACGTCGCGCTCCAGGCCCTGCAGCTTTCCGACGGGATCGCCCTCAACACGGCCCGCAAGGGAAGCCTTCCGGCCGGTCTGCCGCCGGGCGTCTATTCGAACCGTGAGCGTGAAGGCCGCGTCGTGTGCACCCGTGAGCGGGTGCAGTCGTTCGACTCGACCAACCCCGCCCACGTCGAGATCGTCACCGTCTGCGCCCGGTGAGTGCGAAGCGCGCAGAGGTGATGCCCGTCACGGACGAGGGGTGACCGGCGATCCTAGGTTGGAACGATGCTGCTCGGGACGACGTTTTCGAGCCAACCAACCCAGGAGGACCCGGAGATGTCCATCGCCAACAGAACCGCCGCCGTCGGCCTCGCCGCGGCCGTCGCGCTCGCCTCGTTCGCCGCCGTTTCGCCGGCATCGGCCGACAGGTGGCACAACAACCGGGACGCGCGGATCGCCGCGGGCGCCGCCGCCGGCTTCGCCGCCGGCGCCATCGTCGGGGCCGCCGCGTCGCAGCCGAACTACTACTACGCCCCGCGCGGCGTCTACGTGGCGCCGGCCCCGCGCGTCTACTACCGCCCGCCGACCTATCGCTCGGACTGCGGCGTGCGCAAGGTGAAGGCCTGGGACCCGGTGCAGCGCCGCAACGTTACTGTGCGCAAGACCGTCGTCTGCCGCTGACGCAGCACCCGGCCGCATCCGGCCTGGTCGACCCTGGAAACGCGACGGCCGCCGAGGGTGCTCGGCGGCCGGTTTCTGTCGTCTGCGGTTATTGTGGCGACCGCGTCGCCGATCCGCGCAATCAACCGCCGGCGGCCCGGAAGATCGAATACGGGACCAGCGCCGTTCCCGCCGTGCTCGCGCTGCCGCCGAGCGGCAGGTCGAGCGCCGTCCACACCTCGACGAGGGCGTCGCGCAGGTGCGCGACGAGGGCGTCGTCGTGGAACGGCGTCGGCGTGATGCGCAGCCGCTCGGTGCCGCGCGGCACCGTCGGGTAGTTGATCGGCTGGATGTAGATGCCGTGGCGCTCCAGCAGGCGGTCGCTCGCCGCCTTGCAGAGCTCGGCGTCGCCGACGAACAGCGGCACGATGTGGGTGTCCGACGGCATCACCGGCAGGCCGGCGCGGCCGAGAGCCTCCTTCGTGTGGCGCACCTGGCGGCGCTGCCCGGCGCGCTCCCGCCAGGAAGCCTTCAGGTGGCGGATCGAGGCGGTCGCGGCGGCGGCGAGCGCCGGCGGCAGAGCTGTGGTGAAGATGAAGCCCGGCGCGTAGGAGCGCACGGCGTCGATGACGGAGCGCTGGCCGGCGATGTAGCCGCCGAGAACGCCGATCGCCTTCGCCATCGTGCCCTCGATGACGTCGATGCGATCCATCACGTCGTCGCGCTCGCAGATGCCGGCGCCGCGCGGGCCGTACATGCCGACGGCGTGCACCTCGTCGATATAGGTCATCGCGCCGTACTTCTCGGCGAGGTCGGCGATGCGGGCGATCGGCGCGACGTCACCGTCCATCGAGTAGACGGACTCGAACACGATCAGCTTCGCCCGCTCGCGACCCGCCGCCTTCAGCAGCGTCTCCAGGTGCTCGACGTCGTTGTGACGGAACAGCTGCTTGGCGGCGCCGGAGCTCTTCACGCCGGCGATCATCGAGGCGTGGTTGAGCTGGTCGGAGAGGATCAGGCAGTCCGGCAGCAGCCGGGCGATGGTGGAGATCGCCGCCTCGTTCGACACGAAGCCGGAGGTGAAGGTGAGGGCGGCCTGCTTGCCGTGCAGGTCGGCGAGCTCGGCCTCGAGCTCGACCAGCGGGTGGTTGGTGCCGGAGATGTTGCGGGTGCCACCGGCGCCGGCGCCCATGCGGTCGGCGGCGTCCTTGAGGGCGCCGACCACGGCCGGATGCTGGCCCATGCCGAGATAGTCGTTCGAGCACCAGACGACGATCTCGCGGCTTTCACCGCCAGAGCGCATCACCGCGTGGGGAAAACGCCCGGCGATCCGCTCGATGTCGGCGAAGACGCGGTAGCGCTTCTCGTCCTTCAGCGCACCGAGCGCCGCTTCGAACACGGAATTGTAGTTCATCAATCCGTTTCCACTTGCCGCGGCAGCGCCCGCACCGGCATCGCCCCGCGCCGCACCTCTGAACCCCGCACCGCCCCTCCGACCTGGAGCAAATCTAGCGTGGGCGCGCCGGAATGTCGAAAGCACGCATTGCCGCGCCGCCGGCCGGGCCATTTCCCGGGTGACGATGACACGGCGCGCCCGTGCCGCCTTGCGCAGGATCAGTTTTGAAAAATGAGAAACGAGCGGGCGCGGTCGGGTCGTCGTTGATCTGGCGCGGCAGGCTGCCATAGTGCGGCACCTGCAGGAGCCGAAGCGATGACCACTGACGCCGCATCGTCGATCACGTTCAGCAACCCCGAGGGAATCCCCTGGCCGGGCGGCTACTCGCTCGTCGTCGACGTGCGGGGGCCGTCGCGGCTGATCCTGCTCGCCGGCCAGATCGGCTTCCGCCCGGACGGCACGTTGCCGGCCGACTTCGAGGGCCAGGCCGTCGCGGCCTTCGAGAACGTCAAGCGCGCGCTGGAGGCGGTGGGGGCGACGTTCGCCGACGTCGTGAAGCTCAACAACTACCTCGTCGACATCGCCGCCGACCTCGGCACCTACCGGGCCGTGCGCGACCGCTACGTCAATCGCGCCAACCCGCCGGCGAGCACCACGGTGGCCGTGCCGGCGCTGGCGATCCCCGGTGCGACCTACGAGGTCGAGGCGATGGCGGTGATCGCCGGGTGACAGGGCGGAATGCATCCGGCCGCTGCGGCCGGTGCCGTCGCCCGGGCGGCGGCTTCTCAGAACGCCTTGAACGTCACGATCGTCTTGGTGTCCTGGATGCCCTCGATGGTGTGCACCTTCTCGGCGATGAAGTGGCCGATGTCGGCGTTTTCCTCGACGTAGATCTTCACCAAGAGGTCGTAGTCCCCGGCGGTGGAGTAGACCTCCGAGGCGATCTCGGCGTCGGCGATGCGGTTGGCGACGTCGTACGCCTTGCCGAGGTGGCATTTCACCAGGATGAAGAAGGGCTTCATGAGCAACTCCGGCACGCCCCGGAGCGGGGCCGCTGCAATCGGTCGGACTGAACCGGAAGCCCGGCGCCGGAGCAAGGGGCAAGGCCCACGGACCACCCACTGTCCCGTCTGTCGGAGATCGGTCGCTTCTGATTTTCACTCGCATCTGCCGCGGACTCTTGCCATCCACCCCCCGACGCGCGCAAAAGAGAGGGAAGGCGGATCGTCCGGGCCGCGGGCTTGCAGCAATTGGACGAGCGCAACGCCACAGCAGAGCCGGAGCCGATCGCGATGCCGTCCCCCGCCAAGACCGCCGCCGCCGCGTCCTCGTCTGTCGTCGTGCCGATGCCGCGCGCCCTCACCGAGCGCCAGCGCCGGGTGATCGCCCACATGGTCGCCGCCGTCGACCGGGCCGAATCCAGCGACCACCCGTTCTCGTACTTCTATGCGCGGGAGCTTTTCCCGGCCGACTTCTACCGTGACATCCTGGCGAGCCTGCCGGCGAAGTCGGCCTACGCGCCGATCAACATCGAGCGCTGGCGCCGGCCGAACGGCGAGAGCACGCGCGACCGCTTCTTCCTGTCGCGCGAGGCGCTCGACACGCTGCCGCCGGAGCTCAAGCAGTTCTGGCGCGAGATGACCGAGATCCTGACGTCGCCGGAGTTGAAGCAGGCGGTCTTCCGCAAGCTCGCCACCGACATCGCGCTCCGCTTCGGCACGACGCCGGCGAAGGTCGGCGACATCCAGGCGTGGCCACGCTGCACGCTCCTGCGCGACACCGAGGGCTACCGGATCAAGCCGCACACCGACGGCCTCGAGAAGATCGTCACGATGCAGATCTACCTGCCGCCGGACGAGAGCCAGCGCGACATCGGTACCGTGCTCTACGAAGAGGACGGCTCCCTCATCGCCAAGCTGACGCGCCGCTCGCTGAAGAAGTTCAAGAAGTTCGAGTTCCTGCCGAACACCGGCTACGCCTTCGCGGTCAACAACCGCAAGGACAAGAAGAGCTGGCACGGCACCGAGACGCTCGCCGGCTCGGTCGGCACGCGCAACACCATCATGAACCTCTACCGCGGTACGTCGGAAGAGGAATACTACTGATCGACGAGGCCGACGGGCGCTCCTCGCCCGTCGGCCGAGCTCGAGGCCGGCCGCCACCCGCGGCCGCGTCGGAGCACACCGCCGGCAATTTTTCTGCAGATCGGTGTCACACTCCGGCGACCTGTCTCGTCCTGTCCCTGAACCCGGGCTCCTCCGGGCCTCGAGAGGACGACGATGACCCCCCGTATCGACCTGTTCAAAGCTGCGCCCGACGCCATCAAGGCCATGATGGGCCTCGAGACCTATGTCCGCGCCAGTGGCCTTCAGCCATCTCTGATGGAACTGGTGAAGATGCGCGCCTCGCAGCTCAACGGCTGCGCCTTCTGCCTCGACATGCACGCCCGCGACGCCCGCAAGCAGGGCGAGAGCGAGCAGCGGCTTTATCTCCTGAGCGCCTGGCGCGAGTCGCCGCTCTTCACCGACAGCGAGCGCGCGGCGCTGGCATGGACGGAGGCGCTGACGCGGCTGCCGGACACGGGGGTGCCGGACGCGATCTACGAGGAACTGGCCCGCCACTTCTCGGAGGCCGAGATCGTCCGCCTGTCCATGCTGATCGTGGCGATCAACGGCTGGAACCGCCTCAATGTCGGCGTCCGCACCGTTCATCCCGTCGAGGAGCGCAGCGCCGCGTGACGGGAAGCTCACCCATGTCGTCGGGGCCGGCGGACGGCTTCGAGCCGCACCGGCGCCGGCTGCGCGGGCTCGCCTACCGCATGCTGGGCTCGGTCGCCGATGCCGAGGACGTCGTGCAGGACGCGTTCCTGCGCTGGCACGGCGCCGACCGGACCACGGTGGACGATGCGGGCGCTTTCCTGTCCCGCGTCGTCACCCGGCTCTGCCTCGACCGGCTGAAGTCGGCGCGGGCGCGGCGGGAGACCTATGTCGGCTCGTGGCTGCCCGAGCCCGTCCTCGATGCCGATGCCTTCGGCAGCGGCGAGGCGGAGGACGCCGCCCTCGACCTGTCGGTCGCGCTGATGCTGGCGCTCGAGCGGTTGTCGCCGCTCGAGCGCGCGGCGTTCCTCCTCCACGACATCTTCGACGCGAGTTTCGACGAGATCGCCGCGACGCTCGGGCGCTCGCCGGCGACCTGTCGCCAGCTCGCGACCCGCGCCCGCCGCAACGTCCGCTCCGAGCGGCCGCGCTTTCCGGTGCCGACCGAGGAGAGCGAGCGCATCGCCCGTGCCTTCCGCGCCGCCGCCGTCAGCGGCGACGCGTCGGCTCTCTCGCAGGTGCTGGCCGCCTCCGTCGTGCTCACGGCGGACGGGGGAGGGCGCGCATCCGCGGTGAAGGCCCCGCTCGTCGGGCGCGAGGCGGTGGTGCGGTTCTTCAGTCGGGTCGCCCGCGCGCCGCTCGGACCGGGCATCGTCCGCGAGGCGCGGATCAACGGCCTCGCCGGCTATGTCACGCGCTACGCGGACGGTACCCTGCAGACCACCGCCTTCGAGATCGAGGACGGCCTGATCACCGCCATCCACGTCGTTCGCAACCCCGACAAGCTGGCGCACGTCCCCCCGCCGTAGGGTCGACAGGGGAACCTCGGGGGACGCCGGACCTGGCGGAGCGCTTTGACATCCGATTGCCGGCGCGGCTACGGTGCGGCCTCCTCATGGGGGTGCCCGTCCGGGCTGAGAGGTCGTGCGCGACCAACCCCTCGAACCTGAACCGGGTCATGCCGGCGGAGGGAATGGGATGGCCGCACGCTTCGACAAGTCCTCCGATACATCCGTTCGACCGGGCGGCTCGCCGCGGCCGGATGCTCCGCGCCGGCGCCGCAGCGTCGACCACTCCGTCTATGTCGTGCTGGACCCGTCGGCCTCGAACGGCCGGCCGCTGACGGAGATCGCCCGCGCCGCGGTCGCCGGTGGCGCAACCCTCCTGCAGTACCGCGACAAGCACGCCTCCACCGGCGCCATGGTGGCGACGACGCGGGCGCTCATCGCCGCGCTGGCGGGCTCGGGCGTGCCGCTCGTCGTCAACGACCGCATCGACGTGGCGCTCGCCGCCGGAGCCGACGGCGCCCACGTCGGCCAGGACGACATGGCGGTTGCCGACGCGCGCCGCCTGCTCGGGCCGGGGGCCATCATCGGCCTCAGCCTCAACTCGGTCGCCGAGGCGGAGGCGGCCGAGCTCGACCTCCTCGACTATGTCTGCGGCCAGTGCGCCTTCGCCACCGCGAGCAAGGCCGACGCACCGCCGCCGATCGGCGTCGCCGGCATCGCCGAGATCGCCGCGACCGTCCGCCGGCGGGCGCCGTCGATGCCCGTCGGCGCCATTTCCGGCATCACCGCCGACACTGCCGGCACCGTCATCGCCGCCGGCCTCGACGGTGTCGCCGTCATCTCCGCCGTGTGTGCCGCCCCTGATCCCGAGGCTGCGACCAGAGCGCTCCGCCGCGCCGTCGACGCCGCCCGTCCGAAGGCCTCCGCATGACCGCTCCGACCACGCCCATCGCGCTCTCCATCGCCGGCACCGACCCAACGGCGGGCGCCGGCCTGCAGGCCGACCTCAAGACGTTCTCCGCCCTCGGCGTCTACGGCGCCACCGTCGTCACCGCGCTGGTGGCGCAGAACACCACCGGCGTGCAGGCGATCCAGGAGATCCCGCCGGCGTTCGTGCGGGCGCAGATCGATTCCGTCTTCTCCGACCTCGCCGTCGCGGCGGTGAAGATCGGCATGCTGTCGCAGCCTGCGGTGATCGATGCGGTGGCCGGCGGGCTCGAGAACTGGTTCGGCGACCAGACCAGTCCGCCGGTGGTGCTCGACCCGGTGATGGTGGCGGCCTCGGGAGATCCGCTGATCGCCGACGCGGCGGTGGCGGTGCTGACGCGGCGTCTGTTCCCGATGGCGCTGTTGATCACGCCGAACCTGTTCGAGGCGGCGCGCCTGCTCGGCGTGGCGGTGGCCGCGAACGAGGCCGAGATGGTGGAGCAGGGCACGGCGCTCCTCGACCTCGGCCCCGCGGCGGTGCTGGTGAAGGGCGGCCACTCCGGCGGCGCCGAATCGGCGGACGTGCTGGTGCAGGCCGGCCGCGAGCCCGCGTGGTTCCGCGCGCCGCGCATCGCCACCCGCAATACCCACGGCACCGGTTGCACGCTCTCCTCGGCGATCACCGCGGGTCTCGCCAAGGGGGCCGGGTTGGAGGAGGCCGTCGGCGAGGCCAAGCGCTACATCGCCGCCGCCATCGCCGCGGCGGACCGGCTGACGATCGGCCGCGGCCACGGCCCCGTCCACCACTTCCACGCGTTCTGGCCGGCCTGAGGCGCGGCGGCCGGCGCGTCACAATCCTGAAATCGGAATCGTGTCAATCGGCCGCCAGAGCGTGCCGGTGCAAGACGTTCCTGCCCGCTCGTTCCGCCGATTCTGTCCTCCGGTGGCGGCGGCTGCCAGGTCGGCCGGCGCGAGCAAGGTTTCAGCCATGAGCGACGACGCTCCGACGCGTCTGTGCCGCACGATCTTCCTGTCCGACGTGCATTTGGGCACGCGCGGCTGCCAGGCTCATCTGCTGCTCGAATTTCTGCGTCGCCACGATGCGGAGACGATCTATCTCGTCGGCGACATCGTCGACGGCTGGCGGCTGCAGCGCGCCTGGTACTGGCCGCAAGAGCACAACGACGTCGTGCAGAAGCTGCTCCGCAAGGCCCGCAAGGGCGCGCGCATCGTCTACGTGCCCGGCAACCATGACGAGTTTCTGCGCGACTATCTCGGCATGCACTTCGGCGGCGTCGAGGTCGTCGATTCGATCATCCACGAGACGGCGGACGGCCGCCGCCTGCTGGTTATCCACGGCGACCAGTTCGACATCGTCGTCCGCCACGCCAAGTGGCTCGCATTCCTCGGGGATTGGGCTTACACTGCCGCCCTCGGGGTAAATACCTGGCTCAATGTGGGCCGGCGCAAGATCGGCCTCACCTACTGGTCGCTCTCCGCCTGGGCGAAGTTGAAGGTGAAGAACGCCGTGAATTTCATCGGGCAGTTCGAGGACGCCCTCTGTGCCGAGGCGCGCCGTCGCTCCGTCGACGGTGTCGTGTGCGGCCACATCCACCACGCAGCAGTGCGAGAGATCGCCGGCCTGAGCTACGTCAACACCGGCGACTGGGTCGAGAGCTGCACGGCGATCATCGAATCGCACGACGGCACGCTGGAACTCGTGCACTGGGCGAGTTCGTCGCGGGACCTGGTTCCGGTCGCATCGCCCGGCGCACGCGCCGCCGCATGAGCCGACTTCTCCTCGTCAGCGACGCTTGGCATCCGCAGATCAACGGCGTCGTCAGGACGCTGGAGCGCACGCTCGAAGAGCTCGAGGCCTTCGGCGTCGAGTGCGAGACGCTGACGCCGGCGGACTACAAGACGCTTCCCTGTCCGACCTATCCCGAGATCAGGCTGGCGCTCGCCACGCCCGGCTCGGTCAATCGCCGGATGAGCGGATCGGGCGCCGAACTCATCCACATCGCCACGGAGGGGCCGCTCGGCGTGCTCGCCCGGCGCTGGTGCGTGAAGAACGGTGTCCGCTTCACGACGAGCTACCACACGCGCTTTCCGGAATATGTCGAGGCGCGCATCCCGATCCCGCTCGACTGGACCTACGCCTGGATGCGCTATTTCCACGGCGCTGCCGCCGCCTGCATGGTGGCGACGCCGACGCTGGAGCGCGACCTCGCGGCCCGCGGGTTCACCAACCTGGTGCGCTGGAACCGGGGCGTCGATCACAGCCTGTTCAATCCTGACCACCGCCGGGTGCTCGACCTGCCGCGGCCGATTTTCGGCTATGTCGGCCGCGTCGCCATCGAGAAGAACCTCTCGGCCTTCCTCGAGCTCGACCTGCCGGGCTCGAAGGTGGTCGTCGGGGACGGGCCGGCGGTGGCCGATCTGCAGCGCCGTTTTCCGGATGTCGTCTTCACCGGCGCCAAGGTCGGTCGCGAACTCGCCGAGCACTTCACCTCGCTCGACGTCTTCGTCTTCCCGAGCCTCACCGACACCTTCGGCAACGTGGTGATCGAGGCCCTGGCGAGCGGGGTGCCAGTCGCAGCCTTTCCGGTGATGGGCCCGATCGACGTGATCGGCGACAGCGGCACCGGCGTCCTCGACGTCGACCTGCGCAAGGCGGCTCTCGGTGCTCTCGAGATCCCGCGGGCGCGCTGCCGCACCTATGCGCTGGGCTTCTCGTGGGAGGCCTCGGCGCGCAACTTCCTCGAGAACATGCTGGCGGCGATCGGCCACGAACTCCCCGACCTGCCGCTCAGGGCCGCGGCCGAGTAGTCGCGGCCTCGTCGACCGTCTCCACGGTCAGCGCCGTCTGGCGGAGCACCTCGAACAGTGCCGCCGTCGACAAGCCGAACAGCAGGATGCCGCAGCAGGCCGCCATCGGCCCGAGCAGGCGCCATTCCGACGTCGGCAGCACGTCGCCGTAGCCGAGCGTCGTGTAGTTGACGAAGGCGAAATAGAACGACGCGTCGCCGTCGGTGGTGACGCCGAGCAGCTTGTAGAGCGACGCCCAGACGATGATCTCGAGCATGTGGGCGATGAGCAGGGTGATGGCCGACGGCAGCACCGTGCGGACGATGCGGAAGAAGCGGTGCCGCGTCGCGTCCCGGGCGAGCCTGGGCGAGGCGACGATGACGGCGCTGATCACGGTCGTATGGATGGCGACCGCGACCAGGCACGCGACCGTGCCGATGAGAACAGGAATCATGCGGCCCCCCACTCTCCGGCCGGCGCCCAGCCGCCGCGCGGGCGTCGCAACGCGGCCGTCCGCTTCCTATATCGCAGCTGACGCCATTCCACGAAGGATCGCCGATGTCCATCCTCCGCCTCGCCGCCGCCGCCGCCGTCCTGTCTCTGTGTCTCGCGGCCCCCGCTTTGGCGGACGGGCCGGACGAGATTTTCGAGAAGACCACCGTCTGGCGGATGCTCTCGCCGGACGCCAAGCTCGTCGTCTACGGCATCGACGACCCGGCGATCGAGGGCGTCGCCTGCCACTACACGCTGCCCTACATCGGCGGCTACAAGGGCATGTTCGGCCTCGCCGAGGAGGTCTCCGACATCTCGCTCGCCTGCCGGCAGACCGGGCCGATCACCTTCAAGGAGAAGTTCGAGCAGGGCGAGGAGGTGTTCAGCCAGCGGCGCTCGCTCGTCTTCAAGCGCATGCAGATCGTGCGCGGCTGCGACACGAAGCGGAATGTCCTCGTCTATCTCGTCTATTCCGACCGGATCATCGAGGGCAGCCCGAAGAACTCGACCTCGACGGTGCCGATCATGCCGTGGGGCGCCGCTCCCGCGCCGCGCTGCGCCGACTTCGTCGACTGACGCCGGTCGACACGCAGGTGTGACGTGTGCGCTGGGGATGATCTCCCCTGCCGCGGCATCGGCGCTTGAGCCATCCGGCGCAGTGCTTTACGCAAAACCCAAGCCTCCACCGCTATGCCTAACATCCGGTTAAGGGCGAGTGGCTAGGGGGGCGCCGGATGGGGCAGCTGGTGGTTCACGTGAGGCCCCGAACCCTGGGCTTTGTCGCAATGCTGGCCGCCATGACGGCGGTCGGCGGCTGCGTCGCGCCCTATGGCGAGCGAGTCGACCCCGAGGCGCTCGCCCAGGATCGCATTCTCGGGCCGGAGGCCGCCTTCGTCGCGCCGCCGGTCAGCGGGCCGCCGGTCATCGGCGTCATCCAGCGCACCTATCGCAACGCCGTCACCCAGTCGATCATCCTGCACACCGACGGGGCCATCGCCGGCGAAAACACCTTCGACGTCACCTTCTACGGGCCGCTAAAGGCGGCGCCCGACGCCGGCAACCTGAAGCGCGACACCGGTACGCTGACGGTGATCGGCGCCGAGATGCGGCGCAAGATCCCGCTGCCGATGGCGATCTCGCCGGACTACGCACAGAACAGCTACGGCCCGTTCGGCTTCGCCTTCGGCGGCACCGCCGCCGGGCGTTGCCTCTACGCCTGGCAGCGCATCCACGCCCAGCGCAACATCTTCCAGGAGCCGAGCGCGCGCGGCGAGATCAGCATCCGGCTGAGGCTCTGCCGCCGCGGGGTCACCGACGCGCAGCTGCTGGCGGTGATGTACGGCTACCAGATCGTCGCGACGCTGCCGAACCCGAACTGGAACCCGTTCGGCACGCCGCCGCCGGCCGACCCGTCGATCGGCCAGCGCGGCGTGACGATCAACCCGTTGGCGCACGAGCCGTCGTCTCTCGACGGTGTTCCGGCGGCGGCCGTCCCGGTGGTGCCGCAGGCCGCCACGCCGGCGCGCTCGGCCGCGCCGCGGGCGACGCGGCGGACCGAGACCGCCCCGGTGGCCGCCAGTCGGGTGCGCCAGCCCCCCGACCGGCTGCCGACGCCGCTCGCCGAGCCGTCGATGATCCGGCAGACCAGCCCGACGTCGGCGCCGACGCAGCAACTGGGCATGCCGCCGGCGCTGAGCGAGGCGTCTCCGGCCGCTGCGCCGGCGAACCCTCCCGCGTCGGCCGTCCCGGCGGCACCCGCCACCGGTCAGCCTGTCCGGCAGATCGTGCCCACCTCGCCGTCGCCGTCGCCCGTGCCGTCCGCCCCCGCGGCACCGGCGTCGTCGACCGCCGTGCCGGCTGCCCCGAGGGCTGCTCCATGACGCGCCCGACCTTGCAGACCGCCGGCCGGCAATGCACGGGTTGTGCGCGATGACGATCGTCTGGGCGTTCCTGTGGCTCGCCAGTTCGCTGGTGCTGATCGGCCTGTTGGCCCAGCCGATCAGCATGTCGACGCATCTCGCCGTCGGCCTGGTGGCGATCGCGGCGATCGCCGTCATCAAGATGTTCAAGCCGATGGGGCTGTGGCGGTCGATCTTCCTCGCCTTCGGCACGGCCGTGGTGCTGCGCTACGTCTACTGGCGGACCACCTCGTCGCTGCCGCCCGTCGAGCCGCTCGCCAACTTCATTCCGGGCATCATCCTCTACGTCGCCGAGATCTACAGCGTCGGCATCCTGGCGATCTCGCTGTTCGTCGTCTCCGATCCGCTGAAGCGCCCTCCGGCGCCGCGGCTCAGCGACGACGAACTGCCGACCGTCGACGTCTTCATCCCCACCTACAACGAGGACAAGGCGCTGCTGGCGATGACCGTCGCCGCAGCGCGGGGGATGGACTATCCCGACGGCAAGCTGACGATCTACCTGCTCGACGATGGTGGCACCGACCAGAAGTGCAACTCCATCAACCGCTTCGAGGCGGAGGCGGCGACCGAGCGGCGCGCCGAGCTGACCGCGCTCGCCACCGGCCTCGGTGCCAAATACCTGACGCGGGCACGCAATGAGCACGCCAAGGCCGGCAATCTCAATGCCGCACTGGCCGTCACCAACGGCGATCTCGTCGCCGTCTTCGACGCCGATCACGCGCCGACGAGCGACTTCCTCACCGAGACCGTCGGCTTCTTCAACCGGGAGCCGAAGCTGTTCCTGGTGCAGACGCCGCACTTCTTCATCAACCCCGATCCCGTCGAGTACAACCTCAACACCTTCAACCGCACCGCGTCTGAGAACGACCAGTTCTACGGCATGGTGCAGCGCGGTCTCGACAAGTGGAACGCGTCGTTCTTCTGCGGCTCGGCGGCGGTGCTGCGGCGCAAGGCGCTGCAGGAGAGCAACGGCTTCTCCGGCCTGTCGATCACCGAGGACTGCGAGACGGCGCTGGAGCTGCATTCGCGCGGGTGGACCAGCGTCTACGTCGAGAAACCGCTCGTCGCCGGCCTGCAGCCGGACACCTACACGAGCTTCATCGGCCAGCGGTCTCGCTGGGCCCAGGGCATGATGCAGGTCATGATCCTGAAGAACCCGATGCTCAAGCGCGGCCTCTCCTTCCCGCAGCGCATCTGCTACATGTCCAGCCTGATCTACTGGCTGTTTCCGTTTTCCCGGCTCGTCTTCCTGTTTTCGCCGCTGCTCTATTTGTTTTTCGGACTACAGATCTTCGACACCAGCGGCAACGAGTTCTTCGCCTACACGATGGTGTACATCATCATCAACCTGTTGATGCAGAACGCGCTGTACGGCAAGTTCCGCTGGCCGTGGATGTCGGAGATCTACGAATACCTGCAGTCGGTCTATCTCGGCCGCGCCGTGCTGTCGGTGATCGCCAGCCCGCGCCGGCCGGTGTTCAAGGTCACCGACAAGGGGCAGACGACGGCGCAGGACCAGATCTCCTCGCTCGGCTGGCCGTTCTACGGCATCTTCGCGCTCTTGGTGGCCGGCGTCGTGGCGACCGTTTGGCGGGTCGTCACCGAGCCGCTGTCGAACGACGTGACGCTCGTCGTCGGTGGCTGGAACCTGTTCAACCTGCTGCTCGCCGGCTCCGCCCTCGGCGTGGTGGCGGAGCGGCGCAACCTGCGCCAGGCGCCGCGGGTGGACGTGTCGCGCCCGGGCGACCTGATCATCGGCGACACCACCGTGCCGGTGATGATCGAGGACGGCTCGATGTCCGGCGTGCGCCTGATGGTGAAGCGCGGCGGCGTCGGCACCATCGTCTCGGGCACGCACTGCGCGCTGCGCTTCACGCCGTCGAAGCCGCTGCCGTCCGACCGCATGCCGATCATCGTGCGCGACGTCGGCGTGATGACCAACGGCGACATCCAGCTCGGCTGCAGCTCCGACCCGACGGAGCCGGTGCACGACCGGCTGCTCGCCGACCTCGTCTTCTCCGACTCGGCCCGCTGGCAGGCGCTGCTGATCAAGCGCCGCGTCGAGGTCGGCGTCATCCGCGGCACGCTCTTCGTCATCATCACGTCCGCCGTGCACGCCATCCGCGGCATCAGCTACATCTACCGCACCCGTGCCTCGCGCCGCGCCCAGCGGAGGCGTGTCGCATGAGGGGCTGGTGGCGCCGGCCGCGTCTGGCTCTCGCCGCGGTGGTGCTGCTGGCGGCGACGGCGGTGGTCTCGGCGCAGATGCCGTGGCCGCCGCGCGATGGCGGGACCGACACCGCCCCGTCCAGCGGCGCCGGCACCGGGGCAATGCCGGTGCAGCCTCCCGCCGCCGCCGCGCCGGCCGCGCCCTCCAGCCGCGGCGCGGCGCCGTTCCAGATGCGCAGCGGCGAGCCGACGCCGGCGACACCGGTGCAGCCGCGTGCGCCCACCGCGGCTGCGCCCGCCACGGCGGCACCGGCGAACGCCGCCACACCGGCCGCCGTCGCCGTCGACCGGCCGATCCTGTCCGCTCCCGACATCAGCCTCGCCGGCGAAAACGCGTCGGTGACGGAGACCGTCTATCTCAGCGCCGGCGAGGCCGCGCGGCCGGCGACGCTGTCGGTCGGCATGGTGTCGGCGGTGGTGGTGATGCCGGAGGCGTCGCGGCTGACGGTGACGATCAACGGCGAGCCGGTGATGGCCGAGCCGATCACCTCGGCGGGCCGGATGCGGCGCTATCAGGCGCGGCTGCCGGCCGGCGTGTTGCGCGCCGGATCGAACCGCGTCCGCATCGCCGTCGAGCAGCGGCACCGGGTCGATTGTTCGGTGGCGGCGACGTTCGAGCTCTGGTCGCTGCTGCAGCCGGCGACGACGGGCCTCAGCTTCGAGGGCGGTCCGGTGGCGCTGTCCGGGCTCGCCGATCTTCCCGCCGTCGGTCTCGGCGACACCGGTTCGACCAGCCTCGTGCTGTTCGGGCCGTTCCAGGACGGGCCGCTCGGCACCCGCTTCGAGGCCGTCTCCGCGGTGACGAGCGCCGCCGCGGTGCTCGGCCGGTTCGGCCATCCGGTGGTCGAGCAGGGCACCGGGGGGCGACCCGGCCCGCGGTCGCCGGGACGGCTCGCCGTGGTCGTCGGCACGGCGATCGCCGTGCTGCCGTTCACGACGGTGGGAGCCGCCGAGGCGGAGCAGGGGCCGACGGTGGCGTTCGCCTCCGACCCTGCCACCGGTGTGCCGACGCTGGTGGTGAGCGGGCCCACGCCGGCTGCGGTCCAGGCCGCGATCGCGCGCCTGCGGGCGACCGCCGGCGAGGTGGTCTACCCCGGCGAAGGGCCGGGACGGTGGCGGTTTCCGGAGGTCGTCGAGTTCGACGGCGGCGAGGCGCGCACCTTCGCCGAACTCGGGCTGCGCACCCAGGAGGTCTCCGGCCGGCGCTTCGCCGAGAGCTTCGGGTTCCTGCTGCCGGACGACTTCTATGGTGCGAGCAGCGGCACGGCGCGGCTTCGCCTCGACGCCGCCTTCACCGAGGAGGTGGGGCCAGGCAGCGTCATCAACATCCGCGTCAACGGCCAGGTGGCGCTCAGCCTCCGCCTCGCCACGACGCGGGGCGGGCTGTTCGACAAGCGCCGCGTCAACGTCCCCATGCAGTTCTTCCGGCCGGGCTACAACCGCATCGAGCTCGAGACGGTGTTGGTGACGCAGTCGGATCTCGAGTGCCCGCCGGGCATGTCGGGGACCGGCGAAGACCGCTTCGTGCTGTTCGATTCGAGCGTCTTCGAAGTGCCGGATTTCGCCCGCTTCGGCTCGTGGCCGAGCCTCGCCGCGTTCTCGGCCGACGCCTTCCCCTACGACGTCCGGGCCGATCGCCCGCTGGCGCTTTATCTCGGCGGCAGCGCCGCCGCCGCACCGGCCGCCGCGACGCTGCTGGCGCGGATCTCCGTCGATACCGGCACGCCGGTGCTGGCGGAGGTGATCCCCGACGAGGCGGGCCTCACGGGTCGCGCGGCGCTCATCATCGCGACCGCCGCCGACGTACCGCAAGCGGTGGTATCGGCCACCGGCCTGTCGCTGGCGATCGACCAGTGGCGGACGGCCGCCGTCCGCGCGCCCGCGCCGGCCGCGCCCGCCGCAACGGGCGCGTTTGCCGATGCGATGCGACGGCTCGAGCAGTTGCAGCCCGCCGTGCCCGCAGCCTCGCCCGCCGGACCGCCGATCGACATCGGCAATCCCGAGCGCACGCGGGCCCTTTACGATCAGTGGCGGCGGCAGGTCGGCGACGACGCCACCAGCGACGTGCTGCAGTGGCTGCGCCAGCGGCTGAACGAAGCGACCTCGATCTTCGGCATCGACGGCCGCCAGGGCGGCGGGCCGGTGCGGCTGTCGCCGCGCAGCAACCTGGCGCTGGCGCAGGCACCGGCCTCGCCGCCGACGTGGCGCTCGGCGTTCTGGCCCGGCACCGCGCCGGCCCCGTGGACGCTGCTCACCGCTCCGAACGATGCCGCTCTCGTGACCGGCACCGCCATGCTGACGGCGCCGCACGCGTGGCTGCGCCTGTCCGGGGCGGTCGCCATCTACGACGAAGCCACCGGCGGCGTGGCGGCGTTTCCGGCGCGCGCGGTGGTCGACGTGGCGACGCAGCCGTTTTCGCTGGTGAACGCGAGGCTCGCCTCGGCCAACTGGTTCTCGATCAACATCGCCGTCTACGTGTGGGTGGTGGCGGCGATGGTCTTGTGCGTCGGCGTGACGAGTTGGATGTTCTTGCGCAGGCTCGGCAGGAGGGCCGATCCGTGAGAGCGACCGAGCGAGATCCCCCGTCGATGTCCGCCGCGCCAGCATCCCGCCGCCTGAAGATCGGCCTCTTCGCCGGCGCGGCCGCCGTGGTGGCGACCGTGGCGACCGTTCTCGTCGCCAACGCCATCGGCGAGACGACGGGCGGCCCTGACCCCGTCGTGCTGGCGCAGGCACCGCTGATCGTTCCGGAACGCCAGACATCTGCCGACGCGGCCACGGCGCCGGCCGCCGGCACGGCCACGGCGCCTGCTCCGGCCGCCGCTCCCACGGCCCAGGCTCCTGCGGTCGCCAGCCCCACCGCGGGCGCCGATGCGCCGCCCGAGGTGGACGACGGCGCGCTGCGCTATTTCCTGCAGCAGGGCGACACGCGGCGGGCCCAGGCCGAGATGCAGCGCCTGCACCGGCTCTATCCGAACTGGGAGCCGCCGGCGAACCTGTTCGATCCCAACGCGCCGATGCCGAGCGACGTGCAGCCGATCTGGGACCTCTATGGCGCCGGCGACTATGCCGCCGCTCGCCGGGCGATCGCCGACCGGCAGGCCGCCGAGCCCGGATGGACGCCGCCAGCCGATCTCCTGGCGGCACTCGACCAGGTGGGCGAGCGCCAGCGCCTGTTGAACGCCGCCGACGCCGAGCAGTGGGAGACCGTCCTCTCCATCGCCGACGGCGCGCCGTCCATGCTCACCTGTGACAACATCGAGGTGCTCTGGCGGGTGGCGGAGGCGTTCGCCCGCACCGGCAGCGAGCAGCGCGCCGTCGATGCCGAGACCTATATCGTTGAGAACTGCCCCGGCGCCGCGCCGAAGGTGGCGGCTTTGCAGAAGGCGCTGGCGTTCCTGCCGCTCGCCCGCGTCGAGGCTCTCCTGGCACGGGCGAGCGATCCGCCGGCCGCCGACCCGGCCTTCGACGTGGTGCGGCTCGAGATCGCCCGCCGGCAGGTTTCCGCCGCCAACGACGACCCGTCCCAGACGGCACCGGCGGACGCGCTCGCCCGGCTCGGCGCCGCCGCCCAGGCGGACGGTGGTGCCAACGACGCGCTCCTGCTCGGCTTCTACGCCTACCGGCACGGCGACGCCCAGGGCGCCACCGGCTGGTTCCTCTACGCCCTGCAGCGCGGCGGCGGCGCCAAGGCGGCCGAAGGCTACGTGCTGGCGATGCAGGACCTCGGCCGCCAGATCGAGGCCGAGCCGGTCGCCTATGAATGGCGCAACGCCGGCCGGGAGAACATGGCGGCCTATCTCACGGCGATCACGACCGCCCTGACGACCGGCGACGCCGCCCGCATCGAGCAGCCGCTGCTCGACCGATTCTCCCGCGCCGTCGCCGAGCAGCGCTCGCCGCTCGGCGCCCAGGCGCTCGGCTGGTACGCCTTCAACGCCGGCCAGCCCGACGTGGCCGCCGACTGGTTCTCGGCATCGCTGGCCTGGCACCCCTCCGAGGTCGCCGCCTACGGGCTGGGTCTCGTCTACCGTGCCCTCGACGACGGGCCGGCCTTCCAGGACGTCCTGCGCACGTGGGTCGCGAGCTTCCCGCGGCTGCCGGAGCTCTACGTCCAGGGCGCGGCCGACAGCGCCCCGGCACGTCGCGGCGCGACGGCTGTAGCGCGGACGACAGGGGCGGGTGTGGCTCCGGCGGGGCGCGGCACGGCGAGCGCTTCGGACGCCGAATCGATCCTGCGCGAGCTCGGGCTGAGCGACGACCGCCTGGCGCGCCGCGCGCCGCCGGCCGACGAGGCGCTGCGGCTGGTCTCGCCGGCGACCGGCTCGTCCTCCGCGGCAACCGCCAGCGGGCCGATGGCGCTCGAGGACGCCGGAATGGCCGGCTCCGGCCCGCGTCGGACGCCGGGCGTGGGTTGCGGCGGGGCAGGGGCGGGGACGCTCGCCGCAGGCTGGTGCCTGATGGAGCAGGATCGCCCGTTCGAAGCGGCCCAGGCCTTCTCGCAGGCCGGTGGCGGTGAGGCGGCGTTCGGCGCGGCGCTCGCCTATCTGCGCATGGGGCTGACGCGCGACGCGGCCCTGGCGGCCGCCCGCGCGCCGCTCGACGCCACCCGGCGTCACCAGATCGAGACGAGCCTCGTCACCCAGGTCGCCACCGACGCCTATCAGCGCGGCAAGTTCACCCAGGCCCTCGAGGCGCTCGACCAGCGGCGGGCGCTGGCTCCGGAGCAGAACGACCTGATGATGCTGCGCGGGTGGGCCCACTACGAAATGGGCGACTTCACCTCGGCGCGGCAGATGTTCGAGGCGGTCGATGCGGTCGCGCCGACGCCGGCGACGCGCCGCGCCCTCAACACCGTCAACCTGCGGATGACGCCGCGCAGCTTCCGCGACCAGTAGGCCCGGCCGCCCGGCCGAGCTGCGAGCGGGGCAGGATGAAGGGGGCGGAATGACGGGGCGGGGGGCCGCGCCGGCTACAGATGTATCCGGCATGAACCAAATGAATATTGGGTCATGCCTGCCAGTCCTGGTCGTCTTGTTCCGCACGGATCGTCGCTGCCGCTGCCGTGCAAACGATTGCTTGACCGGCCCATGCTACGAGAATACTGTCTTGCCAATTAAGCCCGTCGCTAGAACGGGCTCCGCAGGGAGGAGACGGCGCGCCGCATGCGGCGATGGCCCGCGCATTCTCCCTCACGTGTGTGGAAAGTCCGCCTTCAGGAAGGCCGCGCAATGGCATTGGCGAATACCATCTCTGCAACAGGACCGAGCGCGCACAGTGTCTCGGCGCAACCCGTGATCGTCGCAGAGAATTTGACGATCGGCTATAGCTTGCACCGCGAGCGCAAGCTGCTGACGGCCCTAAAGAATATTACGCTGACGGTGAACAAGGGCGAGTTCGTGGTGCTGGTCGGCCCGTCGGGCTGCGGCAAGACCACGTTCATCAACGCCATTGCCGGCATCGTGCAGCCGTGGGAGGGTACCGTCCAAGTCAACGGCAAGCCCGTCTCCGGCCCGGGTCCGGACCGTGCCATGGTCTTCCAGGACTACGCCCTGATGCCCTGGCGCACCGTCGAGTCCAACATCCGGATGCCGTTCGAGCTCAAGAACCTCGGACTGTCGAAGCAGCAGATGGACGAGCGCGTCCGCCGCTATCTGCGGCTCGTCGACCTCAACGGCTTCGAGAAGTCTTTCCCCTACGAGCTTTCGGGCGGCATGAAGCAGCGCGTCGGCATCGCCCGCGCGCTGGTCACCGAGCCGGACATCCTGCTTGCCGACGAGCCCTTCGCCGCCATCGACGCGATGACGCGTGAGGCGATGCAGAGCGAGCTCGAGCGCTTCGTCACCGAGACGAAGCAGACGGTCGTCTTCATCACCCATTCGATCGACGAGGCGGTGATGCTTGGTGATCGCGTCGTGGTGATTTCCTACCGACCCGGACAGATCAAGGAGATCGTCCCGGTCAACCTGCCGCGCCCGCGCTTCAGCTACGACGTCAAGGCGCTCCCCGAGTACAGCGAACTGCGTGAGCACATCTGGCGTCTCGTCAAGGACGAGGCGCTTCAGGCCGCCCGCGGAGGAAAGTGATGACGGTCCAGAGCACGTCCGCCACTCCCCCGGCCGATTCCGGCCGCTACACCGACGCCAAGTGGACTTTCGCCGAATTCTGGCGGCGCTGGGGGTCATGGTTCATCACCATCATCAACCTGTCGTGCTTCTTCATCATCTGGGAGCTGTTCGCCCGCTCCGGCGCGATCAGCCCGCTGTTCCTGCCGACCGCGTCGAGCATGTTCGAGACGCTGTACAACGGTCTCACCACCACGGCGCCGCCGGGGTCGGTCATCTCCGGCAGCATCCTCGACCACCTCGGCTACTCGATGGGCACGCTGTTCACCGGCCTCGCCATCGCGTGCCTCATCGGCATCCCAGCCGGCCTGCTGATGGGCGGAAACCGCGCGGTCGAGACGATCCTCAGCCCCTATATCTGGGCGCTCGCCTCGCTGCCGCGCATCGCGCTGGTGCCGCTGTTCATTCTCTTCATGGGCTTCACCGTGAAGATGCAGATCACCATCATCGTGCTGTCGGCGGTTTTTCCGATCATCATCAACGCCTGGGCCGGCGTGAAGACGACAGAGAAGTCGCTGCTCTCCGCCGCGCGCGTCTTCGGTGCGAGCAAGTGGGACCTCTACCGCAAGGTCGTGTTCCCGTACACGCTGCCCTTCATCATCTCGGGCATCCAGCAGGGCATCGGCCGCGGCCTCATCGGCGTCGTCATCGCCGAGATCTTCGGTGGCTCGCGTGGTCTCGGCTACCTGATCCAGCGTGCCGCCGACACCTTCAACTCCTCGCTGATGTATGCAGTGCTGCTGCTGCTCGTCATCGTGTCGCTGTCGCTGATCAACTTCACGCGCTGGCTCGAAGCCTACGTCGCTCCGTGGCGCCGCCTCGACCGCGTCTGACGCGGTCGACCACCAAGCAAGCACGCCCGACCGCGCCCGGCGCGGTCGGGCACACAAGAAGACGTGCCTTTTGAAAGACGCGCGAAAGCCCGCGTTCAAACATCATCCCTGGGGAGTACGCCAAGATGAAACATAAGATTACACTGCCCCGTCGCGACGTCCTGAAGCTCGGCGCGATGGGCGTGATCGGCACCATGATCGCCGCCTCGACGCTGCCGGGTAAGCTCGGCGCGCAGACGCCCAGCATCGAGAACATCAAGTCGAACCTGAAGGCGATCAAGTTCGGCGACTTCAATCCGAACTACGCCGCGCAGTGGTCGGTCCGTCTGGCCCAGGCGCTGGGCTACTTCCAGGAGCATGGTATCGAAGAGTTCGATATCACGCTGTCCGAGGAGTACATGCCGGGTCTGATCGGTGGATCCCTCGACATCACCCACGGCGATACCTCGGTGTTCGTCGGCGCCGGCGAGGCGAGCGGCCTGCCGATCAAGATCATCTCGATCTACCGCCACAGCGAGTGGTGGATCATGGGCGTCGGCCCCGGCATCAACACCGCCGAAGACCTGAAGGGCAAGAACATCACCGGTGGTGGCCTCGCCGGCCGCAACACCTGGATCCAGAAGCAGCTCGTGGCGAAGCTCGGCTTGCAGGAAGGCGACGTCAACTTCGTGCCGTCGTCGGGCGGCTCGGACGGCCGTCTCGGGGCGCTGCTCGCCGGCACCGTGCAGGGCGCCAGCGTCTTCCCGCGGCACCGCAAGGCGCTCGAGGAAGCCGGCGGCAAGTTCATCATCGAAGAGTTGGTGATCGCGCCGCAGGAAGCCTTCGGCGCCATGGGTGGCTGGCTCGCGGCGAACGAGGACGCCGCCTACGCGTTCACGCTCGCCGACCTCAAGGCGCGCCAGTGGCTCTTCAAGCCGGAGAACAAGCAGAAGGCCTACCAGGCCATGCGCGACCTCGGCTACGAGATCCCGCCGGTGTTCGAGGATCTCTATCAGGTCGAGCTCGACCAGATCAGCCCGGACGGCGGCTTCGAGAGCGCCGCCGCGATGGATCAGTTCATGAAGGACATCGCGATCACCGGCGAAGTGCCGGAGAACGTCGATTGGCGCAAGTACATGGAGTTCAAGTACACCTGGGCCGCCCAGGAGGCCCTCGGCCTGCCGAAGCGCCCGGCGTCGATCTGAGGTCCGCGCGGCATCCGGCAGTCTGACTGCCGGTCATCTTGGAGGCCCGTCGCGCCAGCGGCGGGCCTCTTTCGTTTCGGGTGAGGTCGATTGGATCGGTCCCGGCGCCCCGACGACGCGGTCGACGGCTCAGTCAGCGGCCAGTGAGCATGCGGCCGCGGATGCCTCGCCGCGCCTCGAAGGCCACCGCCTCGAAGCGGCCGTGGCGCTCGGCGAAGACGAGCCGCATCGATTTCGCCAGCGCGCGGCGGACCGCCGCCTGCGCGAGCGCGGGCAACTGTGCCGCGTCGTCGAAGCGGCGCAGATGGTGCAGCACGACGACCCGGCCACCCGGCGCGAGCGCCCTCTCGATCTTCGGGATGAGCTGCCGCAGGTCGTTCGGCGTCAGGTAGTAGACGAGCTCCGAGACGACGATGAGGTCGAACGGGCCGCGGGGCGTGTCCGCGGGCAGCCTCCGGACGCTCAGCGTCAGGGAGGGCTCGTCGCCGGTGCGCTCCGCCGCTGCGGCGATGGCGGTCGGCGAGGCATCCACCGCGGTGAGCCGCAGGCAGCGGTCGAGGAGACGCAGCGTCGTCTCGCCGTTGGCGCAGGCGAGCTCGAGCCCGCGCCCATGGCAGCGATCGCCGCACGCCCGCAACAAGACGCCGCGTTTGAACGCCTCGAAGGGCGAACGCTTGTAGTCCCAGGGATCGGCCGAGGTGCGGAACAGGCGCTCGAAGCCGGCGACGTCGATCGGCTTCACGCGAACACCCGCCAGAACCGCTCCGTCCCGCCGGTCAGCCGGGCGATCGTGGCGGGCTTCAGGCGGAACGCGCCAGGGTCGTCGTCGATCAGGTCGGTGGTCTGCGAGCGATGTGCCGCGAGCGCTTTCCGCTTCGCCGCGGCGGCGGATGCGATGTCGACCCGCACTTCCTGCACTTCGCCCGCGGCGGGGAAGTCGCCGGCGGCGCCGAGCTCGTCCAGCCAGATTGCATATTCGAGGACCGGCGGATCAATCCCGACCTCGCGAAGCGCCGCCTGGGCGAGACGCCAGCCGTCGCGGTGGTCGCAGTGCGGATCCCGCCGCCAGGGCAGGATGGCGAGGTCGGGCTGCAACGTCGCGACGACCGCAGCGAGGGCATCGCGGGCGGCCGTCCAAGCCTCAGATCCTTCCTCGGGCATCGCCGCATCTGGCAGGCGCAGGAAGGTGCGCGGGCTGCCGCCGGCGCCGAGCGCCGCCAGCGCCTCGATCGCCTCGCCCTCGCGCAGCGCCGCGAGGCGCGGACGCGTCCACGCGCGGGACCCGCGATGCGAGGCGCCGCCGTCCGTCAGGAAGACGGTGTGGACGAGGCTGCCGCGCGCGACCAGGCGCGCGATCAGGCCGCCGCAACCGAGGGTCTCGTCGTCGGGATGGGGAGCGACGACGAGGACGCGCTCGGCCGACAGCGGATCGAGGGGCGGCGTCATCCGGCGTGCTCCTCGCTCGCTTGCGCCTCCGCCGGCCGGCCTCCGGTCGCCTGGTCCCGAGGCCCGGGCCGCCAGTCGCCGCTCGCGATGGCGGCGCCGAGGGCGGTCATCGCGCCGTCGGGATTGGGTTGGCGGAGATAGGTGCGAAGGTCACGTATGCGCCGCTCCAGCGGGTGCGGGGCGATCATGCCGGCGGCACCCACGGCGCGCTCGGCGTCCTCGAGCACGTCCATCGCAGCGGCCTCGACGGCGCTCCGAGTGGCATTCGCCACCGCCAGCAAGGCCTTTGCCGCGTTGGTCGCGGCGGGGAAGGCGGCGGCGTCGCGCCAGTAGGCCCCCGCCGTCTCCAGCCAGTGATAGCCGGCCTGCACGGCCATCCCCATGCGGGCGAGCCGGTGGCTCTGGAACGGGTCGGCGGCGCGCCCCGTCCGGCCGAGATGTTCGAGGGCGGCATCGAACACGGCGTGCATGCCGCCGACCTGCACGGCGGCGAAGCGGATCGCGCCGGCACCGAACCAGGGGGCCCGCACATAGTCGTCCGGCCCGCCGATGATCCAGCCGGAATCGACCGCGAAACCGGTGAAGTCGACGACGTGGCTGCCGGAGGCGCGCATGCCGAGCGGCCGCCACCAGCTCCGGTCGACGGGCAGGCCATCGAGCGGGACGAGCAGCATCAGCCGACCCGCCGGACCGGGCACCGTGATCAGCGCCCGGCTCAATCCGTCGATCCCCGTCGAGAAGGTCTTGCTGCCGACGAGCACGCCGTCCTCGATCACCACCGGCCGGAGGGGGTGATCGGTGTTCCAGACCCCGAGCAGCCCGCCGGCGCGGGCGACGTCCTCCACCTCGGCGCGCTGCGATGGGGTGCCGTAAGCGGCGCAGAGGAGCATCGCGTTGACGTGCCCCTCGTAGATGCGGCCGACGCTGAGGTCGCCCCGCCCGATCGCGGCGAGGAGCGTCAGGAGCTTGCCGATGTCGGACGGCCGAAGCGGCGGTGCCGCGACGAGGCCGAGGCGCCGCAATTCCCGGAACGCCGATTCGGGAAAGCCGCCGTCGGCGTCCCGGGCTGCGGCATCACGGGCCGCCGCCTCGGTCGCGACCGCGTTCGCGCGCTGGGAGGGCGCATCATGCTGCAAGGCGGGTTCCTTCCAGGTCGCCGACGAGCCGTTCGATCTCGGCGATGGCGATATCCACGGGCATCGTCGCCTCGGCATCGGGCTCGTCGGGGACCAGCCGCTCGACGAGGGCCGCGATCTCGGCCTCGCCCAGCGCCTGCGCCTCGAGGAGGCCGAACGCTGCGAGCGTGCCGCAGCGCGTCGCGGTGTCCGTGGTGGCGAGATCGCGAATCCTGCGGCGCCGCTCCAGCCGGCAGAGCGTCCTCGCGGGGGCTTCGACGAGATGCGGCCGGTGCTCCTCCGCCTCGGCGATCCACTGGCGCAGGCAGTCCGCCATGCCGCCGGGCGCCCGGCCGATTAGGCGCGCCGAGACTTGAACGCGGACATCTGGCGCGTGGCGCAGCCTGTAGCCGGCGGCGCGGACCCGGCTCACGAAGGCGAGGTCCTCGCGAAACGGCAGCGCCGGCAGCCCGCCGACGGCGGCGTAGACGGGCCCGCGGACCGCGAGGCTCGCGCCGGTGTGGTCGCCGTGTCGGGGCAGCGGATCGTGGGGGAGGGGGTCGACCAGGGCGGCGAGGCGATCGACCATCGCGGCATAGCGCAGGTGCTTCGACGACAGCGACAGGAAGGCCGGACCGAGCCGCTCCTCCTCGTCCGTATCGCCGACAATGTGACCGCCGACGAGATCGGCGCCGTCGGCGATCGCCCGCAGGTTCGCCTCGGCCCAGCGTGCCGCCGGGCGCGCGTCGGCGTCGGTGGTCATCAGGACCGTCCACGGGGTCCGGCCGGACTGCGCCCAGGCCGTCTCGAGGGCGAGCCGGCGGGCGGATCCGACGTGGGCGTCGGCGCCGGCGAAGCTGACGTCGAGGGCGGTGACGTCGAGCGCCCCGTGCCGCGCGGCCGCCTCGGCGAGGACGGCGGCGGACTGGTCGGTGCAGTTGTTGAGAGCGACGACCACCGGCAGCCGTCGGCCGCGCTGAAGCCACGTCTGGCTCGCCAGCGCCGCCATCAGCGCGGGGATGCGCTCCGCCTCGTTGCGGGCGGGAATGGCCACGACAGGGACGAACGGGGTCAGATTTTCCAAGATTCGGCATCCGACTCTGTGATCCGAAGACGCGGCCCGAAGGTCGTTGCAAGCTGAAAGTCAGATCAGTGATGTCAGGGAGCAATTTCGAGAACGGCATTCAACGCCCGCAAAGGGAAGCGGGTTCCACAAGCGGTGCCGGTTTATTGCAGACGACAGACTTCGCGTGACCGGGCGCGGACGGTTACCGGTGTTCGGGTCGAAGGGCGGGCCAGACGGCAGGGCTGACGGCTGCAGCGTCTCGCGAGACGGCGCCTGCGCTCGCCCGAGGCGAAGCACGACGTCCGAAGCTCCGGTGGGCGGGGAGGACTTGGTGGGCGGTGAGGGGTTCGAACCCCCGACCCCCTGGGTGTAAGCCAGGTGCTCTGACCAGCTGAGCTAACCGCCCGCGCGGCCTCGATTAGAAGGTTCCTCACCGGCAGGCAAGACCGCGGCGCGGCGAGGGGGCGCGCGGCTCGCCTTGCGCTCGGCGGTGCGGGCGCGTATATCCCGCGCCATTCCACACGCGGGATCAGGGTGCGGCTCCTCGGGGCCGTCATCCATCCGGTGCACCAAGCGGCCGTCCCGGCCGCCGTCACGACCCGCGGAGGCACAACCGGTAAAGGAACACCAGAGCCATGTCTCTGCCCGATTTCACGATGCGCCAGCTGCTCGAGGCCGGTGTCCACTTCGGCCACCAGACCCACCGCTGGAACCCGAAGATGGCGCCCTTCCTGTTCGGCGCCCGCAACAACATCCACATCATCGACCTCGCGCAGACGGTGCCGATGCTGCACCAGGCGCTGAAGGCGGTGAGCGATACCGTCGCCAACGGCGGCCGCGTGCTGCTTGTCGGCACCAAGCGTCAGGCAACCGAGTCGGTGGCCGACGGCGCCCGCCGCTCCGCCCAGTACTTCGTCAACGCCCGCTGGCTCGGCGGCATGCTGACCAACTGGAAGACGATCTCGCTGTCGATCCAGCGCCTGCGCAAGCTCGAGGAGCTGCTGTCCGGTGACCAGCAGGGGCTCACCAAGAAAGAGCGCCTGAACCTCAGCCGCGAGCGCGACAAGCTCGAGCGCAACCTCGGCGGCATCAAGGAGATGGGCGGCATTCCCGACCTGATCTTCGTGATCGACACCAACCGCGAGGCGATCGCCATCGACGAGGCGCGCCGCCTCGGCATTCCGGTCGTGGCGATCCTCGATTCGAACAGCAACCCGGACGGCATCACCTATCCGGTGCCCGGCAACGATGACGCCGGCCGTGCCATCGCCCTCTACTGCGACCTGATCGCGCGCGCCGCCATCGACGGCCTGTCGCGCTCGCAGGGTTCGATGGGCATCGACGTCGGCGCCGCCGAGGAAGTCCTCGTCGAGCCGGCGCTGCTGCCGGAAGAGGAGGCCGCGGCCGAGGCTCCCGCCGAGGAGGTTCCCGCCGAGGAGGTGGCCGAGCTGGCCGAAGCCTTCGGCGAGACGCCGGAGCAGCAGCCGGCGGTCGCCGCCGCGAACTGATCGACCCGCCGGGGTCTCGGCCCCGGACGACCATCACGGCGCACGCGGCGCGGGCCATGGGCCCGCGTTTGCGTGTCGCCATGCCGGCACTGCCGGCCGCACCTGAGAGCCCCGAAGAGGCGAGCCATGAACATTTCCGCGACGATGGTGAAGGAGCTCCGCGAGAAGACCGGCGCGGGCATGATGGACTGCAAGGCAGCTCTCACCGAGACCGCCGGCGACGTCGAGCAGGCGATCGACTGGCTGCGCAAGAAGGGCCTGTCGAAGGCCGCCAAGAAGGCCGGCCGCGTCGCTGCCGAGGGCCTCGTCGGCATCGCTTCCGACGGCCCGCGCGCGGCTGTCGTCGAGGTCAACTCCGAGACCGACTTCGTCGCCCGTAACGAGGCCTTCCAGACGCTCGTGCGCACCATCGCCGGCGTCGCGCTGGCCAACGGCGGCGATCGTGACGTGACCGCTGCGGCCGCCTATCCGGGCAAGGGCCATTCGGTCGATGACGAGGTGCGGGAAGCCATCGCCACCATTGGCGAGAACATGAACTTCCGCCGCTCGGCGATGCTTTCGGTCAGCGCCGGCGTCGTCGGCAGCTACATGCACGGCTCGACGGCCGACGGCCTCGGCAAGATCGGCGTGCTGGTCGCGCTGGAATCGACCGGCAAGGTCGAGCCGCTCGCCGAGGTGGCGCGCAAGATCGCCATGCACGTCGCCGCCACCAACCCGGTCGCGGTCGATGCGTCCGGCATCGACCCGGCCACCATCGAGCGCGAGAAGGCGATCCTGCTCGAGAAGCACCAGGGCAAGCCCGCCAACGTGCAGGACAAGATCGCCGAGTCGGGCCTCAAGACCTACTTCAAGGAGGTTTGCCTGCTCGAGCAGCCGTTCGTCCACGACGGCTCGAAGACGGTCGCCCAGGTGCTGAAGGAGGTCGAGGCCCAGGTCGGCGCGCCGGTGAAGCTGACGGGCTTCGCCCGCTTCGCGCTGGGTGACGGCGTCGAGAAGGAGACGTCGGACTTCGCCGCCGAGGTGGCCGCGGCCGCCGGCACCCACTGAGCGTCGGCGGGACCCGCGCCATGGCGGACGCTGTCAACCTCGAGGCGGCCGCCGGCGCGGCGGGGCTGCGCTGGCGCAAGGTGCTGCTGAAGGTCTCCGGCGAAGCCCTGATGGGCAGCCGGGGCTTCGGCATCGATCCGGCCGTGCTCGACCGGATCGCCTCCGAGGTCGCCGAGGGTGTCCGTCTCGGCGCCCGCATCGGCCTCGTCGTCGGCGGTGGCAACTTCGTGCGCGGCGCCAAGATCGCCGCCGACGGAGGGGACCGCGTCGCCGGTGACCACATGGGCATGCTGGCCACCGTGATGAACTGCCTCGCCATGCGCGCCGCGCTCGCCCATTGCGGCGTGCCGTGCGTGGTGCTCTCCGCCCTCGTCGTGCCGGCGATCTGCGAGACCTTCACCCAGCGCGCCGCGGTCGAGCACATGGACGCCGGCCGGGTGGTGCTGTTCGCCGGTGGCACCGGCAACCCGTTCTTCACCACCGATTCCGCCGCCGCCCTGCGCGCCGCAGAGCTCGGTTGCGACGCCCTGATGAAGGGCACCAACGTCGACGGCATCTACTCGGCCGATCCGCGCAACGATCCGACGGCCGTGCGCTACGAGACGCTGACGCACCAGGAGGTGCTGGCGCGCGATCTCGCCGTCATGGACGCCGCGGCGATCGCCCTTGCCCGCGACAACGGCATTCCTGTAATCGTGTTCTCCATCAAGGAGCCGGGGGAGTTCGTCGACGTGCTGCGCGGTGCCGGACGCGCCACCGTCGTCACCGGATGACGCGACCCGTCGGACCCGCCGGCGGAGGCTTCGAATGGCCCCGCCGGCGCGCGTTGGAGATCCTCCACCGCGGATCCACTGCAGCCATGAAGCCGGTCTCGCAGAAGACCGCCTCCGAGAGGACGACACCATGAGCGGCGTCTACGATCTCGACGACCTGAACCGCCGAATGCAGGGCGCCATCCAGTCGCTTCGCGGCGAGCTGAGCGGGCTGCGCACCGGCCGCGCGTCCTCGTCGATGCTGGAGCCGATCACCGTCGAGGCCTACGGCGGAACGATGCCGCTGAGCCAGCTCGCCACCGTCTCCGTGCCGGAAGCGCGCCTCATCACCGTGCAGGTGTGGGACCGTTCGATGGCGGGTGCGGTCGAGCGCGCCATCCGCGAATCGAGCCTCGGCCTCAACCCCGTCGTCGAGGGCACCTCGATGCGCATTCCGATCCCGGAGCTCAACGCCGAGCGCCGGCAGGAGCTCGTCAAGGTCGCCCACAAGTACGCCGAGAGCGCCCGCATCGCCGTGCGTCACGTCCGCCGTGACGGCATGGAGACGCTGAAGAAGCTCGAGAAGGACGGTAAGGTCAGCCAGGACGACCACCGCGTGCTGTCGGACAAGGTGCAGAAGGCCACCGACGCGTCGATTGCCGACATCGATCATATTGTGGCCCAGAAGGAACACGAGATCAGCCAGGTCTGACCTCCGTCCCGGAGGGGAGCGTGGCGACCGCCTCGGTCGGTAGGAGCCTTTACTTGGCCGCAGGCCACGAACAGTCGCTCGCTCTGGTGCCGGCCGACCCGGATCGGGACTGGCCGAAGCACGTCGCCATCATCATGGACGGCAACGGCCGCTGGGCCCGTGCCCGCGGCTTGCCGCGCGGTGAGGGCCACCGCCAGGGGGTGGAGGCGCTGCGCCGCACCGTCCGTCATGCCGCCGCCCGTGGCGTCCGCATCCTCACGCTGTTCAGCTTCTCCTCGGAGAACTGGTCGCGACCGCCCGACGAGGTCAGCACGCTGATGGGCCTGCTGCGCCTGTTCGTGCGCCGCGACCTGGCAGAGCTTCGCAATTCCAACGTCCGCGTCCGCATCATCGGCGAGCGCGCCGGCCTCGACCCCTCCATCGCCGCCCTGCTCGACGAGGCGGAGCGCACGACGGCCGGCAACGACGGCCTCGAGCTGGTGATCGCCTTCAACTATGGCGGCCGCAACGAGATCGTCCGGGCCGCGCGACGGCTCGCCGAGGACGTGGCGGCGGGCCGGCTCGATCCGGCCGAGATCAACGAGGCGGCGTTCGCCGATCGCCTCGACACCGCCGGCCTGCCGTCTCCCGACGTGCTGATCCGCACCAGCGGCGAACTGCGCATCTCCAACTTCCTGCTCTGGCAGTCCGCCTACAGCGAGCTCGTCTTCCTGCCCACCTACTGGCCCGACTTCGATGCGGCCGCCTTCGATGCCGCGGTGGCCGAATATCTCGGTCGCGACCGCCGGTTCGGCGGTCTTTCGGCGCGGGTCGGCGGGTGAGCCGGCCAGGGCAGGGCGATCTCGTCCGCCGCGCCGCCTCGGCGGTGGTGCTGGCGCCGATCGTCCTCGTCGCAGTCTGGTTGGGCGGGCTGCTGTTCGCCGGCCTCGTCGCCGTGGTGGCGGCGATCGTGGCGCTGGAGTGGTGGGCGGTGACGATGCCGCACCGCTCGGGACGCGCCAAAGGCCTCGATCCCGCCGCCACGATCGCCGCCGTCGCCAGCGGCGCCGCGCCGCTCGCCATGGCGGCCGCGCAGCCGTTGCTGGCCTTCGGGCTGCTGGTCGTCGGTGCCGGGCTCGTCACCCTCATCCATCGCGCGTCCGTCGGCCGGTGGCTGTGGCCGTTGCTCGGCATCGCCTATGCGGGCGTGCCGGCGATCGCACTGGTGGCCGTGCGCGACCTGCCGGGCGGCCTCTGGTTCGCGCTGATGCTGATGGTCGTCGTCTGGGCGACGGACAGTGTCGCCTATTTCGGTGGCCGCGCCATCGGTGGCCGCAAGCTCTGGCCGCAGGTTTCGCCGGGAAAAACGTGGTCGGGAGCGATCTGCGGGCTCCTCGGCGGCGTATGCGCCGGTGGGGTCGTCGCCGTGGTGGCCGGTGGCCAGGTGGTGCCGGCGCTGGCGGTGGCGGCGGTGCTGTCGATCGTCTCGCAACTGGGCGACCTGGCGGAATCGGCGATCAAGCGGCGCTTCGGCGTCAAGGACAGCGGCAAGCTCATTCCCGGCCACGGCGGCGTCATGGACCGGGTCGACGGGCTGCTGGCGGCGGCGGTGGCGGGCGGCCTCGTGTGTCTCGCCTACGGCGCGGTGCCGGCGTTCGCGCCGGCGTTCTGACGGAACTCGTCTCATGCGTCTCTCCGTTCTCGGCGCCACCGGATCGATCGGCCGTTCGACGCTCGACCTCGTCGCGCGCGCGCCGGAGCGATTCCAGGTGGTCGCGCTCGTCGGCGGCAGCCGCCCGGCCGAGCTCGCCGCGGCGGCCGTGGCGGTCCGGGCCGAGATCGCCGTCGTCGCCGACGAGGCCGCCGGACCGGCGCTACGCGAGGCGCTCGCCGGCACCGGCATTGCCAGCGCCGCGGGGGAGGCCGCCGTGCTCGAGGCCGCCGGCCGTCCCGCCGACATGGTGATGGCGGCGATCACCGGCGCCGCCGGGCTGGCGCCGACCCTCGCCGCCGCCCGCGCCGGCAGCACCATCGCGCTGGCGAACAAGGAGTGCCTCGTCTGCGCCGGCGAACTCTTCCTCGCCGAGGCGGCGCGGCACGGCGCACGGGTGCTGCCCGTCGATTCCGAGCACAACGCGATCTTCCAGGTGCTGGAGCAGCGCAACCTCGCCGCCGTTGACAGCATCCTCTTGACGGCGTCCGGCGGGCCCTTCCGCACCTGGACGCTGGAGGAGATGGAGCGGGCGACCGCGGCGCAGGCGCTGAAGCATCCGAACTGGTCGATGGGCGCGAAGGTCACCATCGATTCCGCCACGCTGATGAACAAGGGGCTCGAGGTGATCGAGGCGAGCCTCTTGTTCCCGCAGGTCGCCGACCGCATCGGCGTGGTCGTCCACCCGCAGTCGCTGGTGCACGGCCTCGTCGCCTATGCCGACGGCTCGATGCTGGCGCAGCTCGGCAAGCCGGACATGCGCACGCCGATCGCCCATTGCCTTGCCTGGCCGGAGCGGATGGCGACGCCGGTCGGCCGGCTCGACCTCGCGACCATCGGCACCCTGACGTTCGAAGCGCCCGACCATGCCCGCTTTCCCGCGCTCGGGCTGGCGATGGCAGCTCTGCGCCGGCGCCAGGGCACGACCACCGTACTCAACGGGGCCAACGAGGTGGCGGTGGCCGCCTTCCTCGACGGCCGCATCGGATTTCTCGACATCGCGCGGATCGTGGAGACCGTCATCGAGCGGTCCGACGCGCTCGGCATGCTGCAGGAGCCGGCCTCCCTGGAGGCGGTCTTCGCACTCGATGCCGGGGCGCGGCGTCTTGCGGGTGAGAGCGTGCACACGGTTGCCGCATTGCGGCCGTAGAGCCGCAGCGGGCGCGTAGCAGGAGGGCAGGATGCTCGAGTGGGTCACCGGACTGGGTTCCGGCTTTCTGGGCTATGCGATCCCGTTCCTGTTCGTGCTGACTGTCGTCGTGTTCTTCCACGAGCTCGGCCACTTCCTCGTCGCGCGCTGGTGCGGCGTGAAGGTCGACGTCTTCTCGGTCGGCTTCGGGCCCGAACTGATCGGCCGCAACGACCGTCACGGGACTCGCTGGCGGATCGCGGCGATCCCGCTCGGCGGCTACGTGAAGTTCGCCGGCGACGAGAACGCCGCGAGCGTGCCGAGCCGCGAACGGCTGGCCTCGATGAGCGAAGAGGAGAAGCGGACGAGCTTCGCCGCCAAGCCGGTGTGGGCCCGCGCGGCGGTGGTCGCGGCCGGTCCGGTCGCCAATTTCCTCCTGACCATCGTCATCTTCGCCGTGCTGTTCGCCTCGTTCGGCCGGCCGATCACCGAGGCACGCGTCGATTCGATGGAGTCCGGCAGCGTCGCCGAACAGGCGGGCTTCCAGGTCGGCGACGTCATCCGCGCCATCGACGGCGAGCCGATCGCGTCGTTCTCCGACGTCCAGCGGATCGTCAGCGTCCACGCGGAGGAGCCGCTGCTGGTGACCGTCGATCGGGGCGGCACGCCGGCCGACCTCGTCGTGACCCCGCGCCTCAGCGAGATCACCGACCGCTTCGGCAACGTGCACCGCGTCGGCGTGCTCGGCATCCGCCGCGACACCAGTGGGGAGGAGGCGCGCACCGAGACGTTCTCGCCGCCGGCCGCCGTGGTCGAGGGGGTGAAGGAGACCTGGTACGTCGTCACCCGGACCGTCGACTATCTGGCCGACGTCGTCACCGGCCGAGAATCGGCGGATCAGCTCGGTGGGCCGATTCGCGTCGCGCAGATTTCCGGCCAGGTGGCGACACTCGGATTCGTCGCGCTGCTCAATCTGACGGCTGTGCTGTCGGTCAGTATAGGCCTCCTTAACCTTATGCCCATTCCGATGCTGGATGGCGGCCACCTCGTCTACTACGGCATCGAGGCGGCGCGCGGCCGCCCGCTGAGCGAGAGGGCGCAGGACGTCGGTTTCAGGATCGGGCTGACACTGGTGCTTTTGCTCATGATTTTCGCTACATGGAACGACATTCTTCACGTTTGGCCGGCTTGATGGTCCTCGCCGTGGCGCATCCGCAACGCCCCGCGGCGATCGACTTCTGAAGGGGGGTCATCGGCTTGCCACTCCGGATAAAGCCTGCAATACCCTCGAATGGCATTGTCGCGCGGTACGCTGTTCTCCCGGCGTGCAGATCGGCGTGCCGCGTACCGCGGCCTTGGAAGACGAGAGGACCTCAAGTCCCCATGCGTAGTTTGGCGACCGTCTTCGAGCGTGCCCTTGTCCGTGGCGCCGTCGTCGCTGCCCTGTCGGCGACCGCTCTCACAACTCCGGTGCTGTCGATCGCCGTCGTGCAGGCGGCGGTGGCTTCCTCCGTCGTCGTCGACGGCAACATCCGCGTCGACGCGGAGACCGTGCGGACCTACGTCACGGTGAAGCCCGGCCGGCAGTACGGCCCGGCCGATATCGACGAATCCATCCGGGCGCTCTACGCCACCGGTCTGTTCGCCGACGTCCAGATCACCCAGCGGGGTTCCTCGCTCGTCGTCACCGTGAAAGAGAACCCGGTCGTCAACCGGATCTCCTTCGAGGGCAATCGCCGCATCTCCGACGAGACGCTCACCGGCACCGTGCAGTCGAAGCCGCGCTCCGTTCTCACGCGCTCCAGCGTGCAGAGCGACGTGCAGCGCATTCTCGACGCCTACCGCCAGAGCGGGCGTTTCCGCGCCACGGTCGAGCCCAAGATCATCGAGCTGCCGCAGAACCGCGTCGACCTCGTCTTCGAGATCGACGAGGGCGACAAGACCGGCGTCTCGCGCATCACCTTCATCGGCAACAAGGCCTTCAGCGACGGCCGGCTGCGCGACATCATCCGCACCCGCGAGTCCGGCCTTCTCAGCTTCCTGCGCACGACCGACAACTACGACCCGGATCGGCTTTCGGCCGACCAGGAGTTGCTGCGGCGCTTCTACTACAACAACGGCTATGCCGACTTCCGCATCATCTCGGCCGTCGCCGACCTCGATCGCGAGCGCAACATCTTCTTCATCACCTTCACGGTGGAAGAGGGCGACCAGTACAAGTTCGGCGAGGTCTCGGTCGACACGACGCTGTCGGCGCTCGATCCCGAGCGTCTGCGCTCGGTCGTGACGACGTCGCCCGGCGCCGTCTACTCGGCGGCCGAGGTGGAGAAGACGCTCGAGGCGCTGACGATCGAGGCGTCGCGGCTCGGCTACGCGTTCGCCCAGGTGCGGCCGCGCGGCGAACGCGACTACGAGAACCACACCATCTCGATTTCCTACACCGTCGATGAGGGCCCGCGGGTCTACATCGAGCGCATCGAGGTCGTGGGCAACACCCGCACCCGCGACTACGTCATTCGCCGTGAGTTCGACGTCGTCGAGGGTGACGCCTACAACCGCATCCTGATCGACCGTGCCGAGCGTCGCCTCAACAACCTCGGCTTCTTCAAGACCGTCCGCATCACCTCCGAGCCGGGCAGCGCTCCCGACCGTGTCGTCGTTCTGGTGAATGTCGAGGAGCAGTCGACTGGCGAGGTGTCGTTCGGCATCGGCTACTCTACCTCCGACGGCGTCATCGGCGACGTCTCCATCACCGAGAAGAACTTCCTCGGTCGCGGCCAGTACGTGCGCGCCATGATCGGCGGCGGCGAGAACCAGCAGGTCGGCGAGTTCTCCTTCACCGAGCCCTACTTCCTCGGCCGTCGCATCGCCGCCGGCTTCGACGTCTACGCGCGCGAGTACCAGCGCAACAGCTACCGTCCCTATGACGAGAGCGAGTACGGTGGGGGCATTCGCTTCGCCTTCCCGATCACCGAGGCGCTGACGTTCAAGATCTTCAACAACATCGAGCAGCGCGACGTCACGCTGGCCCGGAAGTGGAAGAACGATACGTCGATCGCGATCCTGCAGGATCAGGGCGAGCGGCTCACCTCGCTCATCGGCTACGAACTGACCTACAACACCTTGGACAACTTGGTGGATCCGCGTTCGGGCATCTTCGGCTCGTTCACGCAGGAGTACGCCGGCGTCGGCGGCGACGTGTCCTTCCTGAGGAACAAGCTCGCCGGCCGCTACTATCGCGAGCTGATGCCCGACTGGGGCCTCGTCGGCATGCTGCGCGGCGAGGCCGGCTACATCACCGGCATCGGCGAGCGCGTGGAGGTGCCGGACCAGTTCTACATCGGTGGCAACACCATCCGGGGCTTCCAGACCGACGGCATCGGCCCGCGCGACACCCAGTACAAGAAGAACGGCAAGGTCAGGTACAGCGACGCACTCGGTGGCCGCGCCTATGTGGCCGGCTCCGTCGAAGGCGTCTTCCCGCTGCCCTTCGTCCCGTCGGAGCTGGGCTTCAGCGGCGCCGTCTTCTCCGACGCTGGCACCTTGTGGGACGCCGACAAGAGCCAGCGCTGGTACACCAAGAAGGACGGCACGGCGCAGCCGCGGAGGGTTCGCCTGCGCGGCACCAACGAAGCCGACATCCGCTGGACCGCGGGCTTTGGTTTCGGCTGGAAGTCGCCGTTCGGCCCGATCCGCGCCGACTTCGCCTGGCCGATCACCGCCAACAAATACGACAAGGAGCAGGTGTTCCGGCTCGGCGGCGGAACGCGCTTCTGAGGTCCGCCTGCCGGGCGGCCGTTCGCTGCAGCGCGGTTTTCCGCGCTGCGACGGTGCTGGACGCGGCGGTGGATGCGGGCCGGCCGAAGGCGATGGCGGGACACGATGGCTGAGCCGGAGTTCTTCCCCGTGCCCGCGGGGCTGTCGGTCTCTGAGGTCGCTGCCCGCGTCGGTGGGACGCTGACCCGCGGCGAGCCCAGCCGGCTCGTCACCGGCGTCGCACCGCTCGACGCCGCAGATGCCTCCGACATCACGTTCATCGACAATCCGAAGTACCTGAATCTGTTGGCGGAAACGCGAGCGGGCACGGTGATCTGCGCGGCCAAGTTCGCCGCCCGGGTTCCTGAAGCCTGTGCCGTCATCGAGGCTGCGGCTCCCTATCGCGCCTTCGCGACGGTGGTCGGCCTGCTCTATCCCGATGCGCTGCGACCGCCGGGCATCGTGGGTGGCGTCGGGATCTCGCCCGCTGCGCACATCGACCCCGCCGCCCGGCTCGAGGCCGGTGCCGTCGTCGAAGCCGGGGCCGTGATCGGTCCTCACGTCGAGATCGGCGCCGGCACCGTGGTCGCCGCCACAGCGGTAATCGGCTCGCACGTCCGGATCGGACGCAACGGCTATGTCGGATCGGGGGCGACCATCCAGCATGCTCTGATCGGCGACCGGGTGATCATCCATCCGGGCGTCCGTATCGGCCAGGACGGCTTCGGCTTCGCCATGGGCCCCCAGGGCCATCAGAAGGTGCCGCAGGTCGGCCGGGTCGTCGTCCAGGACGACGTCGAGATCGGCGCCAACACCACCATCGACCGTGGCGCCAATCGCGACACGGTGATCGGGCAGGGGACGAAGATCGACAACCAGGTCCAGATCGGCCACAACGTCGTCGTCGGTCGGCATTGTGTCATCGTCGCCCACGCCGGCATCTCAGGCTCCACCGTGCTCGAGGACTACGTCGTGCTCGCCGGCAAGGCCGGGCTGTCGGGGCATCTTCGTATCGGTCGCGGTGCGCAGGTGGCCGGGGGCAGCAACGTCGCCGACGATATCCCGGCCGGGGAACGGTGGGTCGGCACGCCGGCCAAGCCGATCCGGCAGTGGATGGGTGAGATGCGGGCGCTGGCCACGCTGGGGCGCGACCGTCGGGCGAAGGCGGGGCCGGATGCCGCCGGTGAGCAGGGTCGGGACGAGGAGCCGAAGGCGTGAAGCTGGAAGACGAGGTGAAAACCGGTTCGAGCGACGGTCGCACGCTGGAGTCGGCGGACATCATGCGGGTGCTGGAGCTGCTGCCGCACCGCTATCCGTTCCTGATGGTCGATCGCATCGTCGACATGGACGGTGACGATGCCGGCGTCGGCATCAAGAACGTCACCTTCAACGAGCCTCACTTCGCCGGCCACTTTCCCGGCAAGCCGATCATGCCGGGCGTGCTGCTGATCGAGGGCATGGCGCAGACCGCCGGGGCGCTTTGCGTGGCGTCGCGCGCCAAGGGGCAGCCGCCGTCGCTCGTCTACTTCATGACGATCGACAAGGCGAAGTTCCGGCGCCCGGTCGTGCCGGGCGACACGGTCGAGTTCCACGTCCGCAAGGTGCAGCGCCGCATGAACATCTGGCGCTTCCGCGCCGAGGCGAAGGTGTCCGGCGTCAAGGTCGCGGAAGCCGAGATCAGCGCCATGTTGGTCGATCAATGACCGCACACCCCGAAGTCGGAGCCATGGTAGCCACAGCTGAGATCCACCCCACGGCGATCATCTCCGATGGTGCCGTCGTCGGCGCCGGCGCTCGCGTCGGCCCCTACTGCATCGTCGGTCCCAACGTCGTGCTGGGCGAGGGGGTCGCGCTCGAATCCCACGTCGTCGTCGGTGGCCACACCACGCTCGGCCCGCGCTGCCACGTGTTCCCCTTCGCCAGCATCGGCCAGCCGCCGCAGGACATGAAGTACCGGGGCGAGCCGAGCCGGCTCACCATCGGCGCCGACACGGTGATGCGCGAGCACGTCACCATCAATCCCGGCACGGAGTCGGGCGGCATGCTCACCGCGATCGGCGAGCGCTGCCTCATACTCGCCGGGGCCCACGTGGCGCACGACTGCCGCCTCGGCAACGGCGTGCTGCTCGTCAACAACGTCGTGCTCGGCGGTCACGTCCAGGTCGAGGACAACGCCATCCTCGGCGGCGGGTCGGCAGTCCATCAGTATGTCCGCATCGGCCGCCACGCCTTCCTCGGCGGCATGTCCGGGCTCGAGCACGATCTCATTCCCTTCGGCATGGCGATCGGCAACCGCGCCCGGCTGGCCGGCCTCAACATCGTCGGCCTGAAGCGCCACGCCTTTCCGCGCGAGCAGATCCACGCCCTGCGCAAGGCCTACCGCATGCTCTTCGCCGACGAGGGGACGCTCGCCGAGCGCGTCGACGACGTCGCCCGTTCGTTCGAGGACGAGACGCTGGTACAGGGCGTCGTCGCGTTCCTGCGCAGCGGCGGCGAGAGGTCGATCTGCACGCCGTTGAGCGCCGCGGACGCCTGAGCGACGTGGTGACCCAGCCGGCCGACGAGCCCCTCGCGATCCTGGCGGGCGGCGGCGCGCTGCCGCTCGAGGTCGCCGAGGCGGCACGGGCGGCGGGGCGGCGGGTGGTCGTCGTCGGCATCCGTGGCGAGGCCGATCCGGCCGTCGGCGCGCTCGGGGCCCACTGGGTCGAGTGGGGCCAGGTCGGTCGGCTCCTCGATCTGCTGGCCGCCGAGCATTGCCGCGACCTGCTGCTCGTCGGCGGCGTCGTGCGAAGGCCGGATTTCCGCTCCGTCGCCTCGGATTTCGGAACCATCCGGCGCCTGCCGAAGATCCTGGCGGCGCTGTCGGGCGGGGACGACGGGCTGCTGCGCCGCGTCATCGGCCTGCTTGAGAGCGAAGGCCTGCGCGTCCTGTCGGTTCCAGACGTCGCCCCGGCACTGGTGCTCGCCACCGGTCCGGTCGGCCGGCGCTCCCCGGAAGCCGCCCATCGCTCGGATATCCAGCGCGGCCTCGCCCTGCTCGCCGCCCTCGGCCCCTTCGACGTCGGCCAGGCGGCGATCGTCGCCGGCGGCCGCATCGTGGCGATCGAGGGGGCGGAGGGGACGGACGCCCTCATCGACCGCTATCGCGAGGTCCGCAACGCCGGCCGCATCGTCCGCGACGCCCACGGCGTGCTGGTGAAGGCGGCCAAGCCGCAGCAGGACCGCCGCGTCGACCTGCCGGTGATCGGCCCGGAGACGGTGCGCCGGGCGGCCGACGCGGGGCTCGCCGGCATCGCCGCCGAGAGTGGCCGCGTCCTCGTCGTCCGCCGGCAGGAGACGCGCGCCGCCGCCGATGCGGCCGGTCTGTTCGTCGTCGGCGTCGAGACCGGCGGGAGCGGCGATGAGCGCTCCTGAGCTCGGCGCCCCCCTGCGCGTCTTCATCGTCGCGGGCGAGGAATCCGGCGATCAGCTCGGGGCGGCGCTGGTCGCCGCGCTGCGGGTTCAGTCGTCGCGCCCGGTGGCGCTGTCGGGGGTCGGCGGCGAGCGCTTGGCGGCCGCGGGCCTGGCCTCGCGGTTTCCGCTCGAGGACATCGCCGTGATGGGGATGACGGAGGTCATCGGCCGGCTGCCGACGCTGATCGATCGCATCCGCCAGACGGTCGAGGCCGCCGTCGCCGCGCGGCCGGACGTCGTGGTGCTGATCGACAGTCCCGATTTCACCCACCGTGTCGGCCGGCGCATCCGCAAGCTCGCCCCCGAGGTGCCGATCGTCGGCTATGTCAGCCCGTCGGTGTGGGCGTGGCGGCAGGGGCGGGCGCGCAAGATGGCGACGTTCGTCGATCGGCTGCTGGCGATCCTGCCCTTCGAGCCGGAGGTGCACGCGCGCCTCCGCGGGCCACCGTGCGTCTATGTCGGCCACCCGCTGCTGGAGAGCATCGGCGTGCTGCGACCCGCCCCCGGCGAGCGCCGGGATCTCGGCGACGGGCCGCCGGTGCTGCTCGTGCTTCCCGGCAGCCGCCGCAGCGAGGTCCGCCGCCTGATCGACGATTTCGGCGTCGCCGTCGCCACGGTGGTGCAGCGCACGGGGCCCTGCGAGGTCGTGCTGCCGGCGGTGCCGCATCTGGCCGAGGAGATCCGCGAGCGCACCCGCACGTGGGTCGTGCGCCCGCACATCGTCGTCAGCGAGGCGGAGAAGCACGCCGCGTTCCGGCGAGCACATGCGGCGCTCGCGGCGTCCGGCACGGTCAGCCTGGAGCTCGCGCTCGCCGGCGTGCCGACGGTCGTCGCCTACCGGCTCGACGCCGTCTACCGGACGCTGAAGCGGCTGAACCGCGTCGTCCGTATCGCCCGTGTGAGCTCGATGGTGCTGCCGAACATCATCATCGGAGAGAACGCCGTGCCAGAGTTCCTCGACGAGGAGGCCGGGCCGGCGAACCTGGCGGCGGCCCTGCTGCCGCTGCTGTCCGAGAGCCCGGAAAGGGCCGCGCAACTGGCGGCCTTCTCGCGGCTCGATGCCGCCATGCGGCTTCCGGACGGCCGTCCGCCGAGCGTCAGCGCGGCGGAGGCGGTGCTCGAGGTGGCCGAGGCGAAGCCCCGGCCATCCTGATCGGCGTCGACGATCAGCGGCGCTGCATGATCGGGACATAGTCCCGCTGCACGGCGCCGGTGTAGAGCTGGCGCGGACGACCGATCTTCTGCGACGGGTCCTCGACCATCTCCTTCCACTGCGCGATCCAGCCGACGGTGCGCGCCAGTGCGAACAGCACGGTGAACATCGTCGTCGGGAAGCCCAGCGCGCGCAGCGTGATGCCGGAGTAGAAGTCGATGTTCGGGTAGAGCTTCTTCTCGATGAAGTAGTCGTCGTTCAGCGCGTAGCGCTCGAGTTCCACCGCCACCTGCAGCAGCGGGTCGTCGCGGTGGCCGAGCTCCGCCAGCACCTCGTGGCAGGTCTTCTGCATGATGCGGGCGCGCGGGTCGTAGTTCTTGTAGACGCGGTGGCCGAAGCCCATCAGGCGGAACGGATCGTTCTTGTCCTTGGCGCGGGCGATGAACTCCGGGATGCGGTCCGGCGTGCCGATCTCCTGCAGCATGTTCAGCGCCGCCTCGTTGGCGCCGCCATGGGCGGGACCCCAGAGGCAGGCGATTCCGGCCGCGATGCAGGCGAACGGGTTGGCGCCGGACGAGCCGGCCAGACGCACCGTCGAGGTCGACGCGTTCTGCTCGTGATCGGCGTGCAGGATGAAGATCCGGTCCATGGCGCGCGCCATCACCGGATTGATCTTGTACTCCTCGCACGGGACCGCGAAGCACATGTTGAGGAAGTTCGACGAGAAGTCGAGCTCATTGCGCGGGTAGATGAACGGCTGGCCGACCGAATACTTGTAGGCTGCGGCGGCGATGGTCGGCATCTTGGCGACCATGCGCAGCGATGCGATCATCCGCTGCTGCGGATCGGCGATGTCGGTGGAGTCGTGATAGAACGCCGACAGCGCACCGACGACGCCCACCATGACCGCCATCGGATGGGCGTCGCGGCGGAAGCCGGAGAAGAAGCGCGTCATCTGCTCGTGGATCATCGTGTGGTAGGTCACACGATTGACGAAGTCGGCCTTCTGCGCCGCCGTCGGCAACTCGCCATAGAGCAGCAGGTAGCAGGTCTCGAGGAAGTCGCCGTGCTCGGCGAGCTGCTCGATCGGGTAGCCGCGATAGAGCAGGATGCCCTTGTCGCCGTCGATGTAGGTGATCTCGGATTCACAGGAAGCGGTCGACGTGAAGCCCGGGTCGTAGGTGAACATCCCGGTTTCGGCGTAGAACTTCGAGATGTCGACGACGTCTGGCCCGATGGAGCCTGGTCGCACCGTCAGGTCGAAGTTCTTGTTGCCGATGCTGAGCTTCGCGGTCTTATCGCTCATGTCGCTCGCCCCTTCAGAGCCGTGTCGATGAAGGTCCGTGGCTGCGAGCGTCCGAGCGCGCCGTGGGGCGCCAAGATTGTTGTGTTCTTTTAAGGCTCGGTGGGAGGTGCGCGATAGCTTGGGACCCTGAGGAGCGTGGGGTAGCCCATTTGACGCACCGCCGCAAGCGGCGACCGTATTACGCCGCAAGCCCGGTGACAGCCCGCCAGCGCGCTACGCTGCCAGGTCGGCGATGCGCGACAGGCTCTCCTCCCGCCCGACCACCGCCAGCACGTCGAAGATGCCGGGCGAGGTCGTGCGGCCGGTGACGGCGGCGCGCAGCGGCTGTGCCACCTTGCCGAGCTTCAGGCCCTTCTCGTCGGCGAACGCCCGCACCACCGCCTCGGTGGACCCGGCGTCCCACGCCTCGGCCGCCGCCAGTCGCTCGGCGAGCGCCGCCAGCATGGCGCGGGTCTCGCCGTCGAGCAGGTCGCTCGCCTTGGCGTCGAGCGCCAGCGGCCGCACGGCCCAGAGGTAGCGGGCATTGTCGACGAGCTCGACCAGTGTCTTGGCGCGCTCCTTCAGCCCCGGCATGGCGTCGCGAAGCTTCGCCTCGAGGACCGGCGACCACGCGGCGCGCAGGTCGTCCGCGTCGTCGAGGAAGGGCAGGGCGGACGTCAACGCGGCCAGAACCTCGTCGGGCCCAGCGGCGCGCAGGTAGATGCCGTTGAGGTTCTCGAGCTTGGCGGTGTCGAACCGCGACGGCGAGCGGCCGACCGCGGAGAGGTCGAACCACGCCACCATGTCCTCGGTGGACATCACATCGGCGTCGCCGTGGCTCCATCCGAGCTTGACGAGATAGTTGCGCAGCGCCGCCGGCAGGTAGCCCATCGCCCGGTAGGCCTCGACGCCGAGCGCCCCATGGCGCTTCGACAGCTTGGTGCCGTCGGAGCCGTGGATCAGCGGGATGTGCGCCATCACCGGCACCCGCCAGCCGAGCGCCCTGTAGAGGATCGTCTGGCGGGCGCCGTTGGTCAGGTGGTCGTCGCCGCGGATGATGTGGGTGACACCCATGTCGTGGTCGTCGACGACGACCGACAGCATGTAGGTGGGCGTGCCGTCGGAGCGCAGGATGACGAAGTCGTCGAGGTCCTTGTTGGGGAACACGACGTGGCCCTGCACCTGGTCGTCGACCGGCGTGTCGCCGTCGAGCGGCGACTTGATGCGGATCACCGGCTTGACGCCCGCCGGCGCCTCCGACGGGTCACGGTCGCGCCAGCGGCCGTCATAGCGCGGCGGCCGGCCCTCGGCCCGCGCGCGCTCGCGCATCTCGGTCAGCTCCTCCGGCGAGGCATAGCAGCGGTAGGCGCTGCCGGCGGCGACGAGGCCCTCGGCGATTTCGCGGTGGCGCGCGGCACGGGCGAACTGGAAGACCGGCTCGCCGCTCCAGTCGATGCCGAGCCAGGTCAGCCCCTCGAGAATCGCCGTGATGGCCGCGTCGGTCGAGCGCTCGCGGTCGGTGTCCTCGATGCGCAGCAGCATCTTGCCGCCGGTGTGGTGGGCATACAGCCAGTTGAACAGCGCCGTGCGTGCGCCGCCGATGTGCAGGAAGCCGGTGGGCGAGGGGGCGAAACGGGTGACGACGGGCTCGGACATCAGGACCTCTCGAGACCGGGGCGGGCCGCGCTGTCCCCGGCCTCTCCGTAGCCGGACGGCGGGGCGGCGCCGGCCGGGCGGATGGTGAACGGGCGCGGTGGTTGCGGCAGGACCCGGGTGCGCACCAAACGGTGTAACCGGCTGGTGCCATTCGGGCGCTCGTGTACCATGCTGGCGGGCCGATCCCAAGTCGTCGAAAGCAGCCCCTCGACCGTCGGGCGACGGGCGGTGGGCCGCCGTCCGGCCTGGCCGCATCGGCGCGCGGGAGGCCGGCCGAGGACGGCCCTGCGACGGACTGCGCGCGGGGGCCATCCGGCCGCTCGCGGGCGCCTCGGGGGAGGGCGCGGCCATGGGGCCGGAGACCCGGGCGAGAGAGCCTGCCGCGGGCGCGCGCCGCAGCGCCGCCGCCGGCTTCGGCACGCCATCTCCTTCGCCCGCGGACCGGCTGCGCGCCACCGGCGAGGCACTCGCCGCCTTCGCGGCCCACGACCAGGCGAACGGCCGCGGCTTTCTGTGGGTGCCGGTCTTCTTTGCAGCCGGCGCCGCCGGCTATTTCGCCCTGCCGCGGGAGCCGGCGCTGTGGGCGCTCGCCGGCCTCGCCCTCGCCTGCCTCGTCGCGGCATGGCGGGCGCGCGAGCGACCGGTGGCCTTTCCCGTCCTGGCGCTCGCCGCCGCCCTTTGCGCCGGCGCGACCGCCGCGAAGCTCGAGGTCACACTGGTCGCCGCACCGACGCTCGATCGCGCCCGCACGGCCGAGCTCACCGGCTTCGTCGAGGCGGTCGAGCGCCGGACCGGCGGCCGCGCCCGCCTGACCATCCGGCCGTTGGCGATCGAGCGGGTGCCGGCGGAGCGGCTGCCGCGCCGCATCACCGTCACCGCCGCCGGCGCGGTCGGCCTGCTGCCGGGGGACGGGGTGGCGCTCACCGCGCGCCTGGAGCCGCCGCGCGGCCCGCACATGCCGGGCGGCTGGAACCCGGCCCGCTCCGCCTACCTCGACGGCATCGGCGCAACCGGCTTCGCCTATGGCCGCGCGCGGCCGGCCGATCTCGGCGCGGCACCGCCTTCGCTTGTCCCGGCGCGTCTCGTCGCCGGCGTGCGCCACGCCATCGCCGAGCGGCTGCGGGCGGCGCTGCCCGGCGCCCGCGGTGAGGTTGCCGCGGCGTTGCTCGTCGGCGACCGCGGCGGCATCCCCGAGAGCATCGAGGAGGCGATGCGCGTCTCCGGGCTCGCGCACGTGCTGTCGATCTCCGGGCTGCACATGGTGCTCGTCGCCGGAACCGTCTTCTGGGTGGTGCGGGCCGTGCTTGCGGCGATCCCGGCGCTTGCGCTGACGCGGCCGATCAAGGCGTGGGCGGCGGTGGTGGCGCTGGTGGCCGCCACCTTCTACCTCGTCATCTCCGGCGCCGAGGTTGCGACGCAGCGCGCCTACGTGACGATGGCGGTGGCGCTCGTCGCCATCCTCGTCGACCGCCCGGCGATCTCGTTGCGCACCGTCGCGGTGGCGGCGCTCGTCGTCATGGCGCTGGAGCCGAGCGCCGTGCTGGGTGCCGGGTTCCAGATGTCGTTCGCCGCGGTGATCGCGCTGGTCGCCGCCTACGAATGGTGGGGAAGCCGGGAGCGCGAACCCGGCACTGCACCGCCGCGCGGAACGGCGCTTTGGCTCGGCCGGGCCGCCCTGTTCGGGCTCCTCGGCCTCGCCGCGACCTCGCTGATCGCCGGCCTCGCCACCGCGCCGATCGCCGCCTACCACTTCCACCGCGGCGCGCCGCTCGGGCTCATCGCCAACCTCGCGGCCATGCCGGCGGTGTCGGTGCTGGTGATGCCGTTCGGCGTGCTGGCGCTGGTGCTGCTGCCGTTCGGGCTCGAGCAGGTGGCGATGGCGCCGATGGGGCTCGGGCTCGCCTGGATGTTCGCCGTCGCCGACACCATCACGGCGTGGACGGGCGACAGCGCGATGATCGGCCGGGTGCCGCTCGTCGCCGTCCTGCTGATGGTCGCGGCCCTGCTGTGGGCGGCGATCGCGCTGGCGCCGTGGCGGCGGCTGGCGGTGCTGCCGCTCCTCGCCGGGCTGGCGCTCGCCACCACCGGCGGGCGGCCGGATCTTCTCATTTCCGGCGATGGCCGCGCCGTCGCCGTGCGCGGGTCCGACGGACGGCTCGCGGTGGTGGCGAGCGATCGCTCCGCCTTCGCCGTCCGCGCCTGGCTCGCCGCCGACGCCGATCCGCGTGACGCGAAGGCCGCCGCCGCCGCTCCGTCGCTCTGCGACGACCTCGGCTGCGTGCTGCCGCTCGGCGACGATCTGACCGTCGCCGTCGTCAACCGGCCCGTGGCACTGGTGGAGGACTGCCGCCGCGCCACCGTCGTGGTGGCGCCGGTGCCACGACCACCCGGCTGCCTCGGCCCGCGGCTCTACCTCGACCGAACGACGCTGGCGCGCACCGGCGCCCTCGCCTTCAGCCTCGATGCGGCATCACCCGGCGGCCTCGGCGATCCGGTCGAGGCGGGCGACCACGGTCGGCCGTGGTCGCCCGTCGAGACCGGCTCGGCGAGCCGGTGAGGGGACGATCAGTAGCGGCGCAGCAGCGCCACCAGGCGGCCCTGGATGCGGATGCGGTCGGGACCGAAGATGCGCGTCTCGTAGGCCGGGTTGGCGGCCTCGAGCGCGATCGACGCGCCCTTGCGGCGCAGGCGCTTCAGCGTCGCCTCCTCGTCGTCGACCAGCGCCACGACGATGTCGCCGGTGGTGGCCGCGTCGGTGCGCCGGATCACCACGGTGTCTCCGTCGAAGATGCCGGCCTCGACCATCGAATCGCCGCGCACCTCGAGGGCGAAGTGCTCGCCGGCGCCGGCGAGTTCCACCGGCACGGTGATCGAATGGGTGTGCGTCTGGATCGCCTCGATCGGCACACCGGCGGCGATGCGGCCCATCACCGGAATGCTGACGCCGCCCGCCGTCTCGCCCGGCGCCGCGGGCCGTGGCTCGGCCGGCCGGATGCGCGGCCCGTCACCGTCGATGACGCTCGGCGTGAAGCCCCGCGCTCGCTGCGAGGCGGGGCCGCCGGCCACCGATTCGGGCAGCCGCAGCACCTCCAGCGCCCGCGCCCGGTTGGGCAGCCGGCGCAGGAAGCCGCGCTCCTCCAGCGCGGTGATCAGCCGGTGGATGCCGGACTTCGAGCGCAGGTCGAGCGCGTCCTTCATCTCCTCGAACGAGGGCGGCACGCCGCTCTCCTTGAGGCGCTCGTGGATGAACATCAGCAGCTCGTACTGCTTGCGTGTGAGCATCTTAGACTCCCGCGCCCCCTCTCGCAGACCGCGACGTCGAATCGCGTACAAATCACGAACACAAGCTATCCGTTCTAGTTGTGTTCCTCAAGGGTGAATATTCGGTTGCCGCCGGCGCCGGGCGGGGTGCCGCCGCTGCCGCCGCGCCCTCGGTGGTTGCGGTGGGTGTGCCGGCGGGGCTAGCCTGCCGGTGCGCTGACCGACAAGCCGGCGGCAGGAGACACGCCATGGCCAAGCAGTTCGCCGAAATCGGCAAGCAGCACCGCGACTTCATCGAGCGGCAGCGCATCTTCTTCACCGCCTCGGCGGCGGACGGCAGCCGCATCAACCTGTCGCCGAAGGACGCCGCCTCGCTGCGCGTGCTCGCCGCTGACCGCGTCGCCTATCTCGATTGCACCGGCAGCGGCAACGAGACGGCCGCCCACATGCTCGCCGACGGGCGGCTGACGATCATGCTCTGCGCGTTCGAGGGGCCGCCGCTGATCATGCGCCTCTATGGCCGCGGCGAGGTGCTGCACAGGGGCACGGACGGCTATGCGGCGCTGCTGGCGAGCGGCTTCGGCGGCCAGGAGCCGGTCGGTGCGCGCCAGATCGTCGTGCTGTCCGTCGAGATGGTGCAGACCTCCTGCGGCTTCGGCGTTCCGCTGTTCGACTATGTCGACGAGCGGCCGTCGCTGGTGCGCTGGGCGGAGGCGAAGGGCGAAGCGGGCCTCGCGGCCTACCGGACGGCGGAGAACACCGTCAGCATCGACGGTCTGCCGACGGGCTGGCCCACGGAGGAGGCGGTCGAGCCGGCCGAGTGAGCGGTGCGGACGGCGGGGGTCGAACCCGCACGGGGTCTCCCCCGAGGGATTTTAAGTCCCTTGCGTCTACCGGTTTCGCCACGTCCGCGAGGCAGAGCGGCGCACCATAGCAGCACGGTGCGCCGAGCCCAGGCGCACCTTAGTGGCACGGTGCGGCCGCAGACAACCGCGATCCTGCGGGCCGCTCATGCTGCTTGCGGCACCGTCTGCGCGCAGAAGCGGGCGAGGGCGGCGGCGAGGTCGGCGGCCGCCGCGCCGGCGCTCGTCCCGGCGCCCTTGCGCACCATCAGGGCGAGCTCGGTCGGCGGCACGTCGGGCAGGCCATCGGCGCGGCCGAGGACGCGGTGGCCGGCACGCACCGCCCGCTCCTCGAGCAGCGCCACGCCGAGGCCGCCGGCGATCGCCACCTGGATGCCCATGAGGTTGGGGCTCTCATAGGCGATCCGCCAGTCGCGCCCCGAGCGCTCCAGCGCGTGCACGGCGCGGGTGCGGTAGACGCAGCCGTGCGGGAAGGCGACGAGGGGCAGCGGATCGGCCGGCAGCGGATGCTCGGCGCTGGCGATCCAGACGAGCCGCTCCGGCCAGCAGGCGAGCGCCGGCCCGGCCCCGGGATCGCGCTTCGCCAGCACGACGTCGTACTCGTCGGCCTCCAGCCCCGCCACGAGGTCGATCGACAGCGCGCAGCGCACCGACAGCCTGCAGTCGGGCCGCGTTCGCGAAAACGCCGCCACCGCCTCCGTCAGCGGCTCGACGGCGAAGTCGTCGGGCACGCCGAGGCGCACGACCGCGGCGCGCGGCTCACCGCCGACGGCGGCGCGCGCCTCGGCGGCGAGCGACAGCAGCCGGCGCGCATAGCCGATCAGCCGCTCGCCGTCTTCGGTGAGCCGCACGGCGCGCCCCTCGCGGTGGAACAGCGGCCGGCCGACCGCCTCCTCGAGCCGGCGGATCTGCTGGCTGACGGTGGACTGGGTCCGGTGGATGCGCTCGCCGGCGCGGGTGAAGCCGCCGGAATCGGCGACGGAGACGAAGGAGCGCAGCAGATCGAGATCGAGCATCGCGACATTCCATTCAGGATGCCACTAGGATAGATCGAAACATCCAATTTCCCAATGGACTTTCGTCCGCCTACGGTCAGGAATGTTCGTTCCACCGGCTTCCGAATCCGCGATCCTCGGCGCTCTCGCCTTCTCCCTCCTCGGCGAACGGAGCGGCGCCACACCTGTGCATCCGAGGCGGCCCGCCCCGCCGCTGACCTCACGGCTGCAATCCGCTCTGCAGCCGTCCTCGCCGCCGCCTTCCTTGCCCTCTCCAGCGGTGCCCGCCGTGCCGGTTTCCTCGACTGCCCCCCGACCGGCCAGCGGCCCCCGCGGCCCGTCGCGCCTCGTCATGACGGCGCTGATCGCACTGTTCTGCGTACTGTGGAGCTCTGCCTTCGCCGCCGCCAAGATCGCGCTGGTCGACTGCCCGCCGTTGACGCTGCTCACCGTCCGCTTCCTCGTCGCCGGGGTGCTGATGGTGGCCGTCGCCTGGGCGCTCGCCGGGCGGCCGCGGCTGACCCGGCGCGACCTCGTCTCGCTCGCCATCCTCGGAGCGCTCAACAACGCCGTCTATCTGGGCTTGAGCTGGACCGGCCTCACCGCGGTCACCTCCGCCTTCGCCGCCGTCATCATCAGCGCCGGTCCGCTCATCGTCGCGGCGCTGGCCTGGCCGGTGCTCGGCGAGCGGTTGACGGTGGTCAAGGTCGTCGGCCTACTGCTCGGCCTCGCCGGCGTGGCGCTGGTGCTGCGCTCGCGGTTGATGGGCAGCGCCGGCATCGGCGGCGAGGACCCGCTGGGGACCCTGCTGGTGGTGCTCGGCCTGCTGTCACTCGTCGCCGGCACGCTCGCCTACAAGAAGCTCGCGCCGGGGGGCGGGCTATGGGTCGGCAACGGCCTGCAGTGCCTTTTCGGCGGGCTCCTGACGCTGCCGGCCGCGCTGTGGCTCGACGACTGGTCGACGGTGCGGCTGACGCCGGGGCTGGTCGGCGGCTTCCTGTGGCTGGTGCTCGCCGTCTCGGTCGGCTGCTACGCGGTGTGGTTCTTCCTGCTCGGCCGCAGCTCGGCGACGAGCGCCAGCGCGCTGCAGTTCCTGACGCCGCCGCTCGGCCTGCTGTTCGGCTGGATGATCCTCGCAGAGCCCGTGGTGCCGCTCGACCTTCTCGGCATCGTGCCGATCGCCGCCGGCATCTGGCTCGTCACCCGCGGCTGGCCGCGCCGCACGCGGGCGGCGAAGCCCGAGGCGTGACCGCGGACGGCCCCGCAGGCGGGATCTGCGCTCAGCGCGGCAGCGTCGAAGCGCCCATCAGCGCCTCGTCGATGGCGCGCGCGGCCTGGCGGCCCTCGCGGATCGCCCATACCACCAGCGACTGGCCGCGGCGGCCGTCGCCAGCGGCGAACAGCTTGTCGACGGAGGTGCGGTAGTCGTCGGTGTTGGCGGCGACGTTGGTGCGCTTGTCGAGCTTCAGCGCCTCGCCCATCTCGGCGATGTAGGTGCCGAGCTCCGGCCCGGCGAAGCCGATGGCGATCATGACGAGATCGGCGCGGATCAGGAACTCGGTGCCGGGGATCGGCCGGCGGGTCTCGTCGACACGCGCGCACTGCACGTGGGTGACGCGGCCCTTCTCGCCGACGATGCCGAGGGTGGCGGCGGAGAATTCGCGCTCGGCGCCCTCCGCCTGGCTCGACGACGTCCTGAACTTCGTCGGCCAGTACGGCCAGATCCGGAGCTTGTCCTCCCGCGCCGGCGGCATCGGGCGGATGTCGAGCTGGGTGACGCGGATCGCCCCCTGGCGGAAGGCGGTGCCGACGCAGTCGGACGCCGTGTCGCCGCCGCCGATGACGACGACGTGCTTGCCATAGGCGAGCACCGGCTCCTCGCGCACCTTCTCGCCGCCGAGGCGGCGGTTCTGCTGCACGAGATAGGGCATGGCGAACTGCACGCCCTTGAGGTCCGAGCCCGGCAGCCCGGCCTCGCGCGGCCGCTCGGCGCCGGTGGCGAGCAGCACCGCGTCGTGATCGTTGATGAGCGTCTGGAGCTTGGCGTTGCGCCCGACGTCGATGCCGTAGTGGAAGTGCACGCCCTCCGCCTGCATCTGCACGACGCGGCGGTCGATGTGGTGCTTCTCCATCTTGAAGTCGGGAATGCCGTAGCGCATCAGGCCGCCCGCCTTCGGCTCGCGCTCGAAGACGTGCACCTCGTGGCCGGCACGGGCGAGCTGCTGGGCGGCCGCCATGCCGGCCGGACCCGAGCCGACGACGGCGACGCGCTTTCCGGTGCGGTGCGGCGACGCCTCCGGCACGATCCAGCCCGCGTCCCACGCCTTGTCGGCGATCGCCTGCTCGATCGTCTTGATGGCGACCGGGACGTTCTCGAGGTTGAGCGTGCACGCCTCCTCGCACGGGGCGGGGCAGATGCGGCCGGTGAACTCCGGGAAGTTGTTGGTCGAGTGCAGGTTGCGCGCCGCCTCCTGCCAGTCGCCGGCCTGGATCAGGTCGTTCCAGTCGGGGATCTGGTTGTGCACCGGACAGCCCGTCGGCCCGTGGCAGAACGGGATGCCGCAATCCATGCAGCGCATCGCCTGCCGCTCCACCTCCGCCTGCGGCAGCGGCAGCACGAACTCGCGATAGTGCCGGATCCGGTCGGAAGCCGGCTGATACTTCTGCTCCTGGCGGTCGATCTCCAGGAAGCCGGTGACCTTGCCCATCGTGCGTTCCGTGTCTTCTAGGCTTCAGGCAGCGTGTGCGAGAGACGAGAGCCCGAGCTCCGCCTCGCACCGCGCGATCCAGTCCGTCACCGCCGGCCGGGCCGACAGGTCGAAGCCGCCCTCCGGCGCGAGGCGGGTATAGGCGAGAAGCGCGATGTCGGCGACCGACAGATGGTCGCCGACGAGCCAGGTCCGGCCGGTGAGCGCGCGCTCGAGGAAATCGAGGGCCTTCTCGGACCGCGCGACCTTGTCAGGGTCCCGCTCGGCAGCGGTGCGGCCGAGATAGACCATGTGGTACCGGCAGACCGCGACATAGGGCTCGTGGCTGTACTGCTCCCAGAACAGCAACTCGTCGACCTTCGCCTGCTCGTAGGCGTCCGCCGGCAGCAGTGCGGAGCCGCGGGCGAGGTAACGGATGATGGCGTTCGACTGGGCGAGGGGGCGGCCGTCGTCGAGGACGACGACCGGTACCTGTCCGGCCGGGTTCATCGCCAGGAACGCCTCCGTCCGCGTCTCCCCCTTGGAGATGTCCACGTGCGTCCAGTCGTAGCCGATCCCCAGCCGGTCGGCCGTGTAGGCGACCTTCAGGCAGTTTCCCGACCGGCGGTCGCCATAGACGTGCATCACCATCGCCACCTCCCTCGCACCCGTCCCCCGGCGGATCACTCCGCCGCGAGGCCGAGCCGCTGGCGCTGCATCTCCATGATGGCGCGCCGGTACTCGACCGGCATCACCTTGACGAACTTCGGACGGTAGGCGTCCCAGCCGTCGAGGATCGCCTTCGCCCGCGTCGAGCCGGTGTAGCGGTGGTGGTTCTCGACGAGCTGGTAGAGCCGCTCGTCGTCGTGCTCGGTCATGTCGGCGGAGAGGTCGACGCGGCCCTTGTGCTCGATGTCGCCGCCGTGGTGGTGCAGCCGCTCGAGCAACTCCTCCTCCTCGAGGACCGGCTCGAGGTCGACCATCGCGAGGTTGCAGCGCGAGCCGAAGGTGCCGTCCTCGTCGAGCACGTAGGCGACGCCGCCCGACATGCCCGCCGCGAAGTTGCGCCCGGTCTCGCCGATGACGACGACGAGGCCGCCGGTCATGTACTCGCAGCCGTGGTCGCCGCAGCCCTCGACGACGGCGATGGCGCCTGAGTTGCGCACCGCGAAGCGCTCGCCGGCGACGCCGTGGAAGTAGCACTCGCCCTCGGTGGCGCCGTAGAGCACCGTGTTGCCGACGATGATCGACTTCTCCGGCACGATCTTGGCGTCCGCCGGCGGCCGCACGATGATCTGGCCGCCCGACAGGCCCTTGCCGACATAGTCGTTCGCCTCGCCGACGAGATCGAGGGTGATGCCCTTGGCGAGCCACGCCCCGAACGCCTGGCCGGCGGTGCCGGTCAGCGACACGTGGATGGTGTCGTCGGGCAGCCCGGCGCCGCCGAAGCGGCGCGCGACCTCGCCCGACAGCATCGCGCCGGCGGAGCGGTCGACGTTGGTGATCCGGGCCTCGATCTGCACCGGCTGGCGATGCTCGAGCGCCGGCATCGCTTGCGCGATAAGCTTGCGGTCGAGCACGTCGGCGATCGGGTGGTTCTGCTTCGAGGTGTGATGCAGTTCCTCCGGCGCCACGTCCGGCTTCATGAACAGCCGGGCGGCGTCGAGGCCGGCGGCCTTCCAGTGCGAGATCAGCTTCTCCTGGTCGAGCATCTGGGTCTGGCCGACCATCTCGGCGACGGTGCGGAAGCCCATCTCGGCCATCAGCACCCGCACCTCCTCCGCCACGAAGAAGAAGAAGTTGACGACGTGCTCGGGCGTGCCCTTGAAGCGCTTGCGCAGCACCGGGTCCTGGGTGGCGATGCCCACCGGGCAGGTGTTGAGGTGGCACTTGCGCATCATCAGGCAGCCGGCGGCGATCAGCGGCGCGGTGGCGAAGCCGAACTCGTCGGCGCCGAGAAGCGCGCCGATGACGACGTCGCGGCCGGTGCGAAGGCCGCCATCGACCTGCAGGCCGACGCGCGACCGCAGGCCGTTCAGCACCAGCGTCTGGTGCGCCTCGGCGAGCCCCATCTCCCAAGGGCTGCCGGCGTGCTTCAGCGAGGTGAGGGGGGAGGCACCCGTGCCGCCCTCGAAGCCGGAGATGGTGATGTGGTCGGCGCGCGCCTTGGCGACGCCGGCCGCAACCGTGCCGACACCCACCTCGGAGACGAGCTTTACAGCGATATCAGCGGTCTCGTTGACGTTCTTCAGGTCGAAGATCAGCTGCGCGAGATCCTCGATCGAGTAGATGTCGTGGTGCGGCGGCGGCGAGATCAGGCCGACGCCGGGGGTCGAGTGGCGCACCTTGGCGATTGTCGCGTCGACCTTGTGGCCGGGCAACTGGCCGCCTTCGCCGGGCTTTGCGCCCTGCGCCATCTTGATCTGGATCTGGTCGGCGTTGACGAGGTACTCCGCGGTGACGCCGAAGCGGCCCGAGGCGACCTGCTTGATCGCCGAGCGCATCGAATCGCCGTTCGCCATCGGCTTGAAGCGTTCCGCCTCCTCGCCGCCCTCGCCGGTGTTGGAGCGACCGCCGATGCGGTTCATGGCAATCGCCAGCGTCGTGTGCGCCTCGCGCGAGATCGAGCCGAACGACATCGCCCCGGTGGCGAAGCGCCGGACGATGTCGGCCGCCGGCTCGACCTCGTCGAGCGGCACCGGCGCCCGGCCGGCCTCGGCCGCGCTCTTCAGGCGGAACATGCCGCGGATGGTGTAGCGGCCGGCCTCCTCGTCGACGAGGCGGGCGTACTCGGCGAAGGTCTCCGCCGAGTCCGTCCGCACGGCATGCTGCAGCTGCGCGATGGTGTCGGGCTGCCACATGTGCGCCTCGCCACGCAGGCGGTAGGCGTACTCGCCGCCGATCTCCAGCGTCCGCCGCAGCACCGGGTCGTCGCCGAAGGCGGCGGCGTGGCGGCGCACCGTCTCCTCGGCCACCTCGTGCAGGCCGACGCCCTCGATGAGGGTGGCGGTGCCGAAGAAGTACTTGTCGACGAAGGCCGACGACAGCCCGACGGCGTCGAAGATCTGCGCGCCGCAATAGGACTGGTAGGTCGAGATGCCCATCTTGGACATCACCTTGAGGATGCCCTTGTCGATCGACTTGATGTAGCGGTGCACGACCTCGTGCTCGTCGACCTCCTCCGGGAAGCTGTCGTGGATGGCGACCAGCGTCTCGAAGGCGAGGTAGGGGTTGATCGCCTCGGCGCCGTAGCCGGCGAGCACGCAGAAATGGTGCACCTCGCGCGGCTCGCCGGATTCCACCACGAGGCCGACGGAGGTGCGCAGGCCCTTGCGGATCAGGTGGTGGTGCACGCCGGCGGTGGCGAGCAGGGCCGGGATCGGCACCCGGTCCGGCCCGACCATGCGGTCCGACAGGATGATGATGTTGTAGCCGCCGTGCACGGCGGCTTCGGCGCGCTCGCAGAGACGCTCGAGCGCGTCCTCCATGCCGCCCGGGCCGCGGGAGGCGAGGTAGGTCGTGTCCAGCGTCTTGGTCTGGAAGTGGTTGTCCTCGATGTCGCCGATCGCCCGGATCTTCTCCAGGTCCTCGTTGGTGAGGATCGGCTGGCGCACCTCGAGGCGCTTGCGCTTCGACAGGCCCTTCAGGTCGAACAGGTTCGGCCGCGGCCCGATGAACGAGACGAGGCTCATCACGAGCTCCTCGCGGATCGGGTCGATCGGCGGGTTCGTCACCTGCGCGAAGTTCTGCTTGAAGTAGGTGTAGAGCAGCTTCGGACGGTCCGAGAGCGCCGAGATCGGCGTGTCGGTGCCCATCGAGCCGACCGCCTCCTGGCCGGTGACGGCCATCGGCGACATCAGGAGCTTCAGGTCTTCCTGGGTGTAGCCGAACGCCTGCTGGCGATCGAGCAGCGGCACGTCGCCCCGCGCCGGCCGGGCAGCGACGCCCGGCAGGTCCTCGAGCACCATCTGGGTGCGGGCGAGCCACTGCTTGTAGGGGTTGGCGCGGGCGAGCGAGGACTTGATCTCCTCGTCCGAAACGATGCGCCCCTCCTCGAGGTCGATGAGGAGCATCTTGCCCGGCTGCAGCCGCCACTTGGTGACGATCTTGTCCTGCGGGATCGGCAGCACGCCCATCTCGGAGGCCATCATCACCAGGCCGTCCTCGGTGACGAGATAGCGCGCCGGACGCAGGCCGTTGCGGTCGAGGGTCGCGCCGATCTGCCGGCCGTCGGTGAAGACGACGGCCGCCGGCCCGTCCCACGGCTCCATCAGGGCAGCGTGATACTCGTAGAAGGCGCGCCGCTCCTCGCTCATCAGCGGGTTGCCGGCCCATGCCTCGGGAATGAGCATCATCACCGCGTGGGCGAGCGAGTAGCCGCCCTGCACGAGGAACTCGAGCGCGTTGTCGAAGCAGGCGGTGTCCGACTGCCCCTCGTAGGAGATCGGCCACAGCTTCGAGATGTCGTTGCCGAACAGCTCGGAATCGACCGAGGCCTGGCGCGCCGCCATCCAGTTGACGTTGCCGCGCACGGTGTTGATCTCGCCGTTGTGGGCGACCATCCGGTAGGGATGGGCGAGCTTCCACGACGGGAAGGTGTTGGTGGAGAAGCGCTGGTGGACGAGCGCCATCGCCGAGGTGAACGCCGGGTCCGACAGGTCGCGGTAGTACTTGCCCACCTGCCAGGACATCAGCATGCCCTTGTAGACGAGCGTGCGGCAGCTGAGCGACACGACGTAGAAGTCGGTGTCGCTGAAGCCGATGCCGGTGAAGATGGCGTTCGACACCACCTTGCGCAGCACATAGAGGCGGCGCTCGAACTCGTCGGCGTCGGCGATGTGGGCGCCGCGGCCGATCAGCACCTGCATGTGCACCGGCTCGGAGGCGAGCACGGTCGGCGAGAAGCCGGAATTGTCGGTCGGCACGGTGCGCCAGCCGAGGAAATCCTGGCCCTCCTCGCGGACGACGCGTTCCACCGTCTCCATGCACAGCCGCCGCATCGCCTCGTCGCGCGGCAGGAAAATGTGGCCGACGGCATAGGCGCCGGGCTCCGGCAGGCCGACGCCTAGCCGCTCCGCTTCCTCGCGGAAGAAGCCGTGCGGGATCTGCACGAGGATGCCGGCGCCGTCGCCCATCAGCGGGTCGGCACCGACGGCGCCGCGGTGCTCGAGGTTTTCCAAGAGCTTCAGCGCCATCGCGACGATCTCGTGGCTCGCCTCGCCGCGCATGTTGGCGAGGAAGCCGACGCCGCACGAATCGTGCTCGCGGTCGGGGCGATAGAGGCCCTCGGCGGCGGCGCGTTTCGTCGCGGCCACCGCCGTCGCCCGATCCGCGCCGAACCCCGTGCCCTTGCTCCCGATACCGCCGATCATCGCCGTCTTGCTCCTCTATAGAGCCGTTCCAACCCCTGCGCCGCACAAGGCGACGCCTCGTCTTCGTCTCGTTGCCCGTCCGTTGCGCCGGGGCGCAGAGCGGGCAGGCATCTTCCGGGCCAACTCCGGCCCCGGTCCCGTCCGGGCCGACGGACCGGCCTGTAGGCCAGTTTCCCGTCCGGTCGGACCCGTGGCCGAAGCCGCCGGCCACCCGCGCCGGCGCGACTGCCCGACCTATAGGCGAGGTAGCCGACATCACAAAGACGGCAACCCCAAATCGCCGCCCGCGACCCGCCGTCCCGGCGCCGGACCACTGCCCAGCGCCGGCGCACCGAGAGCCGCCGGCCGCCCCGCAGGACGAGCCGTCGGCTCGAATCCGTTCGTGTACCTATGATAGGGCAGCGCTACTGACCTATCCAGAGGGGAAATTGCCAGAACCCGCCCCGCCGCGCAAGGACGTTTCGGCGGAGGGTGCGGGGGCGACCGAAATGGGAGGGGAGGGCGCAAGAGCCGTGGTCAGCCGTGGGAGTTGCAGAGGGACGTTAGGTCACAAAACAGTGGACCATGGGGCACTTCATAAAGTATGCCTCGGGAGTTATGAAAACGAGGGGTGCAGTCTATGTCTGCCGCATGGAAGGATTATCAAGAAAAGGCGGCGTCGACCTTTCGGGGCTTAGGTTTTGAAGCGTCTACTGATGTAACTTTAAAAGGAGTTAGGACGACACATGATATCGATGTGGTCGTGAGGTCGCGCCATGTTGGATTTGAGATCATGTGGCTTGTCGAATGCAAATTGTGGAAGACTGCTGTGTCTAAGTTGCATGTATTAGCTCTGAGGGAAATTGTAGCTGATACTGGGGCGGACCGCGGGATATTGTTAGCTGAAGCCGGGTTTCAAATCGGGGCCATCGAGGCGGCGACGCTGACGAATGTTCAGGTCACATCGCTGCTGGCCGTATCTGAGAGTTCGAGGCAAGATGTGTTCGCCATGCGTATCCGCGATTTGTATGAAAACTGCGAAAACGTTTCAGATAGGTACTGGGCGTTGTCGAAGGAGGATAGAATAAAATACCAACTTCGCCCAGAGGTTGGTTCGATAGGCTATTCTGGTTTGGGTGCTATTTCGGTATGTCGCGATGTCTTATCAAGAGCGATGCGAGGCATGTATCCATTCAAGTGTGAGGATCTGCACGTGCTTATGTTTGCAGGTATTCCCGAGTATTTTATTGATGCGGAAAATGTTGTGAGTGTTGTGGAAAAAATGTTAGATGAATTGGATGGTAAATTGAGTCTGTGTGAGGCTGCGTCACGCGAGCATTAGATGAGTTGTCACTTGTCGGATTTGTGAACATCATCACCCCACCGCATACACCAACCGCACCCGCCCATCCCCCAGCGCCTCCGCCGTCCGCACCACCAGCCTCCGCCGCCGCTCCAGCGTCTCGAACAGCCCGAGCCCCGGCCCGGCGATGAGCGGGTAGACGATGAGCCTCAATTCGTCGACCAGCCCGGCGTCGAGGCAGGCGGACACCGTGCGGGCGCCGCCGACGAGGTAGATCGCCTTGCCCGGCTGCGTCTTCAGCGCCGCCAGCTCGTCGAGGGAGCGCAGGAAGCGCGTCGCCGGCCAGGCGGCCTCGGTCAGCGTCGTCGACAGCACGAAATGCGGCACCTCCTCGGTGACGCGGGCCCAGGCGAGCTCGGCCGGGGTCGGCGGCTTGCCGGTGGCCCACGTCGGCGCCTCGGGCTCGGCCCGCACGGCCGACCAGTAGCCCTCGTAGCCGGGATACATACCGCCGCCGAGCACGCAGGCGTCGATCTCCCTGGTGAGGCCGTAGTCCTCCGACCATGCCGTCACCCAGTCGGCGAGGCCGTCGGGGCCGGCGATCTTGCCGTCGAGCGACATCTTCAGGGCGGCGATGAGGGGGCGCATGGTGTCCTCGTCTGAATGGCCATTTCGGCCGATTGAACTGGATGCTCACCGTCGTCATCCCGGACGCGGAGCAACGCGGAGTGAGCCGGGACCCAGCGAAATAGTTGTCGCGCGCAGCGCGACGCAGAAGCCGCGCCCAAGGCGCGGAGTCTTGCGCTGGGTCCCGGCTCGGCGCTCGGCTGCGCCTCGCTTGTCCGGGATGACGGTTCGCGAGGGTGGGGCGCAACGGCCGATGGGCACTGGGCGCCAACCTTCAGGCGGCCCCGCACTGGCTGGCCCGCAACCCTCCGCCCCGCGCCAGGCTGACGCTGGCCTCAGCCCTCAGTGCCCGCCGGGCGGCAGGCAGAGCACGTCACGGTAGGCGCAGAGGTCGTCGACGAGTTGCTTCTCGTCGGCGAGGATCGCGGCCTTCTCCGCCGCGCCGAGCATCTGGATGACGTAGCTCTGCTCGTCGTTCCCCTGGCGGTCGATGAACGGCCAGGCGAGGCTCGCATGGTCGGCGAGGTCGGGCTTCGCGCCGATGTCGGCGTTCGTCACCCCCGGCGCATAGAACATCAGATGCGGCATCGCCAGCGTGCGGACCGCCATGTCCGGCGGCCCCACCGTGCGGAACACCGGTGCCACCATGTAGGAGAGGCCGGCCTTTTCGGGCACCCGGTAGGTGCCGTCGGCCCAGCGCCCGGCGATCTCCGCCTTCAGCGCCGCGCCGCCGAGGCCCTCCGCGCGCAGTTCCGCCGCATCCATGATCACGGTCAGATAGGTGCGGGTGCCGGCGGCGTCGTAGCAGAGCGGGATGTAGATGTCGTCGCGGTCGTCGGCGAGCTCCCACACCGTGCGCTGCACGAGGCAGGCGACGCCGCTCGTGCCCTGCCGGGCCAGCCGGAAGCCGGTGGCGGGGTCGAGCAGGAAGACGGTCGCGTCATCCCGCAGCGCCGGGGGCGCGGCGCTGAGCGCGAGCCGCATCTCGAGGTCCTCCGGCATCGCCTCGATCACCGTTCCGGTAGCGAGCGCCGGCGCCGAGGCAAGGGTGAGCGCGACCAGCGTCGCGGCCGCAGCGGCGCGGGCTGCCAAGCCGCTCCATGCCGCCGCGCTTGTCCATTCAGTCGTTGCAGGCACAGCGAAATCCTCCAGGCAGGCGCACTCCGGCTGGTCCCGCGTCCATGCGGATGCGGGAGTGCTGCCGGAGCGCGGGGTTGCTCGTCGAAGTCGGTGCGGCGAGGTCGGCGCCGCCCGGCACGGGTGCGGGGCGTGGCCTGCCGGGTGCTGCCTCAGTCCGGCAGGCGCTGGTCGTAGGCGTCCTTCAGCGCCACCCAGCCCTCCCAGAAGGCCGGCCGCGCCGTGCCGGCAACCGCGGCTGTCAGGGTGTCGAGGTGCTGGTGCCAGCCGGCGGCGACCTTGAGCAGCATGTCGCGGCTCGGCAGGCGGCGGTGGGTGACGGTGAGCAGCACCTTGGCACCCACCGGCTCGAGCTCGAAGGAAACGTCGTCGCTGCCGTTCCAGCTGAAGACGAGCTTCTTCGGCGGCTCGCAGGCAATGATGCGGCTCTCCATCCGGTGCTCGTCGGAAAAGCCCTCGGGCCGCGCCGACGGCACGTCGGAGAGCGTCGCGTTGCGCCAGACGAAGGTGAACGGCGCGCCTGGCCGCATCTCCATGTCGCCGGCCGCCAGCCACTTCTGCCGCAGCTCGCTCTCCGTCAGATAGGACCACACCCGCTCGATCGGGCCCGGCAGCAGCCGCTGGATGGTGAGCGTCGTCGGCTCGGTCAGCACGCCATAGGCGTCGGGGGACGTGATCTCGTTCATGACTGGTCTCCTTCGGGAGCGGGGAGGTCTGGGGGGATGGGCTCTGCT
>Ga0209902_100318_pt1 | contig 63393 bp, 54 predicted proteins | sample FECB27metaG_FD_188304 | JGI IMG/M metagenome (GOLD analysis project Ga0209902, IMG submission 188304) | Cyanobacterial communities from the Joint Genome Institute, California, USA - FECB-27 (SPAdes) (version 2) | ecosystem: Environmental > Aquatic > Thermal springs > Hot (42-90C) > Microbial mats...
GGCGGCGCGACCGAGACCTCGACCCCGCCGGCCGCCAGCCGGTCATGCACCTGCGGGGTCTGCAGAGTCCGTGCGAGTGCGCTGCTCAGCGCCTCGACCTGCACCGCCGGCGTGTGCGCCGGTGCCACGAAACCATAGAAGCCGATCAGCTCGAAGCCGGGCAGTGACTCCGCGATCGCCGGCAGCTGCGGATAGGACGCGGCCCGCTGCGCGCTGGTGATGCCCAGCGCGCGCAGGCGCTGCGACTGCAGGTGCGGCAGCGCGCTCTCCAGGGTGACGAAGGCCAGCGGCAGATCGCCGTTGAGCAGCGCGCGGTAGATCTGCGCGCTGCCGTTGTAGGGCACGTGCTCGAGCGTCACGTCGGCCTCGATGGCGAGCAGCTCGCCGGCCAGGTGCGACACCGAGCCGATGCCCAGCGACGCGTACTGCAGCGGCGGATCGGTGCGCCTTGCCAGCGCGATCAACTGGGCCACGTCGCGCGCGGCGAAGCCCGGCTGCGTGACAAGCACGACGATCGAATGGCCGCCGAGGCACAGGGGCTCGAAATCGTCGAGCGCGTCGTAGGGCATCTGCTGGCGCATCGCCTCGTTGGCGGCATGCGGCGAGAACACCATGCCGATGGTGTTGCCGTCGGGCGCGGCCATGGCCACGGCCTGCGTGCCGACGATCATGCCGCCGCCCGCGCGGTTGTCGACCACCACCGGCCGATCGAGCACGCTCGACAGCTCCCGGGCAATGAGCCGGGCCATGAAGTCGGCGGCGCCGCCCGGGGCCTGCGGCACGATCATGCGCAGGGGCCGGCCCGTGTCGTTGGCGGCCAGCGCGTAACGGCCGGACAGGCCGGCGCACGCGATGGCGGCGAGCAGAGCGCGCCGCGTCGCCAGCGTGCCGCCGTTCACCGCCGCAGCCTGCGCGAGGCGCGCCGGAACTCGTCGGCCAGCGCCGCGGCCGAGGGGGTCAGCGGCCGCTTCGTCGGCGTCACCAGATGCTGCACGGCCGGCGGCAGATCGAGCTTGATGGGCAGGACCTTGAGCAGCCCGCGTTCGCGCAAGGGCTCCAGCCCGCCCAGGCTGTTGAGCGTGACGAGGTCGCTTTGCAGCAGCATCGACACCAGCGCGCTCGAGGAATCGCAATGCGCCACCAGCGTCGGCGCCGGCAGGCCCTGCCGGGTCATCAGCGTGACGATCATCGGCCCGCCCGACTGCTGCACGCTGTAGAGCCAGCCATAGGGCACCAGCGCGGCCAGGTCGCGCGCATCGGCGGCCGGGTGGCCCGCGCGCACGACGATGCCCATGTCGGAGCTGCACAGCTGCTCGGTGTGCAGGTCGGACAGGCTCTGGTCGGTGGGCAGCGGGCCGACCGCGAAGTCGATCCTGGCTTCGCGCAGCGCCGCGATAGTCGACGACGAGCGGCCGCCGAGCACGCTGATCAGCGCATTCGGCGTGTGCTCGCGAAAGCGCGCCACGGCGGTGGGCAGCAGCATGGCCTCGGCCGTGGCCGACAGGCCCACCGTGATCAGCTTGCGGCCCTCGCCGCCGGCGCTCTCGAGCTCTTCCTGCAGATGGCGCAGCTCGGCATCGATCACGCGCGCGCGGCGCAGCACGATGCGGCCGAACTCGGTGGGCTCGACGCCGCGCGCGGAGCGCACCAGCAGCGGCACGCCCAGCGATTTCTCGAGCGCGGTGAGGTTCTTGCTGACGGCCGCCTGCGCAAGGCCGAGCTTGCGCGCGGCGGATCGAACGCTGCCGGTTTCGATGACGGCTATCAGATCTCGGAGGTGGGCCTCGCGCACTTTGTCTCGTGTCTCGTTGTCGTTGTGATCGGCCGGATTATCCGGCAAGCGTTCCCGGGGCGCAGCGCGGCCGCGGGCGTGTGCGGCATGCGCCGCAACGAGGGAAACGCCAGCATCCATGCGGGTTTGCGGCGTTCGCGGTGCATCGGGAGCCGATGACATGTGCCCACCTTTGGTGAACGAGTTAACCGCCGATGTCCTTCCGGGGCGCCACGGGCCGCGACTAACCTCTGCCGCTTTCGCGCCGCGGCGCCGGCGCATCCGAACAAGAACAGAGACATGCGACTTCCCGCTACAGATCGCGCCAGGCCTTCATGAACAGGTCCCTCCTGTCGCTCGCGCTGGTCGCGGCCTTTCCCTGCGTTGCAACCGATGCCATGGCCCAGGACGCGCCCGAGCGCGCCAAGTCGCTCGGCATCGTCACGGTCACCGGCGCCCGGCCGAGTTCGCTGCCCACGCAGATACCCACCACCATCGAGGGCGTGACGCGCGCCGAGATCGAGACGCGCGTGAACGCCACCGACAGCGAGGACGCGCTCAAGTACCTGCCGAGCCTGCTGGTGCGCAAGCGCTACATCGGCGACTACAACCACGCGATCCTTTCCACGCGCGCCTCGGGCACCGGCAACAGCGCGCGCTCGGCCGTCTATGCCGACGGCATCCTGCTGTCGAACTACCTGGGCAACGGCATCGCCAACGGCACCAACTTCGCGCCGCGCTGGGGCCTGGTCACGGCCGAGGAGATCGAGCGGGTCGACGTGATGTACGGCCCGTTCTCGGCCGCGTACCCGGGCAACTCGGCGGGCGCGGTGGTCGACTACGTGACGCGCATGCCCGACAAGCTCGAGGCCCATGTGAAGGCGGGCTTCTCCTCGCAGCCCAACGAGCTCTACCGCACGAAGAAGAGCTTCAACGGCTGGCAGACCAGCGCCTCGCTGGGCAGCCGCAGCGGCGACTGGTCCTGGTGGATCGACGTCAACCGCACCGACAGCCAGGGGCAGCCGCTGACCTTCACCACGGCGACGCTGGCGTCCACCGTGGCCGGCGCGGCGGGAACGCCGGTGTTCGGCGCGGTGCCGGGCCTCAACACCACCAACGCCCCGTGGCTGATCCTCGGCGCGGGCACGCAGTACCGCACCGTGCAGGACCACGCCAAGCTCAAGCTGGCCTACGACATCTCGCCCACGCTGCGCGCGAGCTACACGCTCGGCTGGTGGCAGAACGCGGGCAGCGGGCAGAGCGAGAGCTACCTCGTCGATGCACGGGGCCAGCCGGTCTACAGCGGGCCGGTCAACATCGGCGGGCGCAGCTTCACGCTCGCGCCCACGGCCTTTCCATGGACCGAGGACCGCGCCACGCACTTCATGCACGGGCTGTCCGTCAAGAGCAACACCCAGGGTGCCTTCGACTGGGAGGTGGCCGCCAGCCTCTACGACTACGCCAAGGACACGCAGCGTTCGCCCACGGTCGCGCTGCCGCTGGCGGCCCTCGGCGGTGCCGGCACCTTGCAGGACCAGGGCGGCACTGGCTGGAACACGCTCGCGGCCAAGGGCACCTGGCGGCCGCAGGGCGTGGGCGGCGCGCACGTGGTCGACTTCGGTGTCGGCCGCGATGCCTACAAGCTGGTCATCGCCAAGACCAACGTGCTCGGCGACTGGCAGGACGGCCCCGCGTTCACGCCCGTGAGCCAGGTGGGAGGGCGCAGCCAGACGCTGAGCGCCTGGGCGCAGGACGCGTGGTCCTTCGCGCCGCGATGGAAGACCGTGCTCGGGCTTCGCTACGAGAAGTGGAAGGCCACGGACGGCTTCACCGCCACGGCCACGAGCGCGCAGCCCTATGCCTCGCGCAGCGAGTCCGACCTCTCGCCCAAGGCCGCCCTGGCCTACCAGCTCGCGCCTTCGACGGTGATCAAGGCCTCGGTGGGCCGCGCGGTGCGCTACCCGACGGTGGGCGAACTCTATGGCGCGACCTCGGGCGGCGCGCTCTCGTTCGTCAACGACCCGAACCTCAAGCCCGAGAAGTCGTGGACCGGCGAACTCACGGCCGAACAGGACCTGGGCAACGGCCTGCTGCGCGCCACGCTGTTCCACGAGACCACGAAGAATGCGCTCTACAGCCAGTTGATCCCGAACTCGACCGTCTCGCGCGTGCAGAACGTCGACCGGATGCGCACCACCGGCGTGGAGCTTGCCTACACCGGGCAGGACGTCGGCATCCAGGGCCTCGACCTCGGCGGCAGCCTGACCTATGCCGATTCGAAGACCGTGGCCGACGCGGCCTTTCCGGCGGCGGTGGGCAAGTGGCAGCCACGCGTGCCGCGCTGGCGCGCCACGGCCTACGCCACCTACAAGCCCGATGCGCGCTGGGCCTTCACGGTGGCCGCGCGCTACAGCGGCCGGCAGTACTCGAACCTCGACAACAGCGACGTCAACGCCTTCGCCTACTTCGGGGCGAGCCGCTACTTCACGGTGGACCTGCGCGTCCGTTACCAGATCGACAAGCAGTGGTCGGCGGCCTTCGGCATCGACAACGCGAACAACGACCGCTACTGGAACTTCCACCCGTACCCGCAACGCACCTACACGGCCGAACTGCGCTTCGACCTGTGAGGGGCTGCGGGCCGCTCAGGGCGCGGCGGGCCGCGGCGGTTGCGCCCAGAGCTTGTCGCTCGACCAGTGCAGGTGGACGATGCGGAAGCTGTCGCCGGCACGGCGCACGATCGCCGTTTCCTGCATCACCTGGTCGATGGGCTTGCCGTCGGGCAGCTTGCCCGTCACGTGGTAAGTGCTGAGCACCCAGCGCTCGTTGCCGCTGCCGCCGAGGCGGCGTGCCTGCAGGGTCCAGGTGGAGACGGCCGCCATGTCGATGTCGCCCGGCAGGTGGCTCAGCGCATAGGCCTCGATCGTCGGGTCGGTGACGCCGAACTCGAACACCACCAATGAACGGTCGAGGTAGGAGAGCGCACCGCCCGTGTCCTTGCGCTTGAGCGCGGCGTGGAAGCCGTCGACCGCGTCGGCCGGCAGCTTCACGGTCTGCGCCCCCGCTACGGCGGCCAGGACCAGGCTCGCGGCGGCGAGCAGCAGCCTACGCATGGGGGTCGACCAGCTTGGGGTCGATCAATTCGATGATGACGATGTCGCCGGCGTTCACGCCTTCCATCGAGGGATCGGTGGCGCGCACCGTGAGCTCGTCGGGCGTATTGCTCTTGAGCCACAGGGTGCGGCCGAACATCTTGCCGCGGATGAAGGTGAGCCGCCAGCCGCGCATCTCGTTGCGCTGGGGCGCCACCATGCCCGGGCCGATCGGTTCGAAGCGCAAGGTGGCGATGCGGCCCGCCTTGCCGGCCTGGCCCACGCCGGTCACCTTGGCCGTGAAGCGCCGCAGCGCGGGGTCGACCGCGTCGTGGCCGGCCACCGCGTGCTGTGCGAGCAGCAGGGCCGCGGCCATGGCCAAGGCCCGCGCGCCGGCGAGGATCCATGTCGTCAGCAACATCGCTGTCCCTTGCCTCCATTCAAAGAAGCCGGCGATGTTATCGACGCGGCGCGCGCGCGCAAGGGATCACGGTGCATCGCGATCGACGTCCGCATGCGATGAAAACACGCGGCTTTCGTGCCGCGACGCCAGTGTCGGCGAGGGTCTCGGACAGGGCCCGCGATGCGATTCATGCGCTCACCTGCGACGAACGTTTTAACCGTTGGTCGTCTTCTGACGCAGGGCTTTCACAACTAATCTCTGCGCCCACTCCACAAGCACATCGACATCCATGCAGGCTTCCGTGACGCATCGCATCCGCTGGCCCTGGTGGCTCGTGGCGGTGCTCGCCGTCGCGCTGTCGGCCATGTGGTGGTGGCCGTCGTCCGATGAGGCCGTCGTGCCGATGCCGCCGGTCGCTGTGGCTCCCACGCCGGTGATGCCGCCGGCACCGAAGCCCGTGCCGGTGGTCGCGAAGCCGGTCGACGCCGCGCTGTCGGTCTCGGCCTTCAAGCTCGTCGGCACGGTCGTGGCGGCCGATGGCGTGGACAGCTTCGCGCTGATGCGCCGCGCCGGCGATTCGCAGCTGTTGCAACTGCGTGTCGGTGGCCACGTCGAGGGCCTGACCGTCAGCGCGATCCAGCCCGACAGCGTCGTGCTCGCGGGCGCGGGGCAGTCGGTCGTGATCGAGACCGACCGCACCGTCGCATCGCCGCTGCCTTCCCGCCCGGCCCACCCGCCGGAGCCGGACGTGGAACCGGCATTCGCGGGAGACCCCGCCCCGTTCGGACATTGACGCGAAGACTTTCCCCTGGCCCCGTGTTTTTTGACAGAGAAAGAAGAACCATGAAGAGAAGACAAGCCCCCAGAGCCAACCTGCTGTTGGTTGGCGCCCTCGCCAGCGCCTTGCTGCTCGCCGCGTGCGGCGGCAGCAACGACAGCGCGCCGCTCATCGTCGGCTCCGCGCCGCCACCCGCGGGGTCCACCGACCAGCCGCCCACCGACACCGGGCCGGTGGCCCAGGACTACGTGACACCGCCGCGGCTGTGCGAGCCCGGCCCCGGGGACCAGGGAGAGCCGGGCGTCAACGGCCACATCCCCAAGTCGGCGATGTACGACGCCACCGCCAATCCCGATGGCTTCCAGGGCTACTGGTGCGGCGCGCGCAAGGTCGCGCAGAACACGCTGTTCGGCCGCGGCGCCTTCGGCGACCTGCAGATCAAGGCCAAGGGCTCGACGCGCTGCGCCTATGCCTCCAACCGCGATGGCGCGGCCGGCGGCGATGCCGCGCTGACCACCGGCATCATCGTGTTCGACATGAAGACGCCGACGAAGATGCAGGTCGTGCCCGCGAGCGGCGACACCACGGTCGTCGGCACCGCGCCGTCGGCCAGCGTCAAGACCACGAGCACCAACAAGTGGGGCGAAGAAACCACCGCCGCCACGCCCGTCAATCCGAACGGCAAGATCCTGCGCACCCCGGCCGCGCTCGAAGCCTATTCGGGCCTCGAGCTGTCGGGCGACCTGCTGGTGGCCGGCTACAAGGACAACAAGATGGTGGACGTCTACGACGTCAGCGACTGCCTGCACCCGGTGCCGCTGAACGCGAGCTACCAGTCCTCGGGCGGCCACCACGACGGCTGGCTCTCGCCTGATGGCAAGACCTGGTACGGCGTGCCCTTCGGCACCACGGCCAAGGACGGCGGCACCACGCTCATCACCGGCGGCACCTCGCCCACGGACGACAACTTCGCCAACTACACCATCGACAACAAGCGCGTCGACCTGCACATCACCAACCTCGACGATCCGAAGAATCCGAAGCTGCTGCTGAGCTGGAACCGCTCGCAGCTGCCCGACGAGGTGAAGAACAACAAGAACTGGCGCATCATGGCCGCGACCAACATCCATGACGTCAGCACCAACCCCGACGGCACGCGGCTCTATCTCGCGGTGTACGGCGGCGGCGGCCAGGTGGCCGGCAACCTGCCGACGCCCACCACCACCTTCTGGCGCGACCAGACCTGCGCCAACGGCCTGCTGATCATGGACTCGAGCGACATCGTCAAGCGCGCGGCCGATCCGAAGCTGAAGTACGTCAGCTTCCTCTCGTGGTGCGACCAGCAGCCCAACCCCGAGTTCGAGCAGGGCGGCTATGCGCGCATGACCTCGACGGCCGCGACGCACGCGACCGAATGGGTGCGGCACGTCAACGGCAAGGAGTACATCGTCTCGACCGACGAGTCGTACGCCCTGACGACCAGCGACACCAACGGCCTGCCGAACCAGTGCAAGCAGCAGAGCTTCGGCCGCATGATCGACATCTCGGACGAGAAGCATCCGAAGATCGTCGGCACCTACGAGCAGGATGCCAACAAGGCCAGCGTCTGCCCGACGCTGGTGGCCGAGGGCGGCAACGTCCCGATGGTCCACTACCTGAACTTCGACGACCGCAACCACATGCGCGTGGCCGTCTACGCGGCCGCATCGGGCGGCATCCGCTTCGCCGACTGGACCGATCCGACCAGCCCGAAGGAGATCGGCTACTACGTCGCGCGGCGCAACACGCCGAGCAAGATGGACTTCACCCGTCCCGACCCGCGCTACGACGCCGAGAACTGCCTCTACTACACCGGCTGGAACCAGGGCGGCCTGGTCTCGCTCGAGCTGACCAACCCGCAGTACAACCCGTGCATGAGCCGCAGCGCGAACGTCAGCGGCAAGGTGGCGACGGCGCAGGGCGACATCACGGTGGCGCTGAAGGCCGGCCGCGACAGCAAGGGCCCGAGCGTGAGCCTGAGCATCGAAGGCCTGGGCAACAAGGTGCAGCTGGGCGCGGTGACGCGCCTGGGCTCGGCCATCGACGCCGATGGCGCGCAGGTCACGGCCACCAGCAACTCGGTGCAGATCGACGCCGACGGCAGCTTCGACGGCCAGCCCGCGAAGTTCCGCCTGCAGGTGACCGACAACGGCGGCAACAAGGGCTTCTTCTCGCTGAGCTGCACCGAGGGCTGCTCGTTCACGACCAATGGCTACCTGCAAAGCGGCGGGAAGCTGACGGTGGCGAATCTCAAGAGCTGAAGATGCCAAGGACCGCGCATGCCTGTTGACCTTCGCTCGCGCGGTCGATAACATCGCGGCACTTTCAAAACGCCCTCCCGGTTCGCCGGGAGGGCGTTTTCTTTTTTGTTCCGCAACTTCCATGGAACCCAGAGATGAAAGCACCCCTCGAGATTCGCCCCGCATCGCACGCCGGCCTCGGATACGTCCGGCATGGCCATGGGCCGATCCCCGTGCTGGTCCTGCACGACTGGCTCGGCGATCACGCGAACTACGACGCGCTCCTGCCCTGGCTCGACGGCCAGGCGTTCACCCATGTCTTCGCCGACCTGCGCGGCTATGGGCTGTCGATCGCACTGCCGGGCGAATGCACGGTGCAGGAGATCGCCGCGGATTGCCTCGCGCTCGCCGACCGCCTCGGCTGGCGGCGCTTCCACGTGCTCGGCCATTCGATGACCGGGATGGTCACGCAACGCCTCGCGGCGGACGCGCCTTCGCGCATCGCGAGCGCGATCGCGGTGTGCCCCGTTTCAGCCGCTGGCAACAAACTGAGTCCGGAGGCCTTGGCCTTCTTTGCCAGCACGGCCGACGACGACAACGCGCTTCGGCGGCTGCTCAAGTTCGTCGGCGGGGGCTTGCCCGACGAATGGGTCGAGGAGAAGCTGCGGCACCACCGCGAGGCGGTGGCGCCAACATGCCGCAGGCGCTACCTCGACATGCTGGTCACGGCCGATTTCGCCGACGAGGTGCGGGGGCTCGACACGCCGTTCCTGGTCGTCGTCGGCGACAGGGATCCGGGGCTCGATGCGGAGGCGATGAAGCACACCTTCCTCGCGTGGCATCCGAACGCGGAGCTGCGGGTGGTGCCCGATTGCGGGCACTACCCGATGCAGCAGCATCCGTCGTACTTCGCGGGTGTGGTCGAGGGCTTTCTGAAGCGCCAGGCCGCCTTGGCGTGACGCCGCTCACCCCACGATCGGCTGCGCCATGATCCAGAGGCTCAGGCTCGTATAGGCCACCATCAGCACCAGCATCGGCAACTGGCTCAGCATCGCCGCGCGGTGGTTCGCGAAGCGGCGCGTGGCCTCGACATGGGCGACGACGACCGCGAGCACATGGCCGACGACGATCAGCGTCACGGCCGTGTACCAGTAGACGGCCGGGCTCACGATGCCGAGGTCGACCGTGCGGCCGCGCGTGCCGAACAGGTTCCAGCCCCAGCCGAAGGGATCGGAGGCGAGCGGAACGATGAACTGCCCTGTCGTCAGCAGCAGCGAGGCGTAGTGGGCGAGGTGGTAGGCCACGGCGATCGGCACCAGGCTCCAGACCATCGCGTTCACGGCCGCGCGTTCGGTGCTGCCGGCCAGGCGCAGCATCCACGCGCCCACGCCGCGAAAGATCAGCACGAAGGCCACGGGGAACAGCAGCAGCATGACGCTGTTGAGCCATTGGGTTTCGTCCATGCCGGTCGCGGAAGACAGCGTGAACAGCGTCTCGGCCACCGTGCGCGAGGTCTGCGCGGCGGTGCCGATGCGGTCCATCAGCGGGGTTTCGTGGAAACCGTCGAAGGTGACGGTCGCGAGCATCAGCAGCACGAAGGCCGCCACCGAGTTCGGCACCGACTCGGTCGTCAGCAGGCCGGCGCCGTAGGGCCGCAGCCGCAGGCCCGCGGGCTCGGTCGGCGTCGAGCCGCGCAACTCGAGCGGCGCGAAGCGGCCCAGCACGCGGAAGGCCATCGCGAAGGCATCGGCCCGGTGGCGCCAGGCCTCCACGCCGAACAGCAGCATGCCGGCCCAGCTCAGCAGCGCATAGCCCAGCAGGGCGCCGGCGAGGGCGGAGGGCAGGTCCTTGTCCTGCCACACCAGCTCGGTCCAGGCGAAGGCGAAGAACAGCGCGACCGCCGGCCAGGCGCCCAGCCATTTCGGCCAGGGCAGGCCCAGCGATTCGCGGCCGCCGCCGACCAGGCGCGCGGCGGCGCGGTACAGCGTGGGCAGCGGGTTGACGATCTCCCACAGGTCGCCGACCAGCGCGCAGAAGAAGGCCATGCCGACCCACCACAGCACCCAGACCATGGTGACGATCAGGTTCGCATAGGCGTCGGAATTGCCGAGGAAGCCGGTGGCCAGCGTCAGCACGAACAGCGCGCAGCCCAGCGTTCGCAGCACCACCGCGAGCGGATGCGCGAGGCGGCGCAGCGGTGCGAAGCGCAGCAGGTCGGTGTCGCGCAGGAAGGAGGAACCGAAGTCGTGGCGCCGCGCGAACAGCGCGAGCGCCGCGAAGGTCAGCACGAGGGTCGCGCCGGCCCCCGTGAGCCACAGCCACAGCGGCAGCGGCAGGTCGAAGCGCTGGCCGAAGCCGTGTGCCTGCGCACCGGCCGAGGCGCACGCGATCGCGAGACCGGTCCCGAAGCGAAGCGTTTTCAGGGCGCGCCTAGGGATGGACTTCGATGAACATCACGGCACGGTGGTTGCCCGGGCCGTGGCGATGCTCGTGCACCGGGAAGCGGCCCGCGAGGCTGGCCTTGAAGCTCAGCAGCGCCGGCGCGGGCGGCGTCACCTGGGCCTCGATGTCGTAGCCGTGCAGGTGCAGCACCAGGGGCTGGTCGCTGACCACGCTGATCTGCACCTGGTCGCCCTGGCGCACCTTCAGCGTGTCGTCGCCCTTGATGCGGCCGCCCACGAGCTCGACCGAGAACTTCGGCGAGGCGGCCGCGGCGGCGCCCGCGAGCGGCGCCAGCGCCGCGAGGGCGATCAGCCGCAGGCGCAGGCGGTTCGGATTCGTCGTCATGGCACGGTCCATGCTCAGTCCGCGTACTGGCCGGCCGCCTTGATGACCGCGCCCCACTTCTCGATCTCGGTCTCGACGAACTTCTTGTGCTCCGGACCGTTGACGCGGGCGTCGGTGATGATCACGGCGCCGAGCCCTTCCTGGCTCTTGATGAAGGCCGGGTCCTTGAGCGCCACCTTCAGCGCCGCATTGAGCTTGTCGGTGACCGCCTTGGGCGTGCCCGCGGGCGCGAACAGGCCATGCCAGATGCTGACGTTGAAGCCCTTCAGGCCGCTCTCGTCGAGCGTGGGCAGCGCGGCCAGCACCGGCGTCTTCAGGCGCTGCTGCGTGGTCACGGCATAGGCCCTGACCATGTTGCCCTCGATCTGCGCGGTGGTGTTGGTGGTCTGGTCGCACATGATGTCGACCTGGCCGCCGATCAGGTCGGTCATGGCCGGCGCCGTGCCCTTGTAGGGGATGGTCTGCGGCGCGATCTTCAGCGCGCTCTGCAGCATCAGGCCGCACAGGTGCGAGGCCGAGCCGATGCCGGCGTTGGCGAGGTTGGTCTTGCTGCCGTTGGTCTCGAGCCACTTGCGCAGCTCGGTGAAGTTGTTCGCGGGCACCGACTTCGAGCTGATGAGCGTCATCGGCACTTCGTTGATCAGGCCCAGGTATTCGAAGCCCTCGAGCGTCTTGTAGGGCAGCTTGCGGTACAGCGAGGGCGAGGTCGCCATGCTCACGTGGTGCAGCATCAGCGTGTAGCCGTCGTTGGCCGCGCGCGCCGCCTTGGCGGCACCGAGCGTGCCGCCGGCGCCGCCGGTGTTGTCGATGGTGATCGCCACGTTGCCCAGCGGCTTGCGCAGCGCCTCGGCGAAGTCGCGCGCCACCTTGTCGGTGGGGCCGCCGGCCGCGAAGGGCACCACGATCATGATCGGTTTGTCGGGATACTCGGCGAACGCAGGAAGGGCGGCGAGGGCCGCGATCGCGATCGTGAACAGGCGCTTCATTGATGTCTCGTTGTGGGTGAAGCCGAAAATGCTATAGCCCGCCCACGCCGCGCAGAAGACGCCTGGTTGTTAAGGCGGTCACCTTAGGTGAACACCGACAGCCTGGGCATCGGTGGCGCCCGATGCCCGGCCGTTCGAACTCAGAGGCTCGCCAGCGGCAGCCGCGACCGATAGCGCGAGCGCCCCTGTGGATAGAGGCCGACCGAGCACTGCACCAGCTTGCCCGCGCCATCGAACCAGTGGCGCGTGACCTGCAGGCAGGGCGAGCCGGGCACTGCATCCAGGCGCTCGGCCAGGCGCGATTCGAGCGGCGCCGCGTCGATCTCCTGTTCCACCACCGCGACGCCCACGCCGTAGAGCCGCTCGATCAGCTTGAAGACCGGGCCGTTCCATGCCTCCAGCCGCTCGGCCACGCCCGCGAACTCGGGCCGCATGTAGAGCCACAGTGCGCCGGTCGGGCGGGCTTCGCCGCGCAGGTAGCGCAGCGTGTCGAGAAAGAGCCACTGGCTGCCCGGCTCGGCCTGCAGCAGGCCGGCCAGTTGCTCGTCGGCGGCGACGAGCCCGGCGCGCTCCAGCTTGAGCTGCGTGGTGCGCGCGGCCTCCATGATGCTTTCGAGCGTCTGCTGCGAATGCACGAAGAAGGGCGTGGGATTGCGCGCCAGCACATGGGTGCCGATGCCGGCGCGCGAATCGATCACGCCGAGCTTGCGCAGCGCGCTCATGGCCTCGCGCAGGCGGTAGCGCGTGGCACCGAACTGCGCCTGCAACTGGGCTTCGGAAGGCAGCAGGCTGCCGACGGGATAACGGCCTTCGTCGATCTCGCGGACGATGGCGTCGACGATGTCCTGGATGGTCAACGCCGCGCCGGCACTTGTTGGATGCGCCATGAAGAGATAATATTCGAATATTCGACTAATTAGGCGAAGCAGACGCCACTGGAGACAAACGCATGCATCGTAGAGACTTTATCCGCGCGCTGTCCGCAGGCGCCGCACTGCCGCTGGCCGGCGTGGCACCGCTGGCGCTGGCCGACACCTATCCCAGCAAGCCGATCCGGCTGGTGGTGACGCAGGGCACGGGCTCGGGCAGCGACGTGATCGGGCGCCTGCTCGCGAGCAAGCTCGGCGAGCGGCTCAAGCAGAGCGTGTACGTGGAGAACAAGGCCGGTGGCGGCGGCATCATCGGCCACCAGTTCGTGCTCGACCAGCCGGCCGACGGCTACACGCTGCTGCTGAGCACCACCGCGCCGCTGGTGGTGGTGCCCGCGATGAACCGCAACGCGAAGTTCCACCTGCGCGACTTCACCGCGGTGGCCGCGGCGCTGCGCAGCCCCTACATGGTGCTGGTCGGCACCCAGCCCGACAGCCCGCGCAGCCTGCAGGAACTGACGAAGCGGCTGGCGGCCGCGCCATCGAGCTACTCGTCCTCCGGCACCGGCACGCTCACGCACCTGGCGACCGAGATGTACCTGCAGCAGGTCCATGCCAAGGCCACCCACGTGCCCTACAAGGGCAGCGGCCAGTCGCTGGCCGACCTCGCGGGCGGGCAGGTGCTGTTCTCCACCGACTCCCCGATCGCCGCGGGCGCGCTGATCCGCGGCGGGCGGCTGCGGGCCCTGGCCGTGACCTCGGCGCAGCGCCTGGCCACCTATCCCGAGGTGCCGACGATGGCCGAGCTCGGCTATCCCGGCCTCACGCTCAACACCATGGGCGGGCTGTTCGGTCCGTCGAAGCTGCCCGCGCCCATCGTTGAGCGCATCAGCACCGAGATGGCGGCCGTGATGTCCTCGCCCGAGGTCAAGGCCCAGTTCGCGAGCATGGAGACCGAGCCGCTGGTGATGCCGGTCGAGAGCTTCCGCACCCAGATGCTGAAGGACGCGCCGGTGTGGGAAGGCGTGGTGGCTCGCCTGGGCATCACCGCCGATTGAGGAGCCGCCGATGGACGCCCACCGCATTCGCTGCGCGCTGTTCGTGCCGGTGCTCGAGCCGCGCTTCTTCGCGCGCGCGGGCGAGCGCGGCGCGCAGGCGCTGATCCTCGACCTCGAGGACGCGATCGCGCCGCAGCGCAAGGCCGAGGCGCGGCTCGCGCTGGCGCATGCGGCCGGCGCGCTGCGCGGCACCGGCCTGCCGCTGATGGCGCGCGTGAATGCAGAGGCCGAACTGCTCGACGCCGACCTCGAGGCCTGCGTCGCCGCGGGCGTGGATGCCGTCATGCTGCCCAAGGTCGAGTCGCCGAGCGAGGTGCGCGCGGCGGTCGTGCACCTCGAGCGGCATGCGCGCGAGCGCGGCTCGAACGGACCGCGCTCGCTGGTCGCGCTGATCGAAACGCCTCGCGGCGTGCTGCGCGCCGATGCGATCGCGGCGGCCCATCCCGCCTTGCGCGCGCTGGGCTTCGGCGCCGAGGACTATGCGGCCGCGATCGGCCGGCCGCCGCATGCCGACCTGCTGGTGCCCGCGGCCGCGCGCGTCGCCATGTGCGCCGCGGCCGAGGGCCTCGCCTGCTGGGGACTGGCCGCCTCCATCGCCGAGCTCGACGACATGGATGCGCTCGAAGACGCGGCGCGGCTGTCGCACCGGCTCGGCTTCGGCGGCACGCCCGCCGTGCACCCGGCGCAGGTGCGGGTCTTCAACCGCGTGTTCGCGCCCACCGAGGCCGAGATCGCGCAGGCCCGCAAGGTGCTCGAGGCGCATGCCCGCGCCGACGCCGAGGGCCTGGGCGCGCTGCGGCTCGATGGCCGCATGATCGATCGCCCGATGGTCGATCGCGCGCGCCGCCTGCTCGCCTAGTTCTTCATCACACCCCCCGACCCGAAACGACGACATCGATGGCGCAACAGATACTCGACGGCATCCAGGTGCTGGACTTCACCACCTACATCGCGGGCCCCTACGGCGCGAGCCTGCTGGGCGACCTGGGCGCCGACGTGATCAAGATCGAGGCGCCCGAGGGCGACCCGATGCGTTACTACCCCTCGACCCTGCCCGGCGAGAGCCGCGCCTTCATCGGCGTGAACCGCAACAAGCGCAGCATCGTGCTCGACCTCAAGCAGCCCGCGGACCGCGAGGCCTGCCACCGGCTCGTGGCGCAGGCCGACGTGGTGCTGCACAACTTCCGCCCCGGCGTGGCTGAGCGACTGGCGCTGGACTGCGACACGCTGACCGCGATCCAGCCGCGCCTGATCTATTGCAGCTTCACCGGCTATGGCCCCGACGGCCCGCAGGCGCAGCGCCCCGGCTTCGACCAGGTGCTGCAATGCCGCACAGGCATCGCCAAGGCACAGGGCTATCCGGGCGACGAGCCGCGCGTGGTCTGGGGATCGGCGGTCGACTTCTACGGCGCGAGCCTGATCGCCACCGGCATCTGCGCCGCCTTGTTCCAGCGCGAACGCACCGGCCTGCCGCAGCGCGTCGACACCTCGCTGCTGCAGGCCGCGCTCGCCATGCAGGCGGGCCGCATGGTGTGGGCCGAGGGCGAAGGCCCCGGCGTCGATCGGGACCTGCGCGGCGGTGCGCTCTCGGGCATCCACCCCACGCGCGAAGGCTACGTCTACCTGCAGGCCCAGACCCAGCCGTTCTGGGAGGCGCTGTGCGAACTCACGGGCCTCGCGCACCTCGCGCGCGATCCGCGCTTTGCCGACATGCGCCTGCGCAAGGCCAACGAGGCCGAGCTCGTCCCGCAGTTGCGCGCCGCGCTGATGCGGCACGGCGCCCGCGAATGGGAAGCGATCTTCGGCACGCGCGTGCCGTGCACCGTGGTGCGCGGCATCGAGGAGGTGTTCGACGACGAGCAGGTCGTCCACCAGGGACTGCTGGCGACGCATGCGCATCCCACGCTGGGCAGCTATCGCGCGGTGGTGGAGCCGATCCGATTCAATGGCGAACGTGGGGTGAAGCAGGAGGCGAGGGCGCCGATGCTGGGGGAGCATACGGTGCAGGTCGTGGGTGGGGGGAGCGAGCGCACCTGACGCGGGAGCGCTGCGGCGGTTGCTAGACTGACGTCGACGCAATCCCTATCGGACTCAGCGAAATGGCATCGAGAGCATCGGACATTGTTCCCATCAGCGAAGCGCGCGCTCGTCTCTCTGCACTCGCCGCGGAGGTGGTCGAAAGCGGCTCGGAGAAGGTGCTGACCAGGAATGGCGTGCCTTACGTCGCGTTGGTCGATGCGCGTCGCCTGGACTACTACCATGTCCTCCAAGCGGAGCACGCAAAGCTCGTGTTGGCTGAAGATGCCATCGCTGGCTTGCGGGAGGCCTTGATCGGGTCGTTCGTGCCCGATGAGGAATTGGAAGAAGCACTCGGCGTTCGACCGGCACCGTGAGCGCTCGCGCCTGCGGCAGGATTCCGGCGATTCCATTGGCCGCCACTACCATCCGCCTGTCAACGCGTTTCTCAGCAACCACGACATGACCGCCGACCCCGACCTCCACATCGCCGAGATCCCCTACGAATCGGGAACCATCCGATTCCGCTACGCGAGGGTGATGTCGCCCGACAGGACGCGATGGATCCGGCATGGCTTGTTCGTGGCCTATCACGAGAATGGCACGGTGGCATCGGAAGGCCACTACGTCGACGGGAAGGAGGACGGGCTCTGGCGCGACTTCCACCCCGATGGCCGGCCGGCCTCCGAGGGCCACTATCGAGATGGGCGCGAAGTCGGCGTGTGGCGCTTCTGGAATGCCGATGGGACTGAAGGGCCGAGTGAGAGCCACGGCGGTTGAGGGCAGAGGCCGTGCCGAGGCTGTGGCAAATCAAGCTTCGATGAGCGCGCGTGGCGCGTCACCCAATGCACGAAACGACCCGGATTTCTGGACGTTGAAACCAGGAGGGAACCAGGATGAATATCGGATTTCGCATCGCCACCTTCGCCGCTTTTTTCGTGGTCATCAACAGGGTGGTCGGCGGTGCGTGGGGTGTCATCCTCGGCTTGAGCATGGCATTCATCGGGACCGTGTTTCTTCACAGCTACGTGAAGGAGCGCAGGGAAAAGGCAGGCTTGGGCTCCGAGGCTGAACTCCAGCGCACGCCACCGCCGGCGGCCGAACTTCGCCTGATCGATGCGCACAAGACCTTGAATTGGGCACGCCTGTGTTTCCTGCTGATGGTGATGGGCTTCTTCTTCGCGGGCTCTCCGGATACACGGTATGCAACGTACAGCACGGCGGGATATGTCACGCTTTTCTTCGCGTTCCACGTGCTGATCGGGCGTGCGGCGGTCCTGGCCGAGCGAAGCTGGGTCGGCTATGGGCTGCTGCCTCTCTTGCTGCCCGGCCTCGGCGGGCTCGTCGCCTTTGGCGTGCTGCGTCATAAGGTCCCCTATCCCGACCAGCGTTCCCTGCCGCGGTAGTCCATTGAGGCTTTGGACGCCGGCCATGCTGAGGCGCGGTCGCTTGCGCTCGCGATCTCCAAAGCATCTGTCCCATTGGAACCTCTTCCACCCTCCAACCCATTGGAAGATCCTTCCAGCCCCGATCCCCGCCGATCTCGTTGACCCTGCCTGGCGCATCCGTTCGAATGCCTCACGTTTCGAACCCGCACCAACCCATCGCCAGGAGTCACACCCCATGCAAACCCAACGCACCCGCATGACGCGGGACAACACCGCCGTTCTGCTCATCGATCACCAGGTCGGCCTGATGACCGGCGTGCGCGACATGACGGTCAGCGACCTCAAGCACAACGTGGTCGGCCTCGCGAAGGCGGCCAAGGTCCTGGGCCTGCCGATCGTCGCGGTGACGACGGCGCGCGACAGCATGTGGGGGCCGACGGCCTCCGAGCTCAAGGAAGCCCTGGGCGGCGGCGAGATCATGGACCGCTCGACCGTCAACGCCTGGGACTACCCGCCCTTCGTGGAGGCCGTGAAGGCGACCAAGCGCGATCACCTGATCATCGCGGGGCTGTCCTTCGAGGTCTGCGCCTCGCTGCCGGCGATCTCGGCGCGCGAGGAGGGCTACCAGCCGATCATCGCCATCGACGCCTGCGGCACCTTCTCGGCCGCCAAGCGCGAGGCAGGCATCGCGCGCCTGACGACGCTCGGCATCGAGATCTCCGACTACGCGACCCTGATGGTCGAGATCATGGGCGACAACGCCGATCCGAAGGCGCTCGACGTGTATGCCGCGCTCGACATGCCGTTCGCGGTGCTGATGGGCCAGGTGGCCGGAGCGCTGTCGCGATGAGCGCTGCCTTCGACGTCATCGTCGTCGGCGGCGGCTCGGCGGGTGCGGTGCTCGCGCATCGGCTCAGCGCCGATCCGGCGCGCCAGGTGCTGCTGCTCGAGGCCGGCGAAGCCTACCGGCCGAACGTGTTTCCGCGCGACCTCGCGGATGCCGACACGGCCGGCGGGCCCGATGGCCACGACTGGGGCTACCAGGCCGAGACCGGCCTCGCGGGACGCAGCATCCATGCCCCGCGCGGCAAGACGCTGGGCGGCAGCTCGGCCGTCAACGCGGCGGTGGCGATGCGCTCGCGGCCCGAGGACTTCGCGAAGTGGCGCGCGCTCGGCATCGAGGGCTGGCAGTGGCCCGAACTGCTCGAAGCCTTCAAGGCGATCGAGAACACGCCCGACGGCGACGACGCGTTCCGCGGCCGCGCGGGGCCGCTGCCGATCCGCAATCGGCGGCGCGACGAGTTGACGCCGGCGCTCAACGGCTTCGTCGATGCGACGGCCGCACTCGGTTTCGCGCGCGTGGCGGACTTCAACGGCGAACAGCAGGCTGGCGTCGCGCCCTATCCGCTCAACGTGATCTCGGGCCGGCGCATCAACACCGGCATCGCCTTCCTCGGCGAGGACGTGCGCGCGCGGCCCAACCTCACGATCCGCGGCGGCGTGGAGATCGACCGCGTGCTGTTCGAGGAAGGCCGCGCGGTGGGCGTGGTCGATGCCGAGGGCGAGAGCCATCGCGCGGGCCAGGTGATCCTCAGCGCGGGCGCCTTCGGCAGTCCGGCGATCCTCATGCGATCGGGCATCGGTCCCGCGCCGCACCTGGCGTCGCTGGGCATTCCGCCGGTGGTGGACCTGCCGGTGGGGCAGGGGCTGCAGGAGCATCCGTTCTATTACAACGTCTATGCGCTGACGCCCGAGGCGGCCGGCATGCATCCCGCGGCGGGCGCGATCCTCTGGGCCGCGTCCTCGCAGGCCGAGCCGGGCGACCTCGATCTGCACATCTCGGCCACCCATCTGTTCGACCCGGCGTTGAGCCCCACGGGCGGCGCGATCGTGCTGGCGGTGTCGGTGACGCAACCCGAGGCGACCGGCAGCCTCGAGCTGGCGGACCGCGATCCGCGCAGCGCGCCGCGCATCCGCTACAACCTGCTGGGCACGCCGCGCGACATGGCGCGCATGCTCGAGGCCGTGCGGCTGTCGCGCGCGATCGGGCGGCAGTCGCCGTTCGCGCAGATGGTCGCGACCGAGATGGCGCCGGGGCCTGAGTTCTCGGATGGCGACGACCTGCAGCGCGCGATCGAGCAGCAGCTCGACGGCTATGCGCATCCGACCTCGACCTGCCGCATGGGACCGCCCGGCCAGGGCGTGGTCGATGGCGGCGGCCGCGTGCATGGCGTGCCGGGCCTGTTCGTGATCGACGCGTCGATCATGCCCAGGGCACCGAGCGCGCCGCCCAACATCACCACCATGATGATGGCCTGGCATCTCGCGGGCCACGGCTTCGGAGCTCGCTGATGGCCCTCGTTCCCATCGATCCCCAGGACATCGCCGCCGCGCGTGCGCTGCGCCTCGAGTTCGGCCGCTTCTGGTCCACCGCGCCCGGCACGCCGCGCGACATCTACGACCGCTTCATCGCGCAGACGCCCACCGCTTCCGAAGTCGCGGCGCGCGAGGCCATCGACGAAGCCGCTTCCGGCTGGTGGGTCGAGCCCGCGCAGGCCGTGCCCGGGCGCGCGCTGCTGTTCATCCATGGCGGCGGTTACGGCCTGGGCCATGCGAGCGCCTATGTCGGATTGGCCAGCCAGCTCGCGGCGCGCACGCGCGTGCCGGCCTTCGTGCTCGAGTACCCGCTGGCGCCCGAGGCCACGTTGCCCGCCGCGCGCGACCTCGCGTTGCGCACGCTCGCGGGGCTGGCAGCGCGCTTCGGCGCGGTGGCGGTGGCGGGCGACTCGGCCGGTGGCGGCCTGTCGCTCGCGACCGTGCTCGAGGCCGCGAGGCAGGGCATCGCCGTGTCCTCGCTGGTCGCGTTCTCGCCCTGGACCGACCTGAGCCTGAGCGGCGCGAGCGCGCAGGAACTGGCCGTCGGCGATCCGCTGCTCGACGTCGGCTACCTGCGCGCTTCGGCCGCGGCCTATCTGGGCGGCGCGCCGGCCAGCGATCCGCGCGGCTCGCCGCTGTTCGATGCCGATCTGCGGCGCCTGCCGCCCACGCTGATCCAGGTCGGCTCGGACGAGGTGCTGCGCGACGATTCGCGCCGTCTCGCGGAGGCGGCCGGCAAGGCGGGCGCGCGGGTCGAGCTCGAGGAGTGGCAGGGCATGCACCACGTGTTCCAGCTCAACACCCGCGAGCTGGCCAGCGCGCGCAAGGCGCTCGACCGCGCGGCTGCCTTCGTGTCGCGCCACTGGAGCGCCTGAGGCGGTTTCGCCCGGGTCCGCGCGTGGCCGGTGCGCGCGGAACGTGCTAAGTTGCCGCGGACTCGGAAGAACCCATCGGCGAAAGACACGCGTGCTCGACCTCAACGACTTTCGGTACTTCGTGGAAGTGATCGACCGGGGCAGCCTCTCGGCCGCGGCGCGCGCGCTGCAGCGGCCGGTCTCGACGATCAGCTACCGCATCCAGCAGCTCGAGGCCGAGCTCGGCCTGACGCTGCTGGCGCGCACCTCGCGGCGCATCACGCTGACCGAATCGGGCGAGGCCTTCTACGGCCACGCGGTCGCCACCATCGCGCGCGCCAACGAGGCCGAGGCGGCGATGCGCAGCCGCAGCACCGAGCCGACGGGCACCGTGCGCTACACGGTGTCGGTCGCGACCTCGCAGTTCGCGATGACCGAAATGGTCGCGAGCTTTCTCGCGAAGTACCCGAAGGTGAACCTGCTGCAGGACGCGAGCGATGCCAACGTCGACATCGTGGCCGACCGCTACGACTTCGCGATCCGCGCCTACTCGGGCGCGCTGCCCGATTCGAACCTGGTGCAGCGCGCGCTCGCGGAAGCGCCCTGGCATCTGTTCGCGGCACCCGAGTTCCTCGAAACCGCCGGCGCCATCGAGACGCCCGACGACCTGCGGGGTTGCGCCACCCTGATCATGAAGCGCGGGTCGCTCACGCCCGCGTGGCTGCTCAAGCGCGAGGACGACCGCGCGCAGACCGCGCAGGTCGCGATCCGCCCGCGCATGGAGGGCACCTGCATGGTGACCCTGAAGCGCGCGGCCGAAGCGCGCATGGGCGTGGTCGCGTTGCCGGCCTACATCTGCCGCGACGAGCTGCGCGCCGGCCGCCTGCGGCGCGTGCTGCCCGACTGGGTGGCGGCCGACTCGACCATCTCGGCGCTGATGCCGAGCCGGCGCGGCATGAGCGCGGCCGCGCGCGCCTTCATCGAGCATCTCGTCGAGGCCTTTCCCGCCGCCGTCCGGCTCGACTGAGCGCAAGCAACTCCCCGTGATCCGAACCGCCGCGCCGATGCGGCGGCTCAGTCGCGCGCGCCCTCAGGGTTTACGCAAAGACGTGGCCCTGGCATCGATGTCTACAATATGGACATACATCCACAATATGGACAAGCGACATGCCCCTCGATGATTCGGACCCGACCCCGAAGATGCCCTACCAGTACCCGAATCCTCCGGACGCGCTGCCCGAGATCGTGGTGCAGCATGCGATCCCGACCGACGAGCGCCTGTGGGTGCCGCAGGCCGAGAACGTGTGGTTCCGGCCGCTGTGCCTGAACGCGAGCCAGGGCTACTGGATGAACCTGCTGAAGGTGCGCAAGTCGGGCGTGCTGAGCCGCCACCGCCATCCGCAGGCGGTGCACGGCTTCGTGCTCAAGGGGCGCTGGCGCTATCTCGAGCACGACTGGGAAGCCACCGAGGGCAGCTACGTGTTCGAGCCGCCGGGCGAGACGCACACGCTGTACGTGCCCGAGGACGTCGAGGAAATGATCACCTACTTCCAGGTCAACGGTGTCATGTACTACACCGACCCCTGGGGCAAGGGCATGGGCTACGAGGACGTGTTCACCAAGATCGACATGTGCCGCAAGCACTTCGACAACGTCGGCCTCGGCGCGGACTACGTCAAGCAGTTCATCCGATGAGCACGACGGCCTACGGCCGCGCCGGCTACGACTTCGCGGGCGCGGTGGCGGTGGTCACCGGCGGTGCCAGCGGCATCGGCGCGGAAGTCGCGGCGCAGCTGCGGCGTGCCGGCGCGCGCGTGGCGGTGTGGGACATGGCCGAGGCCACTGCGAGCGACGACGCCTGGCAGGTCGACGTGAGCGATCTCGTCACGGTCGAGCGCGCCGCCGCCGCGGTGGTCGCGCGCTTCGGCCGCATCGACTTCGTGGTCAACAGCGCGGGCTTCGCGGGACCGACGGTGCCGCTCGATGCCTACGATCCCGCCACCTGGCGCCGCATCGTCGACGTGAACCTGGTCGGCACCTTCAACGTGTGCCGCGCCGTGGTGCCGCACCTGCGTGCCGCGGGCGCGGGGCGCATCGTCAACATCGCCTCGGTGGCCGGCAAGGAGGGCACGCCCAATGCCTCGGCCTATAGCGCGGCCAAGGCCGGCGTGATCGCGCTGACCAAGTCGCTCGGCAAGGAGCTCGCGACCACCGGCATCCTGGTGAACGCGATCGCGCCGGCCGCGGTGCGCACGCCGATCCTCGAGCAGATGTCGCAAGAGCACGTGCAGACCATGATCGGCAAGAGCCCGATGCAGCGCCTGGGCGAGAGCGCAGAGGTGGCCGAGATGGTGACCTGGCTGTGCTCGGGCTCGTGCAGCTTCAGCACCGGTGCGACCTTCGATCTCTCGGGCGGTCGGGCCACGTACTGAAGCAAGTTTTTTCGGTCCCATTCATTTTCAAACCACGGAGACAAACCCCATGATTCGCTTCGCCTCGAAACTGCAACGCCTCGCGGCGCTGTCGCTGCTGCCGGTGGCGGCGCTGCTGGCCGCCGCGCCCGCCTCGGCGCAATCGCGCGACTATCCCAACAAGCCGGTCGAGCTGGTGGTGCCGTTCCAGCCCGGCGGCGGCACCGACGCGCTGGCGCGCGCCTTCGCCGATGCCACGCGCAAGCACATGCCGCAGAGCATGATCATCGTCAACAAGCCCGGCGCCAGCGGCGCCATCGGCTGGCAGGACGTGATCAACGCCAAGCCCGACGGCTACCGCCTCGCGGTGGTCACGGTGGAACTCACGACGCTGCCGCACATGGGTCTCGCCAAGTTCACCTACGAGGATCTCGCGCCCATCGCGCGCCTCAATGCCGACCAGGCCGCGATCACCGTGCGCGCCGATGCGCCGTGGAACACCATCGAGGAGTTCCTGGCTGCCGCGAAGAAGGACAGCGGCAAGCTCAGCGTGGGCAATGCCGGCAACGGCTCGATCTGGCACCTGGCGGCCGCCGCGCTCGAGGACAAGACCAGCGTGAGGTTCAACCACACGCCGTTCCAGGGCGCCGGCCCCGCGGTGCTCGCGCTGATGGGCGGCCACATCGACGCGGTGGCGGTGAGCCCGGCCGAGGTCACGACCTACGTGCAGGCCGGCAAGCTCAAGACGCTGGCCGTGATGGCCGAGCAGCGCGTGAAGGGCTTCGAGAAGGTGCCCACGCTCAAGGAACGCAACATCGACCTGGTGATCGGCACCTGGCGCGGCATCGCGGCGCCGAAGAACACGCCGCCCGAGGTCATCGCCTACCTGAAGACCGTGAGCCAGCAAGCCGCCAACGAGCCCGCCTTCCGCGAGGTGCTTGACAAGCAGAACCTGGGCTTCGCCTATGCCGACGACGTCGCCTTCAAGGCCACGATGGCCAAGGACAGCGCCTACTTCAAGACGCTGATGGGCAAGCTCGACATCAAGAACTGATCCACGCAAAGGCAACTCCCTTTTCATGACTTACGAGGCAGCACTCTTCAAGGGCAAGCGGGCACTGGTGTCCGGTGCCACCCAGGGCATCGGCGCCGTGATCGCCAACCACCTGGCCGCGCTCGGCGCGCAGGTCACGGCCATCGGCCTGGGCAACGGCGACGGCACGCTCGATGCCGCGGTCGAGGTCCGGCAGGCCGACGTGACCTCGGACGCGAGCCTCGAGGCCGCGATCGGCGGCATCGAGCGCCTGGACATCGTCTTCAACTGCGCCGGCATCATCCAGCGCGGCGCGGAGCACGACCTCGCGGTGTTCGAGAAGGTGCTGGCCGTGAACCTCACGGGCACGATGCGCGTGTGCGGCATGACGCGCGAGCGTCTCAAGGCGAGCGGCGGCTGCATCGTCAACACGGCCTCGATGCTGAGCTTCTTCGGCGGCGGGCTGGTGCCCGGCTATGCCTCGAGCAAGGGCGGCGTGGCCCAGCTCACCAAGTCGCTGGCGATCGCCTACGCGGCCGACGGCATCCGCGTGAACGCGATCGCGCCGGGCTGGATCGCGACGCCGCTGACCAAGCCGCTGCAGGACGATCCCGCGCGCGCGGGCCCGATCCTCGCGCGCACGCCGTTGGGCCGCTGGGGCACGCCCGACGACGTGGCGCGCGCCGCGATGTTCCTCTGCACGCCGGCCGCGTCGTTCATGACCGGCGTGGTGCTGCCGGTCGACGGCGGCTACATGGTGAGCTGAGGGCGCGCCCGATGCGCGTGGACTGGATGGAGGGTATGGATAATGGCCCGGCCCTCGTTCCCGCCGGTGCCCGCGCCGGCCTCGTCCCTTCGTCCATGCCCGCTCCCCGGTCTTCCTCCGCCGCTCCCGCTTCTTCCGCCGCTTCCGCGAACCAGGTCGCGGGCACCGCCTCGTTCTCCAAGTTCATGCACGTGCTGCAACTGGTGGCCGATGCGCAGGAGCCGGTCAACGTCGCGGCGCTGATGCGCGCGAGCGGCTATCCGCGGCCCACGGTGCACCGCATCGTCGCGGCGCTGATCGCCGAGCGCCTGCTGGTCGAGCATCCGCACAGCGCGACCCTGGGGCTGGGCCCGCGGCTGATCCAGCTCGCGAGCCGCAGTTGGGGCCGTTCCGAGCTGCGGCTGGCCGCGGTCGACGAGCTCAAGCGGCTGCGCGACCTCACGGGCGAGACCGTGCACCTGGCCGTGCCCAACGACACGACCATGGTCTACATCGAGAAGCTCGAGAGCCCGAGCGCGGTGCGCATGGCCTCGCGCATCGGCACCTGCGTGTCGCTGCACGCCACCGCCGTCGGCAAGGCCTACATGGCGGCGCTCGACGACGGCGCGCTCAAGGCGCTGGTCAAGCGCCTGCCGATGCCGCGCTACACGCCCAACACCACCGTCGATGCCGCCGCGCTGCGCGCCGAGGTGCAGAAGACGCGCGAGCGCGGCTGGTCGGTCGACAACGAGGAGAATGAGGCCGGCATCTTCTGCTTCGGCGCGGTGATCCGCGGCGTGGGCGGCGTGCCGGTGGCGGCGATCAGCGTGAGCACGCTGGTGTTCCGCCAGAAGGAGGACCCGGCCCAGGCCTACGTGGCGCCGCTGCTCGAGGCCTGCCGCGTCATCTCGGAGCGCATCGCGCAGACGCCTTCGCTGTCGGGCAGCGACGTGCTCTGAAGCGCGTGCGGCTCAGGCCAGCGCCTTGAGCTGGAAGCCCGGCGCCCGCGCCTCTTCTTCGCTCAGCGCCACGCCCTTGGCCAGCAGCCGGCGTGCCAGCATGTGATCGCCCGCGCGGTTGAGCGTCTCGACCGCCGCGAGGCGTCCTTCGCGGATGCACAGCACGGTGGCGGCCGGCGAGGCCGCATCGCGCAGCACCACGTGCGCATCGTCGGCCGCGCGCAGCCCGGCGATCTGCAGCCTGAGTTCGCCCTGGTCGCTCCAGAACCACGGCACCGGGCCGTGCGCCACGGCCTTGCCCGCGAGCCGCGCCGCCACGCTGCGCGCCTGGTCGCCGGCGTTCTGCACCGACTCGAGCCGGATGTGGCGCCCGCTGACCGGGTCGGGAAAGGCCGCCACGTCGCCGATGGCCGAGATCGCCGGATCGGAACTCAGCAGCTGCGCATCGACGCGGATGCCGTTGTCGACCGCGAGCCCGGCCTGCGCCGCGAGCTGCGTGCGCGGCTCGGCGCCGATGCCTACCACCACGAGGTCGGCCGGCAACATCTCCCCATCCACGGTGCGCACCGCCGCGATCCGGCCCTCGCGGCCCTCGAGCGCCGTCACGCCGCAGCCGAAGCGCAACCGCGTGCCGCGACCCTCGTGCGAGGCCGCCACGACCTGCGCGCTGTGCGGCGAGGCGGCCCGCGCCAGCGCGCGATCGGCCACGTCGAGCACCGTCACGTCCAGGCCGAGGGCACGCGCCACCGAGGCGAACTCGAGCCCGATGAAGCCCGCGCCGATCACCACCGCGCGCCGGCTGTCGGCCAGCCGCTCGCGCAGCCGGTCGGCATCGGCCAGCGTCTGCAGGCTCATCACGCCCTCGAGTTCCGCACCCTCGACGCGCATGCGGCGCGGGCTCGATCCGGTGGCGATCACGAGATGGTCGTAGGCGATCGCCTGGCCCGATGTCAGCACCACGCGCTGCGCGGCGCGATCGATCAGCTCGACGCGGCCCTGCACGCGCTGCACGCGTTGTTCCTCGAAGAAACGCTCGGGGCGGAAATGCAGGTCGCTCGCGCTCGCCTTCGCGAGCAGGTAGGCCTTCGACAGCGGCGGCCGCTGGTAGGGCAGGCTGGCTTCGTCGCCGACCAGCACGATGGCGCCCTCGAAACCTTCCTGGCGCAGCGAGGCGCAGCACTGGAAGCCCGCATGGCCCGCGCCGACGATCACGACCTGCTGCATGGCGCGCGCATCGGGGTGGGGAAGAAGAGGGCGCGCACGCGCGTCCATGCGTTGCGATGCCGCGCGGCGTGCGGCCCCGGTTCGGGCGCGCACGGCGCCTCGAGCGAGGGCCGGCCGCCGTCGGGCGCATCGGTGTCGAGCTTGTAAGGGATCAGCCATTCCATCTGCGTGTCTCCTGCAGCGCGATGGTGGGCTCGGAGGGGTGGCTTGTCTGTCCCCGCTGTAGGGGACGTGTGCGGTGCCTGGCGAGGATCTACTTGATTCGAAGGATGCCAAGGAACGGGCCCGTCTCAATACTTCCGCCGCAGAGCACCCGGAGGGGGGGCTTCAACTCACGCCTCGAGGCGGACAGGAGATCGAAAGCATGAGAACCCTGCAACATATCCTTCGCTGCGCATTCGCAGCGGCTGCGCTCGGGATCGCTCTGCCGGCTGCGCTGGCCCAGTCGGCCGCGCCGGAATTTCCGGCGGAGGCCGTGGCACTGACGCCCGAGACGCTCAAGGGCCTCAACGGCAAGAAGTTCGTGGGCACGCGAATGGATGGCACGGGCTGGACGATGGACTTCGGCCCCGACGACTACTTCCGGCTGGCGTACCGGCGCGGCGGCACCGGTGCCGGGCCCGGTGGGGGCATCTTCGACGGCACGGTCCGGCTCGATGGCACGAAGCTGTGCCAGGACATGCGCAAGGCCCTCGAAAGCCGATTCAACGAGGTGCGGCTGAAAGGCAATGAGCTGTTCTATCAGCGCGGTTCCAACGGCGAGATCGTGGTCCTCACGGCACAGTGAGATCCGATCCCGCTGGCCTGCGGTCCGGCGCACGGGGGGCGCTGCTGCGTGACCAGGCGTTGCAGCGGCGCAGGCACCGATGCGAAAACCCGCCGGTCCTGGCCGCTGAATTCCTAGCGCCCCGGATGGCGATACAGCCCGATCGTCGCCGACGGTGCCGCCGAGGGCGCCGATCCCTCGTCCACGCTCGAGTGGGTCGAACTGCTCGCATCTCTCTTTCGACACCTCGGCAGTCCGGCCCGCCAGGCCAACCGAATCCAGTGGCCCCAGCAGGATGGCCGACCGCAAATGTCGGCAACGTCCCACGGATCGAGCCGCCGGGCGGGGGAATACTCCCCGGTCCAGCCGAGGGGGAACCGGCACGAACCCACTGTCCGAGAGAACAAAACACATGCCAGATCCCGCCGCCGAGTGGCTGTCCATCGCCAACCTGTCGGACGCCGATCACCGGCAGATGATCGATGCGGTCACCGACTACGCGATCTTCTTCCTCGATCCGGACGGCATGGTGCTGAGCTGGAATGCCGGTGCGCGGCTCGTCAGCGGCTATGAAGGTTCCGAGATCCTCGGGCGCCATGTCTCGATGCTCTATCCGGCCGAAGCGCAGCAGCGCGACGGCCCGCGCCAGGAGCTCGCGCAGGCACGCGAGGCGGGCCATTTCGAGGACGAGGGCTGGCGCGTGCGCAAGGACGGCACGCGCTTCTGGGCCAGCGTGGTCATCACGCGGCTCACGGGGCCCGACGGCACGGTGCGCGGCTTCTCCAAGATCACGCGCGACCTCAGCGAGCGGCGCCTGCAGGACGAACTGCTGCGCGCGAGCGAGGAGCGCTTCCGGCTGCTGGTCGAGGGCGTGAAGGACTATGCGATCTTCATGCTCGACCCCGCGGGCCACGTGATCAGCTGGAACGCGGGCGCGCAGAAGAACAAGGGCTACGAGGCGGCCGAGATCATCGGGCGGCACTTCTCGACCTTCTATCCGCCCGACGTGGCCGCCAGCGGCTGGCCCGCGCAGGAGCTGCGCAACGCATTGCGCGACGGCCGCTTCGAGGACGAGGGCTGGCGCGTGCGCAAGGACGGCAGCCGCTTCTGGGCCAGCGTGGTCATCACGGCGCTGTACGACGCGGCGGGGCACCACAAGGGCTTCGCCAAGGTCACGCGCGACCTCAGCGAGCGCCGGCGCATCACCGCGCTGGAGGACGAGGGACGGCGCATGGCGACCTTCCTCGCGATGCTCGGGCACGAGCTGCGCAATCCGCTCGCGCCGATCTCGAATGCGCTCGAGCTGCTCAAGCGCGAGAAGATCGAGTCGCGCATCTTCAACAGCACGCGCGACATCATCGACCGGCAACTGCGGCAGATGACCCGGCTGATCGACGACCTGCTCGACGTGGGCCGCATCACCAGCGGCAAGATCCACCTCGAGGCCAAGCCGGTGCGGCTGCGCGACGTGATCCACGACGCGGTCGAGACGGTGCGTCCGCTGGTCGCGCTGAAGTCGCAAGTGCTCGAGCTGCAGGTCGATGGCGCCGACCCCTGGGTCACGGGCGACCGAGCGCGGCTGGTGCAGGTGGTCAGCAACCTGGTGCACAACGCCGCCAAGTTCACCGACAACGGCGGGCGCATCGAGCTGCGGCTCGGCGCCGGCCCCACCGCGCCCGGCGTCGCGGGCGCCAGCCCGATCGAGGCCGAGATCGTGGTGCGCGACACCGGCCCGGGCATCGCGCCGCAGGACGTCCACCGCATCTTCGACCTGTTCGTGCAGGGCGAGCAGGACGCCGCGCGGTCCAAGGGCGGGCTCGGCCTCGGGCTGAGCCTGGTGCAGCAGCTGGTCGCGCTGCATGGCGGCCGGGTCAGCGTGTTCAGCAGCGGGCGCGCGGGCGAGGGCAGCGAATTCATCGTCAACCTGGCGGCCGTGGCCGAGCCGCTGGCGGGCGAGGGTGCCTCGGGCCGGGCGCCCGGCGAACGGCTGGTGCTGGTGGTCGACGACAACCAGGACGCCGCCGAGACCATGGCGCTGCTGATGGACGCGCTGGGCTATGCCAGCGCGGTCGTGCACGACGGCTTCGCGGCCATCGAGGCGGTCAAGGCCGGCCGGCCCGACGTCGTGCTGCTCGACATCGGCCTGCCCGGCATCGACGGCCACGAGGTTGCGCGCCGGCTGCGCGCCGAACTGGTCGACCCGCCCGCGCTGATCGCCGTGACCGGCTACGGCCAACCCAGCGACCGCGACACCAGCTTCGAGACCGGCTTCCTCGGACACCTGACCAAGCCGGTGGACGTGGACCGGCTGGCGCGGATGCTGGAGCGGCTGTTCCAGGAGGAGCGGCCAGGGAGCACGACAGGCTGAGCCCGGCGCCTCGTCGGACGGCTCAAGGCGGTGGCTTGTAGCCCCGCGGCTTGCCGCGCACCATGAGTTCGCACACGGCCCAGACGATGGCCTGCCCGGTGGAGTGCTGGAGCGCGGGTTCCATGGCGGCCTCGGCCTCCGACGGTGGGCGCACCATGCGTCGAACCACCGGTCCCTGGCTGGCACGTCCCGCGTAGCTCACGATGCTCTGGTCCGCGAGGCGTTCGCGCTGGCAATCGATCCGCGTGATCCGGACGTCGGACCCATAGGCGCGACCGTCGGCGGTCCGATGTTCCTGCCCATAGTCGAACAGCAGGCTCGCGACGACATGGCCGCCCGGCTCCCGCGCGGGGCCGTTCACGTCGAGGTAGATGTTGTCGCCATCCGGTGTCGGGTTGCCGACGCGGCGCCAATCGGTGGCGAGCGCATGGGGCACGGTGCAGGCGCAGACGAGGGCCAGCGCGATGTGGCGCAGCCGGGTCGGTGAGTTCATCGCATCCTCCTGCGCGTCTTTTCTTGTCGGGGGGCCGCGGGGTCTGTCGCGCTCGAGCACCGGCGCTCAGCCGCCGCGCTTCACCAGCGTCATGAACTCCAGCCCCTGGACCTTGCTGGAGCGCATGTCGAACATCGACAGCACCGACTGCCCGAGCAGCGGCAGGCAGTCGGCGCAGGTGATGGCCTGCACGTTCTTGAGCTCGAAGCGGCCGATGCGGATGGCATCGATCACGATCGCCTTGGCGACGACCCGTCGGCCGTCGGCGGTGAACATCCTGACGCTCGGATCGACGACGCGGTAGGCCACCTTCGATTGCCGCAGCGTCTCTTCCGCCAGCGACAGCCGCGTGGCGCCGGTGTCGACCATGAAGGCCATGGCCTTGGCTTCGCCGAGGTTGACCGGCGCGAAGAAGTGCCCGCCGTAGGCCGGCAGGCGCAGGCCGGCGCGCTCCGGTGCCGCTGCGCCGCCGCCCTGGTCGATGGCGGTCTCGATGGCGATGCGCTGGCCCGCGAAATAGAGCGGGCTGCCGCGCGCCTGGGCCTGGCTGTCGTAGGCCTGCAGCAGCGACAGGGCTTCGTAGGGCCGGCCGGCCGCGACCAGCAGGCGCGCGAGCCTGGCGCGCACGTCCACCAGCGCGGGCTGCGCCGCCAGCGCCTTGTAGGACCACGCGATGGCCTCCTCGCCGCGGCCCAGCTTCGAGAGGCTGTCGGCATGGAAGGCGAACAGGTCGTAGGCGCCTTCGCCGAGCGCTTCGGCGCGCTCGAAGTTCTCGACCGCCTGCTGGTGCTTGCCGCGCCGGGCCTGCGCCATGCCGAGGTTGGCGAGGCCGAGGGTGTCGCCGGGCAACAGGCGCACGTAGTCCTGCCAGTTGGCTTCCTCGCAGGCCAGGTCGGCTTCGCGCGCGCAGCGCCCGGCCTGGCGCCGGAAGTCCTCGGCCGTGAGGTTGTCCTTGTTGAGCCAGCGCTGCCAGTAGCCGCGGGTGGTGGCGATGCTCGCGAAGGACACGGCCGCCAGCACGAGGCAGGTCCAGGCGAAGACCTTGACGCCGCGGCGCTGGCTGAAGCGGTGGTCCCAGAGCGAGCAGAGCAGCACCACGACGAAGGGCCAGAGCAGGGCGCCCAGCGCGGTGCCGATGCGGAACGCCGGGGACATGGCTTCCGAGCGTCCGAAGAACAGCGTGGTGGCCTCGAGCGCCGCCAGCGAGAGTGCGGCCAGGCCCCACAGCAGCGGACCGGCCTTGCGCCCGCGCTCGCGGTCGTCGCGCAGGAAGCCCGGCTCCCAGCCGGGGGCCGCGGCTGCGATGTCTCCCGTCCACTGCGGTTCGCGCCGCGATCCCGTGTGCTCGTCCATGAGGTCCTCCCGAGGCACCGGCGTTGTGTGCGTCTTCCCGCGCGAGCGGGGGCCGGTTGCCGCAAAAATGTGTCGGAAAGTATACCTAGCCGGGGTGTCGCGGGCCTGGCATCGTGCCGGGCCCGAGCGGCCCGGCGGTGGCGCGATCCGCGCCGAGAATCCGCGCATGGACCTGCTCAAGACCTTCGCCCTCTTCGTCGCCACCGCGCTGGCCGAGATCGTGGGCTGCTACCTGCCCTATCTCTGGCTGCGGCAGGGCCATTCGGCCTGGCTGCTGCTGCCCGCGGCGGTCTCGCTGGCGCTGTTCGCCTGGCTGCTGACCCTGCACCCGACCGCGGCGGGCCGGGTGTACGCGGCCTACGGCGGGGTCTACATCGGCGTGGCGGTGCTGTGGCTCTGGGCGGTCGACAAGGTGCAGCCGAGCGTGACCGACTGGGTCGGCGTGGGGGTCAGCCTGCTCGGCATGTTCATCATCATGGCGGGGCCGCGGCTGGCGCGCTGACGACTGGCAGGGGCATCGGATCGGCGGTAGATTCGGCTTTCGCTATGTCGAGTGGAATATGGCGAAATCCTGTTTCGCGGATGGCGGCCATACGCCGAAGCGGATCGCGCCAGCCGGGACCGCCGCGCAGAATGCCGGCCTGCCACCTGTCGATCACCGAGGAACCACGATGAGCCTGGATGCCGTTGTGCCCGTGGAGCCGCGCCGCTTCGCGGGCGAAGAAAGCCCGAATCCGCGCGCAGGTGCCCTGCTGCACGTGCTCGGCGGCGTGCCGCGGCCGGCCGCGTTCGCGCGCGAGGCGCTCCAGCGCATGGCGCGCCACGACCTCGGCCCGACCCAGGTGCTGTGCTATTCGGGCCGCGCCGTGGCGCAGGTCGACAGCTATGCGGGCGCGCGGCTGGTCGACGTGCTCGATGCCTGCGGCTTTTCCGAGCGGCCGCGCTCGGAGCTCAAGCGCTGCGTGGTGGTCGCGCTCGGGGACGACGGCTACCAGGCCATCTTCAGCTGGAACGAGCTCTACAACAGCCCCATCGGCGAGAAGGCGCTGGTGCTCTACGAGAAGAACGGTGGCCCGCTCGAGCCGCACCTGGGCGCGCTGTGCCTGATCTCGGCCAACGACGCGCGCCTCGGGCCGCGCCATCTGCGCGGGCTGTCGCAGATCGCCGTGAAGATGCCCTGAGCCCCGGCCTGGAGCCCGGTCGCCGGGAGCGTCGACAATAGGCCCCAAGATTCAGGACAGGAGCTTCCCCATGAAAAACGTCACCATCCCCCCCGGTATCGGCGTGCGCAACGACGGCCCCTTCGTGCTGTTCGGCGGCGTCAACGTGCTCGAGTCGAAGGACCTGGCGCTGCGCACCGCCGAGGAGTTCGTGCGCGTCACCGGCAAGCTCGGCATTCCCTACGTGTTCAAGGGAAGCTTCGACAAGGCCAACCGCTCGTCGATCCACTCGTACCGCGGCCCCGGCCTCGACGAGGGCCTGCGCATCCTGCAGGAGGTCAAGTCGGCCTTCGGCGTGCCGGTGCTGACCGACGTCCACGAGCCGGCCCAGGCCGCGCCGGTGGCCGAGGTGGTCGACGTGCTGCAGCTGCCGGCCTTCCTCGCGCGCCAGACCGACCTGGTGGTGGCGCTCGCCAGGACCGGCCGCGTCATCAACATCAAGAAGCCGCAGTTCCTGAGCCCGAGCCAGATGTTCAACATCGTCGAGAAGTTCAGGGAAGCGGGCAACGACCAGATCATCCTGTGCGACCGCGGCACCTGCTTCGGCTACGACAACCTGGTGGTCGACATGCTGGGCTTCGGCGTGATGAAGAAGACCACGGGCGACCTGCCGGTGATCTTCGACGTGACCCATGCGCTGCAGCAGCGCGAGGCTGGTGCCGCCGCCTCGGGCGGCCGCCGCGAACAGCTCGTGGACCTCGCGCGCGCCGGCATGGCGCTGGGCCTCGCGGGCCTGTTCATCGAGGCCCACCCCGATCCGGCCCAGGCCAAGTGCGACGGACCGAGCGCGCTGCCGCTGCACCAGCTCGAGCCCTTGATGACGCAACTCAAGTCGCTCGACGACCTCGTGAAGTCGTTCCCCGTCCTGAAGATCTAGCTTTCTTCAGACCGTCATGCGGGGCTGCGAGCATCCCCGCATGTTCGGCCCTCTCATCTCCATCGCGCTGACGGTGGAACAGCACGACACGAGCGAGTACTACTGGGTGCTGCTCGAATCGTTCGACGGTTCGCCCGAGTACGAGCGCCTGCTCGAAGCCGCGGCGGGATTCCCCACCTACCTCGATGCGCTCCAGGCCGGCTTTGCCGTGCTCAAGGGCCTGTCGGAAGACCTCGCGGTCGGTCCGCGCGACGACCGGCGGGCGCGGTATCTCTAGCGCTCAGCGACGGACGTAGCGCGTGGCCGTGAGCGCCTCGGAGACTCCCGAGGTCTTGTGGTCGACATAGCCGCGCTCGCGCAGCGCCTGCCGGATCGCGCTGTCGCCGATCGAGGCGCCGCGCCCCTTGGGATGGACGATCCAGAGCCCGGGGCAGGGCAGCGCGGCATGCGCCTCGAGCGTGGCCGCGAGCTCGGCGTCGCTGCGGACCACGGCCACGACCGAATGCGCGGCCGCTGCGTCGTCGGTGCGCGCGCAGCGCAGCGCTTCGGTCAGCGCCGCATCGTCGACGCGGCCGAGCACGAACGCGGGCTGCGCCGGTCCCACGCCGAGCTTGGACGCCGGCGAGGGCGGCGGCGTGGCGATCTTCGTGGCCCAGCGCTGGCTCTCGGTGTCGCCGAGCGCCAGCGCGACCGCTTCGCCGTTCGCCTCGAAGCGCAGCTCGCCGGCCGTGGCCTGCACCTGCGCCAGAGCCGCGATCGCATAGCGGCGCTTGATGGCGCCGCGCAGGATCAGCTCGGTCGATTCGAGCAGGGCCTTGACCTCGGCCGATTCGTCGCCGACGCGCGCCTGGCAGGTCGCTTCACGTCCCATGTTCCGTCTCCATCCTCGTCTCCTGCGGTGGTGGGCGACGCATTATCCGGATGCGGGCCCGGGAGGCCGTGGGCATTTTCGAGAGGACAATCGCGGGAGCTTCCCCGACACCACCCCACGACCATGCCCCGCCTCGACGACCCCCTCCACGACGCCGAAATCGGCTCCCGCGACAGCACGCTCGACACCACCCGGATCGACGACGTGCGCATCGGCGCCGTGCGCCCGCTCATGACCCCCGCGCTGCTGCAGGAGCGCGTGCCCGTGCGCGACAACACCCTGGCGTTGGTCGAAGGCGCCCGCGCCGCGATCGCCGACGTGCTGCACGGCCGCGACGACCGGCTGGTGGTGGTGGTCGGCCCGTGCTCGATCCACGACCACGACCAGGCCATCGAATACGCGCAGCGCCTGAAGAAGGTGGCCGATTCGCTGCAGGACGACCTGCTGATCGTGATGCGCGCCTACTTCGAGAAGCCGCGCACCACCGTGGGCTGGAAGGGCTACATCAACGACCCGCACCTCGATGGCAGCTTCGCCATCAACGAAGGCCTGGAACGCGCGCGGCGCCTGCTGCTCGAGCTGACCACGCTGGGCCTGCCGACCGGCACCGAGTTCCTCGACCTGCTGAGCCCGCAGTTCATCGCCGACCTGATCGCCTGGGGCGCCATCGGCGCGCGCACCACCGAGAGCCAGAGCCACCGGCAACTGGCCTCGGGCCTCAGCTGCCCGGTCGGCTTCAAGAACGGCACCGACGGCAGCGTCAAGGTCGCTGCCGACGCCATCCTCGCGGCCCACGCGCCGCATGCCTTCATGGGCATGACCAAGATGGGCATGGCGGCGATCTTCGAAACCCGCGGCAACGACGACTGCCACGTGATCCTGCGCGGCGGCAAGGCGCCCAACTATTCGGCCGCCGATGTCGAGTCCAGCTGCCAGGCGCTGCTGGCGAACGGCCTGCGTCCGCAGGTCATGATCGACGTCTCGCACGGCAACAGCAGCAAGCAGCACCAGCGCCAGATCGTGGTGGCCGAGGACGTCGCGGCACAGATCGCGGGCGGCGAGCGGCGCATCACCGGCCTCATGATCGAGAGCCATCTCGAGGAAGGGCGGCAGGACCTCAAGCCCGGCGTGGCGCTCAAGCACGGCGTGTCGATCACCGATGCCTGCATCGGCTTCGCGCAGACGGTGCCGGTGCTCGAGGGGCTGGCATCGGCGGTGAAGGCGCGGCGGCGGCTGGCGAAGGGCTGAGGGGATCCGGGCGCGTTGCCTGCCTGCAGTCTCGTTCGCACCTTGCATCCAGAAAACCGCGGGAGAAACCGTGCGCTTCGTCTTCGTCTGCCTGCTCGCCCTGCTGGGCGCCTGTCACAGCGCGCCTCGGGTTGAAGCGAGAAACTTCGAACTGAACCTGGCCGAGAACTGGATCGATACCGAGGTGCGTGGCGAGGGCGTGTGGAGCTTCATCTCGAAGGAGCCGCTGGCGTCTCTGGTGATTTCCGAGCACCTGGTCTCGGTTCGCGAGGGGCAAATCTACGCGGTCGCGGCCGGCGTGGTCCGCGAGCGGAAAAAGCTCGAACGCCAGGTGAGGGGCGGCCGCACGATCCATTTTCTCGACGACTCCGTCCGGATGAACGAGGACGAGACATCGGCGGAGATCTCCTATCTCGGTCGCATCGAGGGGAGCGATGAATACATCCACTACATCGCGTACGTGTCCCGCTTCCGCATCCACGGTTTCTGGGTGTCGGTGGAGACGTCCGACCCGCAGGCCGCCACGGCCGTTCTCGCGACGGTGTTGAAAGGCTTGAAGAGCAAGCCGTCCTAGGCAGGGAGCGCCGCGCTCGACCGGTCGAGGCGGCATGCCATGATCCGCCAGGAAGAAGAGATGACTTCATGGAACGTCTAGAGGGAATCCGGATGGATCGACGACAACTGCTCATCGGCATCGCCGCGCTGCCTGTCGCCGCATGGGCGGCGCCGCAGGGGGAATACGCCTTCGTGGACGCGAAGTCGCTGGCGCGTGTCGGCGAACCGCGGCGCGTGAAGCTGGCCGAGTCGATCGCATGGTCCCGCTCGAGCAAGAACACCGAGTACGGCCTGCTCGCGGGGGACTACGAGTACCTCGCCGACTTCGACGGCGGACGGCTGTTCTTCGGCAGCGACGCGTCCACCTACATGCGATCGCCCCGTGGCGAATATTTGCTCGCGCCCGGCGGGCTGTGGCTCGGCAACGGGGCCACGCGGTCGCGCTTCCTCATCGTTCAGCGCGCCGATACCTTGCGCCGGGGTTCGAGCCTGGCGGCGGTGCAGGAGGCCACGCCGGGTTCGCCATGGCTTCCGCCTGGCCTGGCGCTGCTCGATGCCCTGACGCAATGGGCCAGCGAGGGCGTGGTCATGCTGCTGCCCGAGATCGAGGACGCCAAGGTGGAGGCGTCGCTTCGCGCGGCCTTCGAGTCCTGACCTCGGGGCGCCCAGGTTCGATCGAAGCCCGAGCCTAGTTCGATGGCGCCAACTCGACCGCCTCGGCGCGCTTGCCACCGGCCGCGGCGCCCTTCGAGAACGCATGGCTGCCAAGCCCCCGCGCGGTGACCAGGTGCGCGGCCCCGCCCTGCCCATTCACATCGACCAGGAACTCCGAGCTGAGCACCGGCGCGCCGCAGAAATCGAAGATGCCATGGTCGATCTGCGTGCGCATCGCCTTGTCGTAGCCGTGCCGCGCATAGGTGCCGCCGTCCGCGCCGCCGATGCCGATCAGGTGGATCGGGAGGTGGCCGAGCCGCTTGCCGAGCGAGCCATCGGGCCGCTCGTCGTAGGCCCAGCCGTTGGAGAACACGCGGTCGATCCAGCCCTTGAGCTGGCCCGGGAACGACCACCAGTAGACGGGATAGACGAGTACCAGCGCGTCGGCGCGGTCGATGCGTTGCTGCTCGCGCAGCACGTCGGCCGGCAGCGGCGCCTGCAGCAGGTAGGCGGTGGCATCGGCCTGGCTGAAGGCCGGCTGGAAGCCCTCCGCGGCGAGGTCGGCGATCTCGGTGCTGTGGTCGCCGGAGGCCTCGACGCCTTCGGCGAACGAGCGCGCGACGGCGTGCGTAAGCGACTGCGGGGAGGGATGGCTGACGACGATGAGGGCATGCATGGGGGTGGTTCCTTTGAGGCTGGGTGTAAACTACCTTTAGTAGTCTACGTTTCGTAGGTTACCTTTGGTAGTTTAAGGATGTCAAGCAACCCGACGAAACCGGCCGTGCAAGTCGCGGCAAAGAAGCGCCTGCCCAAGGAGGAACGCAACCGCCAGCTGCTGGACGTAGCGTGGTCTATCGTGCGCGGCGAAGGCACCGACGCGCTCACGCTGGGCTACCTGGCCGAGCGCGCGGGCGTGACCAAGCCCGTGGTCTACGACCACTTCGGCACGCGCACCGGGCTGCTCGGCGTGCTCTACGAGGAGTACGACGGCCGGCAGCACGCGCTGATGGACGAGGCCCTGCGGGTGGCGGCCCGGTCGCTGCCGGCCGTGGCCAAGGTGATCGCCGCCACCTACCTCAACTGCGTGATGGAGATGGGCCGCGAGATGCCGGGCGTGAGCGCCGCGCTGGCCGGCTCGCCCGAACTCGATGCGCTCAAGAAGGAGCACGAGGCGCTGTTCCTCGCCAAGTGCCGCGATGCGCTGCAGCCCTTTGCCAAGCAGCCGCTCGCACTGGCGGGCATGCGCGCGATGCTGGGGACTGCCGAGGCCGTCTCGTTCGCGGCGGCCGCGGGGGAGATCGAGCCGGCGGACGCGGAGCACGAGATCTACGACGCCATCGTGCGCATCGCGCGCAGGACCTGAGCCGCTCGCGCCGGCGCCCGCTCAGTCCTCTTCGAACACCGACGAGGCCTCGAGCCAGAAGCCCCCGATCATCCCGACCGTGAGCGCCCCGATGGCGCACCACAGGCTCAGGAAGGTGTGGATGTTGTAGTGCCCGGGACGTTGCGCCAGCGCGGCCGACAGCTCGGGCTCGACGATCCCGCCCAGGCCGCGCGCGGCCGCGAAGTCGAAGCCGGCCGCTCCGAGGAAATGGACCGCCACCAGCAGCGGCAGCATCGTGATGAACGGCAGCCAGGCACCGCGCACCTTGCGCCACGCCAGCAGGTAGGCGGCCAGCAGCAGCACCGCGCCCACCACGATCGTGCCCAGCACCACGGGGCGGCGGGTCAGCGGCAGCAGCCAGGGCCAGAGCCATTGCAGCGGATAGAGCGGCCATTCCGCGCTCGGCGCCAGCCCGCCCGGCCGCGCGAAGGCCTGCCAGCCCAGCGCGAGCGTGGCGCGTCCCACCAGCGCCGAGGCGCAGGCCACCGCCGCGATGCCGAGGCAGGCGATGCGCAGCGGCGAGCTGCGCGGTTGCGGCCACACATGCGGGGGCAGGGCGGGCATCGGCGGATCGCCCACGCGCCATGAGCGCGTCGTGACGATCACCGAGGCACGCGGGGTGGCCAGCTCGCCGCGCACCAGCCAGTCGGTCGCCAGCACCGCGAGCGCGAAGGCCATCGCGGCCGTGAGCCAGGCGCAGGCGCCGGGCATCTCGACGAAGCCGAACGGCGTGAGCATCGGCAGCTCGCCATAGACGAGCCCGGCGCAGCCGTAGGCCAGCATGATCGGAACGCAGCAGATCAGGGCCGCGCGCGTCAGCAGCACGTCGCTGCGGGCCGGCTCGTCGCGCAGTGACTGGAGGCGCGACCATGCGCGGGTCAAACTCATCGAGCCGGCTTTCCTCGTCGTTGTCGGGCCTCGGGCGAGGCCCATCTTGGGATGGACGTTAGCACGCCGTTTCTTCAACGACAGATCGATCGCCTGCGGTGCACGCCGTTCTTCCTGGACGCGACTTTGGAGGGCGTGGCCTTTCGGCCGGGCGTCGATTTGCACTGGCCCGGCCGGGTGGCGCTCGCAGGCTTCGGATACATTCGCCGACAGGAGAAGACGCAACGCAGATGGATCGATCGAAGGCGTATGGCGTGAATCAACGCCGCGGCGAGAGCCGCTTCCTGGTCTTCGATCTCGGCGGCGGCACCTTCGACATATCGATTCTCGAGCTGTTCGAGGGCGTCATGGAATGCCAGCGGTCCGCAAGCTGGCGACCCTGATGTTCGGTCGCTTCCCCGAGAGCGGTATCGACGCCGAAGCCCGAAATCTGGCCGAGTGCCTGCAGCGCATCGAGCGCGACGGGCGCACGCACGACGGCTCGCAATTCGAATCAAGAGATGACAGCAATCCCCATCCCCCCAGGCCTTCGGTTCCTGGAGCTCGGACTCGATGCGTCCGTCCAGGATATCCGTCGAGCCTATGCCCGGCGGGTCAAGACGATCGACCAGGAAGCCGACTCGGAATCGTTCCAGCAACTCCGTACCGCCTACGAGGAGGCGATCGCCTGGTGCGAGCGCAGGGAGGTGGACGATGCGCCCACGGTGGCTGCGCTCGCGGCCGACGAAGTCGCGCGCCAGGCATTCGACACTCTGCTCTCGACCCGCTTGAGCGACAGCGCTGAGGTCATGGCGCGGATGACGGACATCTCGAATGAGCCGGCGCTTCAGGCGATCGAGGTACGGCAGCACTTCGAACGCATGCTGGTTCGTCTGCTTGCCGCGGGATGGCAGCCCGGTCACGAAAATCTGTTCGAGGCCGCCGTCGTCGCCTTTGCCTGGGATCTCGATCCGGACCGTCTGCGCTACTACGGCATACCCGGCGCTGAAATTCATGCCGCGGTCATCGGTCGCGATGCTTTCGAGTCGCAAGTGACCAATGCCCGTGAATTGCAGGTCGACCTGATGGACCGCATTCGCGCCGGCCGTCGACCGAGCGATACCGACCTGGTGCGAACGTTCCGCATGCTGAACTGGTTGATGTTGAACTACGGGCAATGGGTCGTGGTCACGGTCGGTTCGAAAAACATCGCGCAGTGGGATGGATGGCACGACGCGTTGCCGCGCGAACGGCATGCCACCGATGCCCCGCACCCCGAACCCACCTACCAGCCGGAGTGGCTCGGCCTGCCGGACAAGGAACCGCCGATGTTCAGTTCCCGCACGCAATGGATCATCCGCAATGCGTTCTTCGCTTCCGTGCTGCTGATGGTGGCCCTGGGGCTCTGGCAGTGTGCCAAGCCACTTGTCTGAGCGTGAGCGGCTCGACATCACCGAACATGCCCCGCTTCACGAGAAACCTCCTGATCCTCATCGGCGCCGACGTCCTGCTCTTTGCCGCCTTGATGCTGGTGAGTTCGAATGCCCTGATGCCGCACCTCCCCGCGGGCTGGGCGCCCGGAACGCGCGACGTCTTGGCCTTGATGATCCAGGCCGCCGCGACCCTGGCGCTGTTCTCGTTCGGGCTGGCATTCCTTTTCCAGTCGCGCTGGGGCCTGCTCTGGATGCTGTCTTTCGCGCTGCCCTGGTGCGGCTTCACCGCCGTCGGCGTCGCCTGGACGCTGCACAACAAGTACGCCCCGATGCTCGAGGACCTGACCCGTCACATGGTCGTGGGCGTCGCCGTCGCGCTGCTCGGCGCGCTCCTGGGATACAGGCTCGCGGTCATGGTGCGGCGGATGCGGCAGAAGCGAAGCGCTCCGCCCGCGCCTTGAGGTCCACAGCTGCCGCGCGCATCGGCTCTGGTGCGTGAAATTTTCATGACAAAGCGCAGTTCCGCCCGCCCCTGACCGTCTTGTCTTCGAGGCCAGCCCCGTCCGCGCGCCTCGACCCTGTTCGTCGGCGCATCGTGCGGCTGGGCCCACCTTGCTCCTGAAAGACCGCCATGACCGTTTCGTCCGCCACACCCTCGCCGCGCGCCGCCGGAGCGAGCACGCGGACGTGGCGCTTCTGCGCGGCATTGGCCGTCGCGCTCGCGGGGCTGGCGTTCGGCGGGCCGCTGCAGGCGGCGATGCCATGGCCGAGCTCGGGGCTCGCGGAGCTGGTCAAGAGCTATGGGCCGGCCGTGGTCCACATCGGCGTGGAGCGGCCTTCGGCGCCGGCGCGCCGCCTCAGCGACCGCTGGCTGCTGCTGGTGCCCGGCGCGCAGCCGCAGCCCGCGGAGACCGACCAGGCCAGCCTGGGCACGGGCTTTCTCATCAGCGCCGACGGGCTGATCCTGACCAACGCACACGTGGTGGCGCGCGGCACGCAGATCACGGTGAAGCTGCCGGACCGGCGCGAGTTCCGCGCGCGGCTGGTCGGGCTCGACGCGGTGGCCGACGTGGCGCTGCTCAAGATCGATGCGAGCGGCCTGCCGACGGTGCGCATCGGCGAGCCCTCGAGCGTGGAGCCGGGCGACGGCGTGGTGGCGATCGGTTCGCCCTACGGCTTCGGCAACTCGGTGACGGCCGGCATCGTGAGCGCGAAGGGGCGCCTGCTGCCGGGCGCGGAGTACATGCAGTTCCTGCAGACCGACGTGCCGATCAACCCCGGCAATTCGGGCGGGCCGCTGTTCAACCTGCGCGGCGAGGTGATCGGGATCAATTCGCGCATCTACAGCCGCAGCGGCGGCTACCAGGGCCTGTCGTTCGCGATTCCGATCGACGCGGCCATGCGCATCAAGGACCAGCTGCTGGCCACCGGCAAGGTCACGCGCGGGCGCATCGGCGTGTCGGTGCAGGAGGTGGGGCAGGCGCTGGCCGACACCTTCCGGCTGCCGCGCCCGGCCGGCGCGCTGGTGAACTACGTGGAGCCGCGCGGCGCGGCCGAGACCGGCGGGCTGAGGCCGGGCGACGTGATCCTGGCGGTGCAGGGCCGCGAGGTGGTGCAGGCGGCCGATGCGCTGGGCTTCATCGCCGAGCAGACGCCGGGCGACAGCGTGCGCTTGATGGTGTGGCGCGACCGCACGGAGCAGGTGCTCGAGGTGCGCGTCGACGGCTTCGAGACGCCGCCGCTGGCCACCGGCGCCGCGAGCGCGCCGTCGCGGCTGGGCTTCGCGGTGCGCCCGCTGGCACCGGCCGAGCGGCAGCTGCTGCGCGTGGAGGGCGGCCTGCTGGTGCAGCGCGTGAACGCGGCGGCCTCGCGCGCGGGCGTGCAGCCGGGCGACCTGATCCTCGCGCTCAACGGCCAGCCCGTCGACAGCGCCGAGGCGCTGGCGCAGCAGCTCGACACGGCCGACGGCACGGCGGCGCTGCTGGTGCAGCGCGCGGGCACGCGCATCTTCGTGCCGATCTGTACCCGCGCGGGCGAGCCGCGCTGCGGCTGAGCAGAAAGGGCGGTCGCGGCGGCGCTGCGTGAAATTTTCGTGACAAACAACAGGTGCGCGGCGCCTCGATCGTTCTGGCACAGAGCCTTCACGACCGCCCGCCCATGACCGAGCCCCAGCCCTTCCTTGTCGCGCTTTTCCGCCGGCCAGCGCCCGGCTGCCTTCGCGCGCGAGCAGCGTGGTGAGCGGCATCCGCGCGTGCCGCGGGCGTGTCGCTGTCACCCGAAGGTCATCGCGGCTGCCTAGCATCCGCCGCGCAACTTCTCACGGTGGACCCTTCGCAGATGCACACGCTCGCCGGCGCGCCCGGACCGCTCCGCCGCGCACGGCCAGCCCCTGCCTTTCACGCCCGCCGTCTTCTGCTCGCGTGCTGGCTGGCCGTCATGGGCCTGTGCGTGGCCGCGGGCACGGCGCGGGCGGAGGCCGTGCCAACGCTGTTCGACCTGCCGGGCGGTCCGCTCAAGGACGCGCTGGCGCGCTACGACGCGGCCACGCGCATGTCGGTGTTCTTCCCGTCCGAGCTGGTCGAGGGCCGCAGCGCCGCGCCGGTGCGCGGCCGCATGGCACCCGAGCAGGCGCTGCATCGCCTGCTCGAAGGCAGCGGGCTGGTCGCGCGCCTGGTCGCGCCCGAGTCCTTCGTGCTGCAGCCCGCGGGGCCGGACGACGCCGTGCCGCCCGAACCCGTGCCGGCCGTTGCCGCCGAGCGCGGCTACGAGCAACGGCTGGAGTCGCGGCTGCTGCGCGCGCTGTGCGAGCGCGGCGACCTCGCGCTCGGCAGCTACCGCCTGGCGCTGCGCGTGCAGGTCGACACCGGCGGGCGTGCCGCCCAGGTGCGACTGCTCGACAGCACCGGCGACCGGGTACGCGACGGCACCATCGTCGAGACGCTGCGCCGTGTCGATGTGGGGCAGGCGCCGGCCGATCCGGCGCGGCCCTTCGTGCTGCTGCTGCGTGCGCGCACGGCCGACGCGGCGCCGGTGTGCCCGGGCGCCGGCCGGGCCGCGGCGCCATGAGCGCCGCCACGGGCCTCGCATGAGCGCCAACAGCCTCGGGGCGCTGCGCGAGCTGCTGACCCAGCGCTACGACGAGTTCAAGCGCCGCCTGACCTGGCGCCTGGGCTCGGTCGAGCTGGCGAGCGATGCGCTGCACGACACCTGGGTGCGGCTCGACGAGCGCAAGGAATCGTCGGGCCCGCTGACCAATCCGGCCGCCTACCTGATGCGCATGGCGGTCAACGTGGCGCTCGACCGCATCGAGCGCGACGGGCGCTACATGAGCGCCGACGACATGGGCGCGCTGATGGACGAACTCGTCGATCCGGCCCCCGGCCCCGACGAGGTGGCCGCGGCGCGCGACGAGATCGAGGCGCTGGCGCGGGTCATCGACGGCATGCCGCCGCGCCGGCGCGCGATCTTTCTCGCGGTGCGCGTGGACGAGCTGTCCAACCAGGCCGCGGCGGCCCGCTTCGGCGTGTCGGCGCGGCTGATCGGCCTGGAGCTCAAGCGTGCGCACGAGCACTGCATGGCGCACGGGAACAGGGAAAAAAAATGAAAAGCGTGCCGATTCCGTTCGCGCCGGCGGTCTAGTGGGTGAAGCCTTGCCGAACATGACACATCCCGGATCGATGCCCCCGCGCGAAACGACCGACGCCATCGAGCGCCAGGCGATTGCGTGGATGAGCCAGGTCGCTGCGGGCCGCATGACGCAGACCGACGGCGCGGCGATGCGGCGCTGGTGCGAGGCCGACCCCGCGCACCGGGCCGCGCTGGCCGCGGCGCGCCGCCAGTGGACGCTGTTGGGTGCCGCGGGGCAACTGGTGGCGGCCCGCGCGCCGTCGTCATCGCAACCGCAGGCGTCGACGACCCCGCGCGCGCAGCGCGAACCGCGCTTCGCTCCGGGCCGGCGCGCGCTGTTCGGTGGCGCGCTGGGCTTCACGGCCGTGGCGGCCGCGGCCATGGTGCATCCGCCGCTGGGCCTGTGGCCTTCGCTGGGCGAGCTGCGCGCCGACCACCGCACGGGCATCGGCGAGCGCCGCAAGGTGGCGCTGGCCGAGGGCGTGACGGTCGAGCTCAACACGCGCTCGGGCATCGTGGTGCGCGAAGGCCGCGTGCCGCTGCAGGAGATCGAACTGATCGCCGGCGAGGCGGCCATCGAGGTGCGGGACGCGCGCATCCGCACCGTGGTCGAAGCGGGAGCGGGTCGCCTGACGGCCCGGCCCGGACCGCTGGGCCCGCATGCGCTGTTCGCGCTGCGGCGCCAGGGCGCGCGCGTGGTCGTGGTCTGCCTCGAAGGCCGTCTCGAGGTGGCGCATGCCGCGGGCGGCGTGCTGCTCGAAGCGCAACAGCAGGTAGGTTGGGACGAGCGTACCCACGGGCCGGTCGCGACACTCGCGGGCGCGGAGCTCGCGCGGCGCGTGGCCTGGCGCGACGGCTACCTGCGCTTCGTCGACACGCCGCTGGGCGAAGTGATCGACGAGATCAACCGCTACCGCCCCGGCCAGGTCGTGCTGCTCGACGGGCAGCTGGCGGCGCGCCAGATGACGGGGCGCTTCCAGATCGGTGGGCTGGACCTGGCCATCGTGCAGATGAAGCAGTCGCTGGGCCTGAAGGTGCGTTCGCTGCCCGGCGGCGTGGTGCTGCTGGGCTGAAGCGGCGACGCGACGAGGGCTCGCCGCGCTGTCACGAAAGCTTCAAAAGAAAAGCTTGCCGATCGCGCGGTGCCCGGCGGTCTAGTCAAGGAGCGCTGTCGACCTGGAGGTCGCGGCGCGCAGGACTCGAACTGCGGCATTCACCTGACTGGATCGGCATCACATGAACACGCGTATTTCTCTCGGCGGCCAGCGTGCGGGCGCTCCCACTTTCTCGCTGCGGCTCAAGCCGCTGGCGCATGCGCTCGCGGCGATGCTCGCCGCGGGCGGTGTCATGCAGGGCGCGCACGCGCAGCGGGCCTTCGGGCCGGCCTGGTTCGCCAGCAAGAACGTGGCACAGAGCATGGCCACGGCCACGGGACGCATGCCCGACGGCACGCCCGCCGCGTCGCTGACGAACCCGCTCGCGCTGCAGCAGCGCGACAACGCCCAACTGCGGCGCTCGATGGACAACCTGAACCTGGCCGCGCGCGGCATCGCCGCGCAGCAGGCGGCCCAGGACGCGGCGCGCCAGGCGGCGCTCGACGGCGGCTCGGACATTCCCGAGGGCCTGGCCGATGGCGGCCTGAAGGTCGACACCAACAGCCTCACGGCCGGCTGGCTCAACGCGCGCGCGCCGGTGCAGACCGTGGCGGGCGGACGCACCGTGGTCGGCATCCAGCAGACCGACGAGAAGGCGATATTGAACTGGGAGAGCTTCAACGTCGGCCGCAACACCACGGTGCAGTTCGACCAGAAGGGCGGGGCGAAGCCCGATGGCAGCAACGCATGGATCGCGTTGAACCGCATCAACGACCCGAGCGGCCGGCCGAGCCGGATCGCGGGCCAGATCCAGGCCGACGGGTCGGTCTATTTGATCAACCGCAACGGCATCGTCTTCACCGGCTCGAGCCAGGTCAACACGCGCACGCTGGTGGCCTCGAGCCTCGCGCTGTCGGACAAGCAGTTCAACCTCGGCATCAACAACGCGCAGGTGTTCAAGGACGCCACGGGCCAGGCCAACGACTTCGCGATCCCGCAGTTCGGCGCCTTCGCCTCGGCCGCGCCCGACATCTACGGCAGCTACGTGCCCGGCAACGGCACGGCGCCCGACCGGCTCGGCGGCGTCGATCGCTTCGACCCGGGCGCGGCGCCCGGCGCGGTGCAGGTGCAGGCCGGCGCTCGGCTCGAGGTGGCGAGCGGCGGCAAGGTGATGCTGTTCGCGCCCAAGGTCCACAACGCCGGGCGCATCTCGGCGCCCGACGGGCAGGTGATCCTCGCGGCCGGCGAGAACGTCTTCCTCAACACGGTCCGGAACACCACCGCCAACGGCACCCTCGACGCCAACGCCATCCGCGGCCTCGACGTGGCCGCCGCGGCCGCGCCGGGCTGGGCCATGCCGTGGGCCTTCGTGAGCAGCGCCATCCGCACCGGCACCGATCCGTTCAACCCCGGCTTCGTCGAAGCCATCGCCCAGCACGTGCTGCCCGAGATGGCCGCGCGCGCCGAGGCGGTCGGCTACGACGTGACCAACAGCGGCATCGTGCAGTCCGAACGCGGCAACATCACGCTGCAGGCGCGCGACGTGCACCAGAACGGCGTGGCGCTGGCGACCACCGCGCTCAACAACCGCAGCGGCTCGATCCTGCTGCGCGCCTGGGGCCAGGGCACGCACATCTACGTCAACGACGACCCCAGCAACATCCTGCTGAGCTGGCAGGCCGGCACGCTGACGCTGGGCCAGGGCAGCGTCACGCGCATCCTGCCCGACGCCTCCGACACCAGCGAGATCGAGACCACCGCGCTGGCCACGCGCTACAAGCCGGGCGCGATCGGGCTGTACGGCCGGCTGATCGACGTGCAGGCGGGCGCGGGCGTGCTCGTGCCCTCGGGCACGATCAGCGTGGAGTCGGCCGCCAACCCGCTGCCGACCCAGCTGCCGGGCTACCGGCCCGACAGCCTGGGCGACGGCAGCCGCATCTACATCGACAGCGGTGCCTACCTGAGCGTGGCCGGCCTGCAGGGCGCCGCGGTGCCGATGGCGCGCAACTTCATCGAGGCCGAGCTGCGCATCAACGAGCTGCGCGACTCGCCGCTGCTGCTGAACGCATGGGTGCGCGGCAAGAAGGTGATCGTCGACCGCCGCGCCAGCGGCGTGTTCGAGGACGGCCCGATGGCCGGCGTGCTGTGGGTCAAGGACGCGGCGGGCAACTACCTGCCCGGCAGCTGGGCCGGCACGCCGCTGGGCGACGTGACCGGCTGGGTCGGCGTGGGCATGACCGACCTGAACGAGCTCTCGACCGATGCCGGCAAGATCACGATGCGCGCGGGCGGCTCGGTCATCACCCGCGCGGGCTCGCTGCTCGACGTGTCGGGCGGCTCGGTGCGCTACTCCGACGGGCTGAACACGGCGACCAAGCTCATGGGCGCCGACGGCCGGGTCTACACCATGGACCGCGCGCTGCCCGACGGCAGCTACACCGGCATCGCCGGGCGCTACACCGACGGCCATGCGCGCTGGGGCGTGTCCGACAGCTGGAGCAGCGCGGTGATCGGGCGCGACAGCGTCGAGGCCGGCTACACCGAGGGCCGCAAGGCCGGCGCGGTGCAGATCTTCGCGGGCAGCGCGATGGTGCTGGAGGGCGACTACGCGGGCGGCGTGGTGGTGGGCGACCGGCAGCAGAAGCAGCCGACGAAGAACGCGGGCGGCGAACTGCAACTGGGTGGCGGCAGCGTCGAGGACCGGCCGTGGTCGCCGAACCGCATCGTGATCGCCCGCGACCCGCACCGGCTGGACGCCGCCTTCCAGGCCGGCTCGACGCTGGACAGCGCCTACGAGGCCCAGCCCGATCCCGAGGCCGCCAACCAGGCGATCGGCAAGGTCACCTTCCTGTCGGACGAGGTGCTCAGCCGCTCGGGCATGGGCCGCATCGTGCTCAACATCTCGGGCGACTATGGCTTCGTGCTGGAGTCCGGCGCCTCGCTCGACCTGTCGCCGGGCGCCACCTTCATCGCCAGCGGCGGCGACCGCTCGACCAACCCGATGCGCATCGACGGCGCGATCCGCGCGCCGGGCGGCAGCATCGTGCTCGGCACCATGGACGGCCCGCTGACCCTGGGCGCCGAGGCCCGGCTCGACGTCGGCGGCCAGTGGATCAACGCCTGGCGCGACGGCATGGCGCCCGCGCGCTGGGCCATGGACGGCGGCGCCATCGCGCTGCAGGTGGGCGAGCTGCGGGTCGACCCGGCCGCCGTGCTCGACGTGTCGGGCGGCGGCCGCGTCGACCGCGCGAAGAACGGCCTGCCGGGGCTGCGCGTGGGCAATGCCGGCTCGCTCACGCTGAGCGGGCTGACGGACAAGACCGACCTGTCGACCTTCGACATCCGTGCGTATGCCGCGGGCTCAGCCGGACGGCTGGTGCTCGAGACCAAGGCCAACGTGCAGATCGGCGGCACGGCGCCCGTGCCGGTCGAACCTGCTGAACCCGCCGCGCCCGACGCCCCGGCGGCACCGGGCGTGCTGGTGCTTCCCGCCACGCTGTACGCCGACCGCGGCTTCGGCGACGTCACGGTGCGGGTGACTGCCGCCGAGGGCGGCCGCATCGCCGTGCCGCAGGACATCGGCGTGTCGCAGTCCGTGAAGGGCATCGACCTGAGCGCCTTCGCCTACCGCGACCTGGAGACCGGTGCGCGGCTTGCCAGCCTGGCGCCGGTGGGCGAGCTGCGGCTCGAGGAGCGCCTGCAGCGCGCGCCTGCCTCGCTGAGGCTCGCGGTCGACAGCGGCTCGATCGACGTCGGCGCCGGTGCCGTGCTGCGCACCGACGTCGGCGGCGCGCTGACGCTGTCGGCCGTCGCCGGCGCGCTCACGGTGAACGGCACGCTGGAGGCGCCCGCGGGGCGCATCGAGCTCAACGGCAAGTCGATCGCGCTGGCCTCGGGCGCGCAGCTGCTGGCGCGCGGCGTGCCGGTGATCCGGCCCGATGCGCACGGCTGGCGCACGGGCGAGGTGCTGCCGGGCGGCGACATCGTGCTGAGCAACGGCGTGACGGGCGCGGCCCTGGCGCTGGACCCAGGCGCGCGCATCGACGTCTCGGGCGCCAGCGGCGAGTTCGACGAGCCGACCTACCGGCGCTTCGGCGGCGCCGAGGTGCGCAGCGTGGTGCGCGACAGCGACGGCGGCAGCATCCGCCTGTTCGGTGCCGGCGTGGTGGGCTCGACGATGGTCGGCAAGGCCGGCGGCCCCACGGCCGTGGGCGGCTCGCTGTCGATCGTCGATGCCGGCGGCGAATCGGGCGGCGACCCGGTCGTGCTGCCGGGGCGCTCCTACTACTGGCGCGACCCCGTGACGGGCGCCATCAAGAGCTCGGCCTCCTACGCCAGCATTCCCGACCTCGACCTGTTCGACGAGTACGGCACCGAGCCGCTCAAGCTGACGGCAGCGATGCGCCTGGCCATCCTGGGCCTCAAGACCCAGGTGCAGACGGGCATGGAGGTGGTGGTGGACCTCGATGCGCCCGGCTCGGGCGGCATGAAGAACCCGTCCGAGGTGAACCCCGCCATCAGCGCCGCGGTGGTCAGCCTGCTCAACCGCTACTTCTATTCCGACGCGGCGGCCAGCAAGCACATCGTGATTCCCGACATCCAGGTCGCGCCGACCATCCGCATCGCGGCCGGCTCGCTGGGCGCGGGCGGCTTCGACACGGTCTCGCTGCAGTCGGGCACGATCACGCTGGGCAATGGCGTGGACCTCGGCGTGCGCGGCGCGCTGAACCTCATGGGCACGCTGACCAATGGCGCCACGGGCGGCAGCGCGCGGCTGTCGGCACCGCGCATCACGCTCGAAGCGCGCGCGCCCTACACCGCCGCGCAGTGGACCGACGCGGCGAAGCTGGGCGGCCAGCTGACGCTCGAGGCCCGCCTGCTCGAGGTGGGGCGCGATGCGCTGGACGGCGCGGCGGGCACGCGCATCGCGGGCTTCGCGAACACGCTGCTGCAGGCCGACGAGATCCGCCTGGGCGCCGCGGTGCCGAGCCAGATCAACAGCACCGACAGCCTGCGCGTGGGCCTCGACGTCGACGGCCAGTTGGTGCTGCGGGCCGGCCAGGTCTATCCGGCCACGGCCACCACGGCGGTCATCCGCGCGGGCCAGTCGATCGCCGTCGAGCGCCTGGGCGACGCGGGCGCGCCCGCGCTCTCGGCCGGCGGCACGCTGCGGCTGGAGGCGCCGGTGATCGACCAGAACGGCGTGCTGCGCGCGCCCTTCGGCGCCATCGCGCTCGAAGCCAGCGAGCGCCTGACCCTGGGCACCGACAGCCTGACCTCGGTGTCGGGCCGGGGCCTGGTGGTGCCCTACGGCACGCTGTCCAACGACGAGCACTGGCAGGACCCGACGCAGCGGCTGAACACCGCGCTGCCCTCCGACAGCGCGCTGGTCGCGCCGCCCGAGAAGCGCATCGCGATGAAGGCGCCCAACGTCGATCTCGCCAAGGGGGCGGTGGTCGACATCGCCGGCGGCGGCGACCTGTACGCCTGGGAGTTCGTGCCGGGGCCCGGCGGCTCGCACGACGTGCTGGCCACGCCGGGCATGTACGCGGTGCTGCCGGGCTACGGCAGCACCGCGCCGCCCAGCGGCACGGCGGCCGGCGAGCGCGTGTGGCTCGCGGGCGGCGGTGGCCTGGCCGCCGGCTGGTACACGCTGCTGCCCGCGCGCTACGCCATGCTGCCCGGCGCCTTCGCCGTGCAGACCACGGGCACGCCGTGGGCCGGGCCGGTGGCGGCCGGCGCGGTGGCGCCCGACGGCAGCATCCTCATGCAGGGCAAGGGCGGCAACGCGCTCGGCGGCAGGCAGGACACCGTGGCCTCCGCATGGCGCGTGATGTCGGGCGCCACGCTGCGCCAGTACACCGAATACAACGAGGCCTTCGCCAACGACTTCTTCGCGTCCGACGCCTTCAAGCTGACGCAGTACCGCCTGAGCGGGCAGGACGTCGTCACGCCGCGGCTGCCGCGCGACGGCGGCGCGGTGGTGTTCGACGCCACGCAGCGCCTGACGCTGGACGGCACGCTGCGCTCGTCCCCCGACGCCGGCGGGCGCGGCGGGCTGGTCGACATCGCGGGCAGCCGCATCGCCATCGTCGGCGCGGCGCAGGACGCGGGCACGCTGCGCGCCGACGGCTACCTGGTGATCGACGCGGCCAGCCTGTCGGGCTTCGGCGCCGGCAGCCTGCTGGTGGGCGGCACGCGCACCGGCGACCCGCTGGGCACGCGCGTCGACGTGACGGCCACCGACATCGTGCTGCGCAACGGCGCGGGCTCTGAGCTGACGGGCCCCGAGATCATCCTGGCGGCCACCGACCGGGTGGCGATCGACGCGGGCAGCGTGCTGCGCGCCGCGGGCGATGCCGGCAGCGGCACCAGCGACCTCGTGATGACGCCGCGGCAGGCCGCGGTCTACGACACCAAGGGCACGCCGGGCGTGGGCGACGACGTGCTGCTGACGCCCTCGCGCGACTGGGGCGCGCTGGTGCGCGTCGCCAACGGCGAGGCCATCGCGGTGCGGCGCGAGAACGTCGACATCGGCACCGGCGGGCTGGTCGGCATCGGCGCGGGGGCCGTGCTCGAAGGCGGCGCGGCGCTGCTGATCGATGCCACGCGCACCACCGAGCTCGCTAGCTCGGCGCGCATCGCCGGGCGCGCGCTGTCGGTGTCCTCGGGCCGCGTCGGCTTCGGCGGCGGCACCGAGGGGCTGGTGCTCGACGCCGCGGCGCTGGCGCAACTGGCCAACTCCGAGCGCCTCACGCTGCGCAGCTATTCGAACTTCGACTTCTACCGTTCCGTCGACCTGGGCGCGTCGGGGCTGCGCGCCTTGACGCTCGACGGCGCGGGCTTCGCGGGCCACGGCGACGGCGACATCGTCATCCGCGGCGACGCGATCGCGCTGGTCAACACCCTGGGTGCCGCCACCGCGGGCGGCACGGGTGGCGGCAGCTTCACGCTCGACGCCGGCACGCTGACCCTGGGCGCGGGCCAGAAGACCGTCTCGGGCTTCGCCGACGTGACGCTGGCGGGGCGCGGCCAGATTGTGGCCGAGGGCACGGGCGGCATCGACGTCGGCGCCAGCGCGCTCACCCTGCGCACGCCGCTGCTCACCGGGCGCGGCGGCGCGGCGCAATCGATCGTCACCACCGGCGCGCTGCAGGCGCTGGAAGGCGAGGGCGCGCCGGACGACCGCTCCGCGCAGAGCCTGCAGGCCAGCCTGGGTTCGCGCCTGAGCCTGAGCGGCGGCAGCGTGCGCTTCGCCACCCGCGCGGTGGCGCTCGGCGGCAGCGTCGACATGACGGCCACGGCCGGCGACGTGGTGCTGTCTGAGGGCGCGCAGGTCGACGTGGGCGGCTTCGCGAAGCAGTTCTTCGACATGGCGGAATACGCGGACGCGGGCCGCATCGGCCTGTCGGCCGTGGGCGGCGACGTGCGCCTGGAGACCGGCAGCCGCCTCGACCTCGCGGCCCATGCCGCCGGCGGTAGCGCCGGCACGCTGACGCTGGCCGCGTCGGGCGGCGGCACCGTCGTGCTCGACGGCGCCATCGCCGCGCAGGCCGGAACGGGCGGCCATGCGGGCGCGTTCTCGCTCGACATCGCCGCACTGCCCGATTTCGCGGGCTTCAGCCAGCGCCTGAACGAGGCCGGCTTCAACCGCTCACGCCAGTTCCGCATCCGCCAGGGCGACGTGGTGCTCGCGGGCACGACCACGGTGGAGGACTTCGGCCTCACCACCGACCAGGGCCGCATCGACATCGTCGGCACGGTCGACGCGCGCGCCGCCTATGGGGGCGCGATCCGCATCACCGGCGGCAACGGCGTGGCGATGCAGCAGGGCGCGCGCCTGCTCGCGGGCGCCACCACCGAGCTGGGCAGCGGGCGCGTCACGCTCGAGGCCGCGGGCGGCCAGCTCGACCTGCGCGGCGGCGCGATCGACGTGGCCGGCGGCGATGCCGGCGCGGTGCGCCTGCGCGCGCAACGCAACGCCGCCAACACCGACTTGGCCGTGACCCGGCTGGCGCTCGAGGTGACAGGTGCGCGCTCGAGCGTGCTCGAAGGCGTGCGCAGTTATGACAGCGACCGCGTCGATGCCGTCAAGGCCGAGGCCGTCGCCGATGCCAATGCCTTCGCGGCCGGCGCCGACGCCGTGCGCGCGCGCCTGGGCACCGGCATGGCCGTGATGCCCGGCATCGAGATCCGCAGCGCGGGCGACCTCGTGCTCGGCAGCGACTGGAACCTGATGAGCGACTTCGCCGGCGCGCGCGAAGGCAGCCTCACGCTGCGCGCGGGCGGCAACCTGATCGTCGGCGGCCACCTGAGCGACGGCTTCGACCGGGCCGACCGCGGCGGCGTGCTGCAGGCACCGGCCTCGTGGAACCTGCGCCTGGTCGCGGGCGGCGACCTCGATTCGGCCAACGGGCTCGCGCTCAAGCCGCTGGCGGCGCTGGCCGCGGGGCAGGGCAACATCGTGGTGGGCAGCGCCAACACCAGCACCGACCCGGCCGTCGACAACGGCGCGGGCAAGCTGATCCGCACCGGCAGCGGCGACATCGAGGTGCGCGCCGGGCGCGACCTGACGCTGGCGCACAAGGACTCGGTGATCTACACCGCGGGCCGCAGGGACACCACGGCCTGGAGCGACTTCACCACCGCGCGCGCCGACGCGAGCTACGGCGTGGGTGGCGGCAACCTCGACATCGACGCGCGCGGCAGCATCAGCGCGCAGCTGTCGGGCCAGCGCTTCACCCAGTGGCTCAACCGGCAGGGCAACCTCGACCGCAACCTGGCGTTCGGCCAGTACAGCCTGGAGAACGGCTACGTCGACGGCCAGCCGGTTCCGATCATGGAGCGCGCGCAGCAGTCGAGCTGGTGGATCAACTACGGCGAGTTCCAGCAGGGCGTGGCCGCCTTCGGCGGCGGCAACGTCAAGGTGCGCGCGGGCGGCGACCTCGGCAACCTGGTGGTCGCGCTGACCAGCAACATGCGCATGCGCGGCGGCCGCACGCCGGGCGAGGCGATGCGGATGGAAGTGCGCAACGGCGGCGCGATGACGGTGGATGCCGGCGGCGCCATCCGCGGGGGCCAGTACTACGTGGCGCGCGGCGCGGGCGAGATCACGGCCGGCGAGACCGCGGTCGGCTTCGACGTGACGGTCGCCAGGTCGGGCGCGCAGACCCAGGTGTTCCCGATCGCGCCGGTGCTCGCGCTCGGCGATGCGACCCTGAGCCTGCGCACCGCCGGCGACCTGCGCCTGCAGTCGGTGATCGACCCGCTGCTGGTGCGCTACGGCGACGGCTACGTGCCCGACAGCCCCAGTGGCCGGATGCGCGACTACGGCGCCTACATGAGCGGCTACACCGAGCGCAGCGCGCTCAACCTGGCCTCGGCCGGCGGCGACGTGACGTTGGTCAACCAGGCCGTGTTCGCCTTCCGCGACCTGGTGCTGACCGACGCCACCACGCCCGCGGACGGCCTGGTCGGCATGGGCGCCAACCGTTACCCGGCATCGACGCACGCGGTGGCGATGAACGGTTCGCTCGATCTGCAGGGCCCGATGTACGTGATGCCTGGCAGCAGCAACGACGTGCGCCTGATGGCGCAGAAGGACGTGCGCTTCGACAACCGCAACTTCAGCGCGCTGATGGCCGTGGGGCGGGCCGAGTTCAACAGCACCTACCAGAACGAGCCGTACGCCGAGGTGGTGATGGCGCGCGCCACGCCCGCCACCATCCCGACGGCCTTCGCGCCGCTGGGCGGCCTGTACGGCGTGCAGATGGAGGCGCTGCTGCGCAACGACATCGGCGCCTACTTCCAGGGCACCCGGCAGGACTTCTATCAGAAGGAAGGCAACCCCGATCGACTGGCGCTGGCGGGCGACTACGAGCCCAGCCGCATCTACGCGGCCGGCGGCTCGATCCTGGGCGCCGACGTGATGGCCAGCGAGCAGACCTGGCTGCGCGCCGGCACCGACATCCGCGGCGTGCGCCTGAGCGCGCGCAACGTGCATGCGAGCGACACCACCCTGCTGGAGGCCGGCAACGACATCCTGGCGATGACCTACGTGCGCACCCCCTATGCCTTCACCGACAACACCGGCAACGTGTCGGTGCAGGGCGCCGGCGCGCTGGTGCTGGCGGCCGGGCGCGACGTGTATGCCGACGACCTGAAGATCCAGACCCTGGGCAACCAGCGCTACGACGGCGCCAACCGGCCGGCCTTGCTGACGCAGATCAACGGCCTGCCCGAGCAGGGCGCTTCGATCACCGTGATGGCGGGCATGAACCGGCCCGCGGCCTACGAGGCCTTCAGCGCCGCCTACCTCGATCCGTCGAAGGTGGCGTCCATGCCCGAGTACCTGAAGGTGCGCGGCGACGACGGCAGCGTGCTGCCGCTGTACCTGAGCGACCTGGCCGAGACCCGTGCCGGCGGCCAGCAGAAGGTGGTGCGGCGCGGCCTGGTGTCGTACATGCTCGACATGACCGGCGAGAAGCTCGCGCCGCTCGATGCCTGGACCCGCTTCCAGGCCCTGCCCGAGCTCGCGCGCCAGCAGTTCCTGCGCCAGGTCTACCTGCTCGAGCTGCGCGAGGCGGGCCGCGACCAGAACGAGCCCGGCGTGGAAGGCCTGCCGCGCAACGGCGGCTACAACCGCGGCTACGCGGCCATCGCCACGCTGTTCCCGGGCAGCGACTGGCAGGGCAACGTGGCGGCCAACAAGCTGATGCTGCGCACCATGGCCGGCGGCGACATCGACGTGCTCACGCCCGGCGGCGGGCTGCAGGTGGCGGCGCTGGGCGCGACCGTGCCCGACGGCTACGGCCTGGTGACGCTGGCCTCGGGCCACATCGGCATCTTCGCGAAGGACGACGTCACGGTGAACCGCTCGCGCATCCTGTCCTTCGTGCCCGCGGCGACCGACCGCGGCAGCGACCAGATCCTCTGGTCGAGCGTGGGCGACATCGACGCCGGCAAGGGCTCGAAGACCGTGCGCGTGCCCTCGGCCGCCGAGGTCGTCACCGACCTCGACGGTGTGACCGTGGTGCGAGAGAAGTCCGACATGAGCGGCAGCGGCATCGGCACCGTGGGCGATGGCGACGTGGACCTGGTGGCGCCGAAGGGCACCGTCAACGCCGGCGATGCCGGGGTGCGCGTGGCGGGCAACCTCAACATCGCGGCGCTGCAGGTGCTCAATGCCGACAACATCCAGGTCAAGGGCGAATCCAGGGGCCTGCCGGTGGTGGTGGCCGTGAACATCGGCGCGCTCACGAGCGCGAGCGCCGCGGCATCGCAGGCCGCCATGGCCGCGCAGGACGTGGTGCAGCGCGAGCGCGCCGCCGGCCGCCAGGCCCTGCCTTCGGTCTTCACCGTGCGGGTGCTCGGCTTCGGCAACGAGCCCCTGCCCGCGAACGAAGCCCCGCGGCGCGACGACAAGGCAGCCGGCGATGGCGGTCGCGGTGCCTTGCAGGTGGTCGGGCAGATGGCGCTGGACGCCGCTCAACTGGACCAGCTGACGCCGGTCGAGCGGCGCAATCTGATGCGGCGTTGAGGATGGGGCGCGGCGCTCAGGGCGCGCCGCGCGGCGCCGGCTCGAACGCCGGCGGATCGAAAGCCGTGATCGCCGGCAGCTCGCCACGCCACAACGCCACCTCCACGCGCGCGCTCTGCGCCGCGCACCCTTGCGCCAGTCGCGAGCTGCCGACGTCGGGCGTCACCACGTTCGGATTGCCGTGCTTCTCGAGGCTGCCCGGTGCCTGCGCATCGAGCGGGTCGTACCACGCACCGGTGGCGATCTGCGCCACGCCGGGCCGCACGTCGTCGGACAGCACGGCGCCCGCGAGGAAGGCGCCGCGCGCATTGAAGACGCGCACCACGTCGCCGGCCGCGATGCCGCGCTCGCGCGCGTCCCGCGCATTGAGCGTGATCGGTTCGCGGCCCGCGATCTTCGAGGCGCGGCTCAGCGCGCCATGGTCGTACTGGCTGTGCAGGCGCGTCGCGGGCTGGTTCGACAGCAGCTGTATCGGCCCCTCCGGCGCCTCGGGTTCGAACCAGCGGGCATGGCCCGGGCAATCGTCGTAGCCGAAGCCCGCGATGCGCTCGGAGTACAGCTCGATGCGGCCCGAGGGCGTGGGCAGGGCGTGCGTGACCGGATCGGCGCGAAACGGCGCGAGCAGCACCACCGGATCTCGTGCCACCGTGTTCGTGCGGCCGATGTCGATGCGGCCGATCTCCCAGAAGGCATCGAATGAAGGCAGCACCAGCCCGGCGACCTCGGCACGCGGCCGCGAGCCTTCGTACAGATGCCGCAGCCATTCGCGCGCATCGCGGCCCTCGGTGTAGGCCGGCGCGATGTCCAGCCGCTCGGCCAGTTGCGAGAGGATGTCGTAGTCGTCGCGCGCCTCGCCCACGGGCGCGACCGCCGCATGCATCGCGACCATGAAGCGCTCGCTGCCCGCGCTGCCGATGTCGTCGCGCTCCAGCGTGGTGGTGGCGGGCAGCACGATGTCGGAATGCCGGGCCTGCGCGGTCCAGTACTGCTCGTGCGTGATCACGGTCTCGGGCCGGCGCCAGGCCTCGAGGGTGCGGTTGAGGTCCTGGTGGTGGTGGAACACGTTGCCGCCGGCCCAGTACACGAGGCGGATGTCGGGGTAGTGGTGCCGGCCGCCGTTGTAGTCGAAGGGGGCGCCGGGGTTCAGCAGCATGTCGGCGATGCGCGCGACCGGAATGAAGTCGGCCACCGGGTTCACGCCCTGCGGCAGCCGCGCGCCCGAGAAGCTGCCGTGGCCGCTGCCGATGTAGTTCATGCAGCCGTAGCCCAGGCCGAAGCCGCCGCCCGGCAGGCCGATCTGCCCGAGCAGGGTGGCCAGGGTGACGGTCATCCAGAACGGCTGCTCGCCGTGCCGCGCGCGCTGCAGCGAGTAGGTGCAGTTCACCAGCGTGCGGCTGCGTGCCATGCGGCGCGCGAGCGTGGCGATGGCTTCGGCCGCGATGCCGCAGCGCTCGGCGGCCCAGGCCGGTGTCTTGGGCACGCCGTCGGCGCGGCCCAGGATGTAGTCGCGCATCGGGTCGAAGCCCACCGCGTGGCTGCGGCAGAAGGCCTCGTCGTGCAGCCCCTCGTCGATCAGCACGAAGGCCAGGCCCAGCATCAGCGCGGTGTCGGTGCCGGGGCGCAGCGGCAGCCATTCGGCATCGGGCACGGCATCGAGGTCGGCGCGCACCGGGCTGACGTTGACGAAGCGCGTGCGGCCCGAGACCGCCATGCGCCGCAGCGCCGGCGCCACGCCGTGGTCGCTCGCGCCGCCGGGGCTCACCTGCGTATTGCGCAGCGGCAGGCCGCCGAAGGCCACGAACAGTTCGCAGTGCTGTTCGAGCACGTCCCAGCTCGTGTGGTTCTGCAGCAGCGCGTCCATGCCGTCGACGATGTGCGGCAGCAGCACGCGGCCGGCGCCGAGGCTGTAGCTGTCCTTGCTGTACACGTAGCCGCCGAAGGCATTGAGGAAGCGGTGCAGCTGGCTCTGCGCATGGTGGAAGCGGCCCGCGCTCGACCAGCCGTAGCTGCCGCCGTAGATCGCCCGGTTGCCATGCGCCTGCTTCACGCGTTGCAGCTCCTGCGCCACCAGGTCGAGCGCCTCGTCCCACGGCAGCTCGACGAAGGCCTCGCGTCCGCGCCGGTCGCCGCTGCGGTGCCGCGTGGCGTCATCGAGGAAGCCGCGGCGCACCGCGGGGCGCCGCACGCGCGTGGGCGAATCGACCGCGCCGACCATCGAGGCGCCGATGGGCGAGGGCGCCGCGTCCCATTCGGCGGGCCGCATGGCCACGAGGCGGCCGTGCTCGACCACGGGGCGGTACACGCCCCAGTGGGTGGATGTCAGCGGCATGGGCCCGGACTCCGCGCGGGCCTCACAGCCGCGCGAGGTAGTCCGTGACCTTGGCCTTCTGCGGCAGGATCTTGCGCTCCGACAGCCAGTCGGAGGCCTTCTGGAATTCCTGGAGAAACTTCGCGTCCTGCACGCCGCGCACGTCCCAGCGGCGCTTGAGCTTGACCAGCGTGTCGCGCACCGCGTCGCTGTAGCCGGCGTCCTGCTGGTTCAGCGTCTCGGCTTCCACCGGATGCTCGCTGATCCACTTCGCCTCGGCCGCGTAGGCCGCGTTCACGGCGCGCACGATGGCCACGTTCTCCTCGGCGAACTTGCGGTGCGTGACGTAGGAGTTGAAGTCGATCAGGAAGTCGAGGTCGCGGCCCTCGAAGAAGACGTCGTGCGCCTTGTACTCGGTGCGCGCGATGTCTACGCCCGGGCTCCACATCGACCAGGCGTCGATCTTGCCCTGCGCGAAGGCCGGGCCGGCGTCGGGCGGATTGAGGTAGACGAACTTGACCTTGCTGCGGTCGATGTTGTGCTTCTCGAGCGCGGCCACCAGCAGGAACTCGCCGAGGCCCGAGCGGTTGACCGCGACCGACTTGCCCACCAGGTCCTGCACCTTGTCGATGCCCGAGCCGTCCTTGGCGATGATCGCGGTGCTGCGCGGCTCGACGATGGCGAACTGCGTGAACACCAGCGGCGAGCCGGCGAGCATGGCGGCCAGCGCGGGCGTGGTGCTGCCGCCGAAGCCGAAGTCGGCGCTGCCGCCGGTCACGGCCTGCAGCGAGGGCGCATGGTTGGGGAAGGGGCCGATCCACTGCACCTTGATGCCGTCCCTGGCGAGCAGCTTCTCGAACTCGCCGCGGTTCTTGGCCAGCGCGGGCAGGCCGCCACGGCCCCAGGTCAGGCGAACGGTGTCGGTGTTGCGCGTGGCCTTGGCCGGGCCGGTGGCCTGTGCATGGGCCAGGCCCGTGGCCAGGGCGCCGGCGCCGACGACGGCGGTCTGCAGGAAGCTGCGGCGCGAGGCCGCGGAGAACGAGGAGGTCATGAAGCGAAGAGGCCGGTGAAGAGAGGAAAACGAAAAGAGGGTCAGGCGGGCACGCTGTCGGCCGCCACGCCGAGCTCGGCCAGCAGCGCCTCGCGCAGCGCCGTCGCATCGGGATGCGTGCGCCTGGCATTGGCCTCGGGCGACACGGCGTATTCGCTCGCGATCGCGCCGTCGCGCATCACGAGCACGCGGTCGGCCAGCGCCACCGCCTCGTCGACGTCGTGCGTGACCAGCAGCACGCCGGGCCGGTGGCGGCGCACCAGTTCCTTCACCAGGCCATGCATGCGGATGCGCGTGAGCGCGTCGAGCGCGGCGAAGGGTTCGTCGAGCAGCAGCAGCCGGGGCTCGCGCACCAGTGCGCGGGCCAGCGCCACGCGCTGCGCCTGGCCGCCCGAGAGGTTGCGCGGCCAGTCGTCGAGCCGGTCGCCCAGGCCGACCTCGGCCAGCGCAGCTTGAGCGAGCGCCTTGCCGGTGGCCTCGTCGAGGCCCAGCGAGACATTGCGCCAGAGCGAATCCCACGGCAGCAGCCGGTGTTCCTGGAACACCACTGCGGGCTGGCGCGGTCCGTCGATGCGTCCGCCGTCGATGGCATCGAGGCCGGCGAGCGCGCGCAGCAGCGTGGTCTTGCCGCAGCCGCTCTCGCCGAGCAGCGCGACGAATTCGCCGCGCGCGATGCGCAGGTCGAGGCCGCCGATCACGGTGCGCTCGCCATAGCGGCGCTGCAGGCCGTGTACGACGACGGCGGGCGCCTCGGGTTGCGATGGTTGCGCGCTCATCGCCGTTCCCCCGCCGCGTAGTTGGGATGCCAGGCCAGCAGCCGGCGTTCGAGCAGCCGGGCCACCGCATCCGAGGCCACGCCGATGGTGGCGTAGACCACGATGGTCAGCACGATCACGTCGGTGCGCAGGAACTCGCGCGCATCCATCGCGAGGTAGCCGATGCCCGAGCTGGTGGCGATGGTCTCGGCGATCACCAGCGCGAGCCAGGCCACCGCGAGCGCATAGCGCACGCCCGCGAGGATCGAGGGCAGGGCGCCCGGCAGCACGATGCGGCGGATCAGCGTCGCGTTGCTCAGGCCGGTCACGCGGCCGAGTTCGAGCAGCTTGGGGTCGACCTGCCGGATGCCCAGCACGGTGTTGATGTAGATCGGGAACATCACGCCCAGCGACACCAGGAAGATCTTGCCGCCCTCGTCCACGCCGAACCAGACGATCACCAGCGGCAGCATGGCGAGGAAGGGAATGGCGCGGATCATCTGGATGCTGCGGTCGAACAGCGCCTCGGCCAGCCGCGAGAAGCCCACCACCGTGCCGAGCGCGAAGCCGATCGAGCCGCCGATCACGAAGCCGGTGGCCGCGCGCAGCAGGCTGGTGCCCATGTCGCTGATCAGCCGTCCTTCCTGGATCAGGCCCCAGGCCGTGGCCGCCACCTTGCTGGGCGCGGGCAGCACGTGGATCGAGAGATAGCCGGCGCGCGCCGCCAGCTCCCACACCACCAGCACCAGGGCCGGCACCAGCCAGGAGATCAGCAGCAATTGGTTGCGCGACAGCAGGCGCGGCGCGCGGCGGGGCGGCGGTGGCTTGGCGGCCGGCACGGCAGCAGCAGGTGCCGTGGGCAGCGGGAGGTTGTCGAAGACATGAGACATCGAGGCGAGGCTTTCCATGAGGGTCCCCGTGAGTCGGGAGCCGGCGCAGGCTAGCGTGCGCCCACCTGCAGGCCAAAGAACAAAAACGGATCAACGTATGCGGATTCCGTGCTTGCATTGCGCGCCCGAGGGCCAAGACTGGGGGCGCCCGTCCCCGGGGCAGCGCGTCTGCCCGTTGGTAACCCCACGCCGCGAGGCGGTTTATTCTTCCCGCCATGACCCTGCTGCTCGACACCTCTTTTCCCCGCACGCTGGTGCAACTGGTCGAACGCTTCGGCGCCAGCCCGGTCACGCGCGTCGAAGCCTGGCTGTTCGAGGACGCACCGATGCGTCGCGCCGCCGAGCAGGCGCTCGCCGCGGCGGGCGTGCAGGCCGTGCTGCGCAGCGCCTACAAGCCGCTGGTGCATTTCTTTCTCGAGGAGTTCGAGGGCGATGGGGCGACGGCGATCGAGGTCCGCACGCCCGCGGGCCAGGGCCAGCGCTTTCGCCTCGAGGCCTATCCGCTGGCCGGCCTGCTCGGCGAGGACGTCGCGCTGCGCTTCGCCGAAGGCGAGCTGCCCGGCGAGCACCTCGTGACGGCCGGCGCGCGGCAGTGGCGCGTGTTCGCGCCCAACGATGCCACCGCCTCGCCCTGCGGCTGGCTGCGCGTCTGGGACGGCGATGCGCTGGTGCACGACGCCGCGCTGCCCACCGAGTTCGAGGCCGCCTGCGCGGCCGCGCTCGCCGCGGTGCGTGGCCATGCCTGGTCCGACACGCTGCCGCTGTTCGACACGCTCGAGATCGCGATCGCCACCACCGGCATCGAGCGCCGGCTGCCCTTCGGCGAGGAGACGATCGACACCTTTGAGGCGCTGCACGAGGACTGCTACTACGGCGCGCTCGAGTTCTTCAAGGCGCGCGCCGGCCTCGACGATGCCGACCGCACGCTGCAGCCCGGCCACATCGTGCCGCTGATCTCGCGCAGCGAGGACGACACGCGGGTCACGGTGCGGCTGGCCGCGCATCGGCGGG
>Ga0209902_100319_pt1 | contig 63321 bp, 69 predicted proteins | sample FECB27metaG_FD_188304 | JGI IMG/M metagenome (GOLD analysis project Ga0209902, IMG submission 188304) | Cyanobacterial communities from the Joint Genome Institute, California, USA - FECB-27 (SPAdes) (version 2) | ecosystem: Environmental > Aquatic > Thermal springs > Hot (42-90C) > Microbial mats...
CCCGCCGATGCGGGGCGTTGGGTCAGGTTCTTCGACATGTCATGCTCCTTGTGCGGTCGGTTACTTCATCAGGCGGTTGGCGCTCATCCACGCCTGGATGCGGGCGGCGACCTGGTCGGAGTTGCGGTCCATCATCACCATGTGCGAGTTGCCCTTGATGCCGTTGGCCGGCAGGTCCAGCAGGTCGGCCACGCCGCCCTGGGCCAGCAATGCGGCGCGGTAGCGATCGGGCGCGGCGCGCAGCCTGGCCCAGCCCTCGTTGCCGGCCAGGTTGTCTCCCCACACGAACAGGTGCGGTACACCCTTGACGGTGGTGAGGTTCACGGCGGCCGGGTCGGGCGCGCCACCCGGCTCCACCGCGACGATGCCCTTGACCTTGCCCGGCGCGTTCAGCGAAGCCTGCATGGCAAAGGCCGAGCCCTGGCTGTGCACAACGATCACGCATGGGCAGACCTTGGCCACCAGCGCGTCGTAGGCGGCTTGGGTCGCGGCGTTGTTGGTGGCCCAGCGCGGCACGGCCTGCTTGGCAAACTGGTCGAAGGCCTCCACCGGGAACTGCCCACCTGGGTACGCCACCCGCTGCGCCGGATCCTTGCTGTAGCCGGCGCCGATGCGGAAGCCTTCCCAGGCTTCCTGCTTGGGCCGGAAAAACGGTTCGCTGGTGTAGATCTCGGGGTAGCGTGACCAGGATGCGCGCCCGCGCTCGACCGCGTCGGACACGTAGACGTCGTGCCCCGCCTGGAGGAAGTACTGCTGCCAGCCGGGTGCGCCGTCCGGCTTGGTCTCCCAGGTCACGCCCGTGAGGCCGCCGCCATGCCACATCAGCAGCGGATAGCGGGCGCGCGGCGCGGCCAGCCTCACGTACTGCACGTAGAGCTGGCCGGTTTCGAACTCGCCGTTGGGGTTGACCTTCATCACCGGCGCGCTGGGCGTCAGGCGGAGCTCGCGCTCGGCGAGGCCCGACAGCGCGACCTGCGTCCCGCCGGCATGGAAGCTGCCGACTTCGCTGACCTGAAAGCCGCCCGTCGTGGCGCAGCCGCCAACGAGGGCCGCCGCTGCCAGCAGCATGACGCTTGTGAACGACCTTTCCATCTACTGCTCCTTGTCTCCGACGACGGGCGGTGAATTCGCCCGCCCGAATCTGTTGTTGTCATATTGTTATTACAACATAAACTTGAGTCAAGGGGCGAAGCACATGCCTTATGCTGTTTCTTTCAACAGCACCGGCCATGACCCCTTCCCCACTCGAGCACAACGCCACGCCCGCCCCGTTCTCCAAGGGGACTTCGCTGCACAGGCAACTCTTCCTCGTACTGAGGGAGGAAATTTCGCGGGGCGTTTTCAGTGACACCGGCGCCCTGCCCAAGGAAGAGGCACTGTGCGAACGCTTCGGCGTGTCGCGCATCACTGTGCGGCGTGCGCTCGCCGACCTGGCCGCGCTCGGGCTGGTGGAGCGCCGCCATGGGCGCGGCACTTTCGTGCGTCAGGACCGCGTGCCGGTGGCACGCCCCAACCCCAGCCTGGGGCTGATCGACAGCCTGCGCCAGACGGCCAGCGGTACCGACGTCCAGGTTCTGCTGGTGGAACGCGCTGAGGCGCCGGCCGATGTCGCCGCCATGCTGCAGCTGGCCGCGGGCGAGAAGGCCGTGCATGCCCTGCGGTTGCGCAGCGTCAGCGGCATGCCCGTCATGCTGAGCGACGCCTGGGTGCCCGCGCAACTGGGCAAACAGGTCACGATGGCGTCACTGCGCAAACATGCGCTCTACGAGATCCTGCTGGCGCAAGGTGTGAAGTTCGGCCGGGTGATCCAAGAAATCTCGGCCGACATCAGCGACCCCACGCGAAGCAGGCTGCTGCAGACCGAAGTGGGCGTGCCGCTGCTAAAGGTAGTGCGCGTGATCCACGACCCTAAGGGCCGGCCGATTCAGTTCATCACCGTCAGCATGACGCCCGAGCGCAGCCGGATCCTCATGGACTTTGCTGGCGATGCCGTCAACACGCTAAGCGCCGGGTACTTCATGCACGACATCCGGCTTCCACGCCAGTAGGCCGCAAGCTCGAGCGCCTCTCGAGCAAACGCACCGCCGCCGGCGGCGAGGGTTCGTCGCCGCTGCCCCAGGCGCGCATGCGAAGTAAGCGCAAGGATGTCGAGAGTACAAAGCACGATGACTCGGCGCCCTTCGGACTGCATGAGCACCTGGAGCAGCAACCCAATCCCGATCCAGGAAATTCGCAGGCGCCAAGCGGAAAGCCACGATGAGTTTCCCTGCCTTCGCGCGGCAGCGACTGCGCAGGGCGCACTGCCACCTTTCCCCCCATCACGATGACTGGGCAAGCAGCGGTCAATCGCCTGCGCGTGACCGCCTGAGCTGCTGAGATCCGTCCGCGCAACGGTTCGAGCGAGCTTTCTCGATCCTCAAGCGATAGCACGAACGCGGCCGAGCTGTTGCACACGCTGCGCATCCTTTCGACGACGCCGAACGATTCGCCCGTTCACCCCTGAAGCCGATCGAGCGACTGCACGTAGATCGCCGCCTCCGCGGGACTCATCGCATCCTCGAGCTGGGCGAGTTCGAGTTTTTCGCAATCGTGCGAGACCCATTCGAAAAGATGCGACGCCGGCATTCGGTCCATGCTCGACGCATCGCTCCACGAACTCAGCCTCGCATCAGCGCTCTCCAGGAGCATTTGCAGATCGAGCGCTCTTGAAACACGCAATGCCGCCATGTCGGCGGCGGCCAGGCCCTCGCGGCATCGAGCCCAGCGCCGCTCGCACTCCTTCACTCGCCGACAGATTCCCGCGAGTTCGCTGCTCGATGGCGACGCGCGACCGCAGCGCTCGCGCAGGCGCTGGAATTCGCAAAGGGTGTGCGCATAGCTTAGCTGCTGCAAGAGCAGCAAGGCATGGGTCAAGCGGCGCTCCGTGGGCACAACGATCAAGCCGGGCCTGCACGATGCGGCCGCACCGCATGCAGTTGCGTGGCCCGCCCGGTCCCCTTACCGATTGCGCTCGCGTTCCTTCGATTCCGAGGACGGCACCGGCCGCGCCGACGATCCCTGGGCGCTGCGCCCATTGTCCGAAAGAGCGGTGTCCTGAGGATTGGTGCGCGTCAACCCGCCGTTCGGACCGCCGCCGGGTGGACGGTTCTGGCCGGTGCGCGCCTCGGCGGGACCGTGCTCGCTGCTCAATGGCTCGGTGCCGCGTCCCGTGTCGACGCGCGGGCCCGAGGCGCCCTGGGCCTTGGGCGTGGAATTTCCCGCGGCAGGAGCGACCGATCCCTTGGGATTTCCGGTGGACGATTGCTGTGCTCCTGCGAAAGGAGTCACAAGAACCAGCGAGAGTGAAAGAAGCGCAAGCGGCTTTCGAATGTACATGGCGGGCCTCCAGAAAGAGATCGATTCTTGAAGCTTGCGATGGCATGGACGTAGGACAAGCGCGTTCCTGCTCGCGAATAAGAAAGCCAAGAAAGCCGAGGGGACCTCGATGCACGGCAATATATTCAGTCTCGCATCGCCAGCTTCACGAGTTCAGCCCTTGCCGGCCTCGTCCGTCCGCTCGGCATTGGTGGTGCCGCGCGATCCCTTGAGATGGAGTTCGATGTCCGAGGCGTTCGAGCCGACGGCGCGGATGGCTTCCTCGACCTGCCCGTGCGTGGCGTCGAGCTTGCGGGCCAGTTGATCGATGTCCGAGGCGCTCTTCGGGTTGGTGGTCTGGGATTGCGGATTCGTTGATGGCATGGTGTCTCCTGTGGGTAAAGATGGATGAAAAGTCCTGCCGAGCAGCCTTCTAGGCCTGTCCCTGACCGTCGCCCGTGCGGTCATGAACCCACCGCATGGCTTACTGCTGGCCGTGCCGTAGCGCTTCTTCGGGGGTCGCGTAGGGATCGGCGTCCTGGGGCAGCCGCGTTGCCTGGTCGGGCTGCGCCATCCAGTCCACCGCGACCTGGTATTGCCCGCGCGGGTCCGGCTCGAGCACCAGCCGGAACGCGTGGCCGCTGTAGACAAAAGCATGTTCGTTGGTCATTCGGATCTCCAGGAAGTCGGGACTTGCAGCCGTGCTACCGCGGCATCGCGACGGTCACCACGTCGAAGGGAAGCACGGCCGGCGGGCTTTTCTGGCGATCGAGCTGCCCGTTGACCACCATCAGGCCGGACGGGACCACGGCCGCCGTGGTCGGATAGCGCAGGCGCGTGTCGGTGATGCGTTGCGTGACGCGACCCGCACTCCAGTCGGGCGCAAGTTCCACGCGCACGAGCTCATGGTGCGCATTGCGGACCACGTAGAGATCGTTGCCACCGGCGAGCACGAGCCCATCGCCGTCCGTGAGTTCGCCGCCGTCCACGCGCAGCTGCGAGACCGCGCGCGAGCGGGTATCGATGCGCCAGAGCTGGCCGGTCGCGAGCTGGATCGACAGCAGGTAGCGACCATCGGGCGACGCGACGATGCCGTTGATGTTGATCTTGTTCGGCAGGTAGCGCAGCGGCGTGGACGACAGATCGAGCCACGGCTCCAGCGTCGCGCGCGCACCGGCGCCGGTGCGCACCCGGTAGATCACCGGGCGGAACGAGTCGGTGATGTAGGCCGAGCCATCGCGTGCGATGACGAGGTCGTTGAGGAAGCTCGGCATGTCCTGCGGTGCCTTGGCCACGGCCAGCGTGCTCCCGTCGGTCACGTTGACCGCGGCCAGCGTGCCGCCGGGTCCGCCCGCGATCCACAGGCGTCCGCTGCCATCGAACTTCATGCCGAATGCGCCCTGCCGCCCCACGGCACCACCGGCCTGCACCAGCTCGGCCTTCGCGCCGCTTTGCCTGATGCGGAACAGGTCGCCATTGGTACTCGATCCAACGAAGGCGTCGCCGGTGCGCGGATCGATCGCGATGCCTTCCGGGAAGACCTACGCGCCTTCGAGGGTGGCACGCGCGTGAACGGCGGTCGGCGCCGTGGCCTCGATCACGCCGCACAGCACCCGCGCGCCGGAGTTGCCCGCGGGGTCGCTGGTGTAGTCGTCGGGATCCGCATGGACGACGACACTGCGGCCGATCACCGACGTCGGCGCTCGGTCCAGCGAGAGGTTCGTGTTGAGGTAGCGCAGCACCGCGCGACCGCCGGCGTCCGCTTGGAGGGCCGGCAGCTCGCCGGCATGCGCATGGGCCTTGTCGTCGCCCGGTCGCCCATGGTTGCGCGAGTTGCCGGGATCGAAGTGGCCGCCGGCGGCGCCGAAATCGACGACCCAGGCCGGTCGCTGCGTCGGGCCCGGGTGCGCACTCGCCATGCGCGTGCACATGGAAGCCGTGCACGCCGTGCGCGAGCCCTTCGACGCTGGCGTTGAGGACCACCGCGGTGCCTCCGCCAGCCGGCGCAAGCGCACGATGCCGGCCTGTTTGCCCGATGGCGTGAGAAGCCGCGCCGATGCCAGCGGCGCCGCATCGGGCTGTGATGCGCCGGCACCGCCCTGCAGCGAACCCGGTGTGCTGGCGCCGGGCATCGCGGCATGGCATGGTCGTGCGAAGGGTTGGGAGGACCGCCGCACGCGCCGTGCAGGGCCACAGCGCACACGGCGATCGGGCAGAGAAGGTGTCGGGTGTTCATGGTCGGCTCCTCAGCGGGCGTAGCTCGCGCGATAGATCACGCCGTTCTAGTCCTCGGCGATCAGCAGGGAACCGTCGGCCGCCACGGCCAGGCCGGAGAGCCGTCCGAACTGTGCCGGCCGGGCCGCCTTCGCCTGTTCGGCGGCCGGTCCGGCGCCCGGTTGGCGCAGGTGGGCCGGCGCGGCGGGCATCAGCCATCCGGTAACGAAGTCCTCGATCGACTGCGGCTTGCCCGCCGCGTCGAAGCACACCCGCACCACCTTGTAGCCGCTGGGCTGTCCCCGGTTCCACGATCCGCGCATCGCGACGAAGGCGCTGTGGCGGTACTCTGCGGGAAACTGGCTGCCGCCGTAGAAGACCATCCCGACGGGCGCGGAGTGCGCCGTGGTCATGAGCGCCGGCGCCTCGGTGGTCGGGCAGAAGTCGGCGCGCGTCGATCCTTCCGGGTCGTTCTGCTGCTTCATGTCGACCTGCCTGTCACCCCAGCAGAACGGCCACCCGTAGTGCCGGTTCGGCCGGATCGCGTTGAGTTCCTCGGGCGGCACGTCGTCGCCACGGTCGTCCGAGCCGTGGTCGAAGCCGTAGAGCGTGCCATCGACCGGACTGAAGGCGAAGCCCAGCGTGTTGCGAAGCCCGCGCGCGTATACGCTGCGCGCGCTGCCGTCGGGCCGCACGCGCAGCACGGTCGCGGCCTCGGGATTGGTCTCCACGCAGTTGTTGCACTGCGAGCCCACGGTCACGTACAGGAAGCCGTCGGGACCGGAAGCCAGCGTGCGGTAGGGATGCTGCGATCCGTCGGGGCAGGTCATCGAGAAGAACCCGCGGCAGGGCCAGCGAGCCGTCAGGCTGCACATCGGCGACCAGCACCTTCTTGTCGCTGGCCATGAACAGCTTGCCGTCCTTGAGCAGCAGCCCATGCACGTTCTTGATGTTCTGCGCCACGATCTGCTGCGCGTCGATCTTTCCGTCGCGATCGGTGTCGCGCAGCAGCAGCACATCGGCCTGCCTGGGGCGGCTCGCATAGACGTCGCCGTTGGGCGCCACCTGCAGCCAGCGCACATGCTGCATGTCCTTGGCGTACACATTGACCTTGAAGCCAGGAGGCAGCTTCAGCTGCAAGAGCAGCAATTCATCAAACTTGACCGGCGAAGGTTCGAGCATCACGGTGGACACCGTGTTGGGGCCGTCGCCCGGTGGCAGCTGCGCCGATGCGTCCGCAGCATGAAGGTGCCCAGTGCGAGGACTGTGCGAAAGAGAGAAGCTGCGTGCATGAGGAGGCCCCGTGAGTGATCGCCTCGGCAAGCGAGGAGGCGGGTGGGGCCGGCGACGCGCGAGGTTCGCCTGAGCGGACGTAGGACGCTCGGCCAATGCTGGCTCGGGAGGGGCGATGAGGGGGAACGGCTCGACCTTGACCGATCAACTGCGTGAGCAGCGCCGGCTTAGTCCGGTATGAACTTGGAAAGCACTCGGGCCGCGGCGTGAAGTCGCTCAACTTGGTTGACGGGGAGCTCCTCGCTAATGACATCGAAATGGCACACAGTACCAGTTGCCTCGCCTTGAGCGTTGAAGTCGGCACGCCGAAGTAGGCGAGCATCACCCCCTGGTAAGGATGTCCATTCAGTCGCAAGTCCGAATCCGAATTTGCGGTCAGGAAACTCGCGTCTCGCAGGACATATTGACAGAAGCTCGAAGCGACGGGAACCTGCGCAAGAAAATCGGGACGCGGCTCGCCGAGCTTGTCAGCAAGCTCGACATTGACCATCGCATCGTTGACCGCTCGATACACAGCCGTATAGCGGTGAGACACACCGCTGTTGAGCAAAGCGAGCGCCGCGCTTAGTCCCTCTATCGTGCACCGCTCATCAAAGTCGCGTGCGAATTCCTCGTAGGCGTGAGCATGCTTCTGCTGTAGCAGCAGCGCATAGAGCCTCTCGATCTCGTGCTCCCAAGCAGTTCCGGCCGCGATGAGCAGTTGGTCCGCCGCGAGCAAATCCTGCGGATCGAACACCTCGCTCTGGGGTCGGGTACGGGCGCACCGCAAAACCCGCCTGCCGTAAGGCCTGCTCCATCTCGAAATGCGACATCTCCGCCATGCGGCAAGCTTAGCTGAAAGGTGAGGCCATTCTGCGAACGGAGCACCCGCAGAAAGCACCGTGAAAGTACACGTCAGCGAAAGCCCAAGGCCTTCATGGCGGGACTGAGCGCTTGTCTAGCCTTCCAGTAGCCGGCCCAGGGGTCAGTCCGTTGAAACGACAGATGCTCGCGCGCGGTGCGGACGTCCCATTGCGCACCGCTTTTCAGGCCTTCCAGGTCCTCCCAGGCAATCGGCATAGAGACGCCCAGCCCCGGACGCGCGCGCACAGAAAAAGCCGAAGCCGTCGTTGCGCCATGCCCGTTGCGGAGGTAGTCGACGAACAGCTTCCCGACACGGTTGGAGGGTCCGCTTTTTGCGACGAATCGCGATGGGATCGTCTTGGCCAGGTGCTGAACTGCCGCCTGCGAGAAGCTCTTCACCACTTCGTACTCGTAGCGAGGCGCTAGGGGCACCACAACGTGCAATCCTTTGCCCCCGGATGTCTTCAACCATGCCTGAAGGCCGAGCTCGCCTAGCAGCGCGCGCACGAGGATCGCGGCCTCTTGCACGTGCTGCCAAGCCGTTCCTTCGCCGGGATCCAGATCGAGGATCATGCGATCAGGCTTGTTGATCGTTCGGGCGACCGAGTTCCAGGTATGAAACTCGATGACATTCATCTGAGCGGCACCGAGCAACGCTTTCTCGTTTGAGATCTCCAGCAAGGCAGCGTGCCCGGGCCACAACGACTCGGGCAGTTCCGTGATGCCAGGGACTCCGATCTTTTCTCCATGCTTTTGAAAAAAGAGCTGTCCCTTTACACCGGCAGGGCCTCGCACCAAAGAACAGGGCCGGCCCTTGAGGTGCGGCAGGATGAACTCGGCCACTGACTCATAGTAACGGACCAGGTCCAGCTTGGTGACGCCTGTGGATTCGTCGATGATCCGTTCCGCGTGGCTGACCGTGACGCCGCCGGCAGAGGCCCCTGGCGCCTTACCGCTGGCTTTTGCTGGCGCCGCATCTACCGCCTTGGCCGTCTCGCGCGTGATCGAGGTGGCCGATTTGTCAGAGCGCATGCCGACGAAAGAAGCATGCCGCACCTGCCCATCGGGCGTCCACTCGGCAAAGCTGACCTCCGCGATTTGCGTCGGCCGGACCCATCGCTCGGAACCTGCCTTGCGCTTGGACCAGCGTCCAGGAGCTGCTCGTGCGACATCGAAAGGCGGTGCCTCAACCTGAAGACGAGCCAGGCGCCGACGAATGTCGGCCGACTCTTCCACGCTCCAACCGGTTCCGACACTTCCCGCGGATACGAGCTGGCCGCTCTCGTCGTGCACGCCCAGCAGCAGGCTGCCCACTTGGGCAGCGTTGTCCGAGCGATCGACAAAACCGCACACTACAAACTCCTGCCGCAGCTTGCACTTGAGCTTGAGCCAGGTTTCCGTACGACGGGAGACATAGGGTGCATCCGCTCTTTTAGCGATCACTCCCTCGAGCTGCATGCTGCATGCGGACCTGAGGATCGCATGCGGCTCGGCCGGAAAGTCCTGGCTGAACCGCACGTGCTCGGAAGCCTTGTGTGCGAGGAATGCTTCCAGCAGATCTCGGCGTTTTTTGAGCGGCAGCTCCCTCAGGTCCTCGCCTTCGAAGAACGGCGTATCAAACACGAAGAAAACGATTCGATCTTCCCCACGACGCCGGTCGAAGGCGTTCTGCAAAGCGTTGAAGTCCGGCGCACCGTTCTCGCCGAGCACCACAATCTCTCCATCGAGAAATGAGCCGCGCAGACCGAGCCCGCTCAGCTCGGACACCAGTTGCGGCATCTTGGCGGCCCAGTCGTGACCACCGCGAGTGATCAGCTGCACTTTGCCCTTGTCCAGCCGCGCCATCAGCCGGTAGCCATCGAACTTGATCTCGTAGATCCATTCCCCGGCACTCGGCACGCCGCTGGCGAGTGTGGCAAGTTGGGGGCCGATTTTTTCCGGCAGCAGTGCCTTCCGGCTGCTCTTCAGGCGCGAACCTGTCTTCTGCACCTGCGCCTTGCCAGCGCTGAGAGGCGCTTTCGCCGTCGCCCCTTGTTTGGCACGGCCAGGCTTCGTTAGCGCGGCTTTTTCCACTGCGATCTTTGTTGTCTCGGGTGCTGCTGGCTTGCGTAGCGGCTTGGCAAACACGCTGTCGGGCAGCGCGCTGACGACGTCGAACTCCGCGTGCGACCGCGCGAATTCGTCCTTCTTCTTAAACAGGATCCACGGTTCCTGGCGCTCGCCGCCTTTGGCGATGTTCACCAGCTCCCAGAGGCCCCTGAGCTTGTGGCCATCAAGCCGAAAAACGAGCTTGCCCGCCTTGAGGCCTTTGCGGGGATCCCCGATCGGCTCCCAGGTCCCGTTGTCCCAGACGATGACGGTTCCAGCGCCATATTGCTTTGGAGGAATGGTGCCCTCGAACGATGCGTAGGACAGAGGGTGGTCTTCCACATGGACGGCGAGGCGCTTTTCTTTGGGGTCGAAGCTTGGGCCCTTGGGGACCGCCCACGACACAAGCACGCCATCCAACTCGAGCCTAAAGTCGTAATGAAGGCGGCTGGCGGCATGCTTCTGAATGACGAAGCCGAGCGCGCCCGCCGAGGGCGTCCCGCCTTCGGCGGGCTCCGCGGTGATCTTGAAGTCGCGCTTCTGCCGATAGGACGCGAGCTTCTTGGTTGCGGCCATGAGCCGGCTCCAACAAAATCAGGTTATCCGGCCCTGCTCTTGGCGACTACCTACTTACGTTCAGCAAGGTACCCGCGCACCTCCTGCGCGGAATTGCCAACAGCCTTGACCGCATCGCGCAGCTGCATCTCGCTGCAGCCAAGGCTTTCGGTCCAGGACCTCACCTCGTGCTTTTCTTCCAGCGAGATCAGCTTGCGGTCCAACGCAGTCTTCTTGGTGTCGTCGGTCATGAAAGGCTCCTTCTGATTCAAGAAGCCGGTTGTCGCCGTGGCGCGAGCGCGCTCGCGTAAGCAAATTGAACGATCTGCTGAAGGACAAACTTTGGTTGTCGCCTCGCTGAGATCGACGGGAAGCGCGTGCGTACCCTTGCCGCAAGCCCACGCATGAACGCTTCCACATCCTACGCTGGCGTGGTGAAAAACGGCCAAATTGGAATCTGCATCCCGCCACCGGCATAGCTTCTCGAATCCGCTCGGCGCATGTCATCCATGGCGGCCCTCCTAAGATCGGCCCATGAGCCTGCATTCGGAAATGGAAGTTGGCATTCGACGCTCGGGCCCTTTAGGCATGCAGGCGCTTCCTTTTATGCTCTAGATTGGAACCAGGCATGGAACACTCCCAGATATCGGTAAACGGCATCACGCTGCATGTCGTCACCGCCGGCCCCCAAACCGCCCCCTCTCGTGATCCTGCTGCATGGATTCCCAGAAACTTGGCAGGCTTGGCAGCGATACGTAGAACCTTTCCTCGCGATTGGTTGGCGGGTGGCAATTCCGGATCAAAGAGGCTATGGGCAGTCCGACAAGCCCAGCGGTGTCAGTTCCTATGCACTGGATGTCTTGGCTGACGACATATGCGCGCTTGCAGACGCATTGGATGCGCAGGAGTTTGCGCTCGTGGGCCATGACTGGGGAGGGATCGTTGCATGGCACGTTGCCGCGCGAGACCCCCAACGGGTACAGCGCCTAGCGATTCTGAACGCACCGCACCCGGCGAGTCTTCTCGGCTACGCCCTGTCGCATCCATTTCAACTCGCTCGCAGCGCATACGTCGGCTTCTTCCACCTCCCCTTTTTACCCGAAACAATGCTCGGCGCGAATCGGTGCGCGCTCTTGCGTGCTTCACTGACTCGCACAAGCAAGCCCGATGCGTTCGACCCTGAGTTGCTGGAGGCGTACTGCGAGGCTTGGAGCCAGCCGCACGCGGTTGCGAGTATGCTGAATTGGTAGCGCGCCATGGCCATCGGGCGCCCTATTTCAACCCCAATTGAAGCTCCCACCTTGATCCTCTGGGGAGACCAGGATACGGCGCTGGAGCCTGGCCTGGGTGATGAAGCGCTGAAGTATTGCGCGAAAGGCATTCTTTCGCGCCTGGAGGACGGCACCCACTGGCTTCACCACGAACAGCCTGTGCGCGTCAGCGCGCAGCTCTGCGATTTTTTGAGCTAGCGACCAGCCCGATTACTGGGCGTCAGTACTCCCTTAGGCGCATTCAGCGCTTCTGGACCAGCCGTGCACTAGGACTGCGCGCGTGAGTCCACAGGACGCTCGTCCACCCAACGCATGGCCTGCTGTCGTCCATGCCGCAGTGCCTGAGCTGCTGTTGCATGAAGATCAATGCCTTGCGGGAGGCGCAAGGGATGGCGCAGGAGAAACCACCTCCACACTCGCCCGGTACTGGCCACGTCGTTCGGTCGAAGCTCAATCCGAAATGCGTGGCCCCGGTAAACAAATGCATGCTCGCTGGACATCGAATCCCTACGAAAGAGAGCTCGTTCGAATGAGGGCTCCCCACCCGAGGTTTATCCGGCCCCCCTCCTCGGAAAATGACCAGCGAACGCGCGGAGGGCCGAGATCGCTCTGGTCAGCGCTCCCTCCGGCGTCGAACATCACCACCGTTCGACAGCGACGACTATCATTTCACTGAACCTGCAAGCCGCTGCGAATGTGCCAAGTGGCCCTGGACCACAGGCAGCATCTTTGTTGCGAGCGCCTTTACTTCAGGGTCCTTTGCCTCGGCCTGGGTTTTCTTGAGCAGCTTCTCGGTCGCTTCGTGGTCATCGACGCCAGCCTGTTTCACGTACTGACGGTCGAAAGCATCGCCCTGAAGCGCCTTGAACTTCAGCATCGCTGCTCTGTGTTTCGCGTCAGGTCCGTCGGGCAGTTCTACACCCTTGTTCTTGGCCAGGGACCCCACGTCGCTCAGGCCTTTGGTGTGGTCTTCGACCATCATCTGGGCGAACTTCTTGATGTCCGCACTGTTCGTTTTCTCGACGGCGACCTTCCCGGTCTCTACCTCCGCGATGCTCGCTTGCGCGATGTCCTTGAGCATGGATGCGTCAGCGGCCTCGAGCTTAGCCTGAGCCAACACCGCAGAGCTCAGACCGTAGGTGACGGCGAAGACGGCTGCGACCGTGGCGGTACGAAATAGGGTTTTCATCTTGATCCTTTGAAACGGGTCAGCTCGTCGCTTCAGCTTGTTCGATGGCGCTGGCCTCCGCCATGGCGCCGAGGCGCTTGTCGGTCGCTTGCTCCTCGGCTAGCGTGGCTTGCAGCAGCGGCACCGCCGGGGCATAGCCCAGCTTCATCGCCATGAGGATCAACGAGGTGTAGCTCGCGATCTCGTAGTGCTCGGCCTTTTGGGCCGATCCGATCAACGCTGCATCCAGCACCGGTCCTTCTTGAACTTGATCGACCATGGACAGGGTCTCCTCCACCAGGCCGGCCATGCCCTCGCACTTGATGCGCTTGAGTTTCAGGCCAAGGGCCTCGGCGATTTCTTCAATCCGCTCGACTTGCGCGCGCGTTTCCTCGAGGTGATCCTCGAAGGCCTGAGCCAGCTGAGGGTCCGTGGCCGCACGGGCGAGCCTGGGAAGCGAGCGGGTCATCTGCTTCTCTGCGCTATAGGTATCCGAAAGATCGTGGATGAATAGTTCGGAAGGGGTCTTGATTGGCATATTGATCCTTTGGTATGCAAGGCTGCTATCCGTAGGAGCACGAAACAGCAGCAAGCAGTGAGGGGCCGACGCAGAGCTCGGCGTGTAGTCGCAGAGGCTACGACGCTGTGCGTTAGCGAGCAGCGCGGCGATTGCCAGCATTCGCTATTCATAGGTAGCGTTCGACCTACACGGTCTCGACACGGTTTACGTGAATTTCATGTTTGACCGGTGTCCCCGTCTTTCCTTTTCCTGGGAGGTGATCGATCCGGATGCCTGCGCTGGAAGCAGCCGCATGAATTGGGGTCTTCGGCGGGTGCCGAAGATTGGAGTCCGGCTTCGGCCGGGCTCATTTTTTTTCTTGTTCGCGATGCCGGGCCTCTTCACTTGAATCCTCTATCCATCTCACACCGTGGCTCGAAGGGCAAGCGCCTGAGGCGCTGGAGTGGCATCGGCATCGTCGGGTTCGGCATGCTCGTGATGGGCTACGAAGCCGTGGTGGCGATGGACGATGCACCTGCCATCCGCTTGGCGCTTGCCGGGGGAGGGATCGCGGCGCTCGCGACGGCCTTGGGCACCATCCCAGTCCTGCTTTCGCAGCAGTTTTCGCAGCGCGTCTACGACACCATGCTCGGCTTCGGTGCCGGAGTGATGCTCGCCGCAAGCTCGTTCTCGCTGATCATCCCCGCGCTGCAAGCCGCCAAGGGACAAGGAGCTTCGCATTGGGGGGCTGGCGCCATGGTGGGAGCGGGCATCCTGCTGGGCGCCCTTGCGGTGTTGACGCTCGATCGCACCATTCCCCATGAACACTTCGTCAAGGGGGCCGAGGGCCCAGGGTCTCGAACGATGAAGCGGATCTGGCTCTTCGTGTTCGCCATCATCCTGCACAACCTCCCGGAGGGCCTTGCGATCGGCGTGGCCTTCGCAGGAACCGACCCCGTGGGAGCCAGTGCGCTGACGACCGGCATTTCGATCCAGGATGCGCCGGAGGGCCTGGTCGTGGCGCTCGCCCTTCGCAGCGTGGGCTACAGCCGATGGCAGGCGGCGGGCGTGGGGGTGCTCTCCGGGCTGGTCGAGCCGGTCGCAGCGGTGGCCGGCGCCGCGCTGACCAGCATTTCGCCCTCGCTGCTGCCCTGGGGCCTTGCCCTCGCCGCGGGAGCGATGCTGTTCGTGATCAGTCACGAGATCATTCCGGAATCGCACAGGCAGGGCCACGAGACCTTCGCCACAGGCGGGCTCATGCTCGGCTTCGTCGTGATGATGGTTCTTGACACGGCACTAGGGTAAAGAAATGGACGAGCTTCTTTCGCTTTTCGGTCGAGACTTTCCTGTCTGGCACATGGTGGTGCGGGGAACCGTGGTCTACTGGTTCCTGCTTCTGGTGTTTCGCTTTGTCCTGCGTCGCGACATCGGGTCCATGGGCGTGGCGGATCTGCTCTTCGTGGTGTTGGTTGCCGACGCATCCAGCAATGCGATGCAAGGCGAATACAAGTCCATCAATGACGGCTTGGTGCTGCTGGGGACGCTGATCGCCTGGAACTTCGTCCTCGACTGGCTCAGCTACAGATTCGAACCAATCTCCCGCTTGCTCGAGCCTTTGCCTGCGGTGCTGGTGCGACATGGGCAGCTGAATCAGCGCGCGCTGCGCCGGGAGATGATTTCGACGGACGAGCTGATGGGCAAGCTGCGGCAGCAGGGGGTGGAGTCGCTGCGGCAGGTCCGCATCGCGCGCCTCGAAGCAGACGGCCAGTTGAGCGTCTTCAGAAGGGATGGAGGCGATGTCAAGCCTCCCTCGGGGCATGATGGCCCGCCCGGACAATAAACGCGCCGAAGGGGCTCATTCAAAGGTGCCGGGAAGGCTGGCGACGGAGAGAGCCAGCGGGGGCCTCGCCATGCTCGTGATCGACATGATCAGTTGCTGGGATTTCGAAGATGGAGAAAAGCTGGTGCGCTATGCCGCGCAAATCGCTCCTCACATCGCTCGCCTCAAAGCGAGGGCGGTCCACGCCGGCGTGCCGGTCATCTACGCGAATGACAACGCTGGTCGCTGGCGGTCCGACCTCCGCACGCTGATCGACGATGCGTATCGCGGCGGCGGCCGAGGCGCCAAGATTACAGAACTCCTCATGCCGAGCAAAGAGGACTACTTTGTCCTCAAGCCCAAGCAGTCCGCCTTCTTTGGCACACCTCTTGAGCTGTTGCTTCAACATCTCAAAGCTTCCCAGCTGATCCTCACCGGCGTGGCGAGCGACCAGTGCATTCTGGTGACTGCCTCCGAAGCGGTGATGCGCGACCTCGAAGTGGTCGTGCCGAAGGACTGCGTGGCTTCTCAGACGGCGCAGCGCAATCGCCTCGTTCTGCGGCAGTTGGAACAGATCCACAACATTCCTACTACCGCATCCCCGCGCCTGCGGTTTTAGCGACGGCGGGCGTTGGTTGGAGAACCCAGGGGCCTGCGGGGTGGATTCCTACGCATGCCGTCCGCATCCGCCGTGCATCGACTCGTGGATGAAGCCCAGGATTAATTTTCCAGTTCAGTTGAGCTGGACCCATCCACCCCCACCATGGAGCTTCATCATGTTCTCTCACAACAAACGTCTTCAGTACACCTTGCGCGTCAGTGAAACAAATCCAGGCTTGGCCAACTTGATGCTAGAGCAGTTCGGCGGCGCCCAGGGTGAGCTCGCCGCCGCTTGCCGCTACTTCACACAGGCCATCGCAGAGGAGGACTCGGGCCGCAAGGACATGCTCTTCGACATCGCCACCGAAGAGCTCAGTCACCTCGAAGTGATCGGTACGATGGTTGCCATGCTCAACCGCGGCGCGAAAGGAAGGCTGGCCGAAGGCGTCGACTCGGAAGCAGAGGCCTATCGAACCATCACGGGCGCTGGCAACGACAGCCACCTCACGCAGGTGTTGTATGGCGGTGGACCTGCGCTGGTCAACTCAGCGGGCGTTCCCTGGACCGCGGCTTACGTCGACAGCATCGGCGAACCCACGGCCGACCTGCGCTCGAACATCGCGGCCGAAGCACGGGCCAAGATCGTTTATGAGCGACTGATCAACCTGACCGACGATCCGGGGGTGAAAGAAGCCTTGGGCTTCCTGATGACACGCGAGATCGCGCACCAGAAGTCGTTCGAGAAGGCGCTCTATGCGATCACGCCGAACTTCCCACCCGGCAAGCTTCCCGGCATGCCGGAGTTCACGAAGGTGTACTTCAACATGTCGAAGGGAAGCGATGTGCGCGGGCCGTGGAATCAGGGAGAGCAATGGGATTTCGTCGAGGACCCACTGCCGCAGTGCCCCGTCGACGGAGGCAGTGGTGACGCTTCGGTCAATCTGACTGCGGAAGAAGAAGCTGCCGTGGACGCGCTGGCGGTGCGCACTGCTTCCGATCCGACCAGCGATCCGCAGACCGGCGCTGAACTCGGTATGGGGGAAGACGCGGTGCTGGATGAACTGTCCGCTCAGCTAGAAAAGGCCAAGCCGTGATTGGGCGGCCTGGATCGCCGCGCCCCCCGCTCGCGGTCCAGGCACCCTCGCCGACTGAGAGCAATGGCTACGAGATTTCAGTGCGCTCCTCGCATGGCAGAGTGCTGGTCCAGTTGACCGGTTGTGCGTGTGAGTACCTGAAGCTGGGCAGCGAAACGTTGCTCGAAGCTGTTGCGCGTTCGGGCCCGCTCGTCACGCAGATAGTTGAGGGCATGAGCGTCGACCTGGAGATACCCCGTGTCACCTTATACGCAGGCCACATTGCGGCGCATCGTCGAGAGCGCCACTAGCTCGGGGCGGTCGAACCGCACCGCTGAGCAGGCGGCCCTACTCTATGTCATTTTCGCCCCCGTGGTGCTACGTTGACGCCCGGGGGCCCGAGGTCTTCTTGCGCCACCCGGTTATCACAGAAGCTTCACCGAATCGGCGGTTGCCATGTGGGCGCCCAGCGGTCCCACCTTGCGCCAGTCGCTGCGGCTCCCGAGGATGGCGTCCAACCAAATCTATCTGGCCCCCGAAACCTGGACGAACTCGAGGAATCGAAATGGCCGAGTACAGAGAGAAACAGAAGCTTGCTGCTGTCATGGCCTACAGAAAGGGCGCTGGCGAATTGCGCGCTACCGCCAGCACGCTTACAAGGCCAGTGGGAAAGCTGGGTCTGCTGGCGCGGGAGCGCGCCAACTCCGATGTCGACTCCAAGCTCGAGGTCCTGCACCGGATGCAGGATGAGGGCCTGTCGGGCTGGCTGGCTGCGGCCCTCTTCAACATCCGGCCCCTCAGCCTGACAGCGGAGTGGAATCGGGCGTATGCCGCTCACGGCGCGCCCGCCTTGCAGCCTGGATGGAAATAGGAACAGACGAGGATAAGCAAGCCGCCGAGGAGGCGCGATGACCGTGAGGCGGCGGCAAGTGACTAACGCAGTCGCGGCGAGCTGCTACGCGATCTTCAGCAGCTGCAGGCGGAGAATGCTTACCTGAAAAAGTGCAGGCCTTGGGTCGAACCAAGTCGCGCTCTGCGCCCGTGAAAGGACGTTGATCGTGATCGATTAAACATCCTTCTTGCCGATTTGCTGCGCGGCAGAGCTGGCGCGCAGCAGCTTCTGCTACGAGCTGAAGGCGCTCGGCGCAGCTGACAAGCACAGCGAGCTGAGTGAAGATCCGCGAGATCTTCAAGGTCACAAGGGTCGGCATGGCTGTCGACGGTTCACTGCCGAACTGCGCCAGTAGGGCGCGAAGAAGTGGCTGTTCGCGGGCAGCGAGTTGGCCGGCCAGCGCGCAGCAGTGGTGATGAGTCTCGTGCAGTCGGGCAAGCTCATCGGGATCATTCGATGCTTCTCATAAACTCCATAGTGCCCCGCTCAGCGGTCGCCGCTTCCGGGTTCGGCATCTTGCGGTGCTGCTCAGCCAGTACTTGCGCCGGCATGACCCTGGCCATCGCGACCTGCAACTTGTTCTTACAGCCCGCCGCCACGTCCGCCTCTCCATTCAGCATCGCCTCGAAGCCGACGCGCGGCACTTCTGCTGGGTCGGCTATCTTGCCGTCCTGTCCCACTTTCGTATCGAGCATGTCCGCACGCTCGAAGAACCGGGTGTCCGTCGGTCCGGGCATGAGGCAACTCACGGTTACGCCGAAATCCTTCAACTCGTTGCGCAAGGCGAGCGAGAACGAATCGAGGAAAGCCTTTGTGCCGGTGTAGACCGCCTGGTAGGAGCCCAGGCATGAAGCCCGCGATGGACCCCGTAACTAGGATACGCCCCGACTCCCGTGCGCGCATCGGGCCGGCCAACCGGTGAATCAGGTAGATGGTGCCGGTAACGTTGGTGTCGAGGACAAGCTTTGCCTGCGAGAAGGCTTCGTCGACAAACGCATGACCAAGGCCACGGCCCGCGATGGCGAGCAAGCAATCCACAGGACGATTACCGACGGCGGCCACTAATCGATCAACGCCATCGAGCGTAGAAAAATCTACCTGCGAAGCAATCACTGAGACACACGCATGGCGCAATGCGATCGCGGCCGCCTCGATTTCCGGCTCGTCGAGCGCGATCAAGAGATCGAGGCCGGCGGCGCACAACAGCGTGCAAGTTCCAGGCCGATACCGGAAGACGCTCCGGTGACCACGGCGAAGCACCCGCGGGGAAGTTGGTAAGAAGTACTGGACATGAAGTGCCTCGCGCAAATGATGGCTGATGACGTGTGGTGGAATCTGTAGCCTCCAGCGTTTTCCGGCATGCCATGCGCATATGTAGGCGAGAGGCGAACCAATGTATAGTTCTGTTCGAAAAATGCGTCTGATCGGCATGGGGGCGTGGTCTTGCCTTCAAAGTGCATCCAGGTTGCAGCAGCGTCCTACAGATGGAACTGTGATCGCGCACTACTTTCGGGTTCCCGTGGTCACCGACGAGGCGAGCATGCCGAGGCCGAGCGAGCAGGACGAGAACAACGCCAGTGCTGGCGCAGGCGCCGAGCCTCCCGCGAAGCGCGGCTTCCTGAACCGCCTCGGCCCCGGCCTCATCACCGGCGCCGCCGACGACGACCCCAGCGGCATCGCCACCTACACCCAGGCCGGCGCGCAGTTCGGCTACGGCATGGGCTGGACCCTGCTGCTGACCTATCCGCTGATGGTGGGCATCCAGCTCGCGAGCGCGCGCATCGGCCGCACCACGGGCCGCGGGCTGACCTCGGCCTTCGCCACCCTGTGGCCGCGCCCGGTCGTGCTGCTCGCGGTCGTGCTGCTGCTGGTCGCCAATGTCGTGAACCTCGCGGCCGACATCGGCGCCATGGCCGAGGTCGCGCGGCTGGGCCTGGGCGGACCCGAGGCGCTCTACGCGCTGGGCTTCGGCCTGCTGTCGCTGGCGCTGCAGGCCTGGCTGCCGTACCACCGCTACGTGCGCGTGCTCAAGTGGCTCACGCTCTCGCTGCTGGCCTACGTGGGCGTGGCGCTGGTGGCGCATGTCGACTGGAAGGCCGCGCTCGCGGGCGCGCTGCTGCCGCGCCTGCACTGGGATGCCGAGAGCATCCAGATGGTGGTGGCGATCCTCGGCACCACGATCAGCCCCTACCTGTTCTTCTGGCAGGCGGCGCAGGAGGTGGAGGAGATCGAACGCGTTCCGCAGGACCATGCGCTCAGGACGCATCCCGCGCAGGCGCGCACGCAACTGCGCCGGCTGCGCTTCGACACCTGGGTCGGCATGGGCTTCTCCAACGCGATCGCCTTCTCGATGATCGTGGCCTCGGCCGCCACCCTGCATGCCCACGGCCAGACCGACGTGGGCTCGACCGCGCAGGCGGCCGAGGCCCTGCGCCCGGTGGCCGGCAGCGCGGCCTTCGCGCTGTTCGCGCTGGGGATCATCGGCACGGGCCTGCTGGCGCTGCCGGTGCTCGGCGGTTCCGCCGCCTATGCCTGCGCCGAGTTCCTGCGCGTGCGCCGCGGGCTCGAGCAGCCGGTGGGCGCGGCGCCGGCCTTCTACGGCATCCTCGCGGCCGCCATGGCCTGCGGCGTCGGCATCAGCCTGTGCGGCGTCGATCCAATGAAAGCGCTGGTGTGGGCGGCGGTGCTCAATTCGCTGATGTCGGTGCCGATCATGGTCGGCGTCATGTGGGCCGCCGGCAGCCGCCGCCTCATGGGCGAGCTGGTGCTGCCGCTGCACTGGCGGGTGCTGGGCTGGGCCGCGACCGCGGTCATGGCGCTGGCGACCCTGGCCTTTCTCTGGACCCGCCTGCGTTCCTGACACGAGCGGCTAGAAGGCCAACGGCAGTGGGAGTGCTAGTCAGCACGATGGCGTTGGGCCTCTGGCTCGTGATGCGATCTTCCTCGTCATTGGCGCTGCTTGCACACGTGGGGTTCTCGCAGCTGTAGGTTCTCACAGAGACCCTTCTGATTGCAACAGCCGTGGCGGCGAGAGCCGCAGAAAGCGCGACCGCGGCAGAAGCTCGTCGGAGCTGTCCTGCCTCTCGCTCCGCGCGGCCTACACGCAAGATTTTTTTTCGCACACACGAATGGCGGATTTGCCTTCGACGAGGGCCGGGACGCTTGCCGACCGTTGATGCATGACAGATCAACTCCTCTCCCCCGCCGAAACGGAGCCTTCGTCCAACAGATCTCGCATCGAGGGAATGCGCGCGTTTATCTCGTCCGAGGGATTTCCATGCGTAGGCGCGAAATCCGCGCTCAACAAGAAACGCATACAGTTCATCGAGCTGCGGACGCTTGGAGATCCATCTCAGACTCCAGAGCTTTTCGACGCCCTTATAGCCTACTCTGCGGCCTTTCCTGACCCTGGCGTCGTGCCGGTGAGCTTTGTGGCCCTGTTCGACGGATCTCCCACCAACGAGATCGAGTTCGAAAAAGCCCTATGGACCCAACTTCAATCGTTGCATGACCTCGATCGAGAACGCGGCTATCAGTGGAACTGTGAAGTCAGCCACGATTCAGAGCGCTGCGACTTCTCATTTAGCGTGGGAGGTCGCGCCTTCTTCGTCGTGGGCATGCATCCACAGGCTTCACGCCATGCGCGCCGGTCGGCCGTGCCTTGCTTGGTCTTCAACTTCCACGATCAGTTCGAAGCAATGAAAGCGTCTGGGAAGTACCAGTCGATGCAGGAGGCTATCCGGCAGCGCGACATTGACCTGCAGGGATCAATCAATCCTGTGCTCGCCCGCTTTGGTGAAGCTTCTGAAGCGCGCCAGTACTCCGGACGGGCCGTGGAATCTAACTGGAAGTGTCCGTTTCATCATCACTCTTGAAAGGAATCGAATGATTGAGGAGAAAACGCTGACCCACGCGGCCGGCTGCTGCCGTATCCCGCCGCAGTCGGGCGTCGCCTTCACTTTGCGAAGCGGCCAGATCCTGCGCATCAACGATCCATTCGGCGAACAAGTTGCCGACCTGTACGCCTTCGCACAGGACGACCACAGTTGTAGCCTGTCCTCCGGGCGGTCCATCGACTATGCTTCAAAGATCTACCTGACCAAGGGCGATCTACTCTACGCAAACAACAGCCGTCCAATGTTTCGCATTGTCGATGACACGGTCGGTCGACACGACTTCCTGTTAACCCCGTGCAGCCAGGAGATGTTCGAAATTCTCTATCAACACCACGGGCATCACCCCAGCTGCTTTGAGAATCTGTACCGAGCTTTTGAACCGTACGGAATTCGTCCGGACCAGATTGGAACAACGTTCAATGTTTTCATGAATGTCGGCGTCACCGAGACCGGCGAGGTTCAAGTCAAGCCACCCACGTCTCGCGCCGGCGACTTTATTGAACTACGCGCTGAGATGGACCTCATCTGCGGATTGACAGCGTGTTCGGCCGAAAATTCGAACAATGGCTCTTTCAAGCCCATTGACTACGAGATACGCTAAGAGGCTCGCGGGGTTTGGCAGGCAAGAGAGGCATCGAGGCGCGCACAGTATCGTCCGGATTTTGAGATGTTTCCATCATCCCCGCTGCAAGGAGCGCCATTTCTTTGACGCTGCGGCAGCGGCCTCTCAAGCTGCGCAGCACGGTTGCGTCGTTCTGGATGGTGCTCACCACCTTGCGCAGGGTTGCGAGTCGTTCTTCATCTCTCGGCGCCGACGCGTGGCGCGCCAAAGTCGACAGCAGGTTCCCGAGGTGGTCTCTCAGAAGCAATTGTTTCCGTGTCATCGGATCGACGTAGATTGCTTTCAGGCCGAACTTCGCGGCTTGATACTTGTTGTACTCGTACACGAGGTAGTCTTCGTCCCGGGGGATAAACGGTTGTGACTCCAGCAGCCACGTTCCGAGAAGTTGCGCGAAGCTGGCGAGTTCGGCGGCTCGCTCGATAGACAACGGGCTATCGAGGACGCGAATCTCGACCGTTCCATACTCAGGCTTCGGTCGGATGTCCCAATGCAAGTCCTTGATTGACTTGATGACCCCGCACGCAAGCCATTTGGACAGACATTCGGTGAGTTCATGCCAGGAGTTCGTAAATGGCGCACGGGGTCCTGTGGGAAACGGGTTCGGGCAGTACGTCCGGGTGGAGTCGAATCCGGTGTCTCTCCCTTCCATGAAGGGACTGGACGCAGAGAGTGCAATAAAGTGCGGCACGTATCTGGCGAGCTGGTGCATCAATAGCGGGACGCGCTCAACGTCAGCGCACCCAAGATGAATATGCTGCCCGAATACAGTTGTCTGCTTGAGTACCTCCCCATACAGCGAAGTCAAGGCGCGATAGCGTGGGCTGTCGAAGATCTGCTGTTCCCACCAGTGCTTGGAAGGATGCAGCCCGCCGCCGGATATGCGGGCGCCGTGTTCGGCGGCCGCGCACGAGACCCTGCTGCGTAGGGTTTCGAGGTCAGCAGCCGCCTCGCAGGCATTCGCACAGACACCGGTGGAGATCTCGATCATGCCGGCGCTCACCTCTGGAACGATTGCCCCTCGTGCCAAAGGCCCGAGAAGACGCGCAGCCTCAAGGATCTGCGGACTCCGCTGAGCGAGATCGCCCGAATCTGCATCGATGAGCTGCAGTTCAAGTTCGACGCCCAGGCTCATATCAGCGGACGGTGCAAAGTCGAACGAAGGATGCGGGGAATTTGGCATGACGGCCTCGCGCTTGTGATGGAAGGGAAGGTCAAGCCACCTCGCCACAGAGCACGTCAGGCTTGCGGTGAGTTTCACGTAGGACAGGCCAGAGTGCCTGTGTGTGTTGACACCGTCTGGTGCGCCTTGCGCGCATAGCTGTCCAACGGAGCAGCGATTTGACGCTGTGGACCCTCATCGACGGCGCTCTGATACCGAAGCTCTCCGGTATCGCGACAACAGCCCCCGGTGCGGACTGGCACAGCGATGCGTGAAGGTTGGATTACGCATCCTCCCTCCGCACGCAGACGCCGACGACGCTTTTCGAGCCCTAGCCTGTTCCCCCTCACCACAGCCACGAGATGATCATCAGCACACCAGACTTTCTCGCCCAGTTTTTTCGCGACGGCTGGGAAGTGCGTTGCGCTGTGACTCGCGCCGCTCCTAACGGCAACCTTTCCGGACGAGCAGAGATTCTTCGGCAGCCTCGAGAACGCCCGCATTTCGAATATCGGCTTCGTCGTGAAGCGCAAGCGGAAACCCAGCGTCCTTGATACGACGCAAAATCCATTGGCATGCCGGCCCCTCCGAAGGGCAGGAAATCTATTAATGCTCGGTGAGCCTCACCAGAGTCACTTTACGTAGGCAACTGCCGAGCGGCAGCGCCCGATCGCACTCATCTTTCGGCCGGCGTTGCTGTCGCGCAGGGGTGAGCAGCACCCGTCCTGAGTTTTCGTCCGACGTTTGGATCAGACACGTCGCAACGCATGGCACCGCGAGAGGAAATTTACTCACGACCCATGCCTCTCGATACTCCACCACTGTGGCACTTCACGCTCACCCGCTTTCCGGGAGCGCTTGGGGCGGGCGCGCAGAAGTGTGGTGTGGGCGTCGATTGGTCAGCGTGTTTGCTTCGTTCATGTATGAAAGCGAGGCGGAAGTGCGCACGCGGTTGGAGGCAGAGGTCCTCGCCTACATCGCCGAGCGCGGCGGAAGCGCATCGCTGCGATTCGAGCCCTGTGGACGTTAGCAAGTCCACGTAGCGCTCGGACGTCGTGCCTACGGCCCCATCGCACCCTCCCGCTACTCAACCAAGTCCTTCAGGAAAACTGCGGCGATCATCGCGGCCGCTCGTCTGTCCTCCACCATATCGGCGATGCACATCAGCGGCTCGTCCTCATAAGACAGGTCGCGCAGCTCGAGCAAATACTGCCGCGCCAGATCCTTGTCTGTTCTGGACCGCTCACCTGGAGTAAGCAACCAATCCTCCACCTCACTGCGATACGCCGCCCGGAAGACCGCCCGCACGGGCCGCTTCACGCGGCCGGTATCTCCGGCTTGGATGGCAAGTTCAAACCTGCAGGATAAGTTTCCCAGGAGCTCGGGTCTGCTGGAGGGTTCATTGGCTGACGGGAGAGGGAAGTTATCCACGGCGGTCTCAAATATCAAGTGCAACACTCTTCAGCCCTCAGGAGAGTGATGTATGTCGAGCGGTTACAAGCAGTTGAGAGCAGAAGAGCGAGGGGTGATCATGGCTATGAGCCTGCAAGGCAGTAGTGCCAGATCGATTGGGCGGATGCTGAACCGAGCACCAAGCACTATCACCCGAGAGTTGCGACGCAACGGCCACCATGCAGAGGGTGAAGTGGTGTGGGGACGTCCGCGTCTTGCGCCTGGTTACGACGCGGTGTCTGCTGGCAAGCGTGCGCTGCGGATGAGGCGGCGTGCCCGCCGAGTGCGCAAGCTTCGCCCGCACACGGCGTTGTGGTCACGCACGATGGAACTGCTGGGAAGGCGCTGGTCGCCCCAACAGATCGCCACTATCCTCAAGCGCGAACAGCCCGCACGCGCCGATATGCAAGCCTCGCACGAAACGATCTACACCGCCATTTACGCTCGCCCCAAGGGGGAGCTGCGCAAAGAGTTGACGTCATTGCTGCGCCAAGCCCGTGGTGCGCGCCGGCCTCACGGCCGCAATGCGGAGCAACGCGGCAAGTTGGCGGACATGCTCAGCATCCACGTACGTCCGCCCGAAGTGAACGACCGACTGGTACCAGGACATTGGGAAGGCGACCCGATCAAAGGGGCACGCAATCAGTCGTGCGTGGGCACCTTGGTGTGTCGCAGAACCTGTTTCGTGATGATCGTGAAGGTCGATGGTGCGACGGCGCTGGATGTCTTCAGAGGCTTCGAGGCCGCATTTGGCCCGCTGGACGAAGCGCTTCGCAAGAGCCTGACGTATGACCAAGGCAAGGAGATGGCGCTGCACAAGCGGCTGGCCGAGAGCACGGGGTTGACGATCTACTTCGCTGATCCTCACAGTCCCTGGCAACGAGGGCGAAACGAGAACATCAATGGGCTGATCAGGCAGTACCTGCCTAAAGGCACCGATCTGAGCGTCTACAGCCAACGCCAGCTCGATGCGATCGCCTGGGAGCTCAACACCCGCCCGCGCAACACGCTCGATTGGAAGACGCCTGCGGAGGCCTTCTTCCAGGACTGCCTCGACCACAATGCGCAGTTTCCGGAGGGTGTTGCACTTGGAGTTTGAGACCGCCCACGCTTTGGCTCACCAGCGTCCGAGGGACGAAGTTCACTCAAAGCCTGCCGCCCTGTATCGGTGATCCGAAACCCCACTACCGGGCGCGTGCTCATGCGCTCATTCGCCGGGAGGTGGGCTTTGATCATCGCCGCTGCCTGGAGCACGACCGCGCTCCGCACGTCTCTCTCATCCCGACGAGCGGCAGCGCGGCGCGCTCAATTCGACTACCCAAATCCGTCGGCATGCTGTTCCACCAAGTTGCACACACAAGCTGCGATGTGACTTGGAAGTCTCGAAACAGACTGTAGGACTAGGTACTAACAATGTGGAGACGAAGATCATGTTTCTCCACCAGCCTCGGTCGACTACTGCCCCGTGAGGGCAGCGGAGCGGGCAGCGTTCATCCGCACCTTCGCAGACGTCGGACCACCCGGTCAACTTCGCCCGACCAGCTCGCTAGGGCCTGTAAGAGCGGCTCTTCGTCAACTTGCGGTCCAACCTGTTAGCTCGATCACAACTTCCCACGGAAAACGGTGACCTTTGTCACGGTTGCCTCGGAATAATGAGTGCAACTTTCGAACTAGTGGTAGACATGTCCGTTTTTCAATCGTGCAGCTGTACTCCCAACCACCTCTACCGTGTCGAACGTCGTCCCTGGATGCGTCTGCTCCCTTGGCGGCGACTGTACCAATGCGCAAACTGCAAAAAGCTGCAGCTCCGATCCGAGGATGAGGTCACTCGTGCCCAGGTTGAGTTCGCGTCACGGTCGCTCCAGAATAACTCCTCTCGTCAAGCGAAACCCGGGTGAGAGGTGGTGGCGACCCCACATGGGCGAGTCATGGGCTCGCAGGCGGAGGAGGCCGGCCACGTAGTGGCGGCTCCTCCATGCGCTCGACTGCCGATCGACAGACACTGGCGGGCAAGCGACGCCCGCCAGCGCGCCCTTGGCGCTTAGGTTCTGGCGACCAGTGCGATCCCTGACAAGCTTTTGAACACCAGCGTGTCTAACCGCGCGCGCCGCGGCTTGTTGACGACCGCTGGCCTAGTGCATCCAGGTGGCACGGCCGGCTTACTGGGTAGCCGCGGGGGCCAACGATGCTTCGTGAAAATCCGCGGCATGCGTTTCTGCCACAGGGGTGGCCAAGCTTCCGGGTAGTCGAACCTAGCCAGTTCTTCCCGCCCCTTTTGCGTGACCGCCAGTACCTGGGCAGCCAGACCGTCACCCGAAAGCGTGAGCAGATTGGAGGGCGAAGGGATCAGCGCCACGACGAGTCCGGCCGCCCTGAGGATCCGTACTTGATCGATGTCTACGGTTCGATAGGACGGGACCGGCAGACGGGAACTCGCGCTCTGCCGCAGCAAGTTCATGGTCATAGAAGCCTCCTTTTCGGCTGTCCAGAACTTTGACGGTGATCAATCCAGGAGCGGCTGCGGAAACTTTCAAGACCCACCTGCACAGCGCGTCTCAATCGAGCGCTGACCTAAAAAAGAGCCCGGCGCGCGGCCGCGCTGAGGTTTCGACTGCTCCCGATCCGGTAGACAAACCCCTGCCTCAAGCCGAGGCGCGTTCGAACGCCCCGGGGCTGATGCCGCCCAGATGGCTGTGGCGGCGGGTTCGGTTGTAGAACGCCTCGATGTAATCGAAGACATCGGCGCGCGCTTGATCCCGGGTCTTGTAGATGCGCTTCTGGATGCGCTCCTTTTTCAGGCTGCTGAAGAAGGACTCGGCGACGGCATTGTCCCAGCAGTTGCCCCGTCGGCTAATGCTCGGCTCGAGGTTGTGGGCTGCGCAGAAGCGCTTGAAGTCGTCGCTTCCATATTGGCTGCCCCGGTCGCTATGCACCAGGACCCGTTGCTGCGGTTTGCGGCGCCACACAGCCATCAGCAATGCGTCCAGTGCCAGCTCCCTGCCCAGCGTCGGCTTCATGGACCATCCCACGACCTTTCGGGCGTAGAGGTCCAGCACCACCGCCAGATACAGCCAGCCTTGCCAGGTCCGGATGTAGGTGATGTCGGTGACCCACACCTTGTTGGGCACATCGACCGTGAACTCGCGCTGCAGATGGTTGGGCGCGATGATGGACGGGCGACCGGCAATGGCACGGGGCTTTTTGTAGCCTCGTATGGCTTTGATTTTGTGGCTCTGCATGAGCCGCTCCACACGATGCAGGCCACAGCTCTCGCCGGCTTCGCGGAGGTCGCCAAAGACGCGACGAGCACCATAGACACCATGGCTGGCGGCGTATGAGTGGCGGATGAGTTCCAGCAGCCGCGTATCGTCCTTGGCCCGGTCAGACACGGGGCATTGCAACCACGCATAAAAACCAGCCCGTGCCACCTGCAGAACCCGGCACATCATGGCCAGCGGGTATTCATGACGGTGCTCGTTCATGAAGCGGTACTTCACTCGGGCTCCCTGGCAAAGTACCGCGCGGCTTTTTTTAACAGGTCACGCTCCTCTTCGACTCGACGCATTTGCGCGCGTAGCCGAAGGATCTCGCTCTTGGCTTCCAGCAGTTCCTTGGACTGTTGTTCGGATTTATCCGGCGCAACCGCCTTGACCCACTTGTACAGGCTATGGGCCGACACACCCAAGCGCGCTGCGACATCTGGCACTGAGTACCCGCGCTCGATGACCTGCTTGACCGCCTCTTCCTTGAATTCCGGCGTAAACCTCTGGGTGCTCATGGCACTCCCTCCTATGCTCAAAGGATAGGCGGGGTTTGTCTACCGGACCAGGGGCAGTCCATTTTGAGCTTTCTCGAACTGTATAGGGCTGACATAGCCGAGCGTCGAGTGACGGCGCGTCGGGTTGTAGAACCGCTCGATGTAGTCGAACACATCGGCGCGGGCCTGTTCCCTGGACCGGTACTCCTTTCTGGCTGTGCGCTCGGTCTTCAATGAACTGAAGAAGCTCTCCATGGCCGAGTTGTCCTAGCCCTCACCCGCTCGGCTCATGCTGCAAGTGATACCTTGTTCCTTGAGCAGCTCATGGAAGTGCTCGCTGGTGCATTGGCTTCCCTGGTCAGAGTGATGCAGCAACGCGACCGGCTTGCCCCGGCGCCACACTGCCATCATCAGCGCATCGGCAACGAGCTGCGTGGTCATGCTGTCCTGCATCGACCAGTCGACGATGCGACGCGAGTACAGGTCGAGTACCGCAGCGGCATATAGCCAGCCCTCGGCCGTCCGGATGTACGTGAAGTCGGCCACCCACTTCTGGTTGGGCGCACCAGCCTGGACTGGCGGTCCAACACGTTGTCGGCGATAGCGCTGCGCTGGCCTCGGTCCTGCGGCAAGCCTCGACGTCGCGGCCTCGCGCGCAGGGCCTGCTCACGCATGAGCCGCTCAATGCGGTGCAATCCGCATCGCTGACCCAGTGCCAGCACGTCATGCCACACGCGCCGAGACCATAGGTGCGGTCGCTGCTCAGGAAGCTCTGACGCACCAGGCTGCCGAGCACCTCGTCTTCCAGACTGCGTTGGCCTCGGGGCCTGCTGAGCCACGCATAGAAGCCGCTTCGCGAGACACCGAGCGCCTCACACATCATTGCCAACGGCCACGTCCCTCGGTGTTTCGCAACGAAGCCGAACTTCACATCGACTCCTTGGCGAAGTAGGCCACCGCTTTTTTCGACAGGTCACGCTCCATGCGCAGCTTGACGTTCTCCTTCCTCAAATGCTCCAGCTCAGCCTGTTCGGGTTTCATCGCGCCCTGACCAGGAAACGCCTGCTGCGGGTCCGCTGTCGCCTCACGTACCCATTTGCGCAGCACGTTCTCATGCACATCGAGGTCGGGTGCAGCCTGCGCCACCGACTCGCCTCGCTCCTTCACCAGCTTGACTGCCTCAAGCTTGAACTCTCGGCTGATTGCCTTCTCATTCCCATGAGCCACCTCCGGTTTCATCTTCCACCTTAACAAGGTGTCTTTGAAACGGCAGCAGCCTAGTTCGAGGAAATCAATGCGCACCTCGCCGAGCAAGGGTGCTGATGCGCGCCCGCACGATCGTGGCCGCGACCATCTTCACTGCGCCCAGCTCGACGAAGAATGAGGGCAAGACGCGCGACCCGGAGATGCAGCAGGCCAAGAAGGCCAAACGCCTGGCAGTTTGGCATGAAGAGCGATATCGGCGTGGACGCCGACTCGGGGCTGGTGCGTTCGGTGATCGGCACGGCTGCCAACGCGGCCGACGCTAGCCAGGCCGGCGCGCTGCTGCGCGACGACGAGCAGCATGCTCTCGGCGATGCGGGCTACCGCGGCGAGGACGGGCGCGAAGAAGCCCGAGGCCCGCGCTGGCATGTGGCGATGCAGCCGGGCAAGCGGCGAAGGTTGGACCTCACGCGCAAGTGGCACGGATGCCGGAGCAGGCCGAGCAGTTGAAGGCCAGCGGGCGTGCGAAGGCCGAGCCTCCGTTCCATGTCGTGAAGAACTTGTTCCGGCACAGAAGGTGCGATACAAGGGTCTGGCAAAGAACGAGGCGCATCTCATCAGCCTGTTCGGGCTGACCAACCCGGTCATCGCAAAGAGACGATTGCTGGCCTTGCATACCCGAGGTGTGTCTTGAAAGCGACAACAGCCTCGAAAGAGGCTCCAGACGTTGCGACAAGGGCCCTTGCGGTGCTTTGGAGCGCGTCGAAGTCGCCGCAGCGTTGCAGGCCGTTCTCAGCGTGCACGATGCGGCTCATAGATCAATGTGTACCTAGAAGCGGTCGGTGTCCGGGAGACATCTCTTCGGAACCCAGATCTCGGTTCCGATCGGAACCTCCGCACTTGATGCGCTTGGAAGGACGCAGGTCCACCGAGGCTCCAAAGGCGCTGGAGAGAAAAAGGCACGTTCGATTCTGAGCGTTGCGATCGAGACTTCCCCGTTGGGCAAACGCAGCTCGACCTGAGGCGCCTCCGGCCCTGCGTACTCGTCGATTCTCGGACAAGGAACGACAACCAACCCGCGCCAGAAATCTGAAAAGAATCTTTAATCGTCAAGAGTTTGCGCATCGCTGGCACCCCGATTTAAGGTATCCATGGCTTCCTTGCGCCGATCATAGCGGGCCCACCCGTCGACCACTCGTCTCGATCGTCCAGCGCTGCGGTACGTTCAGATCCCAGCGCATCACGGGCGCCCTTGAGCTGCGCTCGTGAGCGCCGGTACTTGTCTTAGATTCGCAGGTTTATTTCAAGTTTCGAAGCCTCTGAGCGGTTCTCCGCATTGACAACGACACCCTCTTTTCCAATGCGCTCGAAGTGCAGGTCTATGCAGCTCTCGCCGACTTTCAGCTCCAGCAGGTGCAACTGATCGATGTCGGTCGGAAGGCGTGGATGAACGATTTCCAACGTGTTGCGGATTGCGTCCACTCTCAAACCGAGGCAAGCTTGCAGCAACATGAAGACCGCGCCCGCAGCCCAGGCCTGCGGCAAACAGGCAACCGGATAAGCCACGGGCGCTTGCCCCGGTTGCCTCTCGAACCCGCAGAACAACTCAGGCAGCCGCATTCCGAAATGCGAGGCCGCTTCGAACAGGTTGTCCACAATGCGAGCCACACCCACGCGCTCGCCGTAGCGCGCCATGCCCGCCGCGCATAGAGCCAGGTCGTGTGGCCACACCGAGCCGTTGTGATACGACATCGGATTGAAGCGCACGGCTTCCAGCGGCAGGGTTCGAATGCCCCAACCGCACTCGAACGCCGGCGACAGCAAGCCTCGCGTGATTGCAGCAGCCCGATCGGGCGTCGGCACGCCGGCAAACAGCAGGTGCCCAACGTTCGACGATCGCACTGCGCATGGCCGATTGCCACTGTCGATCGCCAGCGCGTAGAACTGCTGAGTCGGCAGCCAGAATTCGCGCTCGATGGCCGACGCGATCTGGACCGATCGTTGACGCCAATGGCTGGCGCGCGGATCTGCGCGCAGTTCCGCCAGGGTAGCCATCGCGAGGAAAGCGGCATAGGCGTAGCCCTGCACCTCCACCAGAGCGATGGGGCCTTCTGGCGAGCTGCCATCCGCATGGAAGATCGAATCATGGCTGTCCTTCCAGCCTTGATTCGACAAGCCGCTGCTTTCGCCGCGCTGGTAGGCGAGCAATCCTGCGGGGTGCCGCGCCATGCTGCGCTCCATCCATTCGCTGGCCGCTATCAACGCAGGCCATATCCCATCAATGGCTTGTGCGTCGCCGGTGCGCTGCATGTAAGCACCCGCCAATGCAACAAAGAGCGGGGTGGTATCGACGCCGCCGTAGTATTGGCCGAAAGGCAGCTCTTCGACCGCCGCCATTTCGCCCCTGCGCGTCTCGTGCATTATTTTTCCTGGCTCAGCGTCGCGAAAACTGGAGGTCTGTTGTGCCTGACGCGCGGCAAGAAACCTTAGTACTCCTAGCGCCAGTGCAGGATCGATCCATAGTGTCTGAAAGGCTGTGACGATGGCGTCGCGCCCAAACGGCGTGGAGAACCATGGGATGCCTGCATAGGGATAGGGCCCCGTCGCCATGTCGGTCGTGAGCAGAGCGAGGTCTGCACGCGACCTGTCGAGCCAACTCTGGAAAAGACGCCCGGACGCGTGCAGGCGTGATCCACGGCGCTGGCGCGCACGCATCCGCCAGCGAGCCTGCACCCCGGCCTTCCGGAAACGGTCGGCGCTCACCAGCGCCGGTTCGGTACCCACTTCGATATACAGCGTCCACGCGCCGCGCGCAGACAGGTTGGCCTCGAACATCGCAGACTGTGCGTCCAGATGCTGCGCCGGTTCTGAGAAATCGATGCACGCGCGGCGCAGCACCGCGTCCAGGCCGCGGTACTCAAGCATGATGCCCCGGGCGCCGATCTCAGGCGGGCCGAATTCGCCGCGCTGTGCACGCACCTGCCCGCGCACCTCGAACATGTCCCGGAAATCTGCCGCAATGCGCAAGGCCAGCGGCACGCGCGCGGGCTGGTCGCTGTAGTTGACGAGGCGCAGGCGCTCGAACATCCTCGCTCCCCACAGAAAGCGCTTGCGCTCCAAGTGGATCACACCTTGCGGCGTCGAGGTGGACCCGAGCACGGGCAGCGGCCGATTGGTGAGGTTGGCGGTGAAGTAAACGTTGTCGCTGCTCACGCCACTGGACAGCAGCGACGGGCGAGTTCCGTCCAGCCTTAGCGCGAAAGCCGATAGCATCCGGGTGTCGTGATGGAACAGGCCGTCGACGCCGCCACCTATATCGCCATGGGCGTCCATCACGAGGTAGGTGTCAGCTTCCTTCAGGACAAAGGCATGCTGCACCGCGCGCTCGGGCGCGGCCTCGACCTGATCGTTGGCGAATGTCTCACTGCTCATGGATCATGCGAACTCGCTGCAAAGCGCGGTCTCTTGCGCGATGGCGCCGCCGCTGCTGTGTTTCTGGTCCGTGAGGCGGCGGTACTGCGCCACATAGGCGCTGGCCATCGCGCGGGCCGAGAAGCGAACGTCGAAGGCTTCGCGCACGAGGCGCCGGTCGAGCCGGTCGACCGCATGCACCGCGGCCACGGCCTGGTCCAGGTCCTCCACAATGAGGCCGCTGGTGCCGTCATCGATGACCTCGGGCACCGACCCGCAGCGCCAGCCGATCACCGGGGTGCCGCAGGCCATGGCCTCGATCATCACCAGCCCGAAGGGTTCAGGCCAGTCGATGGGGAACAGCAGCGCGCGGGCGCCGCCGAGAAACGCCGACTTCTCGGCATCGCCAATCTCGCCCACGAACTCGACCCAGGGGTTGTCGCGCAGCAGCGGCTGGATGACTTGCTCGAAATAGGTCGCATCGGCCGCATCCACCTTGGCCGCAATCTTCAACGGCAGCCCTGCCCTGCGGGCAATCTCGATGGCGCGGTCGGGCCGCTTTTCCGGCGAGATGCGGCCAAGGAACGCCAGGTAGTCACCGCTTCGGGGCTCGAAGCGGTAGGTCGACGCATCAAGTCCGTGGGGCACGGTGGCCAGCCAGTTGGCGAACGGCAGCGGCTTGCGCTGGTGTCGCGAGATTGATACCAGCGGATAGCGGTTCCAGCGACGATAGACCACCGGCAGGTCGACGATGTCGAGGCGCCCGTGCAACGTAGTGATCGTGCGCTGTGCCATGTCCTCGAAGAAGGGAAAGTGCAGCAGGTCGACATGGAAGTGCAACACATCGAACTCGCGTGCGCGCTGCCGCAGTTCGCCCAGCATGTGCAGATGGCTTGCGAGATCCGACTTCAGCGGGGCCGGATCGAGGCGCAGTGCCTGCGCACGCATCGGCGCGAGTTCGGCGCGTGTGCAAGTGTCGGCGGAAGCAAAGAGGGTGACCTCGTGGCCGAGGTCCACCAAGGCGTTGACCAGGTGGCAGACGACACGTTCGGTCCCGCCATAGAGCCGCGGAGGCACGGCTTCGTAGAGAGGCGCGATCTGCGCGATCTTCATCGTCAAGACAATCTCCTCGAAAGGGAATGAATAAACAAGGATGAGGGCGAAGATGGAAGGCACGCTTCCGGAGCGGAATATGGCCGCAGGAGCCGCACTTTTCAAGAGCCCCGTGTTGTGGAAACCTCGGCGCTGCCGGACATTCAAAAGCGGTCCGGTTGTTGGATTCGTTGTTGTTTTTGTGGAGGTACGGATGAACCTTTTCGAAACCGTCACAGCGCATTCGGCTGCAATGCGCCTGCCGCTTTATGCGGTGACGGTCACGAGCGTCGCGCGGCACCCTGACGCAGCCTTGCTGTCGCTGCACTGGCATGGCTTCCTGCGGCAAACGCCGCTGAAGATGCCAGGTGTGGAACTGCCGCGGCGGCCGGTGCCCCTGTCGATCGCCAGGCTCGATATATCCGGCGAGCGCCCCGACACGCTTGAGCAGGCGCTGCTCGAAGCCGCCTGGCAACTCGGCGCATGGGACCTGGAGCGCATAGTACGGCCGCCCTGGTGGCGGCTGGGCGCGCCGGCAACCGAAGTCAGCGAGGCCCTGCGTGCCTTCGGCTATGCCGACGAGGAGGATGCCGCAGCGGGCAACGGTGGCGCGGGCGAGCACGCGGTGGCGCAGGCGTCCGACCGCGACCAGATGCTGCGCGAGGCCAGCCGCCGCGGCTATGTGCGCTGGCTGTTCAGACCGCGTAAGGGCGGCATCTGGTCCGCCATTCCGGAAGACGCCGACGACACGCTCGACAGCTCGGGCGGGCGCACGCTGCCGTGCCCTGTGGTCCCCGGCCTCGCAAGCGGCCCGGGGCCGCAGCGAATCGTGTACCGCCTCGGGCACGCGAACGTACCGGTCCTGGGGTCCGGCTGAAAACAATAGTCACAAAAAAACCGCGGCCGCGACCTCTTGAACACGCGCGCCGAAGCCCATAGCTCTCGCACGCCGGCGCCTGCACGCCGGCGAGAGAAGCGGAATCATCGCGCCGCCCCCGGGTGGCGTGTGTTCCATTGATGACCTTTATCGCTTAGGAGATCGAACATGAAACTTCATCCTCTTTACGACCGAGTGATCGTCAAACGAATCGAGCAGCAGCGGCAGACAGCCTCCGGCATCGTGATCCCGGATTCGGCCGCCGAGAAGCCCGAGCAAGGCGAAGTGGTCGGCGTGGGCCAGGGGAGGCTGCTTGCTGACGGCACGCTTCGTCCGTTGCATCTGAAGGCCGGCGATCGAGTGCTTTTTGGCAAGTACTCAGGCCAGACCGTCAAGATCGACGACGAGGAACTGCTGGTGCTGCGGGAGGACGATGTCCTTGCCGTCGTTGAGGCGCCGGAACGCAGCAGCCTCAAACGCGTGGCCTGAAAAAGCCGCGAGTGCGAGTCTATTTCATGAACAGTTGAGTCAAGAAGGAGCAATCGAAAAATGACTGCCAAAGACGTTCAGTTTCACGACAATGCCCGCCAGCGCATCGTCGCGGGCGTGAACATCCTTGCCGACGCCGTGAAAGTCACGTTGGGGCCGAAGGGCCGCAACGTGCTGCTCGAGCGCAGCTACGGCGCGCCGGTCATCACGAAAGACGGGGTGTCGGTCGCCAAGGAAATCGAGCTTGCCGACAAGTTCGAGAACATGGGCGCGCAGATCGTCAAGCAGGTCGCCTCCAAGACCGCCGACGTGGCGGGCGACGGCACCACTACTGCTACGGTGCTAGCGCAAGCCATCGTCCAGGAGGGCATGAAGCACGTGGCCTCGGGCATGAACCCGATGGACCTGAAGCGCGGCATCGACAAGGCCACGGCCGCAGTGCTCGACGAGCTGCACAACCTCTCCAAGCCCATCTCTACCGGCAAGGAAATCGCGCAAGTGGCAGCACTGTCCGCCAATTCGGACGAAGCCATCGGCAAGATCATTGCCGACGCGATGGAGAAGGTCGGCAAGGAAGGCGTGATCACCGTGGAAGACGGCAAGTCGCTCGACAACGAACTCGACGTGGTCGAGGGCATGCAGTTCGACCGCGGATACCTGAGCCCTTACTTCATCAACGATCCCGAGAAGCAGGTCGCGCACCTCGAAGATCCGTTCGTGCTGCTGCACGACAAGAAAATCTCCAACATCCGCGAGCTGTTGCCGGTGCTCGAAGCCGCCGCCAAGGCTAGCAAGCCGCTGATGATCATCGCCGAGGAGGTTGAGGGAGAGGCGCTCGCGACGCTGGTGGTCAACTCGATGCGCGGCGTGCTGAAGGTGGCGGCCGTGAAGGCGCCAGGTTTTGGCGATCGCCGCAAGGCAATGCTCGAGGATATCGCGGTGCTCACCGGTGCCACGGTGATATCCGAGGAAACCGGCAAGCAACTCGACAAAGCTACGCTAGAAGACCTCGGTCGTGCCAAGCGCATCGAGGTGCAAAAGGAGAACACCATCATCATCGACGGCGGCGGCGATCAGCAGCGCATCGATGCGCGCGTGAAGTCGATTCAGGCCCAGATCGAGCAGGCCACGAGCGACTACGACCGCGAGAAACTGCAGGAGCGTGTTGCCAAGCTCGCGGGCGGCGTGGCGGTAATTCGCGTGGGCGCGGCCACCGAGGTCGAGATGAAGGAGAAGAAAGACCGCGTCGACGACGCGCTGCACGCCACGCGAGCGGCGGTGGCCGAGGGGATCGTGCCTGGGGGCGGCGTCGCGCTGCTGCGCGCGCGCGCCGCGATCTCCGGGCTCAAGGGCGCCAACAGCGACCAGGACGCCGGTATCCGCATCGCGCTGCGCGCGCTTGAAGCACCGCTGCGTGCCATCGTCGCGAATGCAGGTGTGGAACCCTCGGTGGTGGTGGCCAAGGTGCTCGAAGGCAAGGGAAATCACGGGTACGACGCCGCGACCGGCGAATACGGCGACTTGGTTGAACTCGGCGTGGTCGATCCGACCAAAGTCACGCGAACAGCGCTGCAGAACGCGGCGTCGATCGCTGGGTTGATTCTCACGACCGACGCAACGGTCGCGGAAATGCCCAAGCCGCAAAAGGCGTCCGCTGCGCCTCCCGGTGGCATGGACCTCTAAGTCCGTTCAGGGTAAGCCACGGCGCAGCGAATTCGATGCGCCGTGTGCCGCCGACGTCTGGGAAGAAGCGCGACGATTGGTAACCAACAAGAGCATGTTCTTTCGCGCAGGCTCGCCAGCGTCGCAGGCGCGTGCGGCTGCGCAGCGCCGATCCGACGGCCACTTTCTGCCTATCAAGGGCCGAGAAGCTCTTGACGCAAGAGAACGCCACGGGCAACTCATAAGTCCCGAGATTGCATCGCCGGATAGCGGAACAATGCGGACGCGATCGCCGAATCGGCGCGCGAGATCGCCCAGCATCGCTTGGTGCGCCACGAGGTATCAACGCATCCGGCTCCCATGGCCGGTGCGACGGCAACACCTGCGCCGCCGACAGTGCCAGTGGCTGCTTCAAAGCCGTGACAGCCCCGATCGTCTGCGACCATGGCGACGACGGCAGTGTGAAGCGCGTCTTCGAGCGTGTGCACGATGAGCAAAACGCAGCGATCGGCATCCTGGTGAACAACGTGTTTGCGGCCCCGTCTCATATGCCAACGTCCCCTTCTGCGAACTCGAAGACGGCCTTTGGGAAGACCTGCTGCGCGTGGGACAGCGCTCGCACTACATTGCCAGCCGCAAGGGACTGATCGTCAATACCTCTTCGGGCGGCGCTGTGCGCTACACGTTCGGCGTGCCCTTTGGTGTCCAGAAGGCCGGCGTCGACAAGATGGCCAAGGACATGGCTCACGACCTCAAGCCCTTCAACGTCGCCGCGGTCGTGATCTGGCCCGGCTTTGTCAATAGCGAGAAGTTCCTCGCTCAGCCGGATCGGGTCCCAGCACCACTGGCCAAGCGGATCATGGAAAGCGTCAAGTCGTCCGAGTTCGCGAGGCGGGCAGTGGTCGGCCTGGCGGCCGATCCAGCGATCATGGAAAAGAGCGGTCGACTGCAATTGGTTGCAGAACTGGCGCAGGAGTACGGGTTCACGGACACCGACGGCAGGATGCCCTCCGCGCCCTCGCGGGTCTGATCATCGGGGGAGGCGTGATGGACGGCTCGGGCTGGGCCAAACCGCAGAACGCCTTCGAGAGCCAGTCAGGCCAGATTTTAGGGCAGGCTTGGCTGTCTATCAGCTGATCGCTGGATCGCGCAGAGCTGAGGTGGACGGCGGCGGAAATCGGCACGAGGCTCGCTCGTCCGAGAGGCTCAAGCGGGTGGGTTCCATCGGATCGACGATCAGCCGGTCATGGGAGCGTGAGCGATGCGCAGTCAAGCCACGCTGGCGTCGCGATTTTGGTGTGATGCTATGGCCCGCCTCATGCGGCTTTCAGCGCGCGACTGCCTGGAACCTGTGGGCCGCATTCAAGCCGTGCTAAGGCCCTCTCGCGATCTACGCCGGAGATGCCGACCACTGGCACCCCGGTGGGTGGATAGATCGTGAGGAGAAGCTATGGTCGGCCGGCCAGTCCTTTGGCAGGATCATGTCTAGACCAACCACGGAGAAACATCTTGCGTCTCATCCTGGCCATCCTTCTTCCCTTCGTCGCCTTCTTCACGATCGGCCGTCCGATCGCCGGCATCATCTGTTTGATCTTGCAGATCACCCTAATCGGCTGGCTTCCGGCTGCGATCTGGGCGGTGTATGCGCTGAGTCAGTACAAAACGGATCGCAAGATTGAGAAGGCTCTGAGCACGCGCCGGAACTTCTGAGAAGCGACTGCTAGGCGCGCCTCAAAGCGAGGCCGCTCTTGCCCACCAGACGCCTGAGCTACAACAACCCGACTTCGCGCGCTGGTCTACAGGCGGCGGACTTTTTGTTTTGCGCTTCGCATGACTTCAGTAACGCTGTCGCCGGCTCGGGACCTACAGTTCGGCATGCCGAACTGTCACAAGCGATGCGAAGACTGGATAAGGACCACGCCCACAGGCTTGAAAGAGTTCCGCTGCGCCTGCACTAGCGATCGTCAGCGAGCAAAGAGCCGCGGGCAGGCGGTTGTCGAGCGGAGTGCAGGAGCTCTTGACCACGGACGCCTCAGAAGCCGCAGCGATTTTCTGACGAGACGTACCTTGAGCGTCGGACTGCGCGATCAATGACTTAATTTCAGTCGCGCAGAGCTAGCAGCACAGACAGGTATGACACCGGGCCGCTGTCGACTGCTTCGATACCATGCGGCGAAGTTGCGTCGAACAGCAGGGAGTCTCCAGCTCCCACCGACACCGTTTTATTGCCACAACGATACGCAATCCGACCAGAGAGGAAAAACAGGAACTTCACACCTGGATGCTGAAGCGTAATGCAGGGCTCGGCATCGGGTAAGAGAGTGACAAGGTAGGGCTCGGCGAACAGATTACCCGACAAGAGGTGACCAAGCAGCTCATACCTATAGTTTGAATCGGCACCAATCCGTTCAACCGCAAGGCCGCGCCCAGCTGGCACGTGGCAGAAGTCCATGCGGCGACCTTGGTCACTCAGCAAGCGTGACACCGGCACGCGCAAGCCCTCGGCAATCCGATCTAAGGTCTCTACCGAAGGCGAAACCAAACCACGTTCCACGCGCGAGAGCAACGAAGCTGAGATTCCCGCCAGCTTCGCCAGACTGCTCGCGGGCGTGCCTGATGCCATGCGCAGCGTCTTCACGTGGGCCCCTATACGCGATGCGGACAGGCTGCGCTCAGCGGGTACGGACTCTCGCTTGGTGACGCTCGTCACCGAAGCAGGAAGCCGCACGGCTCGTTCGCTAGGAAAAGGAGAGTTCATCGCCCGGCTTTTCATGTTACGTATTCGTCTTGGAAAACTTCATTGCATCAAGCCGTCAGTCTAGTCTGTTTACGACTATTCCGAAAAGGACTTAACGATTGATGAATGTCGGTTTCTCTCTACGATGCCAAATATGAAAAGCTTCGAGTTCTCATGCGCGCCTTGCGCGTAGATGCTGGCCTTACGCAAGAGCAATTGGCAGCTTCTTTGCGCACTGGACAGTCATATATTTCGAAGATTGAGCGTGGCGAAAATTTTGTGGATGTATTGTTGTTTTCGCGCTGGTGCTCCGTCTGCGGAGTTAAGCCCGGGGATACTTTGGACAGATTTCTCGCCAGCTGAGCTGCAGATTCACCTAGGGAAGGTCTGAACAAGAGCACGTTTCTTGCATGAGGGACTGAACCCTGCAAAGGAGCACGAGCGATGAGCCAGATCAGTTTTGCGGATGCGGAGCATGCGGGCAAGAGGAAGAAGACAAGGCGCGAAGTCTTCCTTGCCGAAATGGAACTGGTGGTGCCATGGAAAGCGCTGCTCAAAGTCATCGTGCCCACTTTCCAGTGGCAGGCCGAGGCCGTCGGCCCTACCCGTTGCAAGCCATGCTGCGCGTGCACCTGATGCAGAACTGGTTCGCCCCTGAGCGACCCGGCGATGGAAGAAGCGCTATATGAGATCGCCTCGCTGCGCACGCTCGCCGGACTCGGCCTGGAGGCGATCCCCGATGAGACGACCATCCTGAGCTTCTGCCACCGGCTGGAAGCCAGCGATCTGGCCGAAGACATCTTCAAGCAGGTCAACGCCCACCTGGCCAGAAGCCCTCTACCCGGTCCTCAAGGCACGATCTCCCCAAGAAGTCGCGCGGGAGCACTACGAGCAGCCCGAAGCCTGAGCTGCCTCACACGCCGGCACCGCAGACTTGGCTAGCCTTCGAAGAAGATGTGCCGTTCTAACCATGAAAGACGTCGAATACTTCACCTTCATGCTGCCGCCGGACATCTGGCGGAGAAAGTCGCGGCCGTCGGATCGAAAGATGACCTTGGAAGAAGGCCCGCGGTACTACCCTGGCGCTACGCCCATGCTCGAAACCCGCGAGGTGCGCCGCCTACCCGAGACTGCGGAAGAGATGGAGCGCAACCAGCTAAGGCACAAGGGCAGGACAAAGACACCTGAAGAAGGGAAGTTGCAAGCATGGCTCGTCTCCCGCATCGGCATGAAGAGCGAAAAGCTCGGATAGTGCGACCCTCGAGAATCGAACCATGCAAGCTGAATTCTTTTCCTCCGAGACCACCATCCTCCGCACGCCGATCTGGTACAGCACCGAAGCCCACGACGAAACCGAGCTGCCGCTGGCGCCCGGCGACTACAAGGTGACGCCCGGCCCGCGCTGGACTGTGACTTCGCTCAAGGACGCCGCCATCGTCTACGAAGGCATCGGCCCGGTGGAGATCCGCCGCAGCGCGAGGTGAGCGGCATGGCGTCCCTGTACCTCTCGATGACCGAGAAACTCGTGGCGCACTGGAGGGCTAAGAGCAACACCTACCCGAAGAAATTCATCCTCACGCCGGCACAGCACAAGGAGTACGAGCGGCTGCGCGTCATCGGCAGCTTTCCGCCGACCGACAGCATGGTGCACATGGGTGTGCCAATCGAGCTTGCCGAGGGCACGCCCGGCGTAATGGTGGCAGCCGACGGCGACGAGGTTTCGCTACTCGGCACCTCCGACACATGAAGACTGATGAGCTCGCCGGCGTAGCCCTCAATGCTTGGATCGCCGAAGCCCTGGGCGAGATAGCCGGCACCGACTACGTCAACGAGTGGCCGGCCTTCGAGCGCTTGCTCGAACGCGAGGCCATCCACGTCGCACCCATGCCTGGAAGGAACTGGCAGTGGTGCGCGATCGTGGTCGGAAAGCCTGGTGGGCGGCTGCCCGAGGGCCGAGGCCCCTGGCTTGAGGGCGTGACGCCGCGGGCTGCCGTTGGCCGCGCCGTCGTGGCCGCTCGCTACGGAGCGGAAGTGCCCGATTGACGTGCGCGCCGCGCTTCGTCCGCGCCAACCCTAGCACGAGCCGCCTGCTCCTGGCGCTCTACGATCGGGGGCAGCCCCGCCTCGAGAGTGGGTCAACTGCCGAACATCAGCGCTCGTCGCGCGCGTCCCGGATACCGCCCGCGGACTTGAGCGCCTGGCGATCTCGCCCTTGGCCTCCTTTACTGTTGTCAGCCGCGGCGGCAGTAACATGCCTTGTACATGCCCAAGGCCACGCGCACCGCCAAGCAACTGCAACAGATGCTGATTCAACGAATCGAGGCTCAGCCTGGCCTTCGCGGCCGGCAAACCGACGTCTACCGCGACGGAGTGATCGGCGTCCCGTCGGAGGATGGCGGCCCAAACTGGACGGTTCGAGTTATCACCGACCGCGGCAACCATCGCGGCGATATCGCGCAAATCATCCGCAGGCTGCAGGGGCAGTACGACCTTAAAGACTGACACGCAACAGAAAGACGATATGACGGAAGACGATCAGAGCCCTACCCTGCGCCTCGATCCCGACGTGCTGGCCGCGCTGGAGGCCACCGGTCCGGGCTGGCAGGCGCTCGCGAACACCGCCCTCCGCAAGGCCTTCATCGAGAGGGTTGCTAACGACCCAGGGAGCGGGCTGGACTTGTTCGAGATCCCGGCCTGGGTGCGACCGAAGCCGGCCGACAAGTAGCCCGCGCGGCGCGCTCACAGAAGATTTCGGCCAATGAGCGAAAGACGCCCCGTCCGGACGGGCGACAGGCATGACCTCAAGTTGCCGGACGGCATGCGTGAGCGGTTCAAGCGTTCCGCGACCCTGTCTGGGCGAACCCTCAACGCCGAACTGATACATCGCCTTCAGGCTACGCTTGACGGCACTTACGGTCTTCCCCTCCCCTCCGAGATCCTCGAGATGCTTAAAGCCGCAGCCCGGGAGACCGGCCGCTCCCTTGAAGACGAGGGCTACGTTCGCCTGTTAGACAGCCTAAACGGTTGGTCCGAAGTGCAGACGCTGAGACGCGACCTTGACGAAGCGCATGCGGCCCTAGCGCGCTTGAACGCCCTGAACCGTGAGAACAGGCGATAGAGCTTCTACGCGCAGCCGGGGCTAGACGTAGAGGGGCCTCGCGGACGGACGAGGCCTGTTATGGCAGATAGGTCACAACTTGATAAAATTGATCTTCGTCATGTTTGTCGCGAAACAATTGATGTAACGTTCGCGCTACTGCCGCGGAAATGACCATTTTTCAGGCTTAAATTACACCATAGACTATCTCGGTCGTGTCGAGGGGCGTGGGTGGATGCGCTTGTTTCCTGATCGTCGGCTGTACCAATGCGTGAACTGCCAGAAGCTCCAACTTCTGCCTGAGGAGGCAGTCAACAAGGCGAAGGCAGAATATGCCGCACGCAGATCCGTGCTGTGCCGACGCGCGCGCCCACGGCCCACCTAATCCCTGTCTACGGCGCAGCCGGCTCGCTCGCGGCGATGCCCGCCGTGTATGCGGCGTCAGCGAAGCGCCCAACTCGACAAGAGCCGCTTCACTCCCACTGAACAGGTCGACGAGCAAATCGAAGGCGGCTGTGGCTGGGTCCGTCAGACGCCGGCGCTTGATGGAGGCTCGCCGCCGTGCCCCAACCGCCGGGATAGACCTTCACGGTAGAGCAACCCCGCCGAACTCGCGCGCGGATCCTGAGCGGGAGGGGGCCCTGCAGGACAGAGCTCGACATCGCCCAACTCGGTTCGGCAATCCCCTCCTCCTGACGGAAGGTCGAAATCACTCGGCCGAACCATCTCGATCTGTCCCATCTGTGTCTCATCGACACGCCTGAGCCACTCCTCGGGCGTTGGCTGACGCAACCGCTCCTCAGCGGATAAACGCTGGACCCTTGCGATCTTCGCTTGCGGGGAGGGCATGCACATTGTTTTACCGCCCTGAGACGACAGCTTTTGTAGTCAAAATTCGACAAAGCGCGATGTTGGCTCTGCGCATGGCTCAGCGCCGACGTCCTCAATGGGCTCCTGTAAGCCGGTGGATTCCCTCAGGCGCATCGAAGCAGTCCATTCCCGATGGAGGTTCGCGACCTGCTGATCTTCGGAGTGCTGCAGTGCCGGTAGCGGCAGAGTTGATTGGGGCCGACCTGACGCCGCCAGAGGATGGAGGTGTGGAACGGCCCGGTAATGTCCTTCGCATCACGCCGTTGCCGAGTTAGCGCTTCCCCCCGACGTAGCGATGAAGTCACCGCTCGACTAACGTGCGGGCGGCTGGTCGAGCTTGATAAACCCTCGCACTGGGTCGCCGTCGCCCCACAATTCGAACAGCAGTCCGTCCGCTCGTTTGCGCAGTGCCTCGATGTCTCGGACTTGAGGGAGTCCAGTGCGCGTCATCGCGGCGTGAACGGCGGCTTCTGCAACTGCCCACGCTTCGTAGCGTCGCTCAAATTCTTCTGCGTCCACGTGATGCCCTCCGCGCTGGAATGCGCCGACATATCCTGCATGGAGCGAAAGACTTGTGCGAGCGGGCATACCCTCCCGCCCTTTTGGGGGAGCCCCTGGAAACATAACGAAGAGAAACGCGGAGGACGACTAACAGAATCCCGGCGCTGGCACGAGGAAGCCCCTCTCGCGGCCGTGGCCCGGGGAGCGCTGGGACCGCATGGCAGGCCCCAGAAATCTAGGCGGCCGGCGGTGTGGTGGCACGCGCATCGGCCAAACCTCAACATGTGCCAGCCATAGCAAACACGTTGTGGCTGGAACCATTATCTACGCAGCCACCTCGACACCTTGGCCGACACGCAAGCATTTAGGCTGAACCTTCCGCAACGCCGACGGGAGGTGACTGAGAACTATTCCACCAAATTTTGCAAAAAAACTGCGGCGATCATCGCGGCCGCTCGCCTGTCTTTCAGCACATCGGCGACGCACATTTGCGGCTGGTCGTCATATGAGAGGTCGCGGAGTTCGACCAAGTAGTGCAGGACCAATTCTTTGTCTGTCTTGACGCTCTCACCTGGGGCAAGCAGCCAGTTCTCCACCTCGCGGCGATACGCTGGGCGAAATGCCGCTTGGACGGGGCGCTTCACGCGGCCGGTATCTCCGGTTTGAACCGCCAGGTCGAACTGACGGGATATGTTCCCCAAGAGCTGCGGCCGCCCGAAGGGCGACGAAAGATTTTTCACACCGTCTCTCGTTGGTTCTCCGACGAGCCAGATTCACTTAACGCTCGTCTTCCTGCGTCGGTGATTCGGAAGATCACTACGGGTCGCGTACCCATAGCATCTACCGTCGGCAGGTGCGCCTTGATCATGGCTGCTGCCTCCAACACGATCGCATTCCGAACGTCTTTCTCGTCTTGGATGACAAGCGGGAGGGAGGCACGCTCGATACGACGAAGCAAATCTATCGGCATTCTTTGTTACTCCCGAGTTGCACAGCGCGAAGTCTCGAAGTCCAGAATGTGACTTCAAAGTTTCGAAACAGACTGTACGACCAGGATTTAACAGTGTGGAGACGAAAGTCAAAAACCCACCAGCATCAGTGGGGTTAACCACTAGCTTCCGAGCCACACAGCATGACCGTCCTGACACCCTGCGCATGCACTAACGACCACCTTAGTCGCGTCGAGACGCTGCGTTGGACGGTCCAAAATACACTCGGCAGGTAACTCACTGGTGACTTCTTACTTCGTCGAGGTCCAAGGTGAGCCATGTTCCTGTACGTCGGCCACGTCACGCCGCGAAAGATTCAGAGCGCCTTGATGGTGACCAAACCCGACCGACAAGCAGCAAGCGCCGTCTTCAACGCGACCATGCGGGGAAACTTGCCCAAGACGCCTTGACCGTCTGCAGGCGGCGGCGGATTCAACCGGTCAACGCAACACAATAACCACGGCTGAGGCAGAAGGAGTGTTGCAGATGAAGTATTGGACGCGAACCCACTACACGGACGCCCAGAAGGCATTGATGTGGGAGCGCTGGAAGGAAGGCTGGACTCTGCATCAGATCGGCCATCTGTTCGACCGACCTCACACCTCGATCCACACCATCCTGTCGAAGACCGGTGGCATTCGACCACTGGACCGGCGGCGCAGCGCGAAGGCGCTGACCCTGGCGGAGCGAGAAGAGATCTCTCGTGCTCTAGTTGCGAAGGCCCCATAGGTGTTTCGGGTGTTCACCCGGAGAAGTTTTGAGAGACTGGAAATCGCCAAACCCCCAATCCACTCAAGACCCCGACCCGGATGAACACCCATAAGAATGCCCGATTGACGTACCTGCGGCGCCTGGAGATGGTTCAGGACATCACTGAACGTGGCGTCAGCGCATCAGATGCTGCCGCCTCGCACGGCGTCAGCGCCGTCACGGCCCGTAAATGGCTGGCGCGCTACCTGGTCGATGGTGCGGCAGGCCTGCTGGACAAGTCTTCGCGCCCCGAGAATTCGCCCCGCTCCATCGAACCTCATGTCGCTCTGGCCATTGTCGAGTTGCGGCGCAAGTTCTTCTTGCAGGCACGCATCGCTTCCTAAATGGGCGTATCCCGAGCCACCGTCAGTCGCGTGCTGCGTCGTGCCGGACTGTCGAGATTGAGTGACCTGCGCCCGGACGAGCCTGTGCAACGCTACGAGCGAGACAACCCTTGTGAGCTGCTGCACATCGACATCAAGAAGCTGGGGCGCTTCGACAAGGTCGGCCACCGCATCACCGGTAACCGCACTCAGCGTGCGCGCAGCGTTGGCTGGGACTTCGTCTTCGTTGCCGTGGACGACCACAGCCGCTTGGCCTTTACGCAGGTGCATCCCGACGAGACCAAGTTCAGCGCCGAAGCGTTCCTGCGGGCCGCGGTAGGCTACTTCGCAAGCATGGGTGTGCAGATCCAGCGGGTGTTGACCGACAACGGCATGTCGTTTCGCTCTGGGCTGTTCGCCGAAGCGTGCCTCGAGTTGGGCATCGGGCAGAAGTTCACCGGGGCGTATCGCCCGCAGACCAACGGCAAGGCCGAGCGCTTCATCCAGTCGGCCCTGCGCGAGTGGGCCTACGGGCACGCCTACGCGAACTCAGCCCAGCGCTGTGAGGCTCTGCCTGTGTGGAACCACTTCTATAACTGGCACCGGCCGCACCACGGCATCAACCTCGCCGTGCCCGTCTCACGTCTCTCGATGTCTTGAAAGAACCTCTTGATACTTCACAGGATCAAAATTCCAAGTCAAGCTTTCCAACCCGATGGACAAGCTTAGTCGGCGGCCTTCGCCACGGATGTCGGAAAGGATGCCGACAGGCGCAGCCCGGATCTTGAACAGGAGACCCCTTGTGCTGTACTCGGAGGCACACGTAAACCGAAGCGCGAGCCTTAGATTCCCTCAGGACTCGCGCATACGCCAAAAGCGGTCGTGGTGAACCGCCCCGGCGCCAGCAGCGCCGTGGGAGCGCGCTACGTCGCTCAGGCCAAGACCTGCCCGAACTGGCGAAGCTGTCGCACGAAAGGCCCTACAGCCTGAGCTTCTGCACGACGGGCGTCAGCGGGCTGAACCACCTCCAGCTCGAGATGTTCAAGAGCCTGGTGGTCAAGATGAAGACCGGGACCGCGCTCAACGTGATTCACTTTCCCTACCAACGGCGCGGCACAAGCCCTCACCGCGCTGAAGGCCGGCGAGGTGCAGGGCTGCGCGCTGCCCTACAGCACCTTTGAACTGCATGTTCTTTCATCCGTAAGTCCTTTTCGTTTGCTCACAAGTGAGTGGGAGGTGAACGGCAATGGTTGCCCAGAAATGCGCGAAGGATCGCAAACACCGCAGCAGGGCCTCGCGGCGCAGTGACATTTGGGAACGTTCTTCACCGTCGCGATGTGCGCAGTATCGGGTCGCCGTCCGTTGGAAGCGCATCACGGCGATTCCCGCCCTCTGGAGTTGAAACAAATGATTCTCTCGCGAACCGTCTTCAAGCTTGCCGCCGCAGGCCTCGTTGCCGCTGGCGCCCTGACCGTCGCCGCAACGGCCAACGCCGACACCAGCTGGTCCGTCGGCATCAACGTCCCCGGCGTGGTCGTGAACGAGCCGGCCCCCGTCTACACCTATCCGGCGCCGACCTACTACCAGGCTCCGCGCCCGGTCTACTCCGTTCCGCCGCCCGTCTACTACGAGCCGGCCGCGCGCTGGGAGGAACGTCGCGCCGAACGCTGGGAAGAGCGCCGTGCCGAGCGTCGCGAATGGCGCCGCCGCCAGTGGGAGCGCGAGCAGTACCACCGCTACTACGAGAATCGCGACTGAGGTCGGCGGCCTCGCGTGCAGGGCCGCCTCCTCCGCACCTGCGCTTCAGCCCTGCGCGGGCAATGGCTTCGTGAGCGCTGCGGGCGCGACCTGTCGACCGACCAGCCCGCCCACCGCCAGCAGCGCGAGCACGTAGGGCAAGGCGATCAGCAGGGCGCTGGGCACCTCGATGCCCATCGCAGGAAGCTGGAACTGCAGCGCAGTGGCGGCTCCGAAGAGACAGCAGGCCATCACGGTCCGGCCGAGGCGCCAGTTGCCGAAGATCACCGCCGCGATCGCCAGGTAGCCGGCGCCGCCGGTCATGCCTTCCGTGAAGGTGTGGATGTCACCGATCGACAGGAAGCAGCCCGCCAGCGCGGACATGAAGCCGGTGAACAGCACAGCGCCGTACCGGATGCGGCTCACCTTCAACCCCGAATGGCTCGCCGCCTGCGGCGACGTGCCCGCGGCATGGATCGCCAGGCCGAGCGCAGTGGCGCGCATCACCCAGCCCACCAACACGATCAGCACGATGGCGGCATAGAGCAGCCATGCCTGCCGGAAGACCTGCTCGCCCAGGTGCGGAATCTCCGACAGGCCGGGTGGCGCCCACTTGTCCAGGCCCGGGATCTCGGCGCGCGAGCGGCTGCCGAAGATCGCCCGGTAACCCAGGGTGGTCGCGCCGAGCACCAGGATGTTGATGCCGATGCCGGTGACGATCTGGTTGGCGCGCAGCGTGATGCTCAGAAAGGCCTGCAGCCACGCGATGGGCAGCACGCACAGCACGCCGCAGAGCAGGCCGAGCAACGGCGAGCCGGTGGCCCATGATGCGGTGGCGCCTGCAAAGGCGCCGGCCAGCATGAGGCCCTCCACGCTCATGTTGAGCACGCCGGCCCGTTCGCTCATGAGCTCGCCGGTGGCGGCGAGCAGCAGCGGCGCGGCGAGCCGGATGCTCGAGCCGACGAAGACGGCGGCCAGTTCGGGATCGATCATTTGCGTCGCGCCTCCATGCGCTGGATGCCGATGGCTGCCCCGGCGAGCGTCACGATGATGAGACCCTGGATCACCACGACCAGGGCGGTAGGCACTTGCGCCACCATTTCCATGTTGATCCCGCCCGAACGCAGGAAGCCGAAGAGCAGCGAGCCCGCAACCACGCCGGTCGCGCTGCCGCGTGCGAGCAGGCCCACCACCAGGCCGTCGAAGCCGTAGCCCGACGAGAAACCGGCCTTGAGCGTGTACTGCTCGCCCTGCAGCATCAAGGCGCCGGCAAGTCCGCCGAAGGCGCCGGCTGCGCAGAGCGCGCCGATGGCGAGGCGGTCGATGGGCATGCCGGCGCGGCGAGCCGCGCGCGGGTTCAGGCCGGTTGCGCGCAGCTGCAGTCCCGTCACCGTGCGGTTGAGCAGCAGCGCCACCGCCACCGCCAGCACCACCCCGATCAGCAGGCCGACGTGCAGCGGCGTACCCGCATCGCCGGTGAGTAGCGGCAGCTGGGTCGCCGCCGGAATCTCCAGCGACTCGGGCAGCGTCGCGCTGCTCGTCATCGGCCGGCGCAGCAGGTGCTCGGACTGCACGCTGCCGTACACCATCCAGATGGCGATGAAGGAAAGCAGCAAGGTCGCGATGACCTCGTTGGTGCCCATCTTGACGCGCAGGACGCCGGCGATGCCGCCCCAGAACGCGCCCGCCGCGCAGGCGCCGAGCATAGGAACGATGAAGGCCAGCCCCCACGGCAGCTGCGCCACTGGTGGCCACAGCGCGAGCGCCGTGGCCGTGATGCCGCCAACGGCAATCTGCCCTTCTCCGCCCACGTTCGTGAGGTTTGCGCGCTCGGCCAGGATGAAACCCAGGCCGACCAGCATGAGCACCAGCGCACGGTTGATCGAGGCAGCCAGCGCATAGGACGAGCCCCAGGCGCCGTCCGCGAACGCGGCGACCGCATCGCCCACGGGCACGCCGAGCGCGGCGATCAGCAAGGCACCGACGCCAAAGGCCAGCAGCACGGCGGCTGCGGAGACCTGCAGCGCAGGGGTCGGCCTGAGCCGCGACCAGGCAAGTACAGGACCGCTCATGGGGCGACCTCCTCTGCAACATCTTCCTTGTCACGGTGCCCGGCCATCCAGGCACCGATGCGCGCGCGGTCCGCGCCCGCCGTGGGGCATGTGCCCATCACCCGGCCCCGGTAGAGCACCAGCACGCGGTCGGCGACGCTCAGCAATTCGTCGAGCTCCGACGAGATGAGCAGCACGCCGACCCCGCGGTCCGCGGCGGCCCGGATGTGGCCGTAGACGGCCTCGACCGCGCCGACATCCAGGCCGCGCGTGGGCTGCGCCGCCAGCAGGAAGCGCAGGCCCTCGAGCGTGAGCTCGCGCGCGAGCACCGCCTTCTGCTGGTTGCCGCCGGAAAGGCCTCCGAACGGCACGTCGGGGCTGGCGGCGCGCACGTCGTAGCACTGCATGAGGTCCAGCGCCTCGCGGCGCATGGCCGCGCGGTCGAGGAGGCCGAAGCGCCGGAACCGGTCCAGGCGGTCGAGCATGATGTTCTCTGCGACGTTCATGCCTGTCACGCAGGCCAGCGCGTGCCGGTCTTCGGGCACCACGCCGCAGCCCGCGGCGCTGAGCTGGCGCGGCGTGGCGCGCGTCATGTCCTCGCCGCAAACGAAATAGCGCCCCTCGGTGGGACGCAGCATTCCCGAAAGCACCGCGCCCAGCTCGCCCTGGCCATTGCCCTCGACGCCGGCGATGGCCACGATCTCGCCCGGCTCCACCACCAGGGTGAAGTTGTCCAGGCGCACCACGCCATCGACGTCGCGCACGGTGAGGCCGTCGGCCAGCAGCGCTGCCTCGCGCGTCGGGCTGCCCGGTGCCGGCCGGGACGCACGAGACGCCCGTACCGGCGCGACGGCAGGCGCCTGCAGGTCGCGCTGGATCATCGCGCGCACCAGCGCGTCGATATCCTGTGCGGGCGCGTCCGAGCGCGCCACCACGCGGCCGCCGCGCAGGACGGTCGCACGCCGCGCAACGCGCTGGATCTCGGCCAGCTTGTGGGTGACCAGCACCACGCCGCAGCCCTGCTGCGCCACGCGCGTACACACCGAGAGCAATGCCTCGATCTCCTGCGGCAGCAACACGGCGGTGGGTTCGTCGAGCACCAGCAGGCGCGGCTCGCGCACCAGGCACTTCACGATTTCCACGCGCTGGCGCTCGCCCACCGACAGGTCCTGCACCTTCGCATGCGGATCGAGCGCGAGCCCGTAGCGCTCCCGCATCGCGGCGATACGCGCCGCGCCGGCCTTGCGGTCGAGCACGCCGCGCACCTGGCCGAGCAGCAGGTTGTCGAGCACCGTCATGTCGGGCACGAGGCTGAAGTGCTGGTGGACCATCGCGATGCCGTGAGAAAGGGCATCCGCCGGCGAGCGCGGGCGAAACGCCCCGCCGGCCAGCGTCATCTGGCCCGCGTCCGCGGCGTGCACGCCGAAGACGAGATTGCACAGCGTGGACTTGCCGGCGCCGTTCTCGCCCAGCAGGCAGTGGACTTCGCCGGGATGGAGCGCCAGCGAGACGTCCTGCAGCGCCTGCAGCGCGCCGAAGCGCTTGGACAGCCCCTCCAGCTTCAGCAGCGGCGCGGCGGCCGGCGTTGAGGCGAACCCCGGGCCGCCGCCGCTGATGCCGTCACCGAGGCCGATGGCGTGGCGCTCGCGCATCAGCCCTCCAGCACCTTGATCTTGCCAGACAGGATGTCCTTCTTGATCTGCTCGAGCTTGGCCTTCTGTTCGTCGGTCGCCCCGCAGATGACCATGTCCGATGCGTTCGGCCCCATGGCCAGTCCGAAGGGCTTGTAGCCAGCCTTCCAGGTACCGCCGACGGCCTCCTTGATGGCGTACTGCACCTGATAGCCGACGCCGGTGATGCTGTAGGCGGGATAGAGCGGATCGGTGCCGCAGCGGCTGGTGTAGCTGCCGATGATCTTCGTACCCTTCTCCTTTGCCGCCTGCTCCATGCCGCGCAGGCCGAGGTTCAGGATGTGATAGTGCACGTCGGCGCCCTGCGCGATGGCCGCCAGCGTGGCCTCCTTGGCCTTGGCCACGTTGTCGAAGTCGCCGGTGTAGTTCTCGAAGTACTTGATGCCGGGCTTGATGTACCTGGCGCCGTTGCCGAACTCCTTGCCGGCGTTGACGATGGAAGGGATCTCCATGCCGCCCACGTAGCTCACGGCCCCGTTCTTCGAGAGCATCGCGGCGGCGGCGCCCGCGACGAAGGCGATCTCGGCCTGCTTCACGTCGTAGCCGGCCACGTTGGCCGTCTCCTCGGCCTTGTTGCCGCCGACGATCGAAAAGTGCGTCTTGGGGAAGCGCTTGGCCACCTTGAGCACGGCGGCCTGCGTCTGGCCGCCGACGCCGATCACGAGCGCGTTCTTGCTGGCCAGGTTGGTCAGCGCCTGCTCCATGTCGGCGTAGTTGATGTTCTCGATCATCTGCACCTTGATCCTGGCGCCGTACTCCTTCTGCGCGGCCACAAGGCCGTCGTAGCCGGACTCCATCCATCCCTTGTCCGACTTGGACCCGGGAATGAGGATGCCGACCGCGATCGGATCGGCGGCCGAGGCCGGCAGGCTCAGCACGAGGGCGGTGAAGGCGCTGACGCCTGCGAGGACGGCGGCGCGGCGGGAGGGAGACGGAATCTGCATGGCATGCCTTTCGCTAGTTGGAGGGTTAAGTAACTAATCAATTACTTACCGACAACGCATCGCAATAACAGTGCCAATGAATTCGCCGACTTTTTGCCGCATATCGGTGCGGCGACCGCAACGAATGCACCAGCCTGCGGCGATGCGCCCTTCGCCCGCACACCACCGGAGCCTTTGATGAAACGCCACCCCTATCTTCCCGATGCCCGGCCCGACGGCGCCCTGGGCCTGGGCCAGCAGTACTACTGGGTCGCCAGCGAGCGCGAGGTCGATATGTCCGTGGAGCCGCCCGCGCCGCTGCGCGCCCGGGTGCAGGCGCAGCCGCAGAACGTGGTGCTCGACCTGCGCCGCACGGCCATCGTCATCATCGACCTGCAGAACGACTTCTGCACCGAGGGCGGATGGGTCGACCACATCGGCGGCAACTATGCGGCGGACCGCACGCCGATCGCCCCGCTGCAGAAGCTGCTGCCCGGGCTGCGCCGCGCCGGCGTGCCGGTCGTCTGGGTCAACTGGGGCAACCGCCCGGACCTGGCCAACATGCCGCCCAACCAGATCCATCTGTACAAGAACAGCGGCACGGGCGTCGGCCTGGGCGACCCGCTGCCCGGCGGCAAGGGCCACGTGCTGCAGAAGGACTCGTGGGCCGCGGCCATCGTGGACGAGCTCGCACCGCACGAAGGAGACTTTCTGGTCGACAAGCACCGCATCAGCGGCTTCTGGGACACGCCGCTGGACAGCATCCTGCGCAACCTCGGGGTGCGCAGCATCCTCTTCGCGGGCTGCAACACCGACCAGTGCGTGCTGCACACGCTCACCGACGCCAACTTCCTGGGCTACGGCTGCGTGATGCTGAGCGACTGCTGCGCCACGAGCTCGCCGGACTTCTGCACCGAGGCGACGATCTGGAACGTCAAGAAGTGCTTCGGCTTCGTGACCGACTCGGCCGCCGTGCTCGCGGCGCTGCCCGCCTGATGCACACGGAGACCGCGCACGGCTCGGGCGGCTGGATGCCCGGCCCCCGCTGCGAGCGGCCCGCCACCGGCGTCGGCGCGCTGAACGGGGTGCGCCTGGGCGTGAAGGACCTCATCGACATCGCAGGTGCCCTCACCGGCGGCGGTAACCCGGACTGGGCCACCAGCCACGCGCCGGCCGTGCACGACGCGCCCTGCGTGGCCGCGCTGCGTGGCGCAGGCGCGCGGGTCGTCGGCAAGACGATCAGCGACGAACTCGCCTTCAGCCTGGAGGGCGAGAACGCCCACTACGGCGCGCCGCGCCATCCGCGCGACCCCGATCGGCTGCCCGGGGGGTCGTCCAGCGGCAGCGCCGCCGCGGTCGCATGGGCGGAGGTCGACCTGGCGCTGGGCACGGACACGGGCGGCTCGGTGCGCGTACCGGCGGCGTTCTGCGGGGTCGCCGCGATGCGGCCCACGCACGGCCGGATCCCGCTCGACGGGGTCCTGCCCTTCGCACCGAGCTACGACACGGTGGGGTGGTTCGCGCGCGATACCGACCTGCTGCGCCGCGCCGGGCATGCGCTGCTCGGCACCGAAGCCCGCATCGGCAGCGCCCGGTCCGCGCCGCCCCTGCGCGTGTGCGTGGCCACGGACGCGCTGGCGCTGGCGGAGCCCGCGGTGCGCGAGCCGCTGGCCGCGTGGGCCCGCCTGATGCGCATCGACAGCGAGCGCAGCGCCTATGGCGGCAGCGACTGGCGCGACTGGTTCGAAGCCTATGCCGTGCTTCAGGGCCTGGAGATTCAGGCCCACGTCGGCCCGTGGATCCGGCGGCAGCGGCCGCGCTTCGGCGCTGCCATCGCGCCGCGCTTCGAGGCGGCGCTGGCGCTCGATGCCGCACAGGGAACGCGCTGGAGCGACTGGCGCGCCCAGGCCGCCGCGCGGCTGGCGCAGAGGATGAGCCCCGACGAGGCGTGGCTGATTCCCGCCGCACCCTGCTTCGCGCTGTCGCGCCGGGCCGATGCGGCTCAGCGCGGGGCCTTCTACAAGCGCGCACTGGCGCTCGGCGCGGTGGCCGGCCATGCGGGCCTGCCGCAGGTGGTGTTTCCGCTACCGGCTGCCGAGGGCCTGCCGCCTTACGCATCCTTCATCTCGGCCAGGGGCAATGACGAACGGCTGCTTGAACTTGCCGCGACACTAGCGCCTGCATTCCCATCCACACGATGAGCAAACTTTCCCCACGGCGGGCACCGGCCCAGGAGACGATCGCGCGGCGCGACGCCACACTCACGCGCGCGAAGCTCCTGGAAGCGGCGATCGACGAGTTCTCGAACGAGGGCTACAGCGGCGCGCGCACCGAACGCATCGCACGACTCGCCGGCACGAACATCCGCATGCTGTACCACTACTTCGGGAGCAAGGACGACCTGTACGTCGCCGTGCTCGAGGCGGTGATGGCCGACCTGCGGCACGAAGAACTCCGGCTGGACCCGGAGGCCGAGGAGCCGCTGACCGGCCTGCTGCACATCGCCGATTTCGTGGACCACCACTTCGCGACGCACCCGCGGCTGCGCAAGCTGCTGGCCTTCGAGAACCTCAACGAGGCGCGGCACCTCGCGCGCTCGAACCGGATCCCGGAGATGTCATCGCCGGTGATCGCGCTGATCCGCCGCCTGCTGGTGCGCGGGGTGGCGGCAGGCGTCGTGCGCAGCGGCATCGATGCGCTGCACCTGTACGTGGCGATGGTGAGCCTGTCGTACTACGGCCGCGCCCATGCGTTCACGCTGTCACGCATCTTCAACAAGGACCTGCAGGCCGCGGCCTGGCAGAAGGCGCACCAGAAGATGACCCGCCAGATGGTGGCAGCCTTCCTGACGCAGGCGCCATGAACGAACTTCCGCATGACTGCTTCCATGTCCGCTGAGCCCACACACCATCCCGCCGCACCTGCTTCGGCCACCTCCCGGCGAGGCATGGTGACGAGCCCCCATCCGCTGGCCAGTGCGGCGGGCCTGGAGGTGCTGGCCGATGGCGGCAATGCGATCGAGGCCGCCATCGCCATGGCGGCCGTACTGTGCGTCGTGTGCCCGCACTTCACCGGGCTCGGAGGCGACGGTTTCTGGCTCATCGCGCAGCCCGGCGCGCCCGTGCGCGGCATCTCCGGCGTGGGGCAGGCCGCCGCAGCGCTCCCGCCGCTGTCGGGACCAGTCCCGCTGCGCGGCGGCGCGTCGGCATTGACCACGGCCGCGGCGGTGGACAGCTGGGCCCGGGCCTTCGACATCTCGGCGCGCAACTGGCAGGGCCGCCAGCGCTGGGCGTCACTGCTGTCTCGCGCGATCGAACATGCGCAGGAGGGCTTTGCCGTGTCGGCCTCGCAGCGCTTCTGGCACGAGATGCGGGCCGCGGAGGCGCAGCACTGGCACGGCTTCGACGCGGCGTTTCCCGTGGGGCCTTCGCACCAGCACCAGCGCCAGCCCGGGCTGGCGCACACGCTGTCGCGGCTCGCGGCGCACGGCCCGCGCGAGTTCTACGAAGGCGAAGTCGCGCACCGCCTCGCGGCCGGCCTGCAGGCCGCGGGTTCGCCGCTCACGCTGGACGACATGCGCGGCACCCGCGCCCGGGAAGTGACGCCGCTGGCCGTGCCCTACCGCGGCGGCACGCTGCTGAGCCTGCCGCCGCCGACACAGGGCTTCGCCACGCTGGAAGCCATGGGCATCCTCGGCGAGCAGGATTTCTCCAGCATCGCCGAAGGCAGCGCCGAGCACTTCCACCGGATGGTCGAGGCGATCAAGCTGGCCTTCGTCGACCGCGACCGCTTCCTGGCCGACCCCGATTTCACCGAGGTGCCCGTGCAGCGGCTGCTCGACGCCGCCTACATCCAACAGCAGGCGGCGCGGGCGCAGGCCGGCGCACGGGCGATGCCCTGGCCCCAGCGATTCCGCCACGGCGACACCGTGTTCTTCGCGGCCGCGGACGCCTCCGGGCGCGGTGCGGGCGTGCTCCAGAGCATCTACTACGACTGGGGCAGCGGTGTCGTGGCCGGCGACACCGGTGTGCTGTGGCACAACCGCGGCGCGGCCTTCCACCACGATGCGAACCATCCCAACGGGCTGCGCGGCGGCAAGCGGCCCTTCCATACGCTGAACCCCGTCGCTTTCATGCGCGACGGTCGGCCCAAGCTGCTGCTGGGCACGCAGGGCGCGGACGGGCAGCCGCAGACCCTGGTGGCGCTGCTCACCCGGCTGATCGACTTCGGCCTGGACCCCGCGCAGGCACTGGCAAGGCCGCGCTTCCTGCTCGGACGGACCTTCTCCGACAGCCGCGACAGCCTGAAGCTGGAGCAGGACGTGGGGCCCGAGGTGTTGGCATCGTTGACCGCGCGCGGCCACGAGGTCGCGCCCATCGCCGCGCACAGTCCACTGGCAGGGCTGCCCGGCGTGATCCGCTTCGAAGCGGACGGCAGCCTGGCGGGCGCGCACGACCCTCGCGGTGATGGGGTCGCACTGGGTCTTTGAATGCCGGTCTGCCGGCAGCCCGGCCCTCAGGCCTTCTTCGCCCAGGCGCTGCACCACCCCCTGGCGTTGACCTGCTTGCCGGAGAACAGCGCGCGGCTGCTCTTCGGGTCGGTCGGCTTCGATTGCCACAGTGCGCAGCCGTTGCACAGCTGGGCGTCGTCGTGCTTCGGGGATTTCTTCGTAGCGGCCCTGGCCGAATCTGCGACGTAGCCGAGCGCCACGGCTTGCGGCTCTTTCTCGTTGAGCTGGGCCTGCGTGAACGCATCGGAGGCGCAGGCGGCAGCGCCCGTCGCGGCGAGGGTCAGGGTGAAGATGCGGCGGCTGAATGTCATCGCAAGCCGCCTGCAACACCGATCAACAACAACGCCCGGTCGCGCGCCGCGTTCAACGGGCTTCTGTCGGTTGACCAGAACCAACATCTCCAGAAGGTCTGCCTTCACTAGCGCCTTCGCGCGACGCGGTACCACGCCGAAGGTGCGCCGGATGCCCTTCATGGTGCGCTTGATCCGCCAGTCCATGACGGGCATCTCAGTCCCCGCTCAGTGTGTGCCTGATGAATGGCAAATCAACAGCTGACCTCCACTGCCGGTCGGCTGCCCAAAAACAGCAACATCCGATTGGCTCGCCATCGAAGAGCAGGATGATCGAGGCTTGGCACTGGTACGCAGAGCCGGGATGTTCGTGGGTGGCGAATTGGCCGCGCGACGCACGGTTGTGAAAATCAGCTTGGTGCAGTCAGCAAGCATGCACAGCCGCGAGCCTTAGGTCTACCTGTGCGATGTTCTGCAGCGGCTGCCGACGCAACGGGCTCCAGCAGCCTGCGTAATGTTGAGTCAATGCGCCTGCCTAGCATGAGGCCGACGCGTATCTCTGCCGGCCTTGGAGTTCTGCACCTCACGATTTGCCGCGCCACGCCGTGCCCTCTCCGTCGCTTCGCAGACTCCGCCACCCATCGATACTCCCTGGACTTGTCATGCCACCTCTCTCACCATCGCAAACATGGTCGACCGCGCCCAAGGCAAGGTTGATCCCCGCCGCCACTCGTCGGCTCGAACTCATCGAGGCCCTGCGTGGCTTCGCGCTGTTCGGCGTGCTGCTGGTGAACCTGCGCAGTTTCTCGCTCTTCGAATTCATGGGCAGCGCCGACGGCGCCCTGCTGCCGACGGCCGAGCGCCGCGATGGACCGTTTTCTCGCGCGTTGCAGCCGATGCGGCTCCTGCCCCGCAGACTCCTAGGCATTGCCCGCGGCGTTGCACGCCCGCCACCGGGATGCGGTACAGCCGAAGGACTGCTGGAACCAGCGGCTGAAAGTACTGAGGCTCTCGAAGCCGGTCTCGTCCGCGATCATCGACAGCGGTGAGTCGGAGCCGGCCAGGGCGCGGCAGGCGACCTCCATCCGGATGCGTTGCAGGATGCCGGAGAACGTCTCCCCATCGTTCGCCAGCCTGCGGCTCAAGGTCCGGCGATCGATCTGGAAGTAGTCGGCCACGGACTGCGAATCGCAGTTCCCATCGTCGAGCAGGGTTCGCAGCAGGCGCTCGACCCGCGTCGAGAATCCGCCCGGCGAGCGCTTGATCAAAGGCTCGAGCTGCTGCCGCGCGAGCTTTCGCAGGAAGGGCGCCGACGTGACGGGCCGCCGTTGCAACACGCTTCGGTTGAGCACCAATCCGGATATGAGCTGCCTGAACTGGACCGGGCATTTGAAGAAGCGCTCGACCGTCGGCATTCTTTGAGGCTTGGCGAACGAAAAGGAGACCAGGTCCGGCTGAAAGGCCTCCCCGATCAGCCATCGAATCTGCATGGTGATTCCCACTAGGCAGAACTGGGTGGCCTGGAAGGACTCCTCCCTGGTCCGGGCCTGGAGCTCCGTGACGATCAGCGGCGACTGGAATCGCTGGTCCAACTGGATCAGCGTTCCGTCGGCATGCAAGGCAAGGTGCGTGGTGTAGAAATGGATGGCCTCCTCCACCGTTTCCGCCTCGCGCATCAGCAGGCTGACCGCCCCCAGGTTGGGCACGCCGCGCTCGATGGCGGCGCGCATGCCGAAGTCGGGACAATTCCCCAGTCGAGCCGACTCGGACAGCAGGCGCCAGAAGGAATCCAGCGAGATCTGCGTCTCGAGATCGTCCATGCAGGAAGGGTCCAACCCCACGCGGCACAGCATCCGCTCGGGATCGAGCCCCGCCGCGCGAGCCGCCTCGAAGTAACCGATGAGCGTCGCGCTTCGGATCGATCTGGGTGCTGGCTTCCCTCTCATGGGCTGCGATCTCCAATGGGCATGGGCAGAAGGCTCGTGCGTGCCTACTTCAGCGTCTCGAATGCGGTTTCCCTGATCGCGATCGTGAAGAGGGCCGAAAGGATCGCTCCGAAGATCAGGTAGTAGACCGGTGCGATCGGGTTCTGGAACGTCTGGATCAACCACACCGCGATGAATGGCGCGAAGCCGCCGAACACCGAAGCGGTCAACCCGTAGCCTATGCTCATCCAAGTCGTCCGGTTGCGCGTGGGAAACATCTCCACGATGGTCGTGGGCTGCACCCCATAGATCGACGCGAGGATGATCGCAAAAATGCACTGGACCAGGACGACGTCCTTCAAGGTCGCCGATTCGAGTGCGAGAAGATGGCCGAAGGCCGGGTAGGCCACCAGAAGAACGGCCGCGCACGAGAACAGCAGCACCTTCTTCCTGCCGATCAGGTCTGAGAGAAGACCGAAGCAGGGCGTGAGCACGAAAACGCAGACGAGGCCGACGGTGTTCGCCCACAGCGCATCGGCCATGGACAGCTTCAGGTTCGTCGTGACCCATGTCGGCATGTACAGCAACATCACATAGAAGCTGATGTTGGAGAGCACGGAGACACCACCGGCCTTGATCGCCAGCTTGCAACCTTCCTTGTCCTCGAGCATGGGAATGGGCGCCACGCGTTCAGCCACGGCCTTCTCGAACGCCGGTGTTTCGGCCACCGCGCGCCGCATCCACAGGGCGACGGGGCCGATCAGGCAACCGATGACGAAGGGCACTCGCCAGCCCCAATCCGCCATCTCCTGCGCGCTCAGCACCGAGTTGACGAGCGCAGCCACGCCCGACCCCAGCAGGAACCCGCCGATCACGCCGAACACATGCAGGCTGCCGAACAGCCCCCGCCGGCGCTCCGGCGACCATTCGACGATGTAGCTGACCGATCCACCCCACTCTCCGCCGGCCGAGAAGCCTTGCAGCAGGCGCGCGACCACGAGCAGGGCCGGGGCAATGACCCCCGCCGTCGCGTAGGTCGGCAGGATCGCGAGCAGCAGCGTGCCTGCCGTCATCAGGTACATCGTGAGCAGCAATGCGCTCCTTCGGCCACGCACATCGCCGATGCGGCCGATCACGAGGCTGCCGAGGGGACGTGCCAGAAAGCCGACGCCAAACACCGCGAACGAACTCAACAGCGCCGTTGCGGGCGCCGAGGTCGGAAAGAAGTTCTTGGCGATGTAGGCCGCGATGAAAGCGTAGACGGCGAAGTCATACCACTCGAGAACGTTTCCCATCAGCGGCGCGGCCACTGCTCTGAACCTCGCCAGCCTGGAGCGGGGCCCTTTCGCGGGAAGCGAATGCCCTGGCGCGGCAACTGCAATGAAGGGGGGCGTGGACATCTTGTCTTTCCGCCAGAATGAATCTGGTCATGCTTGTGGTGGGTCGGGACGAGCGCCTCTCGCAAGGCGGTCGCCGTCTCTTGTCTCGACATCGAAGCGACCGATCGGCCGATCGACAGCAGCGAGATTGCTCGCTTTGCCAGCTTTCGATTGACCTTTTGGGGCGTCGATTTTGCTGAATGGGGCATGTTCGTAGAACCTTAGATCGGCGGCGCCGTGCGATCGCATGCCGCATCCACCGCCATCGCCAGCGAGATCGGCTCGTTGTCGGCGAAGAAGAAGCGCCACGCCCCAAAGCGCACATTCGCCGCCTCAAATGGCCAAGCACCGCCGGTGCGACTGGCTACCTTCCGTTTATCCCCCAGCAGCGTCACACGCAAAGGAAGCAGACATGCCGATCGATCAGGAAAAGATGCAGCCATGGCAATGGCCGGAAGAGGAATGGCGCCGCCGCGTCAATCGCGTGCGCGCCGGCCGGCGCCTTCGCCCCCGCTCATGGAAGGGCGGTGCCAGGTTCGCCGTGGCGCTGGCGTTCGATTCCGATCACGAGACCAACGAACTGCGCGACGGCGCCAAGTCGGTCAACCGCCTGGCGTGGGGCCAGTATGGCAATCGTGTCGGCGTGCCGCGCATCCTGTCGATGCTCGAACGGCATGGCGTCCCCGCGAGCTTCTATGTGCCGGCCGTCAGCGCGCTCCTTTATCCAGACGAGCAAAGAACCATCGTGAAAGCGGGACACGAGATCGGCGTGCACGGCTGGATCCACGAACTCAATTCCGGCCTTGCCTTGCCGGACGAGCGCGACCTGATTTTGCGCTCGCTCGATGCCCTCGAGGGCATCACGGGCGTTCGGCCCACGGGCTACCGCTCGCCGTCGGGAGACTTCTCCCCGAACACGCTGCAGTTGCTGCGCGAGCTCGGGTTCGCCTACGACTCGTCGATGGCCGCGGACGACGATTGCTACGAACTCATGATGGACGGCGAACCGACCGGCCTGGTCGAGCTGCCGTTCGATTGGGTGCGCGACGACGCGGTCTACTTTCTGATGCACCGCTTCCAGGGCCTGCGTCCGTACACCCCGCCCTCGGATGTCTTCGACATCTTCAGGCGTGAACTCGAGGGAGCGCACGCCGAAGGCGGCCTCTTCGAACTCACCATGCACCCGCACGTGATCACCAACCGTTCCCGGCTCTGGATCGTGGAAGAGATCATCAAGCATGCCAGGACACTTCCCGGCGGCGTGTGGTTCGCCCGGCATGACGAGATCGCGCACTTCGCGTTGGAACACACCGGCACGGAGGCCGAATGACAAACGCCGAATCCGATCGCGCACGGCGCGGCGTGGCCCGGCTCTTCTGCACCGAGTCGGGCACAGGCTCGAATGTCCTGCTCCTGCACGGATGGACTTGCGACTCCCACGACTGGAGCTGGCAATTGCCCGCGCTCGAAGCCCGGCATCGGGTCGTCGCCGTGGACCTGCGGGGACACGGCCGGTCCGACGTACCGGCCTCCGGCGGCTACAGCCCCGACCACTACCTGAGCGACCTGGAATCCTTGCTCGCCACGCGCCATGCCGGCCAGACCTTCGTGGTGATCGGCCACTCGATGGGCGCGCAGATCGCGGCGCGGCTTGCCGCGAAGAGACCCGACCTAGTCACCGCCGTGGTGTCCGTCGATGGCGCGCTCGGTTTCTCGCCGGACGCGGCGTCCTTCTTCCTAAAGACGGCCGAAGCACTGGAGGCTGGAGATCCCGCGACTGTCGTGCCAGCTCTCTTCGAAACAGTCTACCAACCGTCGACCGCGCCCGCTTTCAGACGATGGCACGCCAGACGGGTGCAAGGAATGCCCGCGCATGTCAGCCGGGAGTCGTTCGCGCCGCTCTTCTTCGGCGCGGGCCAGGTCGGCGCGGGCGATGCGAGCGAGATCTTCCTGCGCGGTATCCGCCAGCCTTTCTTTCACCTCTGCCGAGACCCCGAGCAGGGATCGCGCATGAGCTCGTGGTTCTCGAACCCCAGGTCCAGGGTCGAGACCTGGCCGGAGGTCGGCCACTGGATCATGCAGGACCGCCCGGACGCGTTGAACGCCGCAATCGCCGACTGGATCGCCGAGCTCTAGCGTCCTCTCGCCGCGACAGGCGGGTGCCTCGCCATCTTTTCCCTTGTCCCCCTTCCCTACGGAACCCTCTCGTGAGTCATCTTTTTTCTCCTTGGCAGATCGGGCAGCTCGATCTGGACAACC
>Ga0209902_100320_pt1 | contig 63029 bp, 61 predicted proteins | sample FECB27metaG_FD_188304 | JGI IMG/M metagenome (GOLD analysis project Ga0209902, IMG submission 188304) | Cyanobacterial communities from the Joint Genome Institute, California, USA - FECB-27 (SPAdes) (version 2) | ecosystem: Environmental > Aquatic > Thermal springs > Hot (42-90C) > Microbial mats...
GGCCTGCTGCTGCTGGAGGATGGCACCTACGCCTTCCTCGAGAAGAAGGCGCCCGCGCCGCTGGTGGCGCTCGCGCCCGACATCACCGTCTATGTCTCCAGCCTCTCGAAGAGCGTGGCGGCCGGCCTGCGCTTCGGCTTTGCATGCGCGCCCGCCGCTCTCGTTCCAAAGATCCATCGTGCGATCCGCGCCACGGTCTGGAACACGCCGACCCTGGTGACCGCCCTGTGCTGCGGTTGGCTGCAGGACGGCACGGTCGCGCGGCTGGAGCAGGAGAAGCGGCGCGACGCCATCGCGCGCCAGCGCATCGTGTCCGCGGTGCTGGCGCAGTTCGAGATGGTTCGCCACCCGGCTTCGTACTTTGTCTGGCTGCCCTTGCCCGCCGGGGTGCGGTCGGACGCGGTCGCCGTGCGGCTGAAAGAGGACAACGTGCTGGTCTCCACCGCCGCGCCGTATGCCGTGGGCTCTCAGCCACCGCACGCCATCCGGCTGGCGCTGGGCTCGGTGTCGCATGCCGACCTGAAGCGGGCTTTGGAAAAAGTCGGCGGAGTCGTGGCGAGTCTCGACTGCTAAATCCGATACCTGCCTCGAACGGAGCGCTCGCGGCTTCGAACGTCGAGGGACAGCGCTAGATTCGCTCGTACGCGGAGCCCGAAGCGACGACGGGTTGCGGCCGCAACCGGACGTGGCTCAGATGGCTCTTGCGCATCTTCTCGGGCGCATGCGGTTCTTCGGGCTAGCGGCACCAGTTCGGCCGCGGCGCGTCGAGGGCCGCGAGCCGCGAGCCGTGCCATGAGCGAAGTGGCGCAAGATAGCAATCCGCGGCGGTGGCAACGTAGGACTTGCGCCACCGGGCGCGATGATAGACAAGTTGGATATCGGTTCTGGCTCACCTTGCGGCGATCCACCATACCGCGCGAACTGGATGGAATCGGATATGAGTTGCGGAACAGGACTCGTCTCCAAACTCCCGGAGTTCTCTTACCCAGCCAAAATTCAGGAAACCGCCGACGAAATCGCCCAGCGCGGCGGCCAATGCATCCCGGTCGTCTGCGACCATGGTGACGACGCCAGCGTGAAGCGCGTCTTCGAGCGTGTGCACGATGAACAGAAAGCAGCGATCGGCATCCTGGTGAACAACGTGTTTGCGGCCCCGTCTCATATGCCGATCAACGTCCCCTTCTGGGAGCTCGAAGACGGCCTTTGGGAAGACCTGCTGCGCGTGGGTCTGCGCTCGCACTACATTGCCAGCCGCTGCGCGGCGCCGAAGATGGTTGCCCGCCGCAAGGGACTGATCGTCAATACCTCTTCGGGCGGCGCTGTGCGCTACACCTTCAACGTGCCCTTTGGTGTCCAGAAGGCCGGCGTCGACAAGATGGCCAAGGACATGGCTCACGACCTCAAGCCCTTCAACGTCGCCGCGGTCGTGATCTGGCCAGGCTTTTTCAAGAGCGAGAAGTTCCTCGCTCAGCCGGACCGGGTCCCTGCACCACTGGCCAAGCGGATCATGGAAAGCGGGGAGTCCTCCGAGTTCGCGGGGCGGGCTGTGGTTGGCTTGGCGGCCGATCCGGCGATCATGGAAAAGATCGGTCGACAGCATCTGGTTGCAGAACTGGCACAAGAGTACGGATTCACGGACAACGATGGCAGGATGCCCTCCGCGCCCTCGCGGGTCTGATCACCGGGGGAGGCGTGATGCACGGCTGGGGTTGGGGCAAGCCACAGAAAGCCTTCGAGAGCCAGTCTGGCCAGATTTTCGGAGCGGGCTTGGCTGTCTGTCGGCTGATCACAGGACCGCGCAGCGCTGAGGTGGACGGCGGGGGAAATCGGGACGAGGCTCGCTCATCCGAAAGGCTAAGCGGGTGGGTTCGTCGGATCGACGATCAAGCGATCATTGGGGAGCGTAAGCGGTAAGCAGTCAAACCACGATGGCGTCGGGACTTTCGTGTGGTGCGGTGGCCCTCCTCATGCGGCTTTCGGCTTGCGAATGCCTGGAACCTACGGGCCCGCGTCCCAGCCGTGCCAACGCCCTCTCACCATCCACCCCGGGGATGCCGACCGCTGGCAACCTGGTGGGCGAATAGATCGAGAGGAGAAGCTATGGTCCGCCGGCCCGTCCTTTGGCAGGATCATGTCTAGATCAACCACGGAGAAAACATCTTGCGTCTCATCCTGGCCATACTTCTTCCCTTCGTCGCCTTCTTCACGATCGGCCGCCCGATCGCAGGCATCATCTGCTTGATTTTGCAGGTCACCCTCATCGGCTGGCTTCCGGCGGCGATCTGGGCTGTGTATGCGCTCAGCCAGTACAAGACGGATCGCAAGATCGAGAAGGCGCTGAGCGCGCGCCGGAGCTCCTGAGCGGCGACAGCTAGGCGCGCCTCAAAGCGAGGCCGCTCTTGCCCACCAGACGCCTGAGCTACGACAACGCGACCTCACGCACCGGTCTATAGGCGGTGAACTTTCTGTCTTTTGCTTCGCATGACTTCAGTAGCGCTGTCGCCGGCTTGGGCCTAGTAGTTCGGCATGCCGAACCGTCACAAGCGATGCGAAGACAGGACAAGGACCACGCCCACAGGCTTGAAAGAGCTCTGCGGCGCCTGAACTAGCGATCGCCAGCGGGCAAAAAACCCCGGGCGGGCGGTTGTTGAGCGAAGTGCAGGAGCTCTTGGCCACGGACGCCTCAGAGGCCGCAGCGCTTTTGTGACGAGACGGTACCTTGAGCATCGGACTGCGCGATTAATCACTTAACTTCAATCGCGCAGAGCTAAGAGCACAGACAGGTATGACACCGGTCCACTATCGACCGCTTCGATACCATGCAGCGAAGTGGCGTCGAACAGCAGTGAGTCTCCAGCCCCCACCGACACCGTTTTGCTGCCGTACCGGTAGGCAATCCGACCAGAGAGGAAATACAGGAACTTCAGCCCTGGATGCTGATGCGTAACGCAGGGCTCGGCATCGGGTGAGAGAGTGACAAGGTAGGGCTCGGCGAAAAGGTTGCCCGACAAGAGGTGACCGAGCAGCTCGTACCTATGGTCCGAATCGGCACCAATCCGATCAACCGTAAGGCCGCGGCCAGCTGGCACGTGGCAGAAGTCCATGCGGCAACCTTGGTCACTCAGCAAGCGTGACACCGGCACGCGCAAGCCCTCGGCAATCCGATCTAAGGTCGCTACCGAAGGTGAAACCAGACCACGCTCCACGCGCGAGAGTAACGAAGCTGAGATTCCCGCGAGCTTCGCCAGCCTGCTCGCCGAGGTGCCTGCTGCCATGCGCAGCGTCTTCACATGCGCGCCTATACGCGATGCGGACAGGCTGCGCTCAGCAGGCGCGGTTTGCAGTGGTCGGACTCGCGTGGTTGGCACTGGAACGCGCAACGGTCGAACTGTTGGCAGCGGTGATGCGGGCTCTTGTTGAAACATTTTGAAGTCTCGAATTTGAGAATAGCAGCTGACCGGTTACGAGCGGCTGGGCCCAATAGCAGCATTAATTCGTCATATACTTTGTAGTCTTATGCTATTCTATATGTGGCAATCACGCGGTGCCAAGCCGCCGCGTTTTACCCACTCCAGCGCCAAATTTTCCGCGTGCCTTTCGGACCGCTCGGGTGGCAGTAGGCATTCCTCAAGAAGCCTTTGACACTGTTTCTTCTAGGACCTATGTCAGCATTCTTGAGAGAGGGATAAACGCGCCCACGCTTAGGAAGATCGATGAGTTGGTGCGGGTTTTGGGCTTGCACCCATTGACCGTACTCACGCTCGCCTATTTGAGCTCGCCTTCGTCCGAAGAAGTTAGCAAAGTACACGAACGGGTCGCAACGGAGGTCGCCAGTCTTGGGTTGACTGCGTTCTCTCCGAATTCATTGCCGAGAGGTCGAGCCCGCAGCGGCGGCAGTGGGTCGTAGCAGCAGCCCAGACAGGACAGGCGGGGTCTGTCTACCGGACCGGCGCCAGTCTAAAAAGCGGAGGTCGGTGTCGACGGGACCGGCAGCAGCCCAGCTGTCGCCTTCTGTTCCTTCGAGAACTTGGGTTGTCGGCCCGCATAGCCCACTGGCACGTCGAGCTTCCGCTCGTATTCGTTGTACCAGCCCTTCAGGAAATTCTTTGTTGGATAACCGAGCTGGCGGATAGGGGGTCTGACGCGTTTGCCAAGCTTGACGTAGAGCTCAACAGCTCGAATCCGATCTTCGTAGGAATACATGGAATACCTCCTGGTAGTCCAAGTTTTCGTCCGCACCCCCAGTGGGTCACTTCTGGATCGAAATCAACAGTCTACACCCGCCGAAGTACTCTGAGCACACGCATTGCTCGTAGCGCCTACCGACTTCAACAACCGAGTAGCCCGAGACTCGAAGTCGGACTGGGCGTTGCGCACGTCAATATGGAGGTTGGCCGCATCGATGCTGAGGTTCTTCATATCGGCGCCGAAGATTGTTCGATTGCCTTCAGCCTCTCTAGTTTGTTGCGTCATTTGTTGAAGCTGCGCGAATTTCTTCTTCATGTCCTGCGTGAAGACACCGTAACGTTGCGCCGCAATAGCCTGCGCCTCAACACGACGCGGCTCCACGTTCGAGAACACAGAAATTCTTTGCTGAAGATCCGATATCTGCCGAACCGTCTCCGCGAGCGCCCTCTCGCTCTTGCGCTTGGCCTCGCCCGATGCGGCTTGCCGTTGGATGGTCGTGCCTTGTTGGCCAAGCTGGTCGACCGCACGACTGAATTGGGCTTCGTCCCCTGGGCGCAGCGGCACCTTCAAACCGTTTGCGGCGGAGACCAGAAGGTATCCGTCACTCAGGTCGTCAGAGATTGCAACATCGCCGCCGTTGTCCCAACTGGCCTCCAGCTTTCCGACAAATGATTTTCCGTTTGCTGCGCCTGAGAGGGGTCTGTCATAGGTGCGGAGCTTTCCCTTTTCATCGAGCGAAGTGGTGCGCAATCGCCCCACCACTCGGCCTTGACCTGCCGCAAGAATTTGGAGCAGCACGGTGAAATCCTTGCCTCCTCCAACGTAGGCCCCCGAATATCGTCCGCCAGAGCACTCAGCGGCAACAGCATGACCAGCAGATACAAGCAGCCGATCCGCAACACGGCTCGATAGCACCATCCCATATAGCGCTCTGGCTTGACCTCATGAACACCTGCAGGCACTGGCTCAGTCATGACACGAATCGTCCTTGGAAATCACTGTAAGCTAGTGTAAACAGGCGCTGAAACGCCAGGAGGTCGAGGACATGTTTCTATTGCTGCTGACAGCACGCTTGGCATTCGCGGCTTGGGGGGCCGGTACATGAGGAGTAAATCTAGTCATTCCACCGTTGCAAAAGACACCGAGTTCTTTCGGCTGGGTCCGCTGGTTCAAAACATGGCTGAGGGCAACTAGATGCAGTTCGTCCGCAATGGCCCTGATGTTCCCGAACGCCTGTTGCAACTTCACGAAGACGGTCGCGTAGTCTTTTTTTGCGGGGCGGGGATTTCTTACCCAGCCCGACTTCCTGGTTTTTCCGGATTGGTGAATAGGCTCTATCGCGATCTCTCGGTCATACCTAGCGCTGTACAACAGGCCGCGATCAAGGCAGGACAGTTCGACACCGCTATCGGATTGCTAGAAGCCGATGTGGTCGGAGGAAGGGAAGTCGTTCGCCGCACGATGGCAAAGATTCTTACTCCTGATCTCACAGCCCCCAGCGCCACAACTACGCACCAGGCACTATTGACGCTAGGCCAGAACCGCGAAGGCCGCACGCGAATCATCACCACAAATTTCGACCGACTCTTCGAGCTAGTAATGGCCTCGAAGTCGCTCTCGCTGTCGACATATCAAGCCCCCCTCTTGCCCGTTCCGAAGACAAGATGGGACGGGTTAATCTATCTTCACGGCCTACTGTCAGAAAAGCCGAGTTCGGCAGAGCTAGACCGACTGGTGATCTCCAGTGGAGATTTCGGGCTAGCGTATCTAACAGAACGTTGGGCCGCCCGCTTTGTTAGCGAGCTGTTCCGGGGCTACACCGTTTGCTTCATCGGATACAGCATCAACGACCCGGTCTTGCGCTACATGATGGACGCACTCGCGGCCGACCGCTTGTTAGGAGAATCACCACCAGAAATGTTCGCATTTGGCAGCTACTCAAAAGGCAAGGAAGCAGAGCGCGCAAATGAATGGAAGGCGAAGAACGTCACACCGATCCTGTATCGCGAACATCGGTATCACGCGCACTTGCACAAGACCCTGAGCGCTTGGTCCGCAACCTATCGCGACGGCGTGCGTGGCAAGGAGCGCATCGTCGTGGAGTGCGCCATAAGTCGTCCACTGGCAAGTACTAAGCAGGATGACTTCGTTGGCCGAATGATGTGGGCATTGAGTGATCCTCGCGGCCTACCTGCAAAGCGATTCGCGGAGCTCGACCCAGTTCCATCACTGGATTGGCTGGCCCCCTTCAGCGAGAACCTCTATCGTCATGTTGATCTAGGTCGGTTTGGTGTGCCCGCAGTTTCCCCTGTCGACAAGGACCTTGCATTCAGCTTGATGCTTCGGCCCACGCCTTACACAAAAGCGCCGTGGATGACCATTTCCGACGGTGGAAGTCGCGCAGGCCAGTGGGATGACGTAATGCAGCACTTGGCCTCTTGGTTGACGCGGCACCTCGACGATCCGAGGCTTCTGCTGTGGCTGGTCAAACGCGGGGGTCAATTGCATGACCGATTGATCTGGCTGTTAGAGCGTCGCTTGGAAGAGCTGTCTAAGTTTGAGAAGGATTGCAACACCGAAGAGCTGGCACGACTTCGCACGAACGCCCCGAATTCCATCCCAAGGCCAGCGATGCGAACGCTTTGGCGTTTGCTACTAAACGGACGCATCAAATCCCAAGTGCGTGATTTCGATCTCTACCGCTGGCGCGACCATTTCAAGCGCGACGGACTCACCGCCAGCGTGCGCTTGTCTTTGCGAGACGTACTGACACCGTGTGTTTCTCTTCGAGAACCTTTTCGTTGGGAAAATGAAATTCCGGAAGGTACAGAGCCGGACCGAATCAAGAGCATCGTCGAGTGGGAGATCGATCTCGCGTCGAATCATGTCCACTCGGCGCTTCCTGATCTTTCGGGTGATGATCAATGGGTAAAAGCGTTACCCAGTCTGTTGAATGATTTCAGCACGCTGCTGCGAGATGCGCTTGACCTGATGCGCGAGCTTGATGGTGTCGATGATGTCAGCGATCACACATACGTTCATCAACCATCGATCTCTGAACACTCGCAGAACAAGGACTTTCACGACTGGACTGCGTTGATTGAACTGACACGCGATGCCTGGTTGGCGACCGCCGAACAGTTTCCCGACCAAGCACGGATCGCCGCAGAGTTGTGGGCCTGTGGTCCTTACCCGGTGTTCCGTCGCCTAGCGCTCTTTGCCGCAGCACAAGGGGATGTCATCCCTCGCCGAATGGCAGTCGATTTCTTGCTGAAAGACGACAAACGTTGGCTCTGGTCGGTAGAGACCCAGCGTGAGGTCATGCGGTTGCTCGTTGCTATCGCACCTAGCCTCGACAAAGCAATATTCCGGGAATTGGAGGCTGCCGTTCTGGTTGGGCCACCGCGCGATCTATATCGAGAAGATATAGGCGCTGAAGATTGGGCTCGGATCATTGATCGGGACGTGTGGGTAAGACTGTTAAAGATGCAGCAAGCGGGAGCGCCCCTAAGTGCCAAAGGAAGCGCACGACTTGAAACTCTGATCAGTCGGCATCCCAAGTGGCAACTCTCCGATGATGAGAGCGATGAATTTCCGTTTTGGATGGGAAGCGGATGGGTCGGTGATCGTGATCCTTTGCGGCCATTCACTGCGGTCCCCCGTAGTCGACGCGGGACACTGGAATACTTGGCTGCACATCCAGTGTTGGATGTATCGGAGCAGGATGATTGGAGGCAACGATGTTCTGATAGCTTTCAAGCTACTGCCTACGCCTTGTGCAAACTTGCACGCCAGAATCAGTGGCCTGTCGAGCGCTGGCGCGACGCACTGCAGGCGTGGTCGGAAGAAGGGTTACGTGACCGCTCCTGGCGGTACATGGCTCCGATCTTGGTGAGTTCACCAGATGACTTTCTTCGACAGCTCACGCACGGCATCAGTTGGTGGCTTCAATCAATTGCCAAGACCATACAGACTGACGCAGCGCACCTCCTTGCGTTGGCGCAACGCCTGCTGCAACAGGATTATGAAACTGAGGACGAAGTCGACGATCCCGTCTTTCGCGCGATCAATCACCCCGTGGGTCATGTGACCCAGGCACTTTTGGATTGGTGGTATCGCCGAGAACTAGAAGATGGGCAGGGCTTACCTGATGCAATCAAGCCGGTGTTCTCTTCGCTTTGCGATAGCAGAATCGCAAAGTATAGACATGGACGGTTGTTGCTGGCTGCGCATGTCATCACTTTGTTTCGCGTGGACCAGGACTGGGCGAAGCAATACTTGCTGCCTCTCTTTGATTGGACTCGTTCCGTAAGTGAAGCCAGTGCCGCCTGGGAGGGCTACTTATGGTCACCACGTCTATACCGGCCATTGATGGGAACGCTCAAGGCAGCCTTTCTCGACACCGCCAATCACTACCGACTTCTGGGAAAACATAACGAGCAGTATGCGTCGCTTCTTACGTTTGCAGCACTTGAACCAGGGGATACCTTCACCGTCTCGGAGATGGCAACCGCAGTTCGCGCCTTGCCAAAGGAGGGCCTGACTAAGGTAGCAGAGGCGTTGGCAAAAGCACTCGAAGGCGCGGGAGAGCAACGCGACGACTACTGGCGGAACCGGATTCAGCCATTCTGGGAAAAAATTTGGCCCAAATCCAATGATCGAGCCTCGGATACAAGCGCTGCGTCATTGGCTCGCCTGTGCATCGCGGCCGGCGACGAATTCCCATCCGCAGTTGCACTACTTCAGCGCTGGTTGGGAAGCATCGAGCATCCCGATTACATCATTCGTCGATTGCACGAATCGGGCCTATGCGCCCAATATCAGGAGAGCGCTCTGCAACTCCTGAACGCAATTCTCCCGAGTCAACCATCTTGGTTGCCGCCTCAACTGCGCCACTGTCTAGATGCCATTGCTCGGACTATGCCGAATCTGCGCGACGATCATAGATTCAAACGAATAGACGAACTGGCGCGGCGCATGGGGCTCTGATCCCGCGGTTGCGCGCAACTTCTACCTGTAGCGGTAAGCGCTCGGCGGCCGTTTCCATCCAAACATCCGCCGCTGCATCAAGGACTTTGGATTGGAGAGCCTGGTCATCGGCTACACAGTGGACGGTGACGCCAGCCGGGCAGAGCTGCAGGAGTCGATCACCTATTTGTGGGATCGGAGAGCCCGAACCCCTAGGCTATTCTGAGCATCCTAAGCAAGCGAGGAGAAGCGGTATGCCGGGTAGCCGTGTGCATCTATTTGTGGACAACTCAAACGTGCTGATCGAGGGCCGTAGATTCGCCTACGCCAAGCGCAATGCGGGCGGCCGTCGTAGCACACAGGTGGATGACTCCTATGAGATCGACTGGGGGAAGTTCCTCTACTTGGTCAAAAGTCGCGGTGGCCGGCTGCTTTCCCGCGTGCCAACACTCTACGGCTCCCGTCCGCCCCCAGACGACACGGTGTGGCAGCAGATCCGCGACGAAGGGTTTGATGTCCGGGTGTTCGACAGGAACATTCGAGACAAGGAAAAGGGTGTCGATATGGAAATGGGGATGGACGTGGTCGAACGCCTCTTCGAGGTGACGCCGCCGGAAATCCTTGTGATCGCGGCCGGAGACGCTGACTTCAAGGGAATCGTCGAACGAGCCAGGAAGAAAGGCTGGGATGTCGAAGTCTGGTTCTGGGGCAATGCGGCTGCGGAGATGCGAAAGTCAACGACCTTTGTGGATCTCGACAAAGCATTTGACTACCTTCGGAAGGGAGGTGGCGTCGCATTGCCGCCGACACTTTGAGCCTCGACCCAGTGATGAAAACTAGCCCCGGCTACGTACTGGAGCCGGCCCACCGCTGTCGAGCGGCCAGTACGAATTCCTTCAACGTGAGCCCGCTTGCAGCCAAATCTCCAAGGAAGAGAACTTGCCCCGATTGCTCGGATGCGAGGCGAATAGGCCCACTTTTCCCCTTTTTCTCATTCGTCAGAATGATCGCCGCGAACGAACGGACGGCGAGTGACGCGTCTGCTTGATTGTGACTGAGGCCGGATTTCCGGGTGGGCTTTCCCTCGATATATGCACGGACCTCTGGCGTCGCATACCAGTCCCGGTCCGCCGCTGGTCGGAAGCCGCCCTGGCCGAAGCCGAGGTTGACCTGGTGCTTCGTGGGAGTGCCGTCCGGCTCGAACGTTCTGAACCCAAAGAAGCCGCTGGTGCGGACCTCGTTCTGGGCAATGGTTTGCCGTATGAATTCCTTGAGAGGTCGGTTGTTGTGGCCGCCGTGCCCAATGTCGGGGATCTCGAATAGTTCGATTTCGACCTCCCGAGTGACAAACAGACTGAACTCATCGGGAGGAAAAACCTCACGCACGACCACTTGCTCGTCAAACAAGTAATTCCAAGCGCAACTATCGATGTAGACGGAGGTCTTCATGGCTTTCTTGAGTAGCGAACAGCGCGGGTTCACGCAATCCTACGCGCAAAAAAATCGATGGACTGGCAATCGACAATGGCGCTTATGAGGAAATCACTCCCATTCGACCTTCTTTGCATGTGGAACCAGCCGCGCGGCAGAATGCGGCCACTTCCGCAACCGAAAGCTACTGACGATGACTGAAGAGTGGATTCTCCAGACGAAAGAAACGCGCCGCCTCTACGCCAACGCAACCTGGGTTCCACTGAGGGCGTCCATCAATGACGAAAAAGGGGACGTGAAACAGATTGGATTCGTCAGCGACGTTTTCGCCTGCGGGTCTGCCGCCTTCCCTCCAGAGCACCGAGCACTGGTAGAGGAGCGCTTGGGCTGGAGCTACCTCGGTATCGGCCACACCATAGCGCCATACGCCTACGAAGATGGCTACTACGCCACCATAGATCAATTTCAATACAACGACAAGGAGCCAATAGGGGTCAACCTCGTCTTTGAGCATCCGCAACCTGTCGTCGGTGGGAGGCAGTGGATATTGAATCCTGATCTGGTTGTTGCGCTCCACCTGATAAAGGAGGGGACGAACTGGGTGAGACCTGAAGAGAATTTCGTCGTGGTGGCTCGCGAAGTTCTCGATAAGGACGGCGAGCACACGCTGATCGAAATCAAGCGAGAATTCCTTCTTGACTATTTGGCCGCGAGAAATCTATCTTTGCGCCTATCCTACTATCGCCAACGAGTGGAAAACGTGCCGTCGCTTGAAGGTAGCAACTACGCAAATTTAAAAGATCACAAGGAGACCGAGCGCGATGGTGGGCGATTTCAACTCCTAATTCGCGATATCAACGATGTTTTCGGAGGAAGCTGGGCATTGTTTCGAGCTTGGCGAACTGACGTCGATGAAGATGACGATGCCCCGGTGATGGGGCCAGAAAATAACGACAACACCGACCATGAAAGCTCACGCGGAAATCGTGGCGGTTATGAAGGTGTTCGGGGTGAAGGAGAATTTTGGCGAGACGAATGGATTAACCATCAATCTCGGAGTGTGCGAGTTCGAGGAGACGCAGACACGAACCTCCCCCAATTTATCGTGGAGACCGACGGAACCCGCATGGCATCTGCCGCCCTGGACAACGAAGATATTGGCCGATGGCTGTGGTTCCGCTCCAGCGTAGTCAATGAGCTTCTGAACCTCAGAGGTTTTTCGCTGAAGTGGTATACGGCGGAAACTGGCGGCATCCGGTCAACGTCAGGCTACAAAACTCATTTCGGAATCAATTCATCCGATCTGATTACTGTCTATGCTTACGATGTTGCCAAGCTGAACCCTTGGGAGCAGCATATTTGGGCCGCGCATAATGTGGTTCCCGAAGGAAAAGTTTCGAGCGAATTATTGGCCTCGCAGGTCAAGGCTGAGCCTGCAGACACGCATGCCGTTGAATTCATGTTTTTCGAAACCATGCGAATGCTGGAAACGAACTTCAAGAGGGTATACGGAATCTCGCTCTTCACCCACGATATAGATGACGCTGCGGCTATGCAGCACGTGTCTAGATTTACGAGCAAAGATCAAGCTTCGTTACTGCGGCTGGCAAAAGAGATTGTTCGTGTGTTCTCGGATCGCCTCAACGTTCGTGAGCTTCGCAAGGTGGCAATGCATGCGGACAAAGACAAACTTGGCTCAAACAAGCTGCTGCAGGATGTGTTAGCTCAAAAGGTGGGTGACGAAAAGGCCCGCCGAATCTTTGCCGAGATCGCCGGCACTTACGATATGCGTTTGGGTGATGCGCATCCCACGGGATCAAAGATCGCGGATGCCATAGAGCTTGCCGGGATTGATCAAAGCCTTTCTTTCTTGCGGCAAGGGGAGCGGCTAATCAACAACTTTGGACGAGCCATATGGCTCACAGGGAAGCTCCTTTTTGGGCATTTGGAAGAGGACGAGGCCGCATAGGAGGTGTAGATGGCAAAGACAGGCTACCTGTATGCGCTGGTGCATCCCTCTGATCCGGACCTGTACAAGGTCGGGGTGACGATCCTTGAGCCGGGTAAACGGCTGGCGCAGCACAACCGTAACTTTGACGAGTACGCCGGCAAGATCGTCAAGGAGACCGGCCAGCCTTGGGAGCTCAAGACGTACATCGAAGTCACCTCCCCCTCTGGCAGAAAAGACGTTCTGGGGAGCAACGCCGTGGAGCGTGATTCCGTTTCGAGGAAGCGTCGAAGTCAGGAAGATGAAGTGGAAGTGGGTTCAGCAGGGCTTGAATGCGGCAACGAAGGCAGGCGAGCGACCGCCACCGCCGCCGCGAAGGACGCCAGCGCGAAACCGCGAATGGATGGTGGACCAGTTGTAGTGCGCCGGCATCGCCATGATCGGTAGCTACCGTGGACTGGTCACGGGCATCGAGGGCCAGTGTGAGAAGGGCCACGTGTTCAAGGAATTGGCAGGCCTCGTCGCGAATCGGAAGACGAGCCCTTGCTGCGTGGAATGGCGTGGACGCAGCTTGCGAACAAGTCTGCGGTAGTGGCCGCACACGAATGATAAGAACCAAAGCTGGAGGGATCGGAACTTGTTCGAAAGCATCGTACTTAGGAACAGCGAGGACGCTGGAAACATCACGTTGGGCGCCATTGCGGAGGCGCTTCTCTTTTATCAAAACAGTCGCATCGTTGTAGGACACGGAACGCTGGTTTCGTTTGCGAGGGATGGCAGCCTTGGCGACGTCTTGGCGCTTGTAAAAGAGGGGCGCCTGCAGGCAGTGCATTGTGAGGAAACTCTTGGCACCGTCACTAACTCACACGGCGCGTCACAGGCGCATGACTTCGGCGCAATGACGCTGGTTGGACATGAGGACGTCCGGGGAAGGAACCGGGCAGAACGTATCGAGATAAGTTTGCGCAATTGCGGCATCGAACCACGTAGGGCGAAGGCCCAAGCTCAAGCCTTTGTCGATGCAGTTCCTGCGAAGAGCTTTGAGAAGGACGACTATGTAAAAGGTGGCATCCCGAATGCAGCCCGGATGGACGCAAGAGACCGCGTAACGCTGAAAGGGCTTCTGCGGGCAGGACTCGCCGCTGTGCCAGGCGGGTATGACGCGGGCGACAGTCTTGAGGCTGACTACGTCCTCAGTGACCTAGGCTACTTTCTATTTACCAACATTGACTTCGCGGCGGTCAACGAGCGCAGAGCGAGCATGAGCCCGGCGATGGAGCCGCTGACGCCAGCCGCCCTGTTCAATCTCATCTTGGAGTCGCGAGCCGACATGCACTTGGCTGCGTTCTATGGCGGAGATTTCGTTACGACAACTGCGAATTCGGCGCTGGTTCGATGGCGGCAAGCGCACTTGTTCGAGCGCGCAGACCGCAATCGTGAAGCGCGCGAGCAATTTTCGGAACTTGTTTTGGCCGACTGCCCAAGCATTCAAGAGGTCATCGACAGCGGAGAGCGATCATTCGCTGAGTTCTTGAAGGCATTGGATAAAGCGCAAAAGTTCAAAGCTTGGATGGCGAAAACAAATCCGGATCAGAAGTTGGTCAGCCAGTACATCGAAGCGTTAAAGGCAAACACTTGGGCCGACAAGGCGCCAGTCAAGGCAGTTCGGTATCTCTTCTCGCTCCTGACCGGCACCGTCGATCCAACCGCAGGCATCATCTCTGGTGCCGCAGACGCATTTCTGGTGGACAGGCTTCTGAAAGGTTGGCGGCCAAATCACTTTGTGGATGATCGGCTGAAACCGTTTCTACGTTAGAAGGCGAACCATGTGCGATTGGGATTTCTTGCACGACATGCACGACCGTGGGTACAGCGCGGAGGACATAGCTGACGCCGCCGCCTGCGGCTACGCCCCTTGGCAAGCGAAGTACATCGACAGGGAATGGGCCGAGGCGCAGCTTGAGGGCGAGCCAGAAGAGGACGCGGCCTCAGTTCAGCCCGTCCGGAGCAGAGAAGGCTTTCCGTTCAGCATCCTTGAGCAAACGGAAATCTTCCAAGACTTGGTCGACTGCGCGGCACGCCACTTCGAGAACACAGGCCGATACCTTCAGGTCTGGGGCGAACTGGGAGAAATCTACGCAGAGATCAAGTTTGGTCTTCGCCGCCATGCGACCCACGCGCCCGGCTCTGACGGCACGATTGACGGCAAGCGTGTCGAGGTCAAGACCATCTCGCCCGAAAAGACCAGCGACCACGTACTGGTCAAGAGCCAAGGCGACTTCGAGAAGCTGCTGATCGTCCGGATTGATCGCGAATTCCAGTTTCAAGGCAAGTTGTTTGACCGAAGCGAGCTAAAGGGTGGCGCTGGTAAGTTCCTTTAAGGCCGACTCAAGGGAGACTAGACGGCTTTTTTGCGCATACGCTTCTCGGACCGCCTGATGGCTTTCGACGCAGGCATTCAGGATGACTAGCGCATGGCGTAATAAGACTTCGCTGCGTTGGGGCTCAAACCAATGACCGTTGAACTTGCCTCCGTGGAACAAGTTGTTTCACACCCGACAGACAAGCCGCAGGATGAGCTCAGCCTGGTGCTTGTGATCCGGGAGAGCATCACTCCAACCCAGCAAGCCATCCGTATGCGTCCGGCAAAGTCATCTTGATCCCGTCCTCGCTCCATAGGAGGCTCTACTCCACTTAACTTCGTGGACACGTGGACACTTCTGTTTTGGAGCCAGCCGGGCGGCGTCGCAGGCGCAAGCACAGCGCCGAGTTCAAGGCCGAACTCGTCAGGGCCCGCCAGCAGCCTGGCGTATCGAGCGCGGCGATCGCACTGGCCAACGGGCTCAACGCCAACATGCTTCGCCGGTGGGTCAACTGTGCCGAGCAGCCTGAGTCTGCCGCTGCACCTGCAAAGCCTCTGCCGCCAACGCCTGAGTTCATCCCTCTGCAGTTGCCTGCACCGCAACCACAGACCGACATCTGCATCGAGCTTCAACGCGGCGGCGTCAACGTCTCGGTCATCTGGCCGGTCAGCGCCGCAGCGGAATGCGCGACCTGGGTGCGCGCGGTGCTGCGGTGATCCGAGTCGATACACTGTGGCTGTCGGTGGAACAGATGGACATGCGCGCCGGAACCAACACAGCATTGGGCCGGGTCGTGGCGGTGTTCGGCGCAGCCCACCCGCACCACGCCTACGTCTTCGCCAATCGCCGCGGTGACCGGCTCAAGGTGCTCGTGCACGACGGCATCGGCATCTGGTTGTGCGCTCGGCGCCTTCATCAGGGCGGCTTCGTGCGAGCCTCCCTCATGAACGAGGCGCTGACCCAGGCCCAGTTCGACGCACTGGTCCTCGGCCTACCCTGGCAACGCATCGGCGAAGCCGGCGTGATCACCGTGGTGTAGAGGCGCAACGCCGCGCAATCGAGGGATGTGCCGATGGTCTGCAGGGCCGCCCTCTGGCACGATCACCCTCCGTGATCGCAGACGACGACATCGACACGTGGGACCCGCAGCAACTGCGCGAGGCACGGCGCGCCGCGCGAGCGCAGGTCACGCTCAAGTCCGAGCTCGTTGCTCGCCATGAACGCGCCGTGGTGTTCAAGCAAACCGTGATCGACAAGCTCACGCACGAGATGGCGGTGTTGAAGCGACTGAAGTTCGCTGCCACCAGCGAACGCTTCAGCCCGGAGCAGAAGAGCCTGCTCGAAGAAGCCATCGACGAGGATCTCGAGGCGCTTGCCCGCGAGGTCGAGAGAGTGGTTCCGGTCGCCAAGGACAGCAGCCAGAAGCGCCAGCCCAAGCGCCACACACTGCAAGCGCACTTCCCACGACGCGAGGTACGCCACGAGCCGCAGACCACGACGTGCAGTTGCGGCTGCGCGCTCAAGCGCATCGGCGAGGACGTGGCCGAGAAGCTCGACTACACGCCCGGTGCGTTCACGGTGGAGCGTCATGTGCGTGGCAAGTGGGCCTGCACCAGGTGCCAGACGCTGGTCCAGGTGCCCGTGCCCGCGCACGTCGTCGACAAAGGCATCGCCACCGCTGGGTTGATGGCCCACGTCACGGTGGCCAAGTACATCGATCATCAACCGCTGTATCGGTAGGAGAGCATCCTCGGACGGGCCGGCTTCGCCGTGCCGCGCTCGACGCAGGCCGAGTGGATCGGCGCCATCGGGGTGCAGTTGGCGCCGCTGGTACAGGCCATGCGCGAAGACCTGCTCGGCCGGCGTGTGCTGCATGCCGATGAAACGCCAGTTGCCATGCTCAAGCCGGGACTGGGCAAGACGCACCGGGCGTACCTGTGGAGCTACTGCACCACGGCCTGGGACGACATCGACGCGGTGGTGTTCGACTTCGCAGAGAGTCGGGCCGGGCGCCACGCTCGCCGCCTCCTCGGCATCGAGGAGGACGGCAGCGGCGGCTGGCGCGGCACGTTGATCTGTGACGATTACTCGGGATACAAGCAGGCCATGGCGGCTGGCGTCACGGAGGCCGGTTGCATGGCCTATGCGCGACGCAAGTTCCATGAGCTGTGGGCCAACCACAGTAGCACGCTGGCCGAGCAGGCCTTGAAGCTGATCGGAACGCTGTACGACGTCGAGCGCGAGATCAAGGACCTGGCCATCGACGAACGACTTCACATCCGAAGGCTGAAGGCGCGGCCGGCGGCCGACCTGCTGCATGCTTGGTTGATGGCACACCGGCACAAGGTGCCCGATGGGGGTGCCACAGCCAAGGCCATCGATTACAGCCTCAAACGCTGGGCCGCTCTCACGCGCTACATCGACGACAGCGAACTGAGCATCGACAACAACAGGGTCGAAAACCTGATCCGGCCTATCGCGTTGGGCCGAAAGAATTGGTTGTTCGCCGGCAGCCTCCGTGCGGGCCAAAGGGCGGCGGCGATCATGAGCTTGCTGCACACCGCCAGGCTCAATGGGCACGATCCTTACGAGTACCTCAAGGACGTGTTGGACAGGTTGCCGACGCAGCCGGACAGCCGCCTCAGAGAACTGCTGCCCTATTGCTGGACACCGGCCAGCACTGTCTGACCGAGCGGCTTCGCCGAGTCAAGATGCCTTGGCCGGACGCATACGAAGGAGGGGCATGCCAACGAGTCAGACGCGCGGGCGGCCGCGCTGACCGAGTGGCGACGCATTCAGCGCGGAGCGGCCACCTTCGAACTCTCACTGGCGCTGGGCAACCCGTTGGTGGCGCCACAGACGCCGGTGCGCGTACGCGGGTATAAGCCGCAGATCGATGACACGGAATGGCTCACGATCAAGACTCGGCACGAGTTTGGCGAGGGTGGTTACACCACCAAGATTGAACTGGAAACCTCTGGCGCTGCAACCAATGAAACGGCTAGCATCGAAGACGCGAACTGACTGTGCCAATCGCTCGCACCTCGACTTTGACGAAAGACCCCGGAGCCGCTTAGTGGTGAGGATTTCCCCACGCCTCTGTGCTATGAGACCAGCTCTCGTTTTGACCGTCTTCCCGAGGCGTTATGGGCGCGCCGATCCGAGCGATCAGTTCCTCTCGCTCTACCTTTTTCTTGGCCTCAAGAACCTTACGAGACCGCAGTGCGCGGATCTGTTCGTCCCAACTGTTAGCGAGAAGGTACGAGTAGACAGTGTCTCCGACCGCAACGCCACCAATCAGGACCATCCAGTGCCAGATATCGCCCGTCAATTGCTGCGATACGGCAGCGCTGCCCGCGGCCAGAGCGCAGAGAGCCACTCGAGTTGCTCTAAGCATGAAACGGCGCCGCTCACGGAGGGCGTTAGTCACCCGGCGTTCAAACTCATCCGAGGTAAGGTGATCTCCATCAAGGGCATCGTCAAGGCGATCGCGCAACGCCCACACGGCGCCAGCCACCAAGAGGCAAAACGACGAAAGAATGCCGCTCGCATAAGTCAGTATCCCCTTGGGCAATCCCAACCAAGCCACAGCGGCCAGCGCTCCGCCCGCTACCAGCAGTAGCCAGTGCGTCAACGGCCTTGGGACTAGCAGCCGATCGATCAGCGCTCTATGTCCCCAGACGTTACTTTTGTCAGAAGCCATGCTCGCATCGCCTCAAACACATCATCTGGATTCGGGATTCCATCTCTAGTCTGGATTTTGACAGGCCCCGAGAGTCGAAGTTCATCCCCCTTGATAGACCCCCCTCCCGCAAGCTTTATCTCGGTGGTCACGTCGTCCGCATGACGAAGTGCCGAACCGAGCCGCTTGAGGAAGCGCTGTCCCTCATCGGTAGTCTCGCGCTTGTAGGTGATCTCCAAGGAGTATTCGATGTTGGCGCCGTCAATGTCGTCAAGATTGAGCTTCGATTCGCCGCTCTCCTTCGCGAGGTCCTTCAACAGTTCGAGAACATGGGCGGAGCCCGCTGTGGATCTGAGGGCAAGTGACTTTGGAACCATGCGCTTACCAGCTGGCACGTAGTCGTCACCATCGTCGTTGGAGTCCGGAGCAACTGCCTGCGACAATTCACCACCTATAGTCACCCGCTTGATAGGTGACTTCGCCATCCGTTGCCGCGTGTTCTTTGGAATTTGGTTCGTCAACTGGATAGTGTCGTCCCCTTCAAGAGCGTTTCCATAGTGCAAGAGCCATTGAAGATGGCGCTCCAACTGCGGTGCACGCAATGCAAGCGACTGCATCATGACGAGATGATTTCCAGTGACCGCGAAGAACAGCATCGATTCGAGAAGCTGTCTTTCTTTTCCATCCTTTGTGTTGGGTGCTTTGAGGTGTTCGACGCGCAGATCATCAGCCTTCTCGTCGTCAACGAGAAAGCTTGGCGTCATACCAGGCGTGTAGTTAACCAAGAGCCCAAAAAAGAAGGCATCGTCCATCTTCTTTTGAGCGATCACCAACCAGACAGGAGGGTCGCCCTCAGGTGCTAGAGACTGCCGCCGCTGACCGACGGTTCTCAGCTTTCCCACCGCACGTTTAAGCAGCCCCTCCAAGTCGTTGGATTGCTTATGAAACGTGCAATTCTTATAAACAAATGTCTTGGTCTTTGTTTCCAGCATCCGGCGCCCTCCAACCCCAATGTGAAATACTTAGTTTCATAGATTACACCACTCGGGCTCCATTTGGATAGGGTGGAAATGACTAGGAATCCAAGAAGCCTGAGTGATGCGCGCCACTCCATCAGCTACATGCTTGATAACCCCGTTGGAAGTTCACTCGTCTGCAGATGTGATTTCTCCCGGGCGCCGCGGCCGGCAAGAATTGCCTGCGACGCGCACCCATGTTTGAGAGGGAGACCACAGGCGCGTGCACCAGCGAAGCGGCCGACATCGCAGATGCAGATTAGATGGCCTAGCTGAAAAAATCAGCCAACACACGCTTCCGCCACTTGGGCAGAGGAACATGGTCAGGGTGCCCGGTCGCCGTAGCCTGCTCACGTTCACAAATAATCACCAAGGTCTTAAGGGTAGGTGGCTCTTTGGCGTTCATTCGTGCTATTTCAGCGCTCCACTCCCCAACGCATGCCGCATCAAGCTTCGCTCCCGGCGTTTTCTCCACAGTAGAGATCACCTGCATCGCCATCTCCGCCAGTTCTTTGTGCGCTTGCTTCCGATCGCCATAGCCGAAGACGAGCGCGAGCAATCCCAAGAGAGAAATCGCCGACGCTGCAAGCGGGGCGAACCGCTTTAGGGTATCGCCGATAAGCGACGCACCCAACGCTACCGTCAGCGACTTGGTCCCCTTGTCCAGCAAGTCGAAGAAGCGCTGCCGCTTTCGGTGATACCGATAAGAGACATAGGCCCGATGCAGCACGTCGCAGCGCGTATTCCATACATGATCTGGAATCTCGTCGCTGCCACCAGTTGCTGTTTCGAGTTGCGCTGCGGTGGCTTCGCTCATGACTGCATTTTGGGCGATGCCAGTCGGCTGCATCGCCCCGGCTGTCATTTACCCGGCTTCGTCGAAGGCGGCGGGGGGGTGTAGTTGGTCACCACATCGCCTCGAGACCCATGAACAGACCCATTCCTCGAATCACGCGTCGGCGTCGGCGCTGGAGGCCGAGGTGGGGGAGGAACTGGAGGCGGCGAGGGTGGTTTCTTGTTGCTCATGCTCGACCTTTCTTAAGGCTTGGGCGGCGAAGGCGGGGGCGAATAGAAGGTCACCACCTCAACCACGCGATCAGATTCGCTGAAGTCATTGCTGTCTTCTCGCTGCACCGGGGGCGGGGGCGGGGGCGGTGGAGGCGGAGGCGGTACAGGGGTCTCAGCAGCACTCATAGGAACATCTTTTCTTTAAAAATAAGTTTCATCCACCGACGTCGATTTCGTCTCGATTTGCTTCGAAGTCCAACCACCTGAAGACGATAAAGAGCAGCCTGAGCCAAAGCGGCCATGGGCTACTCAGTTTTCTGTTTCGCGAGCGAAGAAAGCACCCTCCGGGCAGCAGCCCGCCCTTCTTCGTCCGCGTGATCGTAGTTATCGAGCAGCGCCTTCTGCTCTTCATTCAGCGTGTCCGTTGCAACTGGCGTGCGCTGGCCCGTTAGCACGAACAGCACATCGATTCCGTGCGTTGCGGCAACCGCTAGGAATTCCGCAGCCGGCGTGGAAACCCCCCGCTCCCAATCTTGAAGCGTGCGTGGCTTCACCCCGCTCAGTCGAGCGAACTCTGCTTGCTTGAGCTGCAGCCGCTCGCGCTCTTGCGCAAGCCGCGAGCCCAGTTGCACGCGGATTTCTGTGCTCATTTCTTTAAATGCACGAAATTCCGTGCTATCTTCCTAATCACTGTGCAATTTCTGTGTCACAAGCATACACAGCCGCCAACCCATTCCTTCTCCAACGAAGACCGCCACCAAGACCACGCGCCGCGCACCGAACGGAGTTGTCAGCAACAAGCCCATCGCGCTACGACTGGAGCCCTCCGAGCTCGAACGGGTGAAGAGGCTCGCCGCGCGCGAACAACGCTCGCTTGCTTCGGTAGCGTGTCCGCGCCGAAGTAGAACTGAGCCACCGCGCCGCTTGAATCGTGAGCCAGGGGTGGAAGTCGACGCAGCAATGGTCGACTGTGTATAAGTGTATGGCGTTGCTTGTTCTTGGATCTCCTTTTGGGTTCTGTGATCGAACTCATAGGGCGCGCAGGGCGAAGCCCGCAGCGCCCTGTCTGGGTCAGCAGCGTCAGTCGGTGGAGTCGTTTGAATCGCTCTTGCTGCTGCCCTTGCGGGCCTGCTCCCTGGCCTTGATGCGCTTCTTGGCAGTCGCGCCGCTGTGCAGGAAGCGATGGCTCTTGTTGCCCGTCTCCACGATGTGGCAGTGGTGCGTCAGGCGGTCGAGCAAGGCGGTGGTCATCTTCGCGTCGCCGAACACCGTCGACCACTCGGCGAAGTCCAGGTTGGTGGTGATCACCACGCTGGTGTGCTCGTACAGCTTGCTCAGCAGATGGAACAGCAACGCGCCGGCTTGGCTGAACGGCAGGTAGCCCAGCTCATCCAGGATCACCAGGTCCATGCGCAGCAAGCCATTGGCAATGCGCCCGGCCTTGCCCTGGGCCTTCTCCTGCTCGAGCGCGTTGACCAGATCGACCGTTGAGCAGAACCGCACGCGCTTGCCTTGGCGCACGATGCCCGACACGCCCAGGGCCGTGGCCAGATGGGTCTTGCCTGTGCCCGGTCCGCCGACCATCACGGCGTTGTGCGCGGCCTCGGTGAACTCCAGCGTCGCGAGCTGCTGGATCAGCTTCTGGTCCACCGGCGAGGCATCGAAGTCGAAGCCCGCCAGATCCCGGTGCACGGGGAAGCGCGCCGAGGTCATCTGGTACTGGACCGAGCGCATCGCCCGGTCCGTCGACTCGGCTTGCAACAGATGCTCGACCAGCCAGCGCGAGGCCTCCAGACCCGAGGCCGGCCCTTGCTCCTGCAGATCGCACCAGGCACTGGCCATGCCGTGCAGGCGCAATCTTTGAGCTCAACGGTGACGTCACGCATGGTCCACCTCCTGACCACGCAGGCTGTCTTAGCGCGCCGTGTTGGCCAGCGGCGGTGTGGCGACCTGCAGCGCCGTCTCGGCGCTTGGCGGCGTTGCCGTCGCGTTGAGCCGGCCGAGCACGTTGACGACATGCTCCACGCTGACACGCCCGGATGGCGGTCCGTTCTCCATCGCCAGTTCGACCGCCACGATCACCGCATCCACACCGGCCGTGGGCACAATGGCCAGCACCTGGGCCATCGCGCGGTCCCCGCCGACTTGGCGCAGCAGACCACGGCGCAGGCGCTGCAGCGCCTCGGGCATGTCGGCGAAGGGTGCGCCGTTCCTCAACGCGCCGGGCTTGCGCTGCACCAGCGGGATGTAGTGCTGCCAGTCGTAGCGGGTGCCGCCCGAATCGCTCATCCGCTCGTGGCGCGCGACGACCGCATCGTCGGCGACGATCACCACGCTGCCCGGGTACAGCCGCGTGCTGACCATCTGCCCGGCCAACTCGCACGGCACTGAGTAGCGATTGCGCGCCACCGACACCAGGCAGGTGCTCGACACCCGCGCGGGCTTCTCCACGTAGCCGTCGAAGGGCTCGGGCATGGGCATCAGGTGGGGGCGCTCGTGTTCGAGCATCTCGGCCACACTGAACTGGCCGTGCTCGGGATGCCGGACCTCGTTCCACAGGGCCCGGCAGCGCTCGCCCAGCCAGGCGTTGAGTTCGACGAAGGAGCCGAAGCGGCGCCGGGCCGCCTCGATCCAGATGCGCCGGCGGCTATCCTGCACGTTCTTCTCCACGCGCCCCTTCTCCCAGCCGGAAGCGACGTTGCAGAAGTCGGGGTCGTACAGGTATTGGGCACACATCACCGCGAAGCGCGCGTTGACGGTGCGCCCCTTGCCCTTGTAGACCTTGTCGGCGGCGGTGCGCATGTTGTCGTAGATTCCGCGACGCGCCACGCCGCCCAGCGCAACGAACGATCTGGTGTGGGCATCGAACAGCATCTCGTGACCCTGGCTCGGGTAGGCGACCAGCCAGAAGGCGCGGCTCGCGCACAACTTCAGGTGCGCAACCTGCACCCGATAGTAGATGCCACCGACGACCAGGCCTTCCTCGCTCCAATCGAACTGGAAGGCCTCGCCGAGCTCGAAGTTCAAGGGAACGTAGGCCGTAACGTTGACCGATTGCCCCTCGCCCTGGCGCCAGGCCCCAACGAAGTCGGTGACGGCCGAGTAACCGCCGCCGTAGCCCGCGGCCTTGATCTCAGCGTGCAGCGCGCGGGCTGTGCGGCGCTCGTGCTTGGGCCGCCTTGCATCGGCCGTCAATGCCTGCCTCAGTGTCGCCTCGAACGCGCTGAGCTTGTTCGGGCGCGGTTCACGCCGGTACTTCGGCGGCTCGTTGATCGGGGCGCGCAGCCACTTGGAGACCGTGTTGGGTGACAGCCCCGTCATGCGCGCGATCTTGCGCTCCGACAGCTTGTCCCTCACGTGCAGCCGCCGGATCCTGCCAATCATGTCCATGGTGATCACTCCTGGAACCCCGCTGCTTAAATAAACAGCAGGGTAGGTTGAACACCTGGCTCACTTTTACTTCGGCACTACCTACAAAAGTGGCTCAGTTTTCGGTCGGCGCCAACAGCTCACGGACATCACGGAGTTCCAGATCCCGGCAGGCAAGGTGTACTTGTCGCCGATCATCGACTGCTTCGACGGGATGGTAGTGAGCTGGACCATTGGCACGAGCCCGGATGCTGAGTTGGTCAACACCATGCTGGATGCAGCTATCGAGACGGTGATGGATACGGCCGATCGGCCTGTGGTCCATTCCGACCGCGGCGGACACTATCGCTGGCCAGGCTGGCTATCGAGAATGAGCGATGCCAACTTCATCCGCTCGATGTCCCGCAAGGCCTGTTCTCCGGACAATGCGGCTTGCGAAGGCTTCTTCGGTCGCCTCAAGAACGAACTGTTCTATCCTCGGGATTGGATGGGCACGACCATCGAGCAGTTCATTGAAGTGGTCGGCTCGTACATCCGCTGGTACAACGAGAAGCGGATCAAGATTTCCCTGGGGGCCCTCAGCCCAATCGAATACAGGGTGAGCCTTGGACTTGCGGCATAAAACCAGTCCAAGTTTTTGTCCGCCCCCCCTTCTCGAGGCTGTTTTTAGGTGGGACTTTTTGTGGGACAGGAAATGAAAAATGTCCTAAGCCATTGATTTTAAAGGCTTCCCGACGGAGGGTGTGGGATTCGAACTCACACTGACGCAGCGTGCACGCCGCCGGCTCGATGCGCCCCGTTAGATTTGTGTAGAGTTTTTCCACGCCATCACACCAGTAGCCCCCGATTTACCACGCGAGCGATAGCGGCTACCTTATTGGCCACGGACAGTTTCTCGATCACTTTCTTCATGTGAAACTTGATCGTGTTGGGAGAGACCTCGAGCAGGATGCCGGCTTCTTCGGATGTCTTGCCATCCGCCGTCCAGCGCAGCACTTCGAGCTCTCGATCTGACAGGAGCGGAAAGCCGTCAGGTTCGTCCACGCGAACTTGAGCCGATAAGTGCCGGTGGGCGGCATTGGCGAGCAAGTGAAGCTGATAGCCGAGGATTGCAAGCTCAGACGGCGCGAGCTTTTCGTGCGGGCGAGCAACTGTCAGCATGCCCACGGATCCATCTGGATCGAAGAACGATTGAGCCCATCCGTAGCACAAGCCGCTTTCGCGTGCCTCGTCCCAGAGCTGTGGGGCGCTCCTGAAGAGTTCCGCACTCCAGATGAGCGGTGCATGGGATCGCAAGCCGTGCGCCACGCTTGGATCGATGGTGAGGTAGCCCGCCTCTTGGTAGCGCTGCTGCCAAGTCGCGCTGTAGTTGTTGATCATGCGTGTCTTCGGGCGTGTGAACGAGTCAAAAATTCTGACGCCGTAAGCGCAACGTTCGAAGCCAAGCCGTCGCGCGTACCGCGCGATCACGTCGAACTTGGCCTGTAGGTTGTTGGCGCGGGCCAGTGCCCTCTCCATGTCCAGAAAGAATTCGAACGTTGAGGCGAAGTCCTCATTCGCTCGAGGTATGTAGAGCCGAAGGCTGCCGCCAGGGCGTCGCTCAAGGAATGGCGGATTCCTTTTCTTGCGCATGGATAGGTTCCTTTTCGAATGTGATGCCGGACTCTTTGTGACGTGCTGCAGCGGGCCCGTTGCTTTCACCGTTCACTCGAGCTCAGTCTAGAAAGGACGTTCTGGCAACACAGCGACAAAACTTCCATCCTTTCCGCCAATGCTTAAGCGCGTGCCACGCGTCGAAAAGTTGCGCGGCGCACGATGAATACCTTTGTGCGGCTGACGATGAGGAAGTAGGCAGGAAAGCTGATATCGACGTGACAGAAAGGCCTCGTCGCAGCGGACCGCGCGAAGCACGCGCATCACGACATGCTTTTTCTCAGGGCTCGACCACGCGGGGACTGCACGAGCCCCAGCAACAAACGCGCAGGATCAGCCGGGTCGAGCAAACGATGCCTGAGCCAGTTCACCGGGGGAACACTCGGCACGTAAATGCGCTAACGCCGTTCGTACTCACAGACTCAGCATGTTGTACGCCGCGTCATGCCTGAAGCCAGCGAAGATTCACCAGCTCGTGCAGCACCTTTCACCATGCTGAGCACGGCCATTCGTGCATGACATCCAGAGGCTCGGAAATGTTTTGAGCGACTCGTACGTTCCGCGCACGTACACACGCCGCTGTTCCCTGCCCTACATCCTCAAGGGAGGAAGTTCGCTCTACAAGCCCGAAACAATGACGTGATGTCGAGCCAGGCATGGCGAACGAGGCAACGCGATCACCGCCGTCAGCGCCCTCACTGCTGCTGAGGCCAAGTAGCGCAGGAGTCAGCACCGATGTGTTGCTTTGCCTGGCACTCTGCGGTCGCACCGAGTGCCCGCTGGACTCCGTATCTCGAATGCCATCAACTGGGCAGTAGCCCGGCCCTCGGCTCGTCGGTTTCCGCCATAGGCCGCAGTGGAAGCTCAGCCTTCTTCCGAGGATTCGACTTCTCGCTGTTGACCTGCCTCGGCCGCCTCAGGCACGGTCGGCGCCGGTGTGGCGTCGATCAGGTGAACGGGGATGAGTTCGACCATCTCTCGGGCCTCCTGCGGTGAGCAGGTGAGCCAGCGGTCAATGTCGTACTCCTCGATGGCGACGACCGAGCGCTTGTCTTGCACCTCGAGTGGCCTCTTTGTCGCCTTGTCGACCTCTGGCTTGTGCATCCTGGCCATGATCGGGTAGAGGTTGGCGTTGATCATGATCATGGTGAAGCTCTCCCACATCTCACCGGTCTCGCGGTCCAGCCAGGGGCTCCACAGGCCCGCGAGCGCCCAAGGGCTGCCGTCCGTGCGTTTGAAGCGCCACCACACGTTGGCGCCAGTTTCCCAGCAGGGCTCAGCGAAGCTGTCGGCGAGGATTACGCACCGCCGGCTGCGGGCCCATGCATCCTTGAAGGTCGGCTTCTTCTCGATCCCATCGAACCGGGCGTTGTAGATCAACAGCCGCTTGGACTTCGTCTCGCCTCTTCGCGGCTTGTTTCGGGGGATATGGCTCGGCGAGTGCGCTGGGATCAGCCCCCATTGCCCTGCCACCAACTCACGCGCGTACTCGGTCCGCTCCCGATCACGGCGGATGAAGACGCCGGTGGAGAGCGGCCGCATGCTGCGCATCCAGCGCTCCGATGTGCCAGGCAGCCTCGATTTCGCGGTCTTCGGGGGTGATGTAGCGGGTGCACATGGCTTGGCTGAATTCTGCGCTCGGGAACCCATTGACGGTCGGGTTGGGACGGGTCGATACTGTATTTTCATACAGTTATTGGAGATTATCCATGGACATCCCCCCGCCCCTGCCCGGCGCCGAGTCGGCGCTCGACGACCCCGTATCGAATGGGGAGTTCATCCGCCTTGCGACGCGACGTGACGCCAGGCACGACTGGACTCGACGGTTCAGTGGCGAGTACCAGCGCCTGCATCAGGGCCGCGTCGACATCGACTACCTGACGTTCGAGGCCGATGCGGTGTACCCCTTCCTGAGCCATCGGCCTCCCGAGGAGTGCGCGCGTCAGCGCTTCGGCTTCGACACGGGCGCGGACCGCTTCGAAGTTCAAGCCGAACAGAAATTTCGCACCCTGGCCGGCAACATCGGCCTGATCGACCACGGGCAGCCGCTTCCGGAGGATCTCAAGGAATTTGCGCACGGCGTGGCGGAGTTGTGCGCAGCCTCCGCGGAGCAGTACCGCCATCCGCGAGACGGCAGCGCTGGCGATCACATCCGGGCGACCTTCTGTGCGCTGCCCTTTTGATGGACAAGTTGGCATCTTCTCTGTGTGTCCGAAGCAGGCTGCCGGCCTGAAGGGCTGCGTCGTTCCAAGGAGTCCGCACTCGCCACCGCTTAGCGGGTGTTTTCTTTCGACGCGAGCGATCCGTCGTTTGCCGCTGGCGCGGCGCGAGCGGGCGGGCGTCGTTGCTTCGCGATCGCAGTGAAGGCCTCATTCCCCCCGCGGCCTGCCGTGTTGACCTCAACCTTCTTCATCGACAACCGGACCACACAGAAGGCACGAAGCCTTGACTGGATGCGCCATGAACAACACTGAACTTTTTGAGGTCGAGACGGCGGTCGACGCGCCGCTGAACTTCGACATCCTGCTGCAACCGCACCGCGTTGCCTTCATTGCCAAGCTCCTGGACTACCCGCACGCCACGGCCGATGCCGTGCGTGTATCCGAGCAGCGCTTCACACGTGAGCTCGAGCGTCAGCTCGGCTGAGGATGTGGTGCCGACACTGCGTGCCTACCAGAACGCCTACGAGTCCAGCGGCGCGGACCTCACGAAGGACGAGCTTGCGCTGGCGCAACGCTGGGCCAAGGCCTATGACGCCGCGCGAACCGCGGGCTTCCGAGATCTTGGGGACAACGACGAGGCGTTCTTCGAAGTCCGGCCGGTTTGAAGTGGACATCCGGGCCGAGTACGCGGCCATAGCCAGACGGGCCGGCGAGCTGGCGCCGGACGAGCCGCTGCGCCCTACCCTGCTTGAATTTGCCGAACTCGTGGTCGGCATGTGTGCCGAAATCGGCCAACACTATGGTGACTGGGACCGCAACGCTGGCGATCACATCCGGGCGGTCATGTACGACGTGCCCGGTCTTCTCCCCCCACCTCGACAATCGCCGGATGAGCCAAGCTGATTTTTTCCTGTCCGAGACCTCCGTGCTGGTCACACCCGTCTGGTACAGCGACGAGGTGCAAGACATGCGCGAGCTGCCGATGGCGCCGGGCGACTACAAGGTGACGCCTGGTGCGCGCTGGTCGGTCATATCGCTCAAGGACGGTGCGACGGTTTACGACGGCATCGGTCCTGTGGTGATTCGACGCGCCAACGGCGCGTGATCCTTCGAGTCGACGTGTCTCTTCGGGATTGAAAGGCTTGTTGCGCAAGAGAGCCAAGTGAGGGCAGCGCCTGCTTCGATACATCCATCCTCTCATCGTCGCGACGGGGAAGCGGCACCGCTTGCTGCGTGGACGACCTCGTCTTGAGCCGCAGGCTACGTTCCGGGACGTGGCCGCCAGCCAGGGTTGGCACCAGCACTGCGCTGGCCAGGCGGCATTCAGCCCATGGAGGATTTCTACCGGCTTGTCATCAGGCGACAGCGGCTTCGCGCTCTAGCTTGGGCTTGTCGGAGGACGGGGCTGCGGCTTGCGCCAGGCCGGACGCACACGCGATCCGGCGTCGATGGATTGGCGAGGGTGCTCGAGCCGCACCCCTTCCGACAGCCACTGCCGGACGGCAATCGTTGAGGCCGCGGTCGACGTTGCGCTGCACGAGCGCGGCCCTCTTCGATCTCTACTGGTGGGGAGTGGAGGATCGGTCTCTACGAAGGCTCACTGCCCGACGAGGTGCCCGCTCCGAGTTGGCAGCGATTCAGTACTGCCGTCCGGGCCTCCTCAGCACAATGTGCACGCGCGGACAGCGCGCATTCTGAGAGTTGAATCTCTCGGCGGCATTGCGCCGCTTCCACGCGGCCCTGCCTATGCCCTTGGGCTCGTGAAGTTAGTCTTCACCCTTCGATGTTGCGGAGGAAGACGGCGGCGAGCATCGCCGCGGCCCGCTTGTCGCTCGCGAGGTCCTCAACGGACAGGCAGGGTTCATCGTCGTGCGAGAGATCGCGAACTTCAACAACGTACTTCAGCACCAGGTCTTGGTCGGTCATGGCCTCTCCGCTTTTCCCGAGGAGCCATCGGTTCACCTCCTCCCGGGAAGCCACATGGAACACGGCACGGGCCGGACGCGACACGCGTACGCGGTCGTCCAACTGCCTTGGCAAATCGAAAACCTGCGAGATGGTGTCTGTCATGGGCAACCTCACCGGAGGGCGTTTCCGGCTGGTCCAAACGGTCATGCACGCGAGGCGCACTTGTTCCGCCGGTCTCAGCCCGCGCACCGAGACAATGTAATCATTTGGTTGCAATGCTAAGCCCAATGAAACAAAATGCAATCAAATCACAGGTGCTGCGCCTCGCGACCGGCATCAAGGGAAGAAAAGCGCGCCATGTGTGATGCGCCTCACCATGGCCACGACAAGCGAGGGAATCGTCACGCTTGCCGGCAGCGATGGACGCAACTCTTTTCTCTGCAAACATGTCGTTCTTTTCCGCCTGCGACTGCACTGCCAATCACCTGGGACGCGTGGAGCGACGAGGGTGGATGCGCTTGTTCTCCCAGCGTCGCCTGTATCAGTGCTCGAGCTGCCGAAAGCTGCAGCTGCTCCCGGAAGAGGCAGTCAACCGGGCCAAGGCGGAATACGCTTCGCGCGAAGCCATGCTGAATCGACGTCCGCGATCCGCGGCGGCTTGATCGTCCAGGCTGGCAGGTTTTGCCAGCGTAACGCTGGGAGTGAGTGCTTACCGGCCGTAACCCTCGCATTGCGTGCTGGTGCTGGCCCGGAGATGTGCCTTGGGCCAAGTCACGCTGGATCAACACGAGGCCGCTACGATTCTGAGCGGCTGCGCCCAGCAGCCCAAAGAGGCACTCCGGGCAGGGTTGGTGTTCCGCGCCATCGCGGGCCTTCCCCCTGCCCGCCCATCCGACGCGCAGCATGACCATTTTTGGATTTGTCCCGGCCCTCGCAGCGTTGTTCGCTCTGACGGCGGTCGAGCCTTCGCCAGCGTCGGCCCAAGGCTTCGACCTCGCGGCGCAGGTCCGCGAGAAGGCGGCACTGGCCGTGTCCCAGTTCCAGGCGCGCGCCGGAGGACGGCTCGATTACTCCGAGCAGAGTCTGGCCACCGTGGAGGAGATGCTGGCGGAGGCATCTCAATATGCCAAGGAGATGCCGGCTGCGGATGTAAAGGCCTTGGTCGAACTGCTGGGGTCTTACATCCTCGAAGTCGGGCGTCGACAGCACGGTGGCACCTACCAGTGGCATGAAGCTCGGTCGCAACCCGTCTTGGTCGTCGGGCCACCGAAGTTCAGCGTGGCGATGATGACGTTCGACAAGGTTCGGGGGCGACTTTCGGGTGACCCGGCAGACAACATCGTTTTCTTCTACGAGGGGTTTTCCGAGCGAGCCAAGACCGCCTCGCCGGGCACGAACGCCCTCTATATCTGAGCCAGCGACGAACTCCACCGGTTTGTGCCGCGAGGCCGCCGCGTCCGGTAGGGCGTCGACACGACACGCTGGTCGCAGCTCGTTCAGCGCCCATGGTCCGGGGAATCCAGTCAATTCGCCATAGGCAGTGGCTCGCATTTCGGCCGCCTCCTGCTGAGGACGCAGGCGTCGACAGCCTCTTTCCTCATGGACAGGTCTCGCCGAAGGAACTGCCCGTGTCGTCTTGGGAGGCGATTTACGAAGGTGTTTTCGCCGCCAATTTGATCCCGCCGCGAAGTTCGGCATGTTTGCGCCCCATGAACCCCTGGTTTGTGTTCTTGGCGGCTCGATGCGACAGCCGCCCCCCGCAGGCAATCGTTCGATTGCTCGCCTTGTCGAGCACCCTGCCGGCTGTTTGAACGTCGACGAGCCCGTGATGCACCGCGTTCTTTTGAGTTAGTGCTCACCTGGTTCTACTCCCCGATGCCCGATCCGGCGCGCTTGTTCCAGCCCCACGCAGCGATCGCCTCGTCCGCTTACATCCGCGCGTCCAGCACGAGGTGTTCCTCCACTTGTGTCATCTGGAGGGAGATGATGTCCGACGGGCGAGCGCGGCGAGTGACATCGCGCCGAACCAATTCGGCATCGTCGGCCAGTTATGGGGGATGAATGCGCGGCGGCGGTGGTGCGAGCACTTCGGTTGTCGCGACCGAACACGCACGCCAGGCGGGCCCTCGGAACGTCTTGCGATTCGGCCGGCTTACGATCTGGTCCAGATCTGATATCACCTGGTCGCGAAGTGCTATGCCGCACGCTGAGGACGCCGAATCCATGCTCCGTTACACAACCATCCAGTTCGGTGTTCCGTCGACCGACACTGCTGACATCGGCCACGTCGACAACGCTGAAGCAGCCATCACGCTGATCAGATCAGTCGATTGGCGCAATGTCATGGGCGCGTGGCACGAAACCCAGGAAGGGCCGTTGCCAGCCATCGTTTTTCAGGCTCCGGCTGCCAAGGCCGAGTTGCGCGTAAGCCATGTGCCGATGGATGCAGCGCCGTACGATCAACTGCACTTCGTGCAGATTGAGAAGACCGGCTGGCTCCGCTCACGAAAGATCACCGTCACCGCAGAGGTGCATTCTCAGTCTCTGCTCGCGCAATGCCTCGCCGAGTGGGAAGCCGGACGCTGGGAGTCGCTCGTGCAGCTCTTGCGCGACCAGGGAGTGAACGTGCTTGACTGAGTTCGTGCCGACTCCCATCAGGGGAGGCTCATTCCACCGCGATCCTGCCGGGCCGCGGGTCAGACAACCTGATTCGAGAGGTGGCCGGCGGGCATGAGAGCGCCTGCACACGGCAGGCAACCGCGATGGCCACGCGTCGTACGCATCGCTGGGGCTTCGCCCCAGGCGCTCGTGCCTTTTGGGGACGTCGACGTTCTGCGCGCCTTGAGGCAGGCCTTTGAGTACTTCGAGAACAGGCCGTGTGCACCAGGGAGATGTTCGCCCCCCAACGCCAAGATAAAGGCTGCCCTCTCCTTCGCTCGGCCGGCTGGCTGCGCCCGGGCTCCTACACCAACAGCTGCTCCAGGCGCTTAGGCTTGCGTTCAGCCGGCCATGCATGGCTGGCGCGACCGACAACATGGAGTGCCTTCGATGAGATCCGAGAAACAGAAGATGCTGGCCGGCGAGCTTTATGACGCAGGCGATGCCGAGCTCCAGGGCGACCTGGCGGCGACCCGGGAGTGGCTGGTGCGCTACAACGCCGCGCTGGGCATGGCCACCGCCGATCGACGCGTGCTGCTGGCCGAGCGGTTGGGCACGGTGGGACATGGCTCGACGATCCGGCCGCCCTTTCACTGCGACTATGGCTTCAACATCCATCTTGGGTCGGGCGCGTTCCTCAACTTCGGCTGTGTCATCCTGGACGTGGTGGAGGTCCATATCGGGGACAAGACGCAAATCGGGCCCAACGTGCAGATCCTGACCGCGGACCACCCGCGTACTGCTGCGGAACGCGAGACCGGGCTCGAGTTCGGCCGCCCTATCCGGATCGGGCGCAACGTGTGGATCGGGGGCGGCGCCATTCTGTTGCCCGGCATCACGGTGGGCGATGACGCGGTCATCGGAGCCGGGAGCGTGGTCACGCGTGACGTGCCTCAAGGCGCGACGGTGTTCGGTAACCCAGCGCGCGTCAAAGCCCAAGCCTCGCCCTCTCGCTCATAGCCCTTGCGGGCATTCGGCAGCCCAGTGCCGTCGCGCCCGGAGCGTGGCTTTCCACAAGGCCAGGGCGGCCTCGGGGCACGTCGTCTTAGAGCGCAGGCCGCTGCTGCGGAACGACACCGTTCCTTGGCCCACCCGCCATCGACCTTTTGTCAGCCCGTGCGATAGCTCGTCCCTGGACACTCCGTCGTGCCGCCTGGCTGCGGGAAGAATGACCAAGAGGTAGAACCTGCCGGATGCGGTCGTTCGGCGTCGCCACGCAGGCATTCTTGGGTTGCTCCAGGAGAACAGCGCCGCATGGACAACCGACCACGGACTCGTCGCACCGGCACCCAGGTTGCCAGGCGCGGAGATCACGCATTCATCGATCAGGGTCTCGTGCACCAATGAGATCGCGCACGGCAATGGCCAGCACCAGCAGTGCCAAGCCGGCGGCGGTCAGGGTTGCCGCCGTGTAGAAGCCGATCAGGGCCCAGTACACGACCGGCTGCTCGGCTGCAAGGACGTCAGGTCCTTTGCGGTTGTTGAGCACCCCTGTGCGCAGGCTTTCCACTACTTCGGTCACGCCCATAAGGCAACCCCAGCCGATCAAGGCCGCGACGACGAGGGCCGCCATCGACTGTAGCCACGGCCGTCGACGGCACGGGGCATCTGGAGGGCCCGTCACTTGCTCGCCGCGTTCGCAAAGGTCAAGCGATTCCCGAAGGAATGTCGCACCGTCACCCCACGCGTGCCCCCAGTTAGGAGGCAGATGGGTCGGGGCAATGTCTTAGGCATGGCAGTTCGCTGATGCTGGCGGGCAAAACGACTTTACTCGAACGTCCTCTTTCGGAATTGGTGATCGGCAGCTTCGTGCCCGGCGCAGCCGGTCGCGAGCCCACAGGCGGAACTGATGGCGTGAAAACAAAATTCGCGGGGGTTCGACGGCGCGCAGCGCGAAGGTCGGACGGCGCCAGCGGGGAAATGGTCGGTGGCCCCCGTGGTCGGCTGAACGCGGATGTCGACCATGCGGGCGCTTCACTCGTATGCGCGCAAGCGCGGTCAAGGGTGTGCCCCCTCAGCCTCGGCAACTGCCCCGAACGCCTGGGCCGCGTCCTCTCAGTCCTCATTTAGGCTGCACGTCGCCTTCAATAATCATCCGTGCTATTTTTCGGTGCACAAACCCCTCATGCAAAAGCAGGTTAGTTGAATCTCCATGAATATCAACGACTTAGCGCCTACTTTTGATGCCGACGAGTGGAGGCTCACTTTGCCCTCAATCCGACATCGACACCGCATCGCATGTCCCTTGGAAGTCTTTAGAACTACTTCTCTAGCCGCTGCATCGTCGGCTTTTCTGGCTTTACCGATGGGAATGTGGGACCTGCCGCGGTCCGCCTCCCCCGGTTTCTGCACAGGTCGTTGCGGCCAGTCAGGAGCCTCGCTGACTACCATAAGGCAAATCACAGCGACCAGGTGGATCCGGCAATGATCTCTCGAATCTCCCGTCGCACCAAGACGCACTTTTAGAATAAAGTGTGCGCCAACTTCTACTAATAAGAGAACTCTTGGGCTTCAACAGTATGTGCTGGGCGGCCCTCCACCTTCAGACTTGCGCTCGCTAGTGCATTTCGCAAGCGGAGCTTCCAAGCGAAAAAAACGAGCTTTGCTCGACAAGTTGGCGAAGAGTGCCTCCAACTGTTCATTCCGCCGCTCTGGCTTGGTGGGGCCAGGATGGGCTGCAGAACGGCGAAGCCGTTTTCGGAGATCTGTCGCAAGGGCGGCCTGGGTCTAGCCTCAACCCAGTGGCGCCAGCATGGACCGAACAACAGCAGTGTGTGGAAGGAAGGCGGGACGGTGCGCGTTGAAGTCGGAGCGCCCGATGATGCTCGCGTTCCCGCCTCTCACCAGCGCAAGCGTCCAGGGACTCAGTCGACGATGCCAGTTTGGGGGCGAGTAAAGCACGGACAGTTTGTTTTCGCCTGACTCTTCAGAATGGCTGGCAAGCTTCTCGAGTGAATCTCGGGTCACGGCCCAAGCCGCATGAGTAGCTCACCCCTCACTGCGAGGATCGATCTTGGAGATCGTTCGCCCCATAAAAATGCCAATCCCCCTTCAAACTCATCCATGAAATTTTCTTAGGTTAGGGGGTGGTTCCGAACCACACCCCGCCGACGCAGTTTCAGCGACCGCACAAACAGTTCCGGGACGCCCCCAAAAATGACGAGTGATTTCCGAGACGTCCGCCTTATGGAAACGGCGGATCGCCTATAACGTCGTCGTTGACCTGGGGAATGGTTTGGGCGGCGTGGTTCGGCCCCCCCTGTCGACGTTTCCTGCGGCAGTCTCTGGCCACTGACAAGTCGAAATCAGCACTGGCCTACCCTTTTGTAATTCACCTATTGGCCGGATCGAGGCATCGGTCGGATCTGCGGCGGGTGACGCGTTTGTCGTCCGGAACGGTGCTGCGGGCATGTTGATTCTGATTGCCCGCCGGCCGGATGGCTTCCGAGTCGCGTCCGCGGAGATGGCACCGTCGTCCCGCGTCCTTCTTCCTGATTGGCTGCTTTTCGTAGCTGCGCCCATGGGCGCTGGGTGCGCGCAACTCACGCTCGATCGCCTCAGTTTGCATCGAACAACTGCAGTGTGATCGCGCGGCCTTTGCGAACTCGCCCTGAGATCGCGAGCCCATTGCGTCGGACGAAGGGTGTGGTTCGGAACCACACCTGTTTGCTTTCGCGCCTCCTTCTCCTTCGAATCCTCAGGGGGAAGACTCGCGTGAGCTAAGCGGGTCGGGGCGCCAGCCAAAGTTTCCTCGGAGGATCTCCTATCGCCGGTGGTTCTCCATCGTAGGATTAATGCTGTCTGGCAGCCTCGGGGGGAAGACGCTGCTCAGCGGCATCCCACGTCGCTGGCGATAACGAGTCTTTCCTTGGATTCCATTTTCGCCCCCGTCCGAGGTTAGAGCCGCATCAATCGCTCACGCTCCGCCTGTTAGGTGGTCTACCAACGCGATAAGGAGTTACCAGCAAAGGGCGTGGTTCCGCCCCCCCCTGCTACGCATGAGCAACCGCAAAGACGGCCAAGGGAAAGGTCTACGGCAGGCAGACGCCTCGCACGCTGACCTGGCCGACACGCACTCCGGCGAGGGATCCGTCTTAACCAACGCTGATCTAGAACAGCAATCCGCGGAGTCGAACATCCCCGGGAGAATCCGCGCATAGCGCCCTGCCCTCACGCCGCTCCTTGTCAAAGACGGGCGTTCGTCTTTCTGCATTCCGCTTCACCATCCACGGAGCAGGCGCACGTGTTCCACCGAGGTATCTCTCGGGATGGGCCCCACCAACGCAGTGAAGAGGCCAAGAAAAAAGGGGTGTGGTTCGGAACCACACCCCTTTTCCTTTCCGGCACTACTGCCGCTGGGCAGTCTGCTTACTCGTTATGCAGAAACTCCGCCAACAGCTTCTCCAGGGACGCGCGGCGCTCGACAGACAGCGGCACGTGGATGCGCACGTTCGCCCTGCCGTCCGCATCGAAGCTCAGCGTTGCTGCCTTCTTGTTCTTGACCGTCAGCGTGTGGGGTTTCGCATCGACTTGGAGTTGGGTGTCGGCGACCAGAAGCTTGGCCAGCACTTCCTTGGCGGCCGGTCGCGCCGCTTGGGTCAACAACTTTTCGGCCCGGGCCCGCACCCCTTCCGCGTCCGACTCGAGCGCGCGATTGAGCAAGGGCGCCCAGCGCAGTTGGATCTCGAGTGGCGAGCGGAAGGCAGCGACTACTTCGTCCGGAAGCCGCGCCAGCGCGAGCGACTTGCCCACGTTGCTGTGATCGATGCCTAGCGCCGTTGCCAAGGCGCGGTTCGAGGTGAAGAGGCCCAGGTCCAGCGCGCGCCGGTACATCATCCCCTGCTCCCACGGCGACAAATCCTGGCGCTCCCGGTTCTCGCGCTCCATCTCGACGAAGAGCGATCGATCATCGAGGTTGTCGATGACGGCCAGCACGGGAAGGCCGAGCTGCGTGCACGCCTCGAGACGGCGGTGGCCGAAGACCACCTCGTAGTCGAACTCGCCACCCGGCTTGCTGGCAGGACGCACCTTGATCGGCTGCACATTGCCGCCTGACTCCTGGATCTCGCGCTTGAGCCGTTCGAAATCTTCACCCACAAAACTGCTCTCATGTCGGTTCGCGTACCGACTGCGTCCAATGCGCTTGGGGTCCAGGTGACGCGTCGCGCGAGCGCCCTCCCAGCCTTCGAGCTCCGTGCGGACTTCCTGTAGCTGTGCCTCGAGGCCCGCGGCCTTGTCCGCGGCTTCCTTGAGCATCTCGTTCTCGCGCAGAAGGTCCGATCGCGCGTCGTTCGCGAAAGCCATCATGGCGCCAGGCGCTGTCTTGGGCTGCTTGGTTTCGGGCGTCACCGAAACGGGGGCAGTCAGCGAAGCAAAGTCGATTTTGGAAGCTTTGTCTCTCAAGCCCATATCAATCTCCTGCCACCAGCATGGCGTTTTCGGACAGCTGACGTGCCCAGACTGCCCGTATCTGTTGCTCCACCAACTCGCACATCCTGTCGTACGCATCGCGCGCCCGCGCGAAGGTCTTCGAACTCACTGACCCACGCGGAAGGTCGTACACGGTACCGAACTCGGCGCTCGCCGTGGCCGCAACAGCCGTCTTCGGAATCTCGATGGGCAGCACCTTGTCGCCGTAGCCCTCGAGCACCCATTGCCGGACCACCGAACTTGCGGCATCCGAGGCTTCCACCCGCGAGAGCAGCACGTCGATGAACTCGAAGCTCTTGTTCTTGCCACGGCTGCGGATCAGTTGATTGCACAGGTCGGAGAACAGGTCCCAGAACTGTGCGGAGCTTGCGAAGTCCAGTGCAGACGGGGGCAAGGGCATGATCACGCCATCGGCCGCCATAAGCGCGTTGATGGTGACGTAACTCAGCGAGGGTGGGGTGTCGATGACGATTACGTCGTAGGCCTCGCGTAGGGTGTCAAGACCACGGTCGAGCACGCGCCAGAACTCGAAGCCCGGGTCCTTGGCTTGCCGTGCAGGCAACACGAACTCGGCACCGTAAAGCAGCGGGGCCGCACAGACCAGGTCGATGCTTGGCCAGTAGGTCGTACGGATCGCATACGCCAAGTCATCCTCATCGCCCGCAAAGAGTGGCATCGCGGTGTGCTCGGTGTCGACCTCGGCATCGGGCAGCACGCCGAAGAGCGTGGTGGCCGAGCCCTGGGGATCCAGATCAAGTAGCAGGACTTTGTGACCCCGCATCGACAAACCCTGGGCCAGGGTCACGGCGGAGGTGGTCTTGGCCACGCCACCCTTGAAGTTGGCCACCGTGATGGTGATGCCGGCGGCACCCTTGGGTCGCATGTGCTCACTGCGGAAATCGCGCGACCACAGTTGGGCCTCCCCCATCGACCATTCGCGGCGATTGCCTTGAATCGACCCTGCCGGCAGATCACCGCGGGTGAGGCGATAGGCGATCTTCGATTTGTCGACGCCACACAGGTCGGCCAGTTGCGCTGAACCCAGCGCCGGTGCAAGCTTCGTGGCGGTCGGAGCCAGCATCGCGGTGCGGATGTGATCCATCATGCCGGCGATGCGTTGCGCCTGGGCCTCGATATCTTCGAGGGACTGACGTTTGATGGTTTGTTTGATATCCACGAGCGAAACTCTCAAAGTGCTGATGTCATGCGATTATGCCCAGCACCCGTCGAAATTCGAAGAATCTGCAATCCATCAGAGAAGGTTTCGCTGAAGTTCTCTCTGATTGTGGATAACTTCTCCCGAGTTTAAGAAGGTATTAATACCTTTAAAGAAGTTAGCAGCTACTCTTATTCTGAATTTCTCCTTTAAAATCAACAACTTATGATGATTTTTAGAGGCGAATTGTCTGTGCTTTACGCGGATGCGTCCGCGATCTACTCGGATCCGTCCGCGCCCTGCTCGGAAGTCGTCCGTGGTCTAACGGCACCCTCCAGGGTTGTCCACAGGACGACATGGCCGCCCCAGAGCCCCGTTTTTGGCACGCGTCCGTGATCTAACCAGGGGCGAATTGACCCAAAACAGGGGGTGAATCGGTCTCGTGTCCGCGTTTTACTCGCCGGCGTGAGGTGCTGGGCTGTCGTCGAATTCGCCCCGCGTCCGTGTTTTACTCGGGCTGAAAGTGCATCGCCGGGCGAAGTGTCCGCGCTTTAACCAAGCCCCGGACACTTGCCACCGCCAAAATCGGTAGGCGGCCCAGCTTGGTGTCCACGTCGACTTGGACATATGATCGCGAGATGACAGCTTCCAGCCCGCTTTCGTCCTCGGCGCCCACCCGCGTCGTGGGCACGGACGGGCTCGAATTGCGCAAGCCACACGAGATGATCGTGATGGTCCCGCGTTCCGCGCGGGTGACGTTGACCGCTCGCCGCATCTACACGGTGCTGCTGCAGGTGTCACAGGCTCGCCTCACCGCCATGGCCTCGATGCCGTTGGCAGACTTCATGTTCGAGGCACCCCTGGCGGCCGTGCTGCGCACCACCGGGTCCGATGGCGCCGACCGTACGGCCGCCAAGCGCTACCTCGGCGAAATGAGAAGCCTGGAAGTCGACTGGGAATCCACGGCGCCGGGTGACGGGGTCAAATGGCGCGGTTTCTCCATGCTGTCAGAAGTCGCGCTGGAGGTTCGCCGCGGCGAGACCTGGGTCAGCTGGTCCTTCCCCCCGTCCATCATGACGGCGCTGCGCGAGCCCTCGCGCTGGGCCCGCATCGAGCTCGACGTGCTTGCCCGCTTGAGCACCTATGCCGCGATCGCGCTGTACGAGATCTGCGTGCGCTACCGGGACAATCCCGGCGGCGTGACGAGCCGCAAGCCGGTGGGGTGGTGGACCGACGCGCTGAGCAATCTGCCTGGTGGCGACCGCCGCGAATGGCGCAAGTTCAAGAACGAGCGCGTGAAGGAGGCGGTGGCCGAGATCAACCAGGAGACGGATCTGGAGATCGAGCTCATCGAGCATCGCCAGGGCAGGGTGGTCGACGAAGTGCAGTTTGCGGTTCGCCGCCGTGCCCGTTCGCCCTTTGCGACGAGCGCGGACAAGCCGGTGGACGCCAACCTTGTGCTTCGCGCAGAAACATTGGGCATTCGAGAGATCAAGCTCGATGGCCTGATCAAGGAGTTCGGCGACGATCGTGTGCGCGAGCAACTCGACGCATTGGAAAGGCGTGCGGCCAACAACTCGCTGCGCGCCGTGGACAACGCCTATTCCTATCTTCGCTCGTTGCTGCGCAACGAGCGCGAGGCGCCTGCGCCGGCGGACGCAGACGAAGAGCCGGATCTTGAGTCGCCGCCCGCACAGACCGCCGCGGAGGCTGTCGCACCCTCGGTCGCAGCTGCCAGCACGACGGCCGCCACGGTCGCCACACAGTCCGCCACTCTCACCACTCCCGCCGACTCCGCCGGCGAGCGGATCCGCATGATGCGCCGGGAGATCGAGGCGTTGCCGCAGGCACAACGTCAGGTGTGGGTGGATCGCGCGCTGCAGGCGCTGGCCGCCAAGGGGATGTTGACCGCGATCGTGAGTCGGCGCGCGGCGCAAGGTGACGTGATGCACGGCCTGCTCGGCTCGATGGTGGTCCAGACCTATGCGGCCGCCACGTACGGCGCCGACTGGAACACGGCGTAGACGCCCCTGAGCTGCTCGCCGTGGCTGCGTCACGCGGCCGGTGCTGCAAAGCCGAGCAGACACCTGGCCGTCAGATCATTTGATTCGCCACAGCGCGCGAGGATGAGGTCATGCTGGGGATGGGAAACGCCGGGCAAGCGGCGTGGAAAGCATCGGCTCCGCTACGACGCCAAGCAGCCGCCATCGGCCAGGCGCAGTCACTTTCAGCACCCCGACCTCGGCCAAGGCCCGACAGCGAACTTCTACCTTCACTGGTGCCAGTGATTCATCAACTGCCTGCAGAAATATGTCTGATGCCTGGGCTTTCGAAGATGCCCCGAACGTTGCCTGCTTCACCGTGAAGTCCATCATGAATGGGACTGAGCCAATCCTGCAGGTGTTCCGCGACGAGGACGACGGCGCTTGGCAGATGCTGCCCGGCAGCGGTGCCAACGCGTCGGAGGCGATGATCGTGGGGCTGGGCCAGTTGGTGCAGTTGGACCAGACGCTCGTAGAACTCGCGAACCTGCCGCTGGGTTGGGTTGCTTGGCGCGAACGCAAGAACTCGCCCTGGCTGCGCCGGCCAACGTCGCAACTGCCAGCGGCCTGAACGGCGTGTGTGGTGGGCCCGTTCGAGCGTTGATTGCGTCGCGGCAGATGCCTGAAAGGGCTGGCGCCCCCGCGCACATCGCATTGCGTTTCGCGCAGCTTGTTCAGCTCGTCCCGTGCTTGCTCGTGAAGGGCGATGACCCTTCCACTCGCGGCCAGCCGGGCCGCGGCCTCTCATTCAAAGGACGCAATCAGCAAGGCCATCGCGCCCACTGACGCCGCAGTGAGCGCTCAGAGCCCGCACCCCCGAGTAGCTGCGCAGCCCCATAGGGGGATGCTCGTCGGCGACACATGCCCTCAGATCGCGACGCGTTCAAGGGCGACTGTGCGGCGCATGAAGTGAAGCTTGTGATTGTGGCTTGCACCGGGCTAGAGCTGCCCGAGTGACGGCATCAGTGCTTGGACATCGCATTGGCCAGCGCGAAGACCGAATTGGGGGCGCGGGTGCGCACAGGCTTGACGGGGGCAGGCGAGGTGATCGCACTCTTGGCCGGAGTGGGTGCTTCAAGCTCTACGCTCTTGGCAACTTGGTCTTCGACGAGCTTTTGCAAAGTGACCGTTCGCAGAAAATCAAGCATGCGCTGATTCAGCGAGGCCCAGAGCTCCTCAGTGCTGCGCGCCAGTGAGGTTGGCGAGGCGCCTTGCGCACCCAAGTCGTCTGCATCATCCGCATCGTTGCCAAGGGCGGCACGCTCATCCACCGCTGCAATGATGTCGGCCACCGAGATGTCGGCGCTGTGGCGCGCAAGATGGTAGCCCCCGCCGGGCCCACGGACCGACACGACGAGATTGTGCTTGCGGAGTTTGCCAAACAGCTGCTCGAGGTATGACAGCGAGATCTGCTGCCGTTGGCTGATGGCGGCCAGGTTCACAGGTCCGAGTCGTTGGCGCAGCCCGATGTCGATCATCGCGGTCACCGCAAAACGACCCTTGGTGGTCAATCGCATCGCAAACTCCTTCTCATCGATCCCGTTCGTTGGAACACGTCGCATCGGCAGATGGACAGTCGCGCCTTCCTGAAGGCCGACGCCGGTCCGGTTGCAATAGCGCGACTTCTGCCAACGACGGTACTTGCGCCTTAGGTGCGGGACCCAAGACATCGGCGGGATCAGCCGTCAGATAAGGCGCTACGGGCTTTTCCGTGCAAAGCTGGGGACCAGGCAGACATGCACCCTGTCAGGGTGCGCCGGGCATGACGCTCGGTCAACATCAACGGTGGATGCGGACCGAGGGAGCGCTGTCCCATGCGCGCCGTTAGCATATTTTTGAGCGCTCTGTTGGGCGGGACTGAGCGGCTGAGAACAGGTTGAAGCCACAAAAGAATGCCCCGCACAAGGCGGGGCACGGAGGAGGGCAGGGGGTACGCATGATCGCGTACCTGCTTGTATTGCCGTCTGGAGAGGGGTTTAGCCCTTCATCGCCTTGATGTCGGCCTTGGCCTTGTCGTGATCAGCCTTGGCTTGGCTCACGCAGGCGTTCTTGGCATCGCCCGACTGGTCGTCGCACTTTTCCTTGGCAACGTCGTAGGTCATGTCGGCCTTTTCCTCGGCGACCTTCTTGGCGTGTGCGGCGCTGGGCTTGTAGTCCTGCTCCAGCTGCGCCTTCGCCACATTTTCGGTGCCCTTGGCTTCCTTCTCGCAGACGTCCTTGGCGTTGTCCTTGAGCGTGTCGCACTTGGCCTTGGCGACCTTGTAGTCGGCCTCGATCTTTTCCTTCGCCACGTTGTACTGGTCCTTGGTCATGCCTTCGGCAGCGCTTGCGGCGTTCATGGCGAAGCAGGTCGATGCGATGGCGAGAACGAGAAGATGTTTTTTCATGAGTAAGTCCCCTGAACTTGAAGTTGGTGGAGCTGCCCTGTGCGTCTCCAGTGAGCGTGAATCTACGAACCCGCTCACGTGCGGCGGGTAGGACGACGGCGGGCGAAGCATTCGGTCCAAAGCGCGGCGGCGTGCAGGGCCATGGCATGCCGGCACCCAGTCGCGATGCAACCAGGCGCCGCAGGTGGCGTGCGCATGGTCTTGCCCTCAGCGTCATGGACCGCTGCGCGGTCTGCGGGCGCCGCCCTGGGCGGAGAAGTGGCCGCAGTGTTCTGCGCCGCTGGACGCGCGCCTACATGCACTGCGTCTCGATCGCCGACATGCGCCGTGCGTGCGAATATCAAGAGGAGGGCATGCTGAGCGCTGCTTCCGCTCCCGTCCTCGTTGACTTCGATGCGTCCTCGCCCGAAGTGGCACGTGCGCTGATCGGGGCGCACTTCCGAGTGGACGGTGTCGGTGGGCGCATCGTCGAGACGGAGGCTTACGACGTCCTCGACCCTGCATCCCACAGCTTTCGCGGTCCCTCTGTGCGCAATGCGACGATGTTTGGTCCTTCGGGATGCGCCTACGTGTACCGGTCCTACGGTTTGCACTGGTGTCTGAACTTCGTGTGCCGTGAGGTCGGCCATGGCGCGGGCGTTCTCGTTCGCGCACTGGAGCCGCTCGAGGGCATCGAGGTGATGCGGGACCGGCGCGGCGTGGCCGATGCACGACTCCTTTGCGCCGGGCCCGGACGGGTCGCGCAGGCGCTCGCGATCACAGGGGCGCACGACGGGCTGCGCCTCGATCAGGCGCCCTTTGTGCTGGAGATGCCGTCCACGCCGCAGGCGCTGGCGGTGGGTGTTCGCGTCGGCATCTCGAAAGCGCGGGATGTTCCCTGGCGCTTCGGGCTGAAAGGATCGCGCTTTGTCAGCCGTCCCTTCCCCTGACCCGGTTGGCGGAGACCGTGCCATGGACGAGCTGGACACCGGCAGAGTCACCGATGCGCGCATCGAGGCGCGCATCTTTGCCCTGTTGGCGGACCGAGAGCCAGGCGCGAGCATTTGTCCGTCTGAAGTTGCCCGCGCGCTGACAACGCCGACCCGCTGGCGGGCGCTGATGCCGCGGATCCGGGGCGTCGCAGGCCAACTCGCCGCTGTCCAGCGGCTGCGCGTGACGCGCAAGGGCCTGGAGGTGGACGCGCACAGTTTGGGTGGACCGATCCGCCTGGCGCTGCCGACTCCACGCGGGGCCGCGCCTTCGCGCCGCGGATGAACGCGTCCCCGATCGTGACGCCGGATGGCCGCTATCTCGTGGTGCGCGGGCGGCTCTGGCGCGCCGCCAATCCCAATCTGCCGCCGGAGGAGAAACACCTCCTTGTCCAGCGGCTCATGCAAGCACGCCGGGCGCTGCGCGGCGGGGGACCGATCAAGGGGCGCATTGCGGCGCGAGCGTTGGTCGATGACACGAAGCGTCGACTGGGCGAGCGTGGTCCGCCCTGGTGGACCGACGGCGCGCCAGACCTCCATCGCAAGCTGATCAAGAACACGCCTTACGCTGGTTGGTACGACGACCAAAACGCGCTGAGTACAACGCCCTGAAGCCTGGCGCTCGACCGCGCTCGATGTTTGAGACGTTGGTGGTTGCATCGCCGGTCAGCGATACGCGCATGTCGTTCTGGCTGGTGGAGATTCCTACGGGCGCGGGCGAAAAAATACTTCACTTAGGAACCACATGCTTGAATGCCAATCCACAGTCACGGGATACGTGCTCCTTGTTCACGAGGCGTTTGCTGATGTCAAACTTTGACGAAAAGCTGTTTGAGGACTGGGCTGCGACAGAAGCGCAGGTCTACGCGCTGCTCGGGCGCCTGGGTCCTGCCACCTCTTTGAGCGGACTGCAGGAGCTCGAGCAGCTCATAGCCCAGGCGGACCGGCAATTCATGGCGCTGTGGGAATTGCCCGAGCATCCGATAGCGGATCATCCAACCGGCCCGCCACCCTGAGCGCCACTCGTCGTTGCGCAAACACGTCTCTACCGACGGGCAAGCGTCGTCACGGCTTTTGCGCAAGCGCGATCGGGCGTGTCAAACCACCTGACGGGCGCGCAGCGCTTCGATGTGCGCAGGGTCGACGTCAGCCCACTGCGTGAGGATTTTCACCGTGTCGGCGCCCAAGGCCGGCGGTGGCCGCGTCGATCCCTCCGACATCCCGTCAAAGCGGATGCCCAGGCCCATCTGCGGCAGCACGCCCCGCTCGCTCTCGACCGCGTAGACAAATCCTCGCGCGCTCAATGCGGGGTCGTTGGCCACCTCGTGAACGTCCTGGATCGGTCCCGCGGGCACGCGCTCGCGCGCAAAGATGGCAAGCCAATGCGCGCGCGGCCGGGTGGCAAGAAGATCGGCGATTTGTCGAACCAGTGCTGCGCGATGCGCGCGCCGCAGTGCGTTGGTGGCGAACGCGGCGTTCTGCGCCACCTGCGGTTGCCCCACGGCTTTCCAAAACCTGCCCCACACCGCGTCGTTGCCCAGCGCCAGCGTGATGGGCTTGTCCGCCGTGTCGAAGACCTGGTAGATCGCGATCACGCTGTCGCGGCCGCCCGAGCGCCGCGGCAGGTCCCCACCGCCGAGGTACGAAAGAATGCGCGGGGACATGAAGCGCGTCATGCTCTCCACCATCGAAATGTCGATCGCGCAGCCAGCCCCGTCTCGCCCGCGTCGGTGCAGCGCCGCAAGCGTCGCGAGCGCGGCATCCTGGCCGGCCAGCAGGTCCGCCGCGGGAGTGCCGATCTTCTGAGGGGGTGAATCGGGCTCTCCGGTCAGTTCCATCACGCCCGAATAGCCCTCGGCCACCAGGTCATAGCAAGGCAGGTCGGCACGCTCGCCGTCGCAGCCAAAGCCCGTGAGGGACACATGGATCAGGTCGGGGTTGAGGGCCGAGAGTGTCTGGACGTCCAAGCGCAGTTTTCGCTGGATGCGCGGCACAAGGTTCACGATCACGACATCCGCCTGGGCCACCAGCTTCTGAAAGATGGCATAGCCCTCGGGCTGCGCGTGGTCGAGCGTGATGCTGTGCTTGTTCCGATTGACGCTCAGGTACCAGAGTGACTCGCCGTTCAGGAACGGTGGGCCCCATGCGCGCACGTCGTCACCCTTGCCCGGTGGTTCGACCTTGACGACGGTGGCGCCCATGTCAGCCAGCAGTTGTGCGGCGTAGGGGCCCGCGATGGACGAGGTGAGATCGAGAACACGGATGTCCTTGAGCAGGTCCAGAGAGGGGGTGTTCTTGCGCGGCACCGTGTCGATCAGTGCCGGAGGTGGTTCGAGTGACATGCCCGCACTCCGCAATGGGCATGCCAACTGTCGGATCCATCGTGGCGCTGCGACAGCCCCTCGAGAACGCCTTGACGTCGAGGCGAGCGCACTGCCTTTCGTACGCACACTGCGCGCCTTCCGGTCGATCGATGACCGCCATGGCGACACAGTGCGGGAACGGAGAGGCCTATATCACCAGGACCGCATTGATTTGCGCATGGCACGTGCATTGCGCAGCACGCGATGGCGGCTGAGGTCTCGTGATCGCATGAGGCGTTGGCAATTTCTGGAATCGAATCACTGGAGTTCATAGACATGGATTTGCAACTGTCCGGCAGAACGGCGCTCGTCACCGGCGGATCGAAAGGCATCGGCTTCGCCTGCGCGAAGGCATTGGCCGCCGAGGGCTGCCATGTGCGGCTGGTCGCGCGCGACAAGGCCGCGCTCGTCGAAGCGAGGGACACGCTGCGCGCGGCGCACGACGTGTCGGTCGAGATCTTCGAGGCCGATCTCTCGCGCCTGTCCGACAGCCTCCTGGTCGACGCCTTCCCCGAGGTCGACATCGTCGTCAACTCCGCGGGCGCGATCCCGCGCGGCGGCCTGCTCGACGTCGACCCCGGCGCGCTGCGCGAAGGCTTCGAAGGCAAGCTCATGGGAACGATCGCGCTGTGCCGCGCCTTCTACCGCCGCATGCGCGAGCGCCGGCGCGGCGTGATCCTCAACATCATCGGCATCAGCGGGCTGCGCCCGAATCCGAAATCGATCGGCACCTCGTCCGCGAACGCGGCGCTGATCGCGCTGACCCAGGCGCTGGGCGCGGAGAGCGTCGATCACGGCGTGCGCGTGCTCGGCGTGAACCCGGGCCTCGTGCGTACCGGACGCACCGCCTCGCTGCTGAATCCCACGCAGGCCGCCGACAAGGCCTACGACGCATTGCTGGCCTCGCTGCCCTTCGGCCGCATGGCCGAGCCCGCGGAAGTGGCCGACCTCGTGAGCTTCCTGGTGTCGGAGCGTGCGTCCTACCTCAGCGGCGAGGTGATCTCGATCGACGGCGGCTCGCGCTTCCGCTTCTAGGCCGGGCATCGCCCCGTCGGCACGCGCTGCGTTTGGCGTGCCGACGGGGCGGACTCATTCGAGCTTCACGCCCACCTTGCGCACCACCTCACCCCAGCGCGCGGTCTCGCCCGTCACGAAGTCCGCGAACCGGGCCGTGTCCATCGCGGGCGACTCGGCCCCGATCTCCGCGAGCCGCTTCACCATCGCCGGGCTCGCCATGATCCGTCGCACCTCGGTGTTGATCCGCTCGACCACGGCCCGCGGCGTGCGCGCCGGCGCGAAGAGGCCGTACCACTCGTTGAGATCGAAGCCCGGGTAGCCCGACTCGGCCAGCGTGGGCAATTGCGCGAACGCCGCCGGCCTGCGCGCACCCGTGGTCGCCAGCGCCCGCAGCCGCCCCGCGTTCACGAAGGGCATCGCGCTCACTGGGCTGTTGATCAGCACCTGGATGTTGCCCGCGGCCGCGTCCGACAGCGCGGCCGATCCGCCCTTGTAGGGCACGCTGACGATGTCCACGCCCGCGACCTGCTTGAGCAGTTCCATCGACAGGTGGCCCGACGAGAGCTGGCCCGCCTGGCCGTAGGCCAGCGCGCCGGGCTTCGCCTTCGCAAGCGCGACCAGCTCCTGCACGTTGCGCGCCGGCACGCCCGGATGCACGGTGAGCAGGCCCGGCATCAGCGCCACCATCGCGACCGGCGCGAAGTCCTTGAGCGAGTCGTAGGGCAGCGCCTTGTTGACGTGCGGATTGATCGCGTGGGTGCTGATCAGCAGGCCCAGCGTGTGGCCGTCCGGCGTGGCGCGCGCCAGCGCGTCGGTGCCGATGATGTTGTTGCCGCCGGGCTTGTTGTCGATGATGACGGGCTGCCCGAGCGCTTCGGCCAGCTGCTGGCCGACCGCGCGCGCCAGCACGTCGGCCGAGCCGCCCGGCGCCAGTGGCACGATGATGCGGATGGGCTTCGAGGGGAAGGCCTGTTGCTGTGTCTGTGCATGCGCGCCGCCGGTCGCGAGCAGCAATGCCGCGCCTCCCGCGGCCAGAAGAATTCGTCGCTTGTCTCTCATGGTGTTGTGCTCCGCAAAAATCGGAAAGGCGTGGACCGATCGCCACGCCTGCGAACCGCAAGCAACATGCCGAGACCGATTCGATACGAGCCGTATCGAAAAAAAGCTCAACTTTTGGGTGCGCGCGACGGCGGCCGCACCGAGATCCCGTCGAGCACGATCTGCAGCAGCGTGTCGATGAAGGCGACGTCGAGCGCGGCGTGGCCGATGATCAGTCGGTGGAACAGCGGACCGTAGATCGCATCGATCACGCGCTCGAGATCCAGGTCGTCACGGAACACGCCGTGCTCGACGCCGCGCATCAGCGCCGCCTTCGCCACGCCGCGGCGCGGGTTGAGGTAGCCGTCCGACAGCAGCTGCATCGTGCCTTCGTCGGCCAAGCCCGATCCGATGATGGTGCGCAGCGTCTGGCCCTTCTGTCCGCGGTACACGCGCGCGAGCCGATGCACCTGCACCTCGATGTCGCGGCGCGGATCGTCGGTCACCGGAAAGGCGATGCTCGGCGCCACGGCCGTCAGGTAAGCCTCGACCGCGAGCGCGCCCTTGTGGGGCCACCAGCGGTAGATGGTTGCCTTGCCCACGCCCGCACGGCTCGCCACGCCCTCGATCGACAGCTTGCTGTAGCCGAGTTCGTCGAGCAGTTCGTGCGTGGCGGCGAGGATCGCTTCGTGCGCGGCGGTGTCGCGCTGGCGGCCCGGCGAGCGGGGAGTGGCGGAGGTGGTCATGGCGTGGAGGAGGGGAGCGAAGGCATCGTAGCGTCATCCCCGCGCGCCGCCGCCCGGCACCCCGCGCCGCGCGTCAGGAAGGCAGGGGCAGGGCGGTGGCGTGCAGGTCGGCCGCGCGTTCGAGTTGGCGGATCACGGTGGTCATGTCGGCATCGGGCCCCTCGATGCTGGCCGCGCGCCGGTAGCTCTCGATCACCGCGCGCGCCACCTCGACCGGCACGCCCGCCGCATCGGCGTCGCGCAGGAACTGCGCGCCGTCTTTCAGCACGATGCGCAGCGCGGCGCCCCAGTCGAAGCTGCGCGTGAGCACGGCCGCGGGAATCTTGGTGAGCGTCGCGCTGTTCTGGCCGCTGCCGCGGTTGAACACCTGCACGATCATCGCGGGGTCGAGCCCGGCCCGGGCGCCGACCACCAGCGCTTCGCAGGCCACCGCGAGATTGGCGGCCGAGACGATGTTGTTGATCAGCTTCATCTGCTGCGCTGCGCCGGGTCGTTGCGACACCACGATCATATGGGCCGAGTAGCTCTCGATCATGGGCCGGCAGGTGTCGAGGGCCTCGGTGCTTGCCGACACGATGGAGGTCAATCGGCCCTCGATCGCGTTTGCGGGACCGCCGGTGACTGGGGCGTCGATGGTCATACACCGCGTTAGCGTATTTTCGAACTCCTCCACCAGTGCCGAGCCGGTGGTGCCGAGATGCACGTAGTGCGTCATGCGCCGGCCCTCGCGCAGTCCGTCTGCGCCGAGCACCACGGTCCGGTAGGCCTCGAGGCTCGGCAGGCAGCAAAACACCGCCTCGCAGCGTTGTGCCACCTCGCGCGGCGATGCCGCCGACTGTGCGCCGAGGGCCGTCACCGCCTCGGGGCTGGTGTCGTGCACCACCAGCGCATGGCCGCGTGCCATGAGCCGTTGCGCCATCGGAAAACCCATGGCACCGATGCCGATGAAACCCACCGGCGCCGCGCCGCTTGCCTGTATCGCCAATTGCCTTCTCCAGATGCCTGTGGCGCTCGAAGGGTGCAAGCGTTGTGCCATCGCGAAGCAGGGGCGGGAACGCCACGGTTCGTGCGCGTGGTGTGCACGGCGCGGGCAGACTGTCGTTCGCCGCGGCACGTGCGCAGACAGCGGCGGACAGCGCGCGCTTCACAGCGGTCCCATCTCCGCGAGCCGCTTGTAGAGGTACGAGCGCGAGATGCCGAGCTCCGACGCCACGCGCAGCTTGTTGCCCTTGAAGCGCGCCATGCCATCGCGGATCAGCGACATCTCGAGGCTGCTGACCGCTTCGCGCACCGGGCCCGTCGAGATGGTCGATGCGACCGAAGGCAGCGGCCGTTCGCCCGGTCCGCCCGGCCCGCGTGGCGCGAGCAGCGAGGCCACCGCCGAGCCTCCGATCTCGCCCTCGCCGAGCAGGCCGAGGTCGCCGGGACCGATCTCCTCGCCCTCGGCGAAGATCACGCCGCGCTCGAGCGTGTGGATCAGCTGGCGCACGTTGCCGGGCCACGGCTGGCGCACCAGCAGCTCCATCGCGGCGGCGCTCACGCGCTTCTTTGCGGTGCCGTGGCGCTGCGCGAAGTTCTCGAGTGCGTGCTCGACCAGCAGCGGAATGTCGTCGCGGCGCTCGCGCAGCGACGGCACGTGCAGCGTCACGCCGCTGATGCGGTAGAACAGGTCGAGGCGGAAGGACTTCTCGGCAATCATCCGCTGGAAGTCCACGTTGCTCGCCGATATCAGGCGGAAGTTCGAGCTGCGGCTGCGCTCGCTGCCCACGCGCTCGAAGGCGCCGTCCTGCAGCACGCGCAGCAGCTTGACCTGGATCTCCAGCGGCATGTCGCCGATCTCGTCGAAGAACAGCGTGCCCTCGTTGGCCTGCTCGAACTTGCCTTTGCGGCCCTTGCGTTCGGCGCCGGTGAAGGCGCCGGCCTCATAGCCGAACAGCTCGCTCTCGACCAGCGTCGCGGGCAGGGCCGCGGCATTGACCAGCACCAGCGGGTTGTCGCGCCGCATGCTCAGCAGGTGCAGCGCATGCGCGACCAGTTCCTTGCCCGTGCCGCTTTCGCCGACCAGCAGCACGGGCACGTCGAGCGGCGCCACCTTCACGATGTCGTCCTTGAGCTTGCGGATCACCGCGCTGTTGCCCACGATCTGCTCGAGCCCGAGCGAATTGGTGCGCCGGTTGGTGAGCTCGCGCCGGTAGAACGCGACCTCGGTGCGCAGCTGGCTCAGCTCCGCGTTCATCGACTGCAGGTGCTCGGGGCCGCGGAACATCACCTGGCCCACCGCGCCCACCAGCTCGCCGCCGCGCGCGCGGATCGGTACGCGCGAGACGATGCGCGTGGCGCCGCGCATCTCCTGCGTCTGGCCGATCTCGGCCTTGCCGGTACGCACCACGGTGTCGAGCCGCGTGTTCTCGATCACCTTGGTCACGTGCTTGCCGATCCAGTCGGCGCGCTCCATGCCGAAGAACTTCTCGTGCACCGGGCTTAGGTAGCGCACCACGCCCGCGCTGTCGACCACCGTCATGGCCTCGTAGGGACTGGTCAGCAGGTGGCGCAGGATGTCGCCCGCGAAGGGCACGGCGTTCACGAAATTGAGCAGCTCGTCGTTGCAGCCGTCGCTCAGGGCGAAGAAGGCGCAGGCCTGGTCGGCCTGTGTCGCCAGCACGCACAGCGACATGTCGCCGCTGCGCACGCTCCACAGCGCGCCAAGCGCGTCCTCGGCGCGGCGCCAGCGCTGGATCACCGCGGTGGCCACGGCCGCGCGCGACATCACGCCCGAGGAGAAGACGATCGTTCCGCCCTCGTCGACGACGAGGACACCCATCATCCCGTGCTGTTCGGTCATCGTTTCGTCCTGTCATGTGGCGTCGGCGCGCCGTTGGCTTCCGCTCGATACGCCACGGTCTATTGCGTTTCGAGCCGTATCGTATCGATAATATTCGCCACTGTCGCTGGCGAATGCACCCGATGCGGGTAAACACGAAGGTGCCGGCGACGCCACCGAGGCAACGGGACATGCACAGCGAAATCGAACTCAAGGCGGTGACTGACTTCCCGCTCGCGCATCCGCGCGCGCCGTACTTCGCGGCCTTCGCGCGCCGCTTCGCGCAGCTCGGTGAAGGCAACGCGCGCATCCGCCTCGAGTCCGACCCGCGCCATGCCGAGGCCGCGGGCCTGCAGCGCGTGCGCGAGGGCGAGGCCGACCTGGCCTGGGTCAGCGTGGCCTACATGGAGCAGTTCGCACCCGCGCTCGGCGCGGCCACCTTGCCCTTCGTTCTCACCGACAGCGCGATGGCGCGGCCCGGTGCGCTCGCGCGTGCGATGGCGGTGTTCAACCGCGTGCTGGCGCCGCTGGGCCTCGCGCTGCATGCGGTGATGCGCGGCGCCGAGCAGCTGATGGTGTTCCGCACGCCGCCCGATGCGCGCGGCGCGCGCGAGGCCGACCTGCAGTCGCTGCGGTTGCGCGTGACCGGGCCCGGCCATCTCGGCGAACTGGTGCGGGCGCTGAATGGCGAGCCGGTGCCGATGCCGATCCACCGCGTCGGCGCGGCGCTGCGCGCCGGCGAGATCGATGGCCTGATGTCTTCGCCCGGCGTCTGGCTCACGGTCGCAGCGCAGCAGGCACCGGTGGCCTGGCGCGTCGAGGAGATGAGCCTGCTGACCTACTGGCTGGTCGGCCGGGCCGAGATGCCGGGCTCGGTCGAAGTCCGCGCGTGGCTGCAAGGCGCCGCCGACGAGGCGGTGAACGCGCAATGGAACGCGCTGCGACAGGACGACGAACGCGTACTCGCCGACCTGGCCGCGCGCGGCCTCGTGCTGCGCACGATCGCCGACACGGCGGCCTGGCGCGCGCGACTGGCGCCGATGGCGCGGCGCTTCGAGCGCGCGCACCCGGGAGTGATCGCCAGCCTGCTCGACTGAGGGCGAACGTCGCGCGTCGTCAGAACGCGTGCCGGATGCCGAAGTCGTAGCCGCGCGAGGAGCGCGGCTGGTAATTCGCGTTGTTGATGAAGGCCGGTCCGTTCACGACCAGGGCCGCGCCGTTGCGGTTGTTGACCTGCGCGACGCTCGCGTAGAGCGCCGTTCGCTTCGACAGGTTGTGCACATAGCCCAGCGCGATCTTGTGGGCACGTGGCTGCGCGAGACCGGGGGCCGTGCCGAGGTCGTATTTCACCGCCGAATAGCCCGCGCGGATCAGTCCGGGCCCGATCGGCGCGGTCAGGCCGAGCGAGTAGCCCTGGACCTCGACATCGGCGCGCCGCGCCGCGAGTGGCGTGAAGTCTTCATGCGAGCGTACCGACGTGGAACGCGAGTATTCGGCGAAGAGCTTCACCAGACCGAAGTCGTACGACGCTCCCGCGTTGAGGTTGCGCACCCGGTCCGTGGTGCCCGCGTAGTAGCTGTCGCCCGTGACGAAGGAGGCGGCCGAGATCGCCACGTCGAGCGGCCCCGAGGCATAGCCGAGCCGCCCGGCCACGTAGCTGCCCGCGCGCACCGACGCCACTGCCCCGGGGTTGACCGCGCCGTTGGCAGCGAGGCCCGGCGGCGTGGTGCCGCCCGGCGAGAACTTGTCGCGCTCGTGGAAGGCGTACTGGAACTGGCCGTAGACGCCGCCCAGCGTCGGCGGCAGGAAGTACGAGATCGAGTTGCCGATGCGCGTGTAGTTCGCGTTGGCGCCGAAGCCACCCGCGGCGCCCGAGGGCTCGAAGATATTCGCGGTGTAGATCAGGGTCGTGCCCACGCCGTTGACGCCGAAGGGGTCGAAGGCCGAGTCGTTCCAGAAGGTGGCGGTGTAGTCGCGGCCGATGCGCACCTCGCCGAAGGCACCCGACAGGCTCACGGTCGCGCGCCGCGCGAACGAGGCGATGCCCTGCTGCCCGTCGTCGTTGGTCACCGGCGCCTCGAGCCAGAAGCCCGCGGCCAGACCGCCGCCCAGGTCCTCGGTGCCGCGAAAGCCGATGCGGCTGCCGTTGTAGCCCGAGTTGCGCAGCTCGGTGCGGCTCACGCCAACGCGCTCGGGCCGCAGTGCCAACGCAGCCAGCGTCGGCGAGCGCGCATCGGAGCGGCTGCTGTAGCCGCTGAGCGTGGCGTCGATCACGCCGAAGACGGTGACGCTGGACTGCGCGTACGCGCCGCCGCAAGGCGCGGCCAGCACGGCGAGGAAGGGAAGGTGGGCGCGAAGGGTTCTTTTCATGTCTCGGATTTCCTGGTTGATGGTGCGGAGCTGAAGGCCGTTGCGACGAGGCGCGAGGCCGTCGAGGCCTGTGGGGGCAAGCTCCATGCCACGCGGGCTTCGCCGCATCGACGCCAGTGGCGGCACCACGCGCCGTGGCGCGCGTACTGTCGGTGGCGAAGACAGGCGAGCGGCGATCTGTCCGGCCTGAATGCAGTGGCGCGCAACGAAGCGCACGCGTCGCAGGTGATTCGAGACCCTGCGTCTCGGTGAAAGCCGCCGTCCTCTCCGAGGAGAGCGCCTGCCCTCCGGCCTCTCGCGGCGCGCATGCCTCGCTTGTGGCACGGCGATTGCGGAGACAGCGCACGCAACCCATCGGAGACAGATCAATGGCCTTTGAAGAAATCACCTACGCGGAGGACGGCCCCGTCGGCACGCTCACGCTCAATCGCCCGCACGAAGGGAACATGTTCACCGAGCGCATGTGCCACGAGATCCGCGACTGCATCAACCAGGTCCGGCGCGAGACGCGCACCCGCGTGCTGGTGATCACCGGCGCGGGCGACCGCTTCTTCTGCCTCGGCGGCCGCAAGGACGGCATGGAGGACACGCTGCTCTATGCGGGCGTGCTGCCCACGCTCGAGATGTACGAGAGCATCGACCGCCTGCAGAAGCCCGTGATCGCCTCGGTCAACGGCCTGGCCGTGGGCGGCGGCAACGTGCTGCAGATGGTGTGCGACGTCACCATTGCCAAGGCCAGCGCGGTGTTCCGCCAGGTCGGCCCGATGGTCGGCAGCTTCGATGCGGGCTATGGCACCTGGTACCTCGAGGACCTGGTCGGGAAGAAGCGCGCCAAGGAGATCTGGTACAGCAACCCGAAGATCCCGGCCGCCGAGGCGCAGGCCATGGGGCTGATCAACCGCGTGGTGCCCGACGACACGCTGCAGCAGGCCACGCGCGAGTTCGCGCTCGAGATCGCCGAGCGCGGTGCCTTCGCGCTGGCCTCGATCAAGGCCGCCTTCAATGCGCGGCACGGCGGCGTCGGCGGCCTCTCGCGCATGGCGCACGACCTGCTGCTGCGCGGCTACCTCAACACCGACGAGCATGCCGAGTTGGCCGACGCCTTCGCCGCGCGGCGCAAGCCCGATGGCTCCAAGTTCGGCCACTGACCCGCGCGTGGAGCCCAACGTGACCCAGATCCTCACGCTGCACGACCCCGAGACGGCACGCGGCCACTACCTGTCGGGCGTGTGGCAGTCCGACACCCTCTACGGCCTGCTGCGGCGGCATGCCGAGCTGCGCGGCGCCGCGCTCGCCGTGCGCGACCTGCACCACCGCCTGAGCTGGAAGGCGCTGCAAGAGTGGGTCGACGTGCTCGCCGACGAACTCGACCGCGCGGGCCTGCGCGCCGGCGACCGCGTCTCGGTGTGGATGCCCAGCCGCGTCGAGGCCGTGGTGGTTTTTCTCGCCTGCTCGCGCAACGGCTATGTGTGCAATCCCTCGCTGCACCAGAACTACACGCTCGACGAGGTCGTCGGCCTGCTGGAACGCATCGGCTGCGCGGCCTTCTTCACGCAGGCGGGCTATGGTGCCGATGCCGCGCGGCACGATGTGCTCGCGCGCGTCACGGCGCTGCCCAGCCTGCGTCGCGCCTGGTGCGTGGCGCCGCCGGAGGCCGGTGCGCCGCAGGTGCCGCCGGCCCATGCCTTCCCCGCGCGCCCGCGCGAGCGCGAACGCAGCCGCTGGGGCCGCGCGCCGCACACCAACCCCGACAAGGTCGTCTACCTCGCTTTCACCAGCGGCACCACCGGCCTTCCGAAGGCCGTCATGCACAGCGACAACACGCTGCTCGCGAACGGCCGCGCCATGGTGGCCGACTGGGGGCACGACGAGTCGACGGTGCTGCTGAGCCTGAGCCCGCTGTCGCATCACATCGGCACCGTGGCGATCGAGCAATGCCTGGTCAGCGGCTGCGAACTGGTGCTGCACGACCCCGCCGCGGGCCTGTCGCGGCTCGACTGGATCGTGGAGTCGGGCGCCACCTACGTGATGGGCGTGCCCACGCATGCGATCGACCTGCTCGACGACATGGACCGGCGCGGCATGAAGCACCTGGGCCGCGTGCGCATCTTCTACATGGCGGGCGCGCCCATTCCCGAGGAGGCCGCGCGGCGCTTCCTCAAGCTCGGCATCCAGCCGCAGAACGTCTACGGCATGACCGAGAGCGGCTCGCACCAGTACACGCGCCCGGCCGACGGCGTGAAGGTGGTCACCGAGACCTGCGGGCCGGCCTGCCTCGGCTACGAGGTACGGCTGTGGTCGCAGCAGGACCCCGACCTCGAGGCGCAGCCCGGCGAGGTCGGCGAGATCGCCGGGCGCGGCGGCGTGCTGATGCTCGGCTACTTCGGCGACCAGGACGCGACCGAGCGCTCGTTCAACGCGCACGGCTGGTTCATGAGCGGCGATCTCGGCCAGCTCGACGCGGCGGGCAACCTGCGCATCGTGGGCCGCAAGAAGGACCTGATCATTCGTGGCGGCCACAACATCCATCCGGCGCGCATCGAGGACCTGGCCTACCGCCATGCGGCGGTGAACAAGGCCGCGGCCTTCGGCGTCGCCGACGAGCGCCTGGGCGAGAAGGTCTGCCTCGCGCTGGTCTGCGCGGGCGAGCCGCCGAGCGCGCAGGAGATGCTCGCGCACCTCGATGCGCAGGGCCTGTCGAAGTTCGACATGCCCGAGTACTACCTCGTGCTGCCCGCGTTTCCGCTCACCGCGAGCGGCAAGATCCTCAAGCGCGAACTGGCCGCCTGGGCCAGGGCCGGCAGCGTCGTGCCGCAGCCGGTGCGCTTCGTGGCCGGAGGCACGCGATGATCGCGCTCGATCGCGAAGCCGAGTTCGCGGTGTTGCGCATCGACCGGCCGGCCGCGCTCAATGCATTGTCCTTCGACCTGATCCGCGACCTGGGCGATGCGATCGCGCGCGCCGAGACTTCGGGCGCACGCGCGCTGATCGTGACCGGCGCGGGCGACAAGGCCTTCTGCGCCGGCGCCGACGTACAGGAACTGCGCGGGCGCGACCTCGTGGCGCAACGCGAGGGCGCTGAGCTCGGTCAGGCCGTGTTCGCGCGCCTCGACCGGCTGGCCATTCCCTCGATCGCGCTGGTCAACGGCTATGCCTTCGGCGGCGGAATGGAGCTCGCGCTGGCCTGCACTTTCCGGCTCGCGCAGCCGCATGCGAAGTTCGCGCTGCCCGAGATCAAGCTGGGATTGATTCCCGGCTATGGCGGTACGCAACGGCTGCCGCGGCTCGTGGGCGTGGGGCGTGCGCTGGAGCTCGTGATGAGCGGGCGCAGCGTGGGCGCGGACGAAGCCTTGTCCATCGGCCTGGTGCAGCGCGTCGTCGCGCGCGAGGAGGGCATCGACGCCGCCATCGCGTTCGCGCGCAGCTTCAGCGGCTTCGGCCTGCGCGCGCTGCAGTTCGCGCGCGACGCCGTGCTGCGTGGGGCCGAGACGCCGCTGGCCGAGGGTTTGCGCATCGAGGCCGACCTGTCGACGCTGGCCTACCGCACCGCGGACGCCGAAGAGGGCATGCGTGCTTTCGTCGAGAAGCGTTCGCCCGTTTTCCAGGATCGATGATGAACGACACCAAGCAATGCATCGTGGTCACGGGCGCGAGCCGCGGCATCGGCGCCGCCATCGCGCGCGCGCTGGCCGAGGCGGGCCACGCCGTGGCCTGCGTTTCGCGCTCGGGCGCGCTTCCCGAGGCCAGCACCGGCGGCGCCGCGCGACTGTTCGGCGTGCGCGCCGACGTGGCGCAGGCCGGCGCGATGGCCGAAGCCTGCCGCGAGATCGCCGGGCGCGGCCACCGCATCGCCGGGCTGGTCAACAACGCCGGCGTGCACCTCGAGTCGCCGGCGGCGCAAACACCGCTCGATCAATGGCATGCGGTGATGGACACCAACGCCACCGCCACGCTGCTGGCCGCGCAGGCGGTCCATCCCCACCTGGTCGAGGCGGGCGGCGGGCTGATCGTCAACATCGGCTCCTTCTTCGACAAGCTCGGCGTGAAGCGCAACGTCGCCTACTGCGCCTCGAAGGCCGCGGTGGGCGCGATCACCCGCTGCCTCGCGGTCGAGTGGGCAGCGGCGGGCATCCGCGTGATCGACGTCGCGCCCGGCTATATCCAGACCGATCTCAACGCCGAGATGCTCGCTTCGGGCCCGCTGCGCGCCTACCTGCAGAAGCGCATCCCGTCCGGCGAGCCCGGCACGGCCGAGGACGTCGGCCGCTTCGTCGCCGCGCTCTACGCGCAGCCGGGCGGCTTCCTCAGCGGCGAAACCATCTACCTCGACGGTGCCCAGGGCATCGCGCACTGACATGAACCTTCTCCAACGACTGGATGCCGGCATCGCGCTGGCCGACGACGAGCGCATGCTGCTCGACAGCGTGCAGCAGCTCGCGCGCGAGGCGATCGCGCCGCGCGCCGAACACCTCGACCGCACGGGCGAGTTCCCGGCAGAGAACATGCGCGACATCAACCGGCTCGGGCTCAACGCGATGTTCGTGCCGGCCGAATACGGCGGCGCGCCGCTGTCCTACCTCTGCTACCTGGCTTGCGTGCGCGAGATCAGCAAGGCCTGCGCTTCCACCGGCATCGTGTGGGCCACCAACTACCACGCCATGAAGCCGCTGATCGACTGGGGCACCGAGGAACAGAAGCAGCGCCTGCTGCCGCGCATCGCCGAAGGCGGGCTGGGCGCACTCGCGATCACCGAGCCCGGCGCCGGCTCCGACGCCACCGGCATGCGCACCACCTTCCGCGAGGAGAACGGCCAGATCGTCATCGACGGCGGCAAGAGTTTCATCACCAACGGCGATGTCGCCGACCTCTACCTGGTGTTCGGCAAGTGGGCCGGCATCGCCGATGCCAAGGCCGCGATCTCGGTGCTTGTGCTCGAGAAGGACACGCCGGGGCTGTCGGTGGTCCGGCTCGAGGACAAGATGGGCACGCGCGCGTCGAGCACCGCCACGCTGGCTTTCGACGGCTGCCGCGTGCCGCGCGCCAACCTGCTGGGCGAGCCCGGCGACGGGCTGAAGATCCTGTTCGCCTCGCTCAACAAGTCGCGCCCGAGCGTCGCCGCGCATGCGCTGGGCATCGCGCGCGCGGCCTTCGAGGACGCGGTGGCCTACATCAACCAGAGGCGCCAGTCGGGCCGGCGCATCCTCGAATTCCAGGGCGTGCAGTTCATGGTCGCCGACCTCGCGGCCGAGATCGCGCTGGTGGAGTCGTGGCTGTGGTCGCTGGCGCAGCGCGTGGACGCGGGCGAACGCGACTTCGGCATCGAGGCCTCGGTGCTCAAGCTGCGCGCGACCGACCTCGCGATGAAAGCCTCGACCGATGCGGTGCAGCTGCTCGGCGGCTACGGCTACTGCAAAGACTACCGCGTCGAGCGGCTGATGCGCGACGCCAAGATCACGCAGATCTGGGAGGGGACCAACCAGGTCCACCGCCAGCTCATCGGCCGCAGCTTCCTCGAGCGCTAGGCGAATGCACGGCGCAACGCGATCAACCCAAGGACCAACGATGAGCGAGATCAAGACAGTGGGCGTGGTGGGATGCGGCACGATGGGTGCCGGCATCGCCATCGTGTGCGCCCGGGCGGGCTTCAGGACCCGCGTGTTCGACCTGCGGCAGGACGCGCTGGACCGCGCCCGCGAACAGACGCGGGTCTTCCTGGAGCGTTCGGTGAAGAAGGGCAAGTTGCCGCCCGACGCGCCCGGGCGCATCCTCGAGGGCTGGCAGGGCACCACGGAGCTCACAGACCTTGCCGACTGCGACCTCGTGATCGAGGCGGTATTCGAGGACCTCGGCGCCAAGCACCGGATCTTCGAGCAGCTGCATGCGGTCTGTGCGCCGCATGCGATCTTCGCCTCGAACACCTCCACCATTTCGATCACCGAGATCGCCGGCGGCAGCGGCCGCTCCGACCGCTTCGTCGGCATGCACTTCTGCCTGCCCGCGCAACTGATGAAGCTGGTGGAGATGTCGCCGGGCCTGAACACCAGCGAGGCCACCTTCGAGCGTGCATGGGCCTTCTGCGAGGCGCTCGGACAGAAGCCGGTGCGCACGCAGGACTCGCCGGGTTTCATCCTCAACTACTTCCTGATCCCGTTCAACAACGACGCCATCCGCCTGGTGGAGCAGGGCGTGGCGAGCGCCGAGGACATCGACACCGCGGTCAAGGCCGCGCTCGGCTATCCGATGGGCCCGCTCGAGCTGCTCGACCTGATCGGCCTGGACACCCAGCGCTTGCTGTGCGAGGCCATGCACGGCCTCACGCACGAGGAGCGCGCGGCCTGTCCGCCGCTCGTGCGCCGCATGATCGCCGCCGGCCGCCTGGGCAAGAAGTCGGGCCGCGGATTCCATGCCTATGCCGACAACGCGCTTCACGGAGCCTGAGCCATGACAACCACTTCCTATCGCATCGTCCATGGCGGTGACAGCCGCTCCTTTCCCGCGCCCCACGCCTTCCTCGAGGCCGCCACGCCGCAGGGCGAAGCGCGCGTGTTTCTCGGCGCGCAGGCCGGTGCCGCGCTACGCGACGCACAGCCGCTCGACGCCTGTCCCTTCGTCGCGGTCGAGCTCGGCAACGAATGCCTGGGCGTTCACGGCGGCGAATCGCGCGGGCTCGAAGGCTCCAACCTCGTGGGCTTCGCGCGCTTCCGACTCGGCGACGCGGCGCCGTCGAACCTGGTCGAGGTGGTGCGTCAGCCCGGCACGCGGGCCGAGTCGCTCGCGGCCGCCTGCGAGGCCTTCCGCGCCGCGGGGCTGGCGGTGGCCGTGTGCGCCGACTTCCCCGGCCGCATCGTCGATCGGCTGCTGCGCCCTTACCTCAATGCGGCGCTGCGCCGGCTCGACGAGGGCCTGGCGAGCGCGGACGATCTCGACAAGACCTTGCGGCTCGGCCTCGGCTATCCCGAGGGACCGATCGCGCTGCTCGAGCGCACCGGCCTTGCGGCCCACTTCGAGGTCACGCAGGCGCTGCATGCGGCGCTCGGCCAGGCCGCGTATGTGCCCGCGCGCCGCGCACAGGTCGCCGCGCGGCGCGTCGCCGCATGATGCCGCCGCTCGAGGGCATCCGCGTGCTCGACCTCAGCACCCTGCTGCCGGGGCCGCTGTGCACGCTGCTGCTGGCCGATGCCGGTGCCGAGGTCATCAAGATCGAACGGCCCGGGCGCGGCGACGAGATGCGCTCGTACGAACCGCGCTTCGGCGGCGACAGCGCGAACTTCGCGCTGCTCAACCGCCGCAAGCGTTCGCTCGCGCTCGACCTGAAGCAACCCGACGATCGCGCCGCCTTCCTCGAACTCGTGGCCACGGCCGACGTGCTGGTCGAGCAGTTCCGCCCGGGCGTGATGCAGCGCCTGGGCCTCGATCCCGCGGCGCTTGCGCGCGTCAATCCGCGGCTGGTCTATTGCTCGATCACCGGCTATGGCCAGCACGGGCCGCTCGCCGAGGTGGCGGCGCACGACCTCAACTACCTCGCGCAAAGCGGCATGCTCGGCCTCTCGGCGGGCGCGGACGGCACGCCGCCACTGCCGCAGGCGCTGGTGGCCGACATCGCGGGCGGCTGCTATCCGGCGGTGATGAACATCCTGCTGGCGCTGCGGCAGCGCGACGCCACCGGCACCGGCTGCCACCTCGACGTGGCGATGGCCGACAACCTGTTCACGCTGATGTACTGGGGCCTGGCCGAGGGACAGGCCACCGGCCGCTGGCCGCAGGCCGGGCGAGGCCTGGTCACGGGCGGCACGCCGCGCTACCAGGTCTATGCGACGCGCGACGGCCGCCATCTCGCGGTGGCACCGCTCGAGGACAAGTTCTGGCACGCCTTCCTCCAGATCATCGAGGCGCCGCGGCTCGAGGATCCCGCGCTCGATCCGCAGGCCACGCGTGATGCGGTGGCGCACGCGATCGCGCAACGCACCGCCGATGAGTGGCTGCGGCGCTTCGAGGGCCGCGACGTTTGCGTGGCACTGGTCGCGACGCTCGAGGAGGCGGTGGCCCATCCGCATTTCCGCGCGCGTGGCTTGTTCGAGCGGCGGGTGCGCAACGCCGACGGTGCCGAGATCGCGGCGCTGCCGCTGCCGGTCGATGCGCGTTTTCGTGCGGGGGGCACGAGTGCGTCCTATCCGTCGCTGGGCGAGGCCCGTCCCCAGGAGTTTGCCGACACACCCGGCGCAGAGAGGTTCCGATGAAGATAGGCGTGCCTGCCGAGACAACGACAGGCGAAACCCGAGTGGCCGTGACCCCGGAGACGGCGAAGAAACTGGTGGCGTTGGGGCACACGGTGCGTGT
>Ga0209902_100323_pt1 | contig 62337 bp, 51 predicted proteins | sample FECB27metaG_FD_188304 | JGI IMG/M metagenome (GOLD analysis project Ga0209902, IMG submission 188304) | Cyanobacterial communities from the Joint Genome Institute, California, USA - FECB-27 (SPAdes) (version 2) | ecosystem: Environmental > Aquatic > Thermal springs > Hot (42-90C) > Microbial mats...
AGCATCTATCTTTGACATGAGTGAGTCTGAGGTGGGTGATTTTTGAGATGTGGTAATCCCAAAGTTACCCGCTTCTGGCTCATTCTCTTCTTCAAACTCCCTCCAAACCTATTCGTACAACAAAGCCCAGTAGTGATTACAATATTATTTTTGACCAGTTAAATGTTGAAGTAATCCCAGACATCAATTTTGTAAAGGAATTCTCAGAAAAAGATGTAACTCAAAATCGGATTCCAAAAGATCCCAAACTGATAAATAAAGCTAATTGGCTATGGGTTGTGTCTAACACAAGCCTGATTATTCCCACTATTATTGCTAGTATTATGTTGTATTTCGCGTTTGTAAGACTGCAAGGGAGAGAAAAGGAGCTAAACATCATCTATAAAGAAATATATCAACAACAGAAGGAAATCATTAATCAGTTACTTTCAAGAAAATATTTTAGAATTAATAAAGATTCTATACCTTAAATTTTAGAGCTGACAACATGAGCCTAACATTTCATTGGCAATATGATGAGGCGGCGAGTATGTTATCAGCTTTTTTCTCTGCTCAACTTCGGTTTCGGCAGACGAACAACGCCAAGCAATAGAATAAACAATGAGCTTTGGTATCTTTAATCAGCAGTAGCACCGGGCAGACGGAATACAGAATACTGCCACATCGCCAATGCTTCAACATCAACAGTAGCCTTGAAACGATAACATGAACCTACTTGAACCAGTTACATTCTATTTCGACTTACCGCTTTACACTCCGATTAAGATAACATCCGAGAATAATAGTGACTTCTGGGATATACTTTCATCTACAGAAACTATTCATGGTTACAATCCTGATTTGAAAGAAAATAGTACGTACAAAGTTTACCCATCCCGAACAAACGGCGCTGAACATCTCTATACTTATGGTGGAGTATCGCAAACGACATTATTATGCTTAAGGACAAAGGAAGAATTCTACGTTTACGTTCATTATGATAAAGAAAAAGAAAAATTTCAAAAAATAGGGCAGTATCCTTCGATAGCCAGCTTTCACATTAGTCAAATTAGAAAATATGACAAAGTTTTAAATAAAGAGAAATTAAAAGAGTTCACAAGAGCGATTGGACTTGCAGCAAATGGCGTAGGAATTGGCTCTTATGTTTATTTACGACGAATATTTGAGGAACTCATTGAAGAAGCTCATATTAAAGCAAAAAATGACAATGGTTGGAATGATGATATCTATTTAAAGCAAAGAATGTCAGAACGAATTGAACTACTTAAAAATCATTTGCCAACATTTCTTGTGGAAAACAAATCTCTGTACGGTATTCTTAGTGTTGGTATTCATAGTTTGAAGGAAGAAGACTGCCTTACTTATTTTGAAACGGTTAAAGTCGGTATAGAACTTATATTAGACGAGAAAGTAGAGCAATATAACAAACTCAAAAAAATTGAAGAAGCGAAAGAAAAACTAAGTGAATTAACGAAAAAAATTCAAAAAGGTTAAAAATAAACAATGAGCTTCTGTTTCTTTAATCAGCAGCGGCACTGAACGAACGGAACATAGGATACCACCACATCGCCAATGCTTCTCCGTTACTTTCATTAAGCGACAAGTCATAAATGACCATCCCATCACCATGACAACCGACGAAAGAAAAACATGGGCACAAGCCCCCATTACCTGGACCGGCGACCTTTCCGACGATTGCACGGCCGAATGGGCGGGACTCATGTTACGAGCCGAATGGATGGATGAAGATGATGGGTGGTGGGCGGTGTATGACACGCAAAAGGGAAAAAATACGGTAGATGACTCCAATAAGTATTCGGAGCGCTTTTTGGGTGACGAAGCTGCCCGGAAAGCGCCGGGTCATTTCCGGGCAGAAAGCAGGCAAACGCCTGTGCCGATCGATCAGATTGGCATTGTTCCATTTGATAGAAATCCTCCCAAAATACCTTCCCGACGCTGGGAGAAAATGACCAGACGCGCCTGTTTGTGGATCGGGTTTACTATCGTTATATTGAAACCTGGTACGCTCTCCGTACCATAACGATAAAACACCTTTCTGGGCTTAAGCAAGTTATAGAAGCGCCAGCCCACCGTTCGAATACGTAATGGCAGAGCTTCTGGCGTTTTCAAAGATATAATTCCATCCTGGTGGCTGCCTCAATTGGCCGTGGTTCGTTCTGAATACTTGCCACTATTCCCATACGAACCACTGGCCGTCAGGCTTAAAGGAAAATATTCAACATGAAAGAAATTTCCCTGCTCAAGAAATTAGAAGAAGAAGTTCCAGGCGTTGAATCAGGGGCCTTTATGAAGTACTTTCATCCCCGCACACTTGAGAAGGGAGAATACTTTATACGTGCCGGACAGGTTTGCAGAAATGTCGCTTTTATTGAGGAGGGAATTGTGCTGTATTATACGAATGACACGACCGGACAAGAAATGGTCTGCGACTTTGCGAAAGAGACTGATTGGATTACGCAATACGAAAGCTTTATTCATCAGAAGGCATCACCTGTATCCATTAAGACGATGGAACCTACCCGCCTCCAGGTCATTTCTCTTGACGGCCTGCAACAACTGCACGAGGAAGTACCTGCGTTTGAACTTTACACGCGCAAAATCATAGAACGATTTCTTATTTCCTCACTGGCCAGAAGTAGTGAGTTGCAAGTTCTCAAAGCGGAAGAAAGATACGCCAGATTTGTCAGAGAAAATCCCGACTTGATTCGGCGTGTTCCCCAGTATCACATTGCCAGTTACCTGGGAATTGCCCCGCAGTCGCTCAGCCGAATCAGAAAAAAAACGTAACGGCGCATCCCTTTCTTCACAAATGTGCATGGGTTTCAAAACAGGAATATTGACTTTCGTCTTGTCAATCAATATTCATTTCTGTTTTATGAAAACATTAATCTTATCGTTATTTGCCAGTCTGGCACTTACAGTCGTACAGGCCCAAAATCCATTATCACAAAACGTACAAACGGAATTTGGCGTAGGTGTTTCCGTTCCGTTTATTCACAGTGGGATTGAACTTACCCGTTCAGCGGATCTTCGCAGCCAGGGGTTGAGTTATTTTGCCGATGAGCAGGGCAACAGAAGAAATGCAGGCACTTACGGGAATAGCATCGGTTGGTCGGTTGCCATAGCTTATTACCGTCCCGTTAAAAAAATAAAGGGGCTGATGATCGGTTCCGCGTGCAGAGCATCACTCACGGGTTCCCAACCCTCAAGCGGTGGTTACGAAGAAGGATACTTCTTTAATTTTCTTTCCTTGGGGCTCGCGGCTAAATACTATCCGTTTACCCAACACAATCTGTTTGTGAAAGCAGATGCCGGACTTGCTTCGGTTTTTACCAAAAACAGGTTTCTCAATACCCAAAATGAACAATTGTTTTTGCACCAGTTCGGGATTGGCGCCAATGTTTCTGCCGCAACGGGATATTCAGTCCTCCCATTTAAAAACAAACAGAAAACCATTGACTTACAAGTGATTTATCAGTTCAACACTACCCGGGTGGAAGTCAACGGAATCGGCAATGACCAGTGGAATTATTCGGCCATAACCCTGATGGCCGCAGTCAATTTTTAACAATGTGCTGACAAGTTGGACGCTCAAATTTATTCCCTTTGGGGTGATTGTTTGTCTATTCTAACGTAACTCTTGGCAGGTTTAAGCTTAAAACTAAACTCATTTTCAAGTTTTAACCCGCCAAGAGTTTTTACATGCTATCACCCGAAAGGGAAGAACTCATTGTCAGGTCGTACTGTTATACTTCACTTCGCAATCAATCCATGGGACACATCCGAGAATATGACGAACGAATGATACAACTGCCAGAACTGGAATGGGAGTTCATCGCCGCTCATTTCGAAAGAAAAGCAGACCCGAATAGGCAGCGGAACAACGGCAAGAATGATACAGCACGAATACGAACACACCAACGGAATTGTATACCTTGACTATTTGAAACCGTTGACAAAAAAATTTTAGCGTCTCAACTCAGGAAAATAATCAAAGGACAAATCCACCCGGACTACCCGATGAAGTTTGTATAAGAAAGTGTAAAGCCTTTCTTTGGTCTTTGATAACCGGACTGACTTACCGCAGTTGTAACCCAAAGAATACAGCAGTGAAAGAGAAAGTAATCAAAACGAACGACCTTGAGCTTTCTACCGAAAGTGTGGGCAATGAAGGCAATCCGGCCATTTTACTGATTGCCGGCGCAACCGTTTCTATGCTCTATTGGGACGCAGCGTTTTGTCAGCAATTGGCAGATAAGGGATTTTTTGTCATTCGTTACGACAACAGAGACGTTGGCAAATCAACCACCTACGAACCGGGCACAACCCCTTACGACATCGTTGATCTGACCAACGATGCCATTTCCATCTTAGATGGCTACCACATTGACCAGGCGCATTGGGTGGGAATGTCATTGGGTGGACTCATTTCTCAGATTGCTTCCATCAGGTTTCCCAGCCGGGTGAAAACGTTGACCCTCCTTTCAACGGGTCCCTGGGCTGACTCAGACCCAACTATTCCTGAAATGGACACCCGCATTCTGGATTTTCACGGCAAATCGGGAACGGTTGACTGGACAAATGAAGACAGTGTGGTGGAATACCTGCTGGAAGGAGCCGCCTTAATGGGTGGCCGAAAACCGTTTGACAGGAAAAGAGGAGAAAAACTGATCCGCGCTGAATTTAACCGAGCCAACCACTATCTGAGCATGTTTAATCACGCGGCATTGGCGGGCGGAGAAGAATATTACAACCGATTACCCGAAATCAGACAACCGACTTTGATCATCCACGGTACTGACGACCTGATCTGGCACTTTAAGCACGCCCACGTGTTACTGGATCAAATCAAAAACGCCACCTTGATTCAATTGGACGGAACCGGACACGAATTGCATGTTGAAGATTGGGATACCCTTGTTGACGGCATTACAAAGCACGTACGTGACGCAGAAAGAAGAACAACGATCCGGTGACCGCCTCAACTTAATAAGGGATGGTTCATCAGTTAAAAAATGAAGCGTAACTGATAGTAAAACGCTCCGAACCGTTAGCGGTCCCTTTTTACCGCAACCCAGGCACGACAGGCGTCAACATAAGAAAAAAAGTATTCACATGACCCAGCACAATAAAGCGGTTTTAGAAAAGGCCAACGCGGCCATCACCCAAGGCGACTACGAGGGCTTTCTGGCTCACTGCACGGAAGACACCGAATGGATATTTGTCGGCGATAGAACGCTGCGGGGCAAGGAAGCAGTCCGGCAATGGATGGCCACCACGTACACCGAGCCCCCGAAGTTCATAGTCGAAAACCTGATTGCCGAGGGTGATTTGGTGACCGCCATTGGCGAAATCAGCCTGCCTGACGAAAAGGGCGCAATGGTCCGCTATCTATACTGCGACGTATGGCGGTTTCACAACGGTAAAATGGCCGGGTTGAAAGCGTTTGTGATCAAACCCTAGTCAAGGTAAACCCACAGTCAGATTTAGCTACCAGAAAGGCAGATTTGGAAACGTGCCTTATGAAGGGGTTCCCGACCTTTGGTTCAACTTAAAAATAAGACCATGAACCAACTATTAGTAACCGGTGCCACGGGCCACCTGGGGGGTGCCGTCATCGAAACGTTGTTAAAAAGCATATCGCCCAAGCAGATTTCAGTGCTTACCCGGAACGAAGAAAAACGAGCGGCCTTTCAATCCAAGGGGTTCAATGCCTTTTTGGGTGACTACAACGACGTGGTGGCGCTGGAACGGGCTATGAACGGAGTGGACACCGTGCTGCTCATTTCGTCGGGCGACCAGGGCGACCGAATGCAGGAACACAAAAACGTGATCGATACGGCCCGGAAAAAAGGGGTAAAACAGATCGCCTATACCAGCCGGAGTCTGAGGGACCGAGACACGCTGGCCAATCAATTGATGGCCGAACATTTTAAAACGGAAGATTACATTATTGAGAGTGGCCTGACCTACACCCTGTTCAGAAACGTGTTGTATATGGATGCGATTCCGCAGTTTATTGGCGGTTCTGCGGCGTTGGAGAGAGGCATTTTTCTGCCGGCCGGCTCGGGTAGAGTAGCATTCGCCCTGAGAAGTGAAATGGGGGAAGCGATGGCCCAGGCGTTGCTGAAAGAAACACGCGAAAACCGGGTTTACCATTTTACCGGTCACCAGACGTATTCGTTTGATGACATTGCCACTGCGCTGACTGAACTGACGGGCAAAGCCGTGAAATATACCGACGTGGAGGCCAGCCATTTTTGGGAGATGATGAAAGGAAGAAATGTGCCCGAACCCGTGATTCAAAAAATAGTAAATTTCATTACCGACATCAGACACGACCAGGAAGCCGCCGTCTATAATGACCTGGAAGAACAGCTGGGCCGGAAACCCACCGGTTTGAAAGACGGTTTAAAAAAGGTGTTCGGATTATAAAACGCCCGCTTGACAAATGGAAGCAGCTACGCCCCATCCCATTGAAACCATTGCCCAGTATCACCGGCTGATGGCCTTGCCCAAGCCCGAACACCCGCTGATCAGCGTGGTCCGGTTTGAAGACATTCAACGACCGCCCGAGGGTTGCCCGCGTAGCATCAGCCATCATTTTTATTCGGTTGCCCTAAAGAAAAACTTTACCGCCAAAATGAAATACGGGCAACAGGACTTTGATTTCGACGAAGGGGTGATGCACTTCATGGCTCCCAAGCAAGTCCTGACCATTCAGGCCTCGTCCGAAGAAGAATTCAAACACTCAGGATGGCTGCTGCTCATCCATCCCGATTTTCTCTGGAATGTGCCGCTGGCGAAAAAGATCAAACAGTACGAATTTTTCAGTTACCAGGTCAACGAAGCCTTGCATCTTTCCGCCAAGGAAGAAACCCTGGTGACCGACATTATCGAAAAAATCGGCCAGGAATACCACAACCCGATCGATTCCTTGAGCCAGGACGTCATTCTGGCTCAACTGGAATTACTGCTCACCTACTCGGAACGGTTCTATCAGCGGCAATTCATCACCCGAAAAATAGCCAACCACCGCATTCTGAATCAACTGGAGGCATTGCTAGCCGATTATTTTCAACGGGATGATTTGGTCAACAAGGGAATTCCCACGGTACAGTTCATCGCCGACAGTTTGCATCTTTCCCCCAATTACCTGAGTCGCCTGCTACAGCTGTTGACGGGGCAAAGCACAAAACAGTTTATTCACGACAAACTGATTGACAAGGCCAAGGAAAAGCTGTCCACCACCGACTTATCCGTGAGCGAAATTGCCTACGACCTGGGATTTGAACACCCGCAATCATTCAGCAAACTATTCAAAAGCAAAACCCGCGTTTCGCCCCTGGCATTCAGGCAGTCATTCAATTGACAGGAAAAACGGGCCTCCGCACCCAACCGTTGGGCCTCCTCCCGGTTGGGGGAACGTTTTCGTTTGACAAAGCAACGATATGGGTGAGAATGTTTACTTTTGACGGCGTAGATCCACCGATCAGGAGGAGACTTCAAGCTTTTCCTTTAGCTTTTATTGATCAGAAATGGGAATGTTACTTTTGCCTTTCCTGCTTGGAGCGGCAGTCGCTTTTTTGTATACCGCGATCAGGGTCTATCACCTGTTCATTCAGCAGGAAATCACCCTGGCCTATGTAGGGTACGGCTGGCTACTGGCGGCCCTGCTGTACGGGTTGATCATGTGGCGGTACATCATAAAAAAACGGTATTGGGGTTTAGGTCCCTTCATTACCTTTCCCACCTTCCAATTCATCCTGCCATTTATCATCGTCCTCATCATTAAAAACAGTCAGTATGGCTACCTGAGGGCGCTAGCCACCTGCCTGACGTTTAGTATTCTGTATTCCGGCGTGTTCTTCATGGTTTTCAAAAATGCCACCTTTGCGATACTGGATAGGTTTGGCATCAAAAAATACTATTAGCTGCCCGATTACACACACCTCTTTGTTTCTCATCAGCACCGTAATGTGGCGTTCAGGGCGAACAACCTTTCATTACCAATTTTAAACACACAACCTTCAAATGTGGAATATTGACGAAATACAGGACGTATGGCATCTGGCAACCGCGCATCACAACGGACAAAAATACGGCGGGCCTCAGCAAGACGAACAAATAGAATACATCAACCACATTGGAAGCGTGGTATTTGAAATCATGACGGCAGCCACGTTTGAGAAAAGCATGAATGTAAATCTGGCCCTGAAATGCGCCATTCTCCACGACACCCTGGAGGACACCCCGCTGTCCTACGATACGATTCTGGAAAAGTTTGGCAGTGAAGTAGCCGATGGCGTTTTGGCATTGACGAAGAATGCGAACATCAAAGACCCAGGTGAAAAAATGCTGGACAGCCTCAGGCGGATCAAGGAAAGGCCCAAAGAAATCTGGGTAGTTAAAATGGCTGACCGAATCACCAATCTATACGCCCCGCCCTATTATTGGACCAATGAAAAAAAGATCTCGTATTTGGCAGAGGCCCGTACCATTCTGGAAGCGTTGCAGGCGGGCAGTACGTATATGGCAGCCCGGTTGGCCCAAAAGATAGAAGCGTACCAGAAGTTCATTGATTAACCGGGAAAGAAGCATGTATTTTACAGAACCAAATCGATGAGTATTCAAAAACCTTTTTCCATTCAAAGGTTCCACTTTATACTACTGAGTGTTTTGCTCATTCATTTTTTGGTTAATACAATTCTAGGACTAAGCTTTCATTTGTTCATTACGCTGGCATTAAAAGCTATTCTCTATTTCTCCGGGATTTTTCTCTTTTTCAGGAGTGTAAGACCATTTAAAAACTTGGCTATTTATTATTTCATTTATTTCTTTACCCCCCTTGCTTTCGTTCTCTTTTACCTGATTCACGGCATTTTCTGGGGATTAATCAATTCATTCACGTTGGCACCTGTTTTTCCAATCAGCGCAGAATATCGAAGTAATCATTTGATTGTTTACCAGCCATTTAGTGGATTTTTAGGTGCTTGTTGTACCTATGAGATCAAGGAACCGACCTTATTTTTATTTGAACGCAGCCTGGGAGAGTTTAAAGTGGAAGACGTAGATAACGACTATCAACAATGGCACCTGAACCCAACGAGAGACTCTATTTACACAGGTGAAAGTAGTATAAAGCTAGATTAGACGAGGCTGCAACTGTCTGAACATGTTTAATCACGCGGCATTATCGGGACGCTTCTTTTGTTAAATTTCGTTAGGGGTGGATCAACGTTTCGGTGGGGGTTGAGTGAGAATAGGATAAATCAATTTCTGTCTACTACTCATCTACTTATAAAGTCAAATCAGTTTATTTCTATTCAAGCGGCAGTACAGTCGGCTGATTTTGTGAACACAGACCCGCCCGAACGCCCGGCGTCAAAACGTGAGCAGCAATTTGGGAATGCCATATGAGAACAAGTATCCTTCTGATTTTAATTGCATTCGTCATTACACATTCCCAAGCCCAGGAAAAGAGGAGGATTCTGGGATTTGAGTTTGAAGGAGCGCTGCTCAATGGTGTTCTGAATAGGCCAGCGAACAACCAACCAAAAGGAATTGTAATCCTGGTGCATGGTTCTGGCCGGACCAACGCAGTAGAACAAGAATGGTACTATGACGTACGACAGGCCATTCTCCAATCAGGCTATGCCACCTACATGTGGGACAAAAAGGGCTGCGGCCAAAGCGGCGGCACTTTTGACTATAATCAATCCGTTCAAAATAGTGCGCGGGAAGTAATAGCGGCTATCCAGGCCTTGAAGCAAAAGAAAATAACCGGATCGAATAAAATCGGGCTCTGGGGCATCAGTCGTGCCGGCTGGATAAATCCCATCGTAATCAACCAATACCCGGATATTGAATTTTGGATATCGGTAAGCGGGGTTGACGACAAAGAAAACTTTAAGTATCTGCTCGAACAGAATCTGCGAATCAACGGCCATCCGAAAGACTCCGTGAACCTGATTGTTGGGGAATGGGTAACGGGATCGAAGATCTGCCACGCGGGCGGAAGTTTTGAGGACTATCTGGCAGCCACTCCCACACTCAGACGGAATGCATTCTGGCTACGATTTACGAACGGAGGCATCACCAGGGATGCCTATTACGCTTATCAACCGGCTTTTACAAAAGAGAAACTGGACAAAAAAACGGGACTGCAGGTGTACATTGAGAATTTTGAAGCCCTTTTGTCTGATATAACCATCCCCGTATTGGCCTTGTTCGGCGAAAAGGACCTGAATGTGGACTGGAGAAAAACCAGAGCACTGTATGAAAGTACCCTTACCAACAATGAATTGACCATCAGGACATTTCCAGACTGCAACCATAATTTATTCCAATGCAACACTGGTGGCTTTTATGAAATGGAAGACAATCAGCTGCCCTGGAAAAGATGCGATGGTTTTCTGGATGCCATCACGAATTGGTTGAATGAAACTAAATGAACTACCGCCCACATCGCGCATAGCTCAGCGGATATACTACTGAATTCAAGCCTTTTTGGCTCTATTCTTCATCCCCGCCCCCGCCTTGTCCATTCTGTCATTCCACCGAAAGGCTCCCCCGGAGTTGGAGGGTTGACCAATGCGCGTTGCCCATTCTGCCATCCCCGCCTGATTCGCCTTTTGAATAAAACGCAACACTGACGCCCGAAAATTGAATATTTTTTTAGTTAATCATTCAGTATATGGGCATCATTGGTGGCACTCACACTATATACACCATCGCAAGTATCCAAATAGTAACACCCATAATCCATAATTATGATAGTCGTTGCTGAAGATAGAAGCCCGGGAGTATTCTTTCCACTTATCAGCCACGCCGCCACCAGCCCGATGATCCGGATAGAAGATGAACGCCGGCCAGGAGCACAAAACCAATCCGACCAACTAAAAATCAAATCGTTCCTTCACCTAAATCGATGACTATGCTTCACTCACCAACCCGAATCCGAACCCTGCTACTGGCCTTACTTTCCCTGCTCTACCTCCCCTCTGCGGCCCAGATCAAGTGGCCGGCGGGACAACTGCTCCCCTCCTTTCCCGCTCCCGCATCCACGCAGGATTTGATCATGCTTCGTGAATCTACCTCCCGTTGGGAAGCGGAAGGCCTGTCGATGGGGCATAATACGGGAAGGCCGGAGACGGACGGCTGGCTTTGCCAAACCAGTATCGATGCGCCCCGGCAGCATATGGTCTACGGCCCTTACTACAATGGGCTCCCGGCCGGACCCAACGTGGCGGAGTTTCGGCTGAAGATTGACAACAATACGGCCAACAACGATTCGATCGTGGACATCGACGTGCGAAATGCGACCACGGGTCAGACGCTGGCCGCGCGAACCCTTACCCGTCTGGAATTTCCGATCGCGGGCGACTACACCCAGTTTACCTTGCCTTTTACCATGCCCGCCGCCAATCAATCCGTTGAGTTTCGGGTCTACTGGTACGGCACGTCCTATACGAAAGTAGACTGGGTAGGCGTGCAGCAGAATCATTCTTCGGCCGAAATGTACCTGTTTGCTTCCCTGAAAGGCATTGTCAACCGGAAGCAGCCGCGCATCTTCTCTTACGAAGGCGATGCATTTGCGGAAGGGCCTTATACCTGGTTGCAGTCGTTGGGACTCAACTGGACGGAACCGGCGGACAAATGGGAGCTCATCACCAAATACCGGAGTGAGTTATCGGGTTTGATCGTGTACGACCCGGCCCAGACGGCCACCCTCAACCTGGCAACGATGCTGGCCAAGGACCGGAAAGCGCTCATTGCTTCGCCCACCCTGCTGTCCCGGTTAACCGCTTCGCCCTACAATTTGCCAATTCTGATTGATTTGCGCGGACAGTTTACCAGTAAGCTGCAGGTGTACCAAACCATCTACGATACCTACTGGCCCAACCTGGACCACCGCCTGCTCATCGGGCTGAATCCGGATGTCCATAAATCGGCCTTGCGGGAGTACGCCACCGCACTGGGTACTGCCCTAATCTGGCTCGATCCGCACGTTGCCGGTGAAAGTGAATTGCTCAACCGATTTTTATCCTCCATGCCGGCTGGCTCCAACTACATGGGTTGGTGGCCCGAAGAAGCTCCCGGCGTAGAAAGAGCTTCCAGGTACGGCATTTCTACCATCGCCAGCGACTGGGCCACCAATCTGACTATGCACAGTGGCATGCCCCGGAAGGTCAATCCGAAAACCATGCCTCCCAAACCGACCCTGCAAAACAAGATCTACGTGGCCTTCATTCTCAGCGACGGGGACAACCTGCAGTACGTCGAGCACCTGATGCGGAAGCTTTGGAACAATCCGGATCGCGGATCGGTCCCGATGGGCTGGACCCTGTCGCCGGCCATGCTGGATGCCATGCCCGGTGCCCTCAACTACTACTGGCAAACCGCTACTACCAACGATAACCTGATTTCGGGGCCATCCGGCTACGGGTACGTCTACCCAAACAGCTTTCCCAATCAAAATTCGCTGAACCAGTTCGTGGCCAAAACCGAAGACTACAACCGACGGGCGGGTTTCCGGGTAGTTACCATCTGGAACACCATCACGGGGGGCATCAACCCCAATGTGGGTGAAAGCTTCGCTATCTACGCCCCCACCCTGCTGGGCCTGACTGCTCAGAATACGGGCGGTGGCCTCACCGTCTACAACCAGAGCCTGCCGGGAATGGCCCTTTCCTGCAACTACTGCACCGGTGAGCAGGCCATGAAAGACCACATTGCCAGTGCCGCGGCCGGATGGGATGGCACCGCTCCCCGCTTCGCAATCATCCAGGCGCAGCCCTGGACCGACGTGAAACCGACCAACTTTAAGAACGTGGCCAATTCCCTGGATTCCAATTACGTGGTGGTGCGCCCCGATCATATTTTCCAGCTGATCCGCGAAGCCAACGGCCTTCCCACCGATCCGGGCGGCAACGCTTCCCCGCAGGACATCACCCAGTTGGGAGGAACGCTCAGCAGTCAGTACCCGACCGGCTCACCAGCGGGAGAAGACCTTACGAAGCTGACCGACAACGACCCCAAGACCAAGTACCTCACCTTCAACGCTTCGGCCTGGGTCCAATACCAGGCTCCGGGCAGCTACATCGTAAAGAGCTATACCCTTACCTCCGCCAACGATTCGCCAGAGCGCGATCCGTTGAACTGGAACCTGCAGGGATCGAACAACGGCAGCACCTGGACCACGCTGGACAGCCGGTCCAACGAAGACTTCCCAAAGCGATTCCAGACCCGTACCTTCCACTTCCAGAATAATAAACCCTATTCTTACTACCGCTTCAATCTGTCTAACAACAGCGGAACGATTCTACAGATCGCGGAGATGGAACTGATAGGAAAACCGGTAGCCGCCCGCATGGGTACCCTGAATGAATTAGGATCTACGGGGGAGAAAACCGAAATGTCGGTTTATCCCAATCCCGCTTTCAGTGAATTGACGATAACCGGCACGGAAGAGAATGCCGAAGTAGCGGTCTACGATCTTTTAGGGAAACGGATGATCAATAAAACCAAGCTATCCGCCGACCGACCCGTGATCAACATCAACCAACTGAAGCCCGGCACCTATTTGCTGAAAACCGAAGGGAAAGAAAGCCGGGTGTTCCGGTTTGTAAAACAGTAATTAACTGAACAAATCCAACCGAAAAGGCTAGGCAGGAATGCCCGGCCTTTTTTATTTGCAGGACTCCCGCAAAATTGCTGTTAAACGCCTGTTTATCCGTAGCGTAGGCACGGTCCGCCGATGCGGTTATGAAAATTAACAACTAAAGCGTCCCATGTTAGCCTACATTTATAATTCTAACATAAGTATTTGACTATGAATCACTTTACTCCCCTCCTGTTTTAGGAGGGGCCGGGGGTGGTTAACTGGCGACCTCTACCACCCCTAGCCCCTCCTTGAAAAAAGGAGCCGACGCGGCGCGGGGGAATTTGACTCCTTCCATAATCGCTTCATAATCGAGCCTTTGGTCCGTCTGGATGGGACGCTTTAATAATTAAAACTCATAACCGCATCGGCGGACCGTGCCTACCCTACGGATATGCAGGCGTTTAACACTTGTAGATCAATTGCATGATACGGGGTCCACCATACGCCCCGCCTGGGTGCCCCCGCCTAAGTCCTAATTCGATTCCCTGAATGGTGCTCTATCAAAATTGAACCACTTAAATTCTTTCTTCCAGGGAATCCATTTGATAAATACGACCTGACCAAACCTTGAGCCTAAACCAAAATCGCAGCGTCGTTACCCAGTAGCGACGTTTTTTCGTCTCGGAATGGTCGGCAACGGTGAGGAGAAGATGAGTTTGTCCCCACCCATTGGTTTATCGCGTACTCGCTGACCGCATTGCAGCCAAATGACAATTGCAGGGACGGGCTCCGGAGGAGCCTCCTGTTTGTAGCAAAAAAACGAAGTTCATCCCAACCAGGCTCCCTCGAAGCCACCTCATGAAGACGAGCAGGTGGCTCCGAAGGAGCCTGGTTGATCGTATGGCCTGGAAGTCTATAAACTGGTTGCTCCTCCGGAGCAGTTATCCGCTTTACATTCCAGGGTTCTGAAAAGCTTCAAAAGCGTTAAATCTTTCGCCGGGCAGCCCATTTGCTAATACAATCCGCGTTTTTAAGGACAACGTTTAGTGATTTCGGACTTTAACGTTTCCAGTATCATCGGAAAAGAATCGGTCAGGTTCATACATCGGTAAGTCAAGGCGGAAGAGAGGTTTTCCGCCAGCTAGGGAACCGGCTTTTTTTGTGAAAAAAGAACAATTCCTTGAACGAGCCCGATGTATCCCGCATTAGCATTCAGTTCCTGCTCAAGGAGCCCTTCTACGGTCATTTCCTGCTGGGCGTTCCCAAAGCCTTTGAAACGGGGATTGAAACGGCAGCCGTGCGGCTCATGCCCAGCCAGCTGGTCAAGTTGCTGATCAATCCGGAGTTCTGGCAGTCCTTGTCGGAGGAGCATCGCTACGGACTGCTCAAGCACGAAGTGCTGCACATTGTATTGAAGCACCTGACCCGGCAAAAGGAATTCAGTCACAAGAAACTGTTCAATATCGCCGCCGATCTGGTGGTGAATCAATACATTCTGCCCGGCCAGCTTCCGGAAGGGGCCCTTTGCCTGGAACGCTTCTGGCACCTGGAACCCCTCTACGGCATCCGGTTGGAAGCCAACCGCGAGGCGGACTATTATTACCGGGAACTGAGCAAAATGCTCCACGCCTCTCCCAACCCCGACGTTTCCCTCGAGGCGCTGGCGGCTGGCCGACCGGCACCCGTGGACCTGGACCAGCTGTTGCAGGAAGGCGGGCCGGAAATGGAAAAGCATACCTTCTGGCCGGAGTTTGATGCCCTGAGTCCGGGCGAAGCCAGTGTGCTGGAGCACCAGATTCGGAACGTGACCCGCCAGGCCTGGGAACGGGTACGTCACAAGTCGCGGGGCACCTTGCCAGCCGGCCTGATTGAGCAACTCCAGGCGCTGATGGCCTACGACAAACCGCAGGTCAACTGGCGACGCATCATCCGCCTGTTTGCCGCCAGCAGCACCAGCACCTACCTGAAAAACACGATCCGCCGCCCTTCCAAACGCTATCAGACCACCCCCGGCATCCAGCTGAAGCGCAGCCATCGCCTTATGGTGGCTATCGATACTTCAGGCAGCATTCAGCAAGCAGAATTGGCAGCCTTTATGACTGAAATCCACCACATCTGGCGGCAGGGAGCCCAGGTGCACATTGTGGAGTGTGATGCGCAGATTCAGCGCCATTATCCTTACAAAGGGCGGCTTCCCGAATCAGTAATGGGCCGGGGCGGCACGGACTTCAACCCGGTGATCCGCCTGGCCAACCAGGAAAAACCCGATGCCCTCATTTATTTTACGGACGGCTATGCGCCCCAACCGGAAAAAATCAGCCATCCGGTCCTCTGGGTCATCAGCGCCAACGGTACTCCGTCGTACACCCACTTACCCGGACGCATTGTCCAATTAGTCCTGTAAACGTTTCTCATGCAAGCATCGAATTACCTTTTCTACGGCAGTAAGGCCCATTCCCCGGAAGTCATTGACTTTATGGAGCACATATTGGAAAGCAACCTGCGGGCGGAAGCCGAAGGGCGAAAGAAAACACCGATCTGTCTCTGGGGCACCCACGGCATCGGCAAAACCGAGGTGGTACAACAGATTGCCCAACACAAAAGCTATCAGTTTGTATACGTAGCTCCGGCGCAGTTTGAGGAAATGGGTGACCTGATCGGGATGCCGGCCATCGAAAACGGAAAGACCGTATTTCGGGCACCCGAATGGGTACCGACGACCGAAGGGCCGGGCATCCTGCTGCTCGACGACGCCAACCGAGCCGACGACCGCATTCTGAGAGGTATTATGCAACTGCTTCAGAACTACGAACTGGTGAGCTGGAAGCTACCGCCCAAATGGCAGATTGTACTCACCGCTAACCCCGACGGCGGCGACTACAGCGTAACACCCATGGACGATGCCATGCTGACCCGGATGATGCACATCACGATGGAGTTCGATCCGAAAGCCTGGTCGGTGTGGGCCGAAAAGGCGGGCGTCGATCCGCGGGGAATCAACTTCGTGCTCACCTATCCCGAAGTGGCGCATGGAAAACGGACCACGCCCCGCTCCCTGACCCAGTTCTTCGAAAGCATCCAGCACATTCCGCACTTGAACCAGAAACTCCCGCTGGTGCAGATGCTGGCCGCCAGTTGCCTGGATGAGGAAACCGTCACTGCCTTCATTGCCTTTGTGCAACAGAACCTGGCCGAGCTGATCAGCCCGGAGGAAATCTGCACTGCCAAGGATTTTACCGGAAAAGTGTATCGTCCGATCAAGGAAGTGGTGTCGCAGGAGGTTTTTCGGGTAGATATTATGGCTACGCTTTGTACGCGGCTGGTCAACTACCTTACCATCTACGACATCAAGCCTTCCGCCGAACAGCTTAAAAACATCCAGCAATTCATCAAGATGGATTTCATGCCCAACGACCTGCGCCTTTCTATGCTGCAGGACATTGTGCAGTCGCCCAATGCCAAGCTCAAGCTGATCATGGCCGATGCGGACATCAGCCGTCTGCTCCTCCAAAAGATGTGAGTTTCCTCAACTAACGTGCTATTGCTACCAGCCTATGAAGCTTCAGGAATGTATCCAGAACGGACCCAAGGCGTATTACGACCTTTCCCTAAACGTTACAAAAGACGATGAACCGCAGCATCTGGCGGCTGCCCTTGCCAACATACTCTCCTGCCAGCGATTGACCCTGCACCATTCAACGCTGCACGAACTGCCTCCTGCCTGGCTATCGATCCAAGGACTCAGGTACCTGCGCCTGGAAACGCCCCTGCTAAGTATGCTTCCCGAAGGAGTACAACCGGAGGAGCTTCAGGAACTGGCAGTGAATTCGGCGAAACTCAGCTCCTTTCCGGCCTCCCTGCTGAACCTTCCGTGCCTGGAGCGACTGAGACTCGACGGATTACCCATAACCGAACTCCCTTTCTTCGAAGTGCCGGAGGCGCGACTTCACAGCCTGGATCTGCGGTTGCCCCATCTTAGTTCCCTGCCGGAAGCCTTGTTTACCCGTCCGCTGCAATACGTCTCTTTGCATCTGCCGGCACTCACGCGGTTACCGGACACCCTGCGGTCATCCTCCTCCTTGTGGAATTTGCTCATAGAGGCACCGCTCACTCAGTGGCCTTCGGGCTGGCAGGATGCCAAATCTCTGACAAGTATCCAATTGCAGGGCACTTGTTTGTCCGACCTTTCCGACCCCAGTTATTTTCCGCTCGGCATCGAATCCCTTTCCCTGGTGGAGAACAAGAAGTTGCAGGCCTGGCCTGCCTATTCGGCTTATCGGAAGCTGAAGTACGTAAGCTTTTACCGGCAACCGGCGCTGCAATGGCCGATGGATTTGAAAGACTGCCCTGCTTTGGAGCAAATTGCCGTGCAACAAATACCCCTTGGTACCTTTCCGGAAGAAGTGCTACAGGTGCAAAACCTGCGCCGGCTCACGTTCAACCACACGGGATTAAAGGCAATTCCGACTGGCCTGAATGCATTGAACAGACTGGAATTCCTGGACCTTTCCAACAACCAGCTAACGGCTTTTCCAACCATCAACCAACTTCCCGATACGGCCAGTGTCTACCTTTCGGGGAACCCCTGGAAGGACTTCTATTGGTTGATACAGGAAAAGCTCCCCACCATCAAAGACCTCATCGATATGCGTTTAAAATTCACCCAGGAGGAATTAACTAAATTCAGTAAGGCAATTGCTAAAACCGACCTGTCGCAAGAAGACCGACGCTGGTTCTTCGATCAGGTAGCCCATCAGCCCAATTTTGCCAGCCGGGTGAGCCGCTGGGAAATCAAGCGCCTGTACCAGGGACTCACCATTGCCTATAAGCCCCTGCGTGATCAGCTGATGACCCGGCTTCAGGATCTGACCCAGCAAGCCGACGCCCAGCCGCTTCAACCAGGCTCCGTGCTGCACGTTACCGGCAAGACCAACCTCAGCCGAAACGATATACGAACCAAACTGCAGGAGGCGGGCGTATCGTACGCAGCCCGTTTTACCAAGGAGGTAACGCACGTGCTCGTAGGGCCGAATCCAACTGAATACGAGGCGTTGCTTTCCGCCTCCTACACCTTCCTCACCGAAAATCAACTGCAAGCCTTCCTCAACGAACAGCAGCCGCAGTTCCTGGTGGAGGAAGAGCGCTCCGGCGAATCGCAGATGCAAAGCAGTGTGACGGCACTTCTGAACAGTGAAGATCCGGCCAATGCCCTGATTGCGCTGGAAATGCTTAAAACGGGCGGGGTACCGGCTACCATGCACATTCCCCTGCTACTGGTGCAGAAGACATTCCCCGAAAGCAAAGTCCGGACGGAGGCCAAAAAATTACTGCAGAACCACGGACCAGCGAAGTGGATGAACCTGCTGGCCGATAAGCAGTCCTTTACAAATATGTCTGAACAGAAGGAACGGGACATTCGCAGCAAGCTGGAAAACATTGCCAAAAGCTGCGGGGCTGACGATGCGGCTTTTCTGAGCCTGCTCCTGTTTGAGCACTACCGAAAAGGTCTGCAGTATGTGCTGGCGAAGTTCGGCCAGGGCGATCCCCGGCGGGTGCTGGCCCTACAGCTTGTGGTGAAAGATGGCCACCTGGATTTTCACGCCGGCATCGGTTACCACGATTGGCGGGGGACCAATGCGGAGGACATGATTTTGTCGTACGTGAAGACCGGCATCAAATTCCCTTCGGACCTGCCGGACAAGGGAAGCATCACCTCCATCGACTTCCACAACTGCAAGTTTGATTCGCTCTCCAAGGACATCGTCGATTTTCCTCGGCTACGGAAGATGGACCTGTCGGCCAACTTTCTGAAAGCCCTGCCGCAAGCCCTGCTCAAATGCCAGGAACTGGAATGGCTGGACCTTTCCCACAACCAATTCACCGATTTTCCGGCGGTGCTGTACGGTCTGCCGAACCTACGCTACCTGAACCTGCAGAACGCCAGGGCCGAGGGCGAATGGACCGCCGCCACCATCCCCGAAGAATTCCGGGCCGCCCTGCCTCAGTGTGAAATCAGGACTTAGCCAAACGGTCTTCATCAGCTGACCGGCTAATCAGCTGTAAAGGGTCGTCTGGAGGAATTCGTTGCGAAACTTGCCCTGCGGATCGTACTGGCTGACCAGCTTTTTAAAGTCATCCCACTTTTCGTATCGTGCGTGCAGCACGGATGGTGCCATGGTGAACAGTTTGCCCCAGTGCGGCCGGGCCTGAAAGGGAGCCAGGGCTTTTTCGATCTGCGGCAGCAGCGCCCGAACGGCTTCCCATTCCTGCTTCCAGGTAAAGTGAATGGCTACGCTGGGGCGTTGGTAGCAGGGGCTCAGCCACAGCGAATCGGCGGCGATGGTGCGGATTTCGGAAATGAACAGGTGTGGGCCGATGGCCTTGCCCATCTTTGCAACGGCCTGGATCGCTTCTACGGCCTGGCCCATGGGCACAAAATACTCCGCCTGCAACTCCTTCCCGCTGCTGGGCGTAAATCCCATCCGGAAGTGCGGCAACCGTTCGTACCACGGACCCAATACGCCCATCTGTTTTGTGCAGTTTTCCGCCGAAAGCTCCGCAATGGGATGAAGATTCCGGGTGGCCGCCCGGGCACCAAAAAATTCCGGTTGGGAGGTGACTCCTTTCGGATCGCTTTCCAGCGACTTGATCCACACTTCGTTGATCGAATCGGCCTGCCAGTCGGTAAACAGGCTCACGCTGTAGCCGGCGGAAACAATTTTCTCAAAGTTCTCCTTCAACTGCGCCATGGGCAGGTGTTCGTACACGCGCTGCCGCATCTGGAAGGTTGGCACCAGATCGAGCGTCACCTTGGTGACCACGCCCAAAGCACCCAGCCCAACCACGGCCGCATCGAACGCCGCCCCGTCTTTCTTCCTGGAAAGCTGGTGCACCGATCCGTCGGCAGCCACCAGTTCCAGCGCCGCTACTTCGGTAGCCAAGTTGCCGTTGCCCACGCCCGATCCGTGGGTAGCGGTGGTACAGGCGCCGGCCACCGAAATGTGCGGCAGCGAAGCCAGGTTGCGCAGGGCGAATCCCTTTTCTTGCAGGTAGGGAGCCAACTGCCCGTACTTGATTCCTCCCTCCACCGTCACCGTGGCAACCTGGGTATCCAACGAAATTACCTTATCCAACTTACTGGTCGAAAGCAGGTTGTCGGCACTGTCGGCAATCCGGTTGAAGCAATGCCGGGTGCCCAGCACCTTGAGGCGCTGGTGTTTTTTCACCAGCTGCTGTACCTCCTCCACCGATTGCGGATAGTGAACGTGGCGGGTGCTGTACTCAATGTTGCCGGCCCAGTTTTTCAACCGGTCGCTTGACTGCCAATTCAGTACGGGCCCCAGAGCCTGGCTGGCGGCCATCGCGGAGGATACTTTGACAAAGGTTCTTCGTTCCATGACAACGTGAATGGGAAGAAAAGATGAAGGATGCAGGAGATGGCTTCGATACCAAGAGCCGTTGCCAGCTGAAATCTACTCATCCGATGGCAAATTCCCGCCGGATTGGAGAAGAAGATACGAACAAATGGTGGAATGAGTCAATTATACTTACCCGACAGGAAAACCCCCAGCTCTGTTATCCTTCCAAATGTATAGAACTATCTGTATATTGATCCGCCTATTCATCTGCTGCCCGCTATGAAAAAGTGCGTTCTGCCGATTGCAGGAAGCCCGTTGGGATGAGCGTGATTAGTCAGTTGATTGGGGAGTATATACAGAAGTTGGTGTGTATATAAATAAGTTATATGCCACTTTAGAGCGTGTTTGGGAAGCATATTTGGCAAACTCTGGCGTAAGCCAAATTTTGTACTGCCAATTACGATCTAACCTTTTTGTTCTTTTTTGCTTGCCCAAAAAATGAACCAAAAAAGGGCAAAAAATCCAATGCTTCCACGCGCTAGGCCTGCGCACCCCTCGATGGATTTTTGGGCCAACCCGCCTAAATGGATCATTTTGGAGGTTTTTATGCTAAGAGTACATCCCAAACAAGCTCTTAGGACGACACATTCAGACACAATGAACAAGACAATTACCATATTGATTTTAGGACTTCAAATCGCTTTGACATTCATTGCGACCTGTTGCATTTATATGGTTTTTGCTCTTCTTGACAGTGACTTTGGCTTGGACGGACTTTTTGGACTTGTAATTTTTCAACCAATCATTGCAATTGTTCTCTCGGTCTTGACAATTTTTGTTTGCTTAATTTTGGGACTTCCCATTCGGCTCAATTACAAACTAAATTATTGGTGGACGACCAACTTTTACCTTGCAATAATTGGAACAATTATCGGGCTGGCTTTTTTGTTCTTGGCATTGCTTCCGACTTTTAGAGAGACAGCAACTTATGACCTTGACGGACAGCCGACATTAAAACAAATTCCAAACTCAATACTTTCCATTTCAGGTTGGCTCTTGACAGCATTTTCATTACTACACATTTATCCACCACATCAACTAAATGAAAAAGTAAAAACTATTTTCAAAAGAATTGCATAGCCAAAATGAAAAAAAATTAATCCTTGGCATATTGACATTTCTTACCTTGACAATTGGCGGTTATTTCATTTGGTGGAAATTGCCGTTAACAATTAATAGGAGCAACGACATATGCCTTGGAGAGAAAATAATTAACAATATTGAAAGTTACCAAAAAGTAAACGGCTTGCCAGACGACAATGACTGGGAAACTTTACGCAAATTTGGATTCAAAGAAAAAAATGACTTTCTACAACCAGAGTATAGAAAGTTAAATGCAGATAACTTTGAATTGATTTTCATAGAAGGTTTTGACGGTCCATATTTAATGCGGACTTCAGCGGACAGAGAATGGAAAGAAGGTTATCCAACATTCACCAAAACGACTGACAATAAATAGGAAAGCGGCATATAACAGGCGTTTGGCAAAAGTGGCGGTTCAGTGTTCCGCAGACACATTTGTGGTTAATCAAAGTTTCGGTCTCCGCATCAATATTTGTAATGAAAATCGCCACCTTCGCCAAGCGCCAACCCGTTGGCGGTAATTTTATGAAGACCCTAAAAACTATAATTGCTTTATTAATTTGCTGTTCCTCATTTGGACAGGGAAAAACTTTTTATAACACCCACAAGCCTGACGGAGATAGTACTTTTTGGTTTAAATACCAAACTGCCATTGTGCGGAAACTTTCATTGCCGCTTTTGGACACATCCACTAAAGCTGAATACTTTCGTATTTGGACGAACAAACAAGCCATAGACCTTTGGCAGGAAAATGACGGAGAATTTAAAGGTATACTAACTACTTGGACATACGAATACACTCCTTATAATGAAGAACCAACAAATCGAACATTCACACAAACAAAGCAGCTAATCAGCGACTCGTTACACCTGTTAGCAGAACTGTTAAAGTCAAGTAAGATTTTGTTTCTTCCTACCGACGATTCAATCAAAGGATGGCAAAAAGGTCTTGACGGAATTACATACATCTTCGAACATTCAAACAAACACAACTATACATTCAAAAGTTATTGGATACCAGAAGCACAAGACTCTCTGAAAGAGGCTATTCAGGTTCAAATGTTTGTTGACAGTGCCTTCAACCTTGCCTCGGCAAAAAAGGCTTGGCAGGAATTTTCAAAGGCAATTCCATTTGAAAATTATTACAACGGAGGACCAGGCGTTGTTGTTAGAAATTTGACCGGAAAACAACGGAAAGAGTACAAAAAGGAGCGACAAAACTACCGCCAACATCAGCTTGGCAAAAGCAGGGCCAAAGAACTTAAAACAAACTAAATATCTTTATTCAGCAACAGAACATAGGCATAGGCTGACGGGACTTGAATGCCCTGCCTTCGCCAAGTTGTTAAACGTTATGAAGCAAAGGAATTTGTCGAACGCTATAAAGCACAAGCAAGAAAATGATTTTTTCAGGAATTGACAGACAAACAGTTGAACTCAAAATAGCCAACTATCAATTTCCAGAAAACCAAGACGGTGATTGGGATGGTAATTGGCTGAATATATACATAAAAGTTGACAGCAAGGTTGGTAAATGGCAGACAATAGACCCTTCCTTGACGACTTGGGAATTCAAACAAATTATTGACTGGTTTGACACACTATCTTTAAATGAAGAACCAGAATTCAGATTCATGACTTTTACTGAACCAAATTTATCTTTTGAAATTTTAAACGAACCGACGGACGACACCAAATTGATAAGAATAAAATTTGACTTGGAATGCAGACCGAAATCTGCAACAGATGACAGAGAGTATTTTGTGGATATTTCGGCTAACAAAGACGAGTTAAACGCAATTATAGAAGGACTAAAAAATGAACTTAATAAATATCCCGAAAGAAAGCCTACCGCATAATGGGCGCTTCGCAAAAAGCGGATTCAGTGCTTATTCCCTTTCGGGTGATAGAATGTAAAAACTCTTGAAGGGTAAAAACTTGAAAATGAGTTTAGTTTTAAGCTTAAACCCTCCAAGAGTTACGTTAGAATATACAAACAATCACCCCAAAGGGAATAAATGGAGCTTTTTGCTTCGTATCAAATTCAGTGCTGGCAGACAGCTCTATTCTTCTAATTGCCCACCTGCGGCGATATCCGAATGTTATGCAGTCATTGCAAAAGCAACAATTCGTCATATCAAGCCAATCTACTAATACCGATTATGTCTTTATTTATTCGTAATCTTTTTTTCACGATTTTACAACCTGGCATGGTTGCCGGGTTAATCCCCTTTTGGCTTATAGGAGAAAAATTGAATACGACATATATACAACCCTTTACTTTCTATCAATGTTTAGGGATGCTCATATTTACGGTAGGGGTTGTTCTTACGTTGATCTGCATTCTACATTTCGCGGTTCACGGACGGGGTACACTGTCACCGGCTGAACCGACGAAGAAAATGGTGATAGCAGGGCCTTACCGATTTTCCCGCAATCCGATGTATATGGGTGTAATGATGATGTTAATTGGGGAGAGTATTTTTTTTCTCTCGTTGGTATTGTCTGCCTATTCCCTTTTCATTTTTCTAGCTTTTCATCTGTTCATCACCTACTTCGAAGAACCTCGTTTACGAAAAGACTTCGGGGATGATTATGCCGAATACCTTAAAAAGGTGCGTAGATGGTTGTAAACTGTCAAACACATTCAGCTAAAAATCAAGTTGCTAACCTGGTATTGCCAAAAGGAGGCTGGCCCAATGCCCGAAAAACGGGCAGCTATTGAAGACTTAAGTATCGCCGCGGCCATCAGTGCCCTGGAAGCAGTAGATTTTCTGATCGTCCCTTTTACCGGTGCCCAGCCGCGTTCATTTCCCTCTCCCTTTGATTTTTAGCTGATTTTATCACGGCCTCCAACACCTACTTGGCGTTGTTACAAACACCCCTTAGAAAAATTTTCTCCCATTTAGATGGTTCTTCAAAAAGGATAAAATTATCTGTATATTGATCCATCCCTTCATCAGCTTACCGGCAGACCAAAACGCATTCCTTCGATTTTCAGGAAGCATTTTGGAATGAACACAATCAGTCAATAAGCGCAAAACTGCCGCCGCTTGCACGTCTATCCGACTACGATGTGTATAGTACAGGCAGCCCAACAGTCACTTTTAAACAAAACATAAAATGACAAAGTCGAAAACGATTGTGCTCATTCACGGAAACTTCGTGAACGACGCTACCTGGACGGAATGGAAACGCTATTACGAACAAAAGGGGTATCGTGTGTATGCTCCGGCCAATCCCGGGCACCAGGGCACGCCTTCGGAATTGCGAAAAAAAGTGCACCCTGAACTTGTCCAAACGGGATTCATAGACATTGTGAACCACATTGCCCACCTGATTGACGGCTTGCCCGAAAAGCCACTGGTGATCGGGCATTCGATGGCAGGCATGGCTACGTTGAAACTGGTTGAATCCGGAAAAGCAGCGGCCGGGGTCAGTATTGATGGAGCGCCACCGAAAAACGTATTTCCGCCGTTTCAAACCCTTAAAACCGTGCTTCCTGCCTTTGGCTTCTTTTCGTTTAAAAACTATTATATGGGTAGCCGCCAATGGTATGACTACGCCTTTTTCAATACCCTTTCCGACGCGGAAAAAGCCATTGCTTTTGAAAAATACGCGGTTCCTGAAAGTTATAAAGTGAGCCGCCAATTGGTATTGAACGCTTACTCCAACGTAGATTTTAAAAAACCGCACGCCCCTCTTTTATTCATCGGTGGCGGCAATGACCATATCTTTCCCAGTAGCCTTACCAAAACAATTGCGGCAAAATACAAAGACTCCAACAGCAGTGTCGATATAAAGATATTTGAAGGAAAAAGCCATTTTATCTGCGGAGAAAAGGGCTGGGAAAAAGTAGCCGACTTCATTTTGGAATGGTACGAAAGCCTATGACCCTGCCCCCGATCAGGGCGTGACAACTGCGGAACAACACCTTACGGGCCAACAGAAGAATTTTGACCGTTCGTGATGCTGTTGGGTACCGATGTTGAGAACTCCGCCCCTCTTTTCACCTACCCCTCTCACACCAGCTCTTCTTTTTGACTACAACAACAGTAGATTTGACTACATCGCTGGTTTTGCGACTGCGGAGATTTGCAGAAACAAAACCAGAGAACCCATGAAAATTATCGTAACCGGCTCTTTGGGGCACATCAGCCAGCCCCTTACTACAGAATTAGTGCAAAAAGGACACGCCGTAACGGTCGTCAGCAGCAAGCCCGACAAACAGGTGGCCATTGAAGCCCTGGGTGCCACCGCCGCCATCGGCTCCCTGGAAGACGTCGATTTTCTGACGGCCACTTTTACCGGGGCCGATGCCGTGTACACCATGGTGCCGCCCAACGACTACTTCAATCCCAACCTTGATCTGCTGGCATATTATCGCCGACTGGGCCGAAACTACGCCCAGGCCATCGGACAGTCGGGCGTGAAGCGGGTAGTGAACCTCAGCAGCATTGGGGCGCATCTGGAAAAAGGCTCCGGAATTCTCATTGGCGCTCACGACGTAGAGCAAATACTCAACGAACTGCCGTCGGACGTGGCCATTACGCATATGCGTCCCACTTCTTTCTACTACAACTTGTACGGCTACCTTCCGATGATCAAAGCGCAGGGTTCCATTGTCGCCAACTATGGAGCAGACAGCCGGATCCCCTGGGTCTCTCCCATCGACATTGCGGCGGCGGTGGCGGAAGAACTCCTAACCCCGATGACGGGCAGAAAAGTGCGCTACGTCGCCAGTGAGGAACTGACCGGCAACGCAACAGCCCGTATTCTGGGGGCTGCTATCGGAAAGCCGGACCTGAAGTGGGTACTGATCAGCGACGAACAAACCCGAAATGGCCTGGTGGCTGCCGGAATGAATCCACGCATTGCGGCGGGTCTGGTTGAAATGTATGCCAGTCTTTATTCCGGTTTGCTGGCCGAAGATTATGAACACAACCGACCGGCCGTGATGGGCAAAGTAAAGCTGACCGATTTTGCCAGGGAATTTGCCGCCGTCTTTGGGCAAGATTAATTATATTGTACGATGGCAAGCATTCAACCGCAGCGATTTAAAACGATCAGCGAATTTCATCAGTTCAGGGGATTACCTAAACCCGAACATCCGTTAATCAGCGTAATCAATTTAGAATCAGTCAGGCGGAAGTCCGCTAATGAAACCAGCCTGGTATTGGATTTTTATTCTATTGCACTGAAAAGAAACTTCAACGCCAAGTTGAAATACGGTCAGCAGGAATACGATTTTAATGAAGGGATTCTGTTCTTTATTGCACCGGGTCAGGTTTTCCGGATTGAGACGGAGAGGGATGCTGCCTTCCAACATTCGGGATGGATGTTGCTCATTCATCCCGACTTTTTATGGAACACGCCTTTGGCCAAAACCATCAAACAGTACGAATATTTTGACTATTCAGCGAACGAAGCGCTATTCCTTTCGGAGAAGGAAGAGTTGATCACGGTGGGTATTATGCAAAGCATTCAGCAGGAATACCACGCCAACCTGGACAAATTCAGTCAGCCTATCATGATTGCTCAACTGGAATTACTTCTTGCATATTCGGAAAGGTTCTACCATCGCCAGTTTCTCACCCGGAAAATCACGAATCATACCCTTCTGAACCAGCTGGAAAACCTGCTCAACGACTATTTCAACCGCGATGATCTGGTGGAAAGAGGCTTGCCGACGGTGCAATTCATTGCCGACGCACTGAACGTATCACCCAGCTACCTGACCGGACTGCTGAAAGTACTGACCGGACAAAGCACCCAGCAGCACATCCACGAAAAGCTGATCGAAAAGGCGAAAGAGCAATTGTCAACAACGGCTTTGTCGGTCAGCGAAGTGGCTTACGCATTGGGCTTCGAACACCCGCAATCGTTCAGCAAATTATTCAAGACGAAAACCAACCTTTCGCCGCTGGAATTCCGGCAGTCGTTCAATTGACCCAATCGCAAACAGTCATTATTCAGTATTGAGTTGAAAGTGTAAAGTACCGTTGACTATGAAATTTATTGAATATTGGACTTAAGTTGCCCATCCGTAGGGTAGGCGTTAACGCCTACCCTACGGATGGGCAACTTAAGCCCTACGAACATAAAAAACGAACGTAGAATAAATAATACCCTAACGATCGAACCTAATCATAGCTATCCATATTGAAAATCGTCGCCATTTCAGACACCCACGGACTGCATCACCAGGTACAACTTCCCCCGGGAGACTTGCTCATTCACGCCGGTGACGTTTCGCACCGGGGAGACAAACACGACGTGCTGGATTTCCTGGCGTGGTTTGAAAAGCAGCCTTTCGCCCATAAGATTTTCGTAGCCGGCAATCACGATTTTTTCTTTGAGCGGGAAAAGCCGATGGCCATTCAAAAAATCATCCCAACGTCCGTTACGTACCTGAATGACAGCGGGATTCAGATTGGCCATCTCCACGTATGGGGCTCCCCGGTCACGCCCTGGTTTTTTGACTGGGCTTTCAACCGACGCCGGGGCGAAGCCATCCGGAGACACTGGGACCTGATTCCTGCCAATACGCACATTCTGATTACCCACGGTCCACCGGCCACCTTGTTAGACCGAACGAAGCGTAATGAACACGTGGGCTGTGAGCAACTGGAAATAAAGGTTCGGGAAATCAAGCCGCCGCTTCACATCTTCGGGCACATTCACGAGGCTTACGGAGAAATGGACAGGGCGGGCACGCGGTTCATCAATGCCAGCAGTGTGAACGAAAACTATCAATTGGTTAACGCACCGGTAACCATTGACCTTTGACTGGAAGGAAAAAAACTGACTATAACTCTTTTACCCGGTTGGCAAACTCTGCCCGCACGGCCCTGCCGAAGATGCGCTGGGTCCAGCCGTTCTGGAAGCCGTGGTTGTTGGCAATGAGATAACCCTTGTTGGCATCGATGGCTACGACCTTATGGGCGTCGATGTAGCGCCCTTTCACTTTACAAAACACGATGTCGCCGATCTGGTAGGCATCCTGCCGCCGGAAGGTGAGCAGACTACCGGATTGCAGGATGGGCAGCATGGAACTGCCGAAACATTTCATTTTCCCTTCCCCGACCGACTCCAGTTCTGCCTTGAGTCTTTCATACTTGTTCATTGTTAAAATAATGGATTAAAAAAATTGATACTATAGATTTCATTTTTCCCGTGGTACGGCCTCAGCCGTATTGCTGGTGCAGTTGCGCGGCCAGTTGCCTAATCTCCTCTTTTCGGGCTATGGCGGCCACCCATTCGGACGGAATCCCTTCGTAGCCATAGTACAAGCCCGCCAGCCCGCCGGTGACGCAGCCGGTGGTATCGGTGTCATCGCCCAGGTTGACGGCCTTGAGGACGGCTTCGGCATAACTATTGGTGGTGAGCAGGCACCAGAGGCTGGCTTCCAGCGTATGGATCACGTAGCCCGACGAAGCGATTTCGGCCTCTTCGTACTGTTCTATCGACCGGATTTCGTAGTTTCCTACTGGTTGCACCAACAGGCGGTGAAAACGCCACAATTCTTCTTCCGGAACGGGATTGAATTCCTTTACAAAGGCGTTAACCGTTTCCTGCGTTTGTTTCAACGCTTCGTACTTATCCCGTCCTTTCAACAGTTGCAGGGCGTATTCGCAGTAGATAAAACAGGCGAAAATGGAACGGACGTGGCCGTGGGTGATACCCGACACTTCGGCCACAATCGCATATCTTTTCCGAATCGGCAGGTCTTTGATGTAGAAAATCAGGGGCAAAATGCGCATCAGCGAACCGTTGCCATTGTCCCGCTCTCCCACTCCGCCCGAACTCAGCGGGCTCACTCCCTGCGCCACCCGATGCAGCGCCTGGGAAGTGGCAATGCCGATGTCGAACACTTTGCCGTGGGGTGTCCAGTACCCATCCCGTTGCCACATCACGAAATAAGTAGCAATGGCCTGAAGGTTATACCCGTTGCACAGACTTTCGGCGAGGCAGAAAGCCAGTGCACTGTCGTCGGACCAGGTGCCCGGCGGCTGGTTATGGGTGCCGTAGCCAAACATTTCGGTAACAGGTTCGCTTTTCAGGTAGGCCCGGCTTTTAAACTCAACGGGTACGCCCAGCGCGTCGCCGACGCAGAGGCCGAATAGCGCAGCTAATTCTTGAGTAGATTGCATAATTATAAAAGTCTGGATCAGAATTTATAGAATGAGGGAATTTGCAGAATGAGGGAATGGATGGGAGAATGAGAATAAAATGAAAAGAATGAATAGAATACACAGAATGACAGGCTAGGAGGAATGGACGGAATGCACGCGTGAATCGGGTGGATGGATATTTACAGATACTACTGACGGGGCAGGTACTTTGGGTTGCTGTTGAAGATGAGTTTATACTAGAGGCTGTTAGCACCGAAGTTGATCAACAGGCCCCGGTCAAATTGATAGGCGACCAGGTAGTTTTTGGCCTGCGCCAGATGCGCATCTTCCATCTGGATGACCGCTTTCAGTTCAACAACAATTTTATTTTCTACAATGAAATCTGCTCTCCGGGTACCCACTTCAACGCCTTCGTAGTAGATCGTCTGCTCCACCTCCCGCGCAAACCGCAATTTCGACTTTTCCAGTTCGATCGCCAGACAACGCTGGTAAATAACTTCCGCATCGGCGGCCCGGCTGAAAACCATTGCCCAGCGTATTATGCACCTTCATCGCACAGCCAATCACCGTATACGTCAGGGGATCTTTTTCTATCCGGTTCATTGCCAACTTACAGTTGCCATACAGGCAGTGGTAAACATTTCAACCTTCATTTTTTACAAACCGCTAATTACTCAATAATTATAATATTCAACAAAGTAAATTTTTAATTTTTTCTCCACGCACACTTCCGCTCAAGGAATTCTACCATTCTTTTGTCCAGGTATTCCGTCCATTCCATCACCCTAACCACCCCCATCCTGTTCATCCACCCATTCTGTTTTTTCTATCATTTTGCTCACACCCTCATCCCGTCCATTCTCATTCTGTTCATTCCATCATTCTGTAAATTCTGATCCGTACATTTTTTACAATAACTTTTCGTGTTAAACGATTGTTGCATGGCAGAATATGGGCAATCCGCTCTCCCAACCACGACCATGACCATCAAATTCTATTTACTTACGCTTCCGTTTCTACTGTTCCTGGCCCTGGGTAATGCGCAGGCGCAACGATCCAATTTTGTCACCCGCTACTGGAACCGGATCTTCCACGATACCGCCGACGTAGCCAAGCCCCAGTTTCTGATTTATCCGACGCTGGCTTACGCCCCCGAGACCAGTTGGGAAGTGGGTCTGAATAGCCTCTTTGTGTATTATGCCAAACGTGATACGAGCAATCGGTTGAGTGAGATCAGTGGTTTCACTTTCTTCACCCTGCAAAGCCAGTACGGCCTCTGGTTCGACCACGCCCTGTATTCCGACCAGAACAAATGGTTTTCGCTGGGCCGTCTGCGCTTTCAGAGTTTCCCGCTGCTCTACCACGGCATCGGTCCCGATTCGCCCGACACGCACCTGGCGCAGGTCAATGCCAACCTGATTCAGATCAAGGAACGGGTGCTGCGCAAGGCGTACAAAAGTTTTTACGTAGGACTGGAGGTGGATTACCAACGCCTGAGTGCAGTGGAATTTATTCCCCAACCCGATGAGGTGATTGAATATCCCAGAGGTAGCGCGGGTTCGTCCAACCTGGGTTTCGGGCTGGGGCTGCTCTACGACAACCGGCACAATGTGCTGAACGTGCGCAAAGGCTTGTTTTCGGAACTGGCTTTCCTTCGGTACGACCAGGCCTGGAACAGTCATTTCACGTTCACTTCGGTCATTTTTGATACCCGGCTTTACCGGCCCATTAACCAGCGCGACGTGCTGGCGGCACAGGTATTGGGCCAGTTCAATACGGGCAACGTTCCGTTCAACCAGTTGGCGCTACTGGGCGGGGAAAGCATCATGCGGGGCTATTACCTGGGCCGCTACCGCGACAACAATCAGATTGCAGCTCAGGTGGAATACCGCCTGCTGCCGCTGCCCTGGGGCTTTACCAAACGCTGGGGAGCTGCTTTCTTCGCCGGCACGGGTACGGTGTTCAATCAAGTTCGTACCATCAACCTCAAAAACTTCGTCTGGTCGGCGGGCGGCGGTATTCGCTTTCTGCTCTTTCCCAAAAAAGACATCTACACCCGCCTGGATATTGCCTTCACCGGCGAAGGCTCCGGCTTTTATATCTTCATCGGGGAAGCGTTTTAGGCAGCGATGGTTCACGGCACGGGCTTACCAGCTAAATGAAGTTGGAAAAGAGCCTTCCAACCGCCATTTTCTAACTTCCCACTTCAGTAATTACGCTTTAGAAAAGCTAAGTACATCATTGAAAAAGTTTGCATTACCCCCAACCCCCTAAAGGGGGCTAAAAAGAATTATAGCCCCCTTTAGGGGGTTGGGGGTAATGTAGAATAAACCCATTTTCTGTCAACTACTTATAGCTAACATTCCGCCAGCAGACTCCGTTTGCTGGATGCATCAAACAACCCACATCCGCCCGGTTCATTCTCCTCCTTTCTACCCATCCCATCACTCCGTCAACTCCAACCTTTTGTTCATTCTGTTCATTCATCCATTCTGAAAATTCTGATCTCACTGTTTGGGATTGGCTGCTTCCACGGCCGGAGGCAGGGTAATCTTCTCCAGTTGCTTCTGACGGCAGAGGGCATTGAAACGGGCCAGATCGCCTTCTACCAGCTTGTTCATTTCTGTCCGCAGGGCCTGCCACTGGGCGTTGAGTTCAGAGAGGCGTTCCTGCTGCCCAGTGGTCACGTAGGGCGTGTTCACGTCCAGTTCGCCCTTCAGGAAGATATAATCGGCGCTGAGTTTGTTCTCAAAGTTGATCACATCGTCGTTGCTTTCCGATTTGGGCTGAATCACCTTGGCCTCCCAGGCCTTGAGTTTCTTCTGCAGGGCTTTTCCCGAATCAGCCACTGACTTCAGGGCATCCTGGTCTTCCAGCACGTCGATCAGTTCGCTGAGCTGCTTCTGCGCCTTCCGCATCCGGTTTACGCCCTGGTGAATTTCCTTCACGCCATCTTCAATCGCGATCATGGTTTTCTGCTGGGCTTCGTAGTCGGCGGGTGTGGCCTGCAGACGGGGATCGGGCAGGACCCGGAACGAAACGGTCTGCTCCTGCTTACCAGCTTTCAGCCGGGCCTGGTAGGTGCCGGGTGCTACTTTTCTTCCCTGATAGCTGCCTTCAATGAATACTTTTTCCACGGCGGGCAGCGTCTCCGTGCGCATGTCCCACACGAAGCGATTCAGCCCAGTTTGCTGTGGCAACACCGGATTGGGAGAAGGACCACCGGGAAACGCCACGAACTTTTTGTCTTTTTTGCTGCTGAATTTACGCAACACCTTTCCCTGACCATCCAGAATTTCCATTGTCAGGGTCTGACTGGTGTCCGGCTTCTGGGGCAACTGATAGTACAATACGACACCGGTAGAAGGGTTGGTGCCGGTCTGTCCGTACCGCAGGGGCGATTCTTCCTCATCGTCGTCCTCACTTTTTACTTCATCCATCGTACTGCTGCCCGAAACGCGGTAGGCATCTTCCGGCTGATATACGAGCAGGCTGTCTTTCAGCTTCTTTTCGTCGAACTGCCGCAACAGGCCCAGGTCGTCCAGAATCCAGAAGGAACGACCGGCGGTGGCGGCAATCAGGTCGCCGTGGTGCACTTTCAGGTCGGTAATGGGTGTCAGAGGCAGGTTGAGCTGCCAGGGTACCCATTGGTTGCCGGCATCGAATGAAAGGTAAAGGCCGGTTTCGGTACCCGCGAATAACAACCCCTTGCGCACCGAATCTTCGCGCACCACGCGGGTATACGCACCGTTGGGAATGCCATTCACGATCTTGGTCCAGCTCTTGCCGTAGTCGGTGGTTTTGTAGATGGAGGGCGCAAAGTCGTTGACCTTGTAGCGGGTAGTGGCGATGTAGACCGTGGCCTTGTCGTGCGGCGACACTTCGATGCTGTTGATCAGCGTTTCGTCCAGGCCTTTGGGCGTCACGTTGGTCCAGGTAGCACCCCCGTCGCGGGTCAGGTGCACCAGGCCGTCGTCGCTGCCGACCCAGATCACGCCTTTTTCGAAGGGCGATTCCAGCACGTAGGAAAGGGTGCAGTAGTTTTCACCGCCGGCTCCTTCGTTGGTGTAGGGCGCCCCGCCCCAGCCCAGTTTGGTCGTATCGTTGCGCGTGAGGTCGGGCGAAACCGGCTTCCAGGTCTTGCCCAGGTCGGTGGTTTTAAACAGGCGGTTACCGGCGTGGTAATAGGCGTTGGGTTCGTGCTTCGACCAGATGATGGGCGCATTCCAGTTGAAACGGTACTTCATCGCCTTGGCCTGCAACGCCTGGTACTGAATGGGCGACACCATCACCGGTTTTCCTTCCATAGTCTGCTGGTCCTGCACTTCAATGGTGCCCTGGTAGCTGCCACCCAGCACGTAGCGCGGATTGTCGGGGTTGAAAGCCAGGAAGGCGCTTTCGCCCCCGGCCGAAGGTAACCAGTTTTTTTCGGTAATGCCTCCGCCGGCGGTGTTGCGGCTGGCAATCATCACGGAGGTGTTGTCCTGCTGCCCGCCGTACACGTAGTAAGGAAAGCGATTGTCGGCATTGACGCGGTAAAATTGCGCAGTAGGCTGGTTGTTTTGCGGCGTCCAGGTGTTGCCGCCGTTAAAAGAGACGGTTCCTCCCCCATCGTTGGAAAGCAGGATGTTCTTGTTGTTCGTCGGATTGATCCACATATCGTGGTAGTCGCCGTGGGTGCCCGTGATGCGGCCGAAGGTCTTCCCGCCGTCGATGGATTTGAGCATAGGGCTGTTGAGCACGTAAATGGTGTTGTCGTCGACCGGGTCGGCAAAGATTTCGGTGTAGTACCAGGCCCGTTGCACCGTCCGGTGGTCTTTGCTCACCCGGTTCCAGCTTTTTCCGCCGTCTTCGGAGCGGAACACGCCGCCTTTTTCGGCCTGCGTATCCGACTCAACCACGGCGTATACGCGGTTGGGATTGGAGCGGCACACGGCAATACCGATTTTACCCAACTCCTTCGGCAAGCCTTTATCCAGTTTGCTCCAGGTTTCGCCCCCGTCGGTCGATTTGTAGATGCCGCTGCCTTTGCCGCCGCTGCGCATCTGCCAGGGCAATCGGCGGTGATCCCACATGGCGGCGTACAAAATACGCGGATTGGTCATGTCCATGCTCAGGTGTGAACAACCCGTATTTTCGTCCACGTACAAGGTTTTCTTCCAGCTCTTGCCCCCGTCGGTCGATTTGTACACGCCCCGGTCGGACGAAGCGCCGTGCAGGGCACCCTGGGCCGCCACGTAGAGCACATCAGCATTTTTGGGGTGCACGCTGATGCCCGCAATGTGCCGGGTAGGTTCCAGTCCCAGGTGCTGCCAGTTTTTGCCGCCATCGGTCGATTTGTAAACGCCGTCGCCGTAAGAAGTCATGACACCGCGGGGAGCGTGTTCGCCCATGCCCACGTAGACCACCATCGGGTCGGATTCGGCTACGGCAATGGCCCCCACCGATGAGGTTTTGAATTTACCGTCGGAAAGGTTTTTCCAGGTAATGCCCGCGTCTTCGGTCTTCCAGACACCACCGCCCGTATAGCCGATGTAGTAGGTTTGCGGGTTGCCAATGACCCCACTTCCGGCTACGGAACGCCCGCCACGGAAAGGACCGATGTTGCGCCATTTGGCGGCCTTGAAATAGACGTTGTAATCAACAGGGGTGGCAGCAGATTTTCCGCTGGATTTTTTCTGAGCAAAAGCACCGCCCAGGGCAAACAGACACAATAATAAGGGTAAACATTTTCTCATAACAGACCAGGAATGGTTTAAGTAGGTAGTGTTTAACTAGGCAAGCATTATCAGTGATGAGCTGGTGGGCGAGACCGGATGCATTCCGGCAGGTAGCCTGATTGGCAAGATAATCTTTCCCGGATAAAAAAGGATGCCGGATGAAAAAATTGAAAGCACAAACCGCCTCTTGCATCAGCAGGAGTTCGACCAGAAAGATCGGACTCTTGCTTCCCGGAGCTAAAAAGCTTTTATAAAAGCTGCTTCCGGGTGGATTTGATACTGCTACTTGATAGATTAGAAAGGAAATCATCTCAATATTTACGCGGTCCAATTTGCCAGTATTTGCAACACCTGGTGGCCCACATCCGCTTTTCAGATTTCATTCAATTATTATTTGGATATAACGCTACGTCACTGCAATAAACAGGAACCATTTTCAATGCACCACGTACAATTCATTTAAGTTTTTTTACCGACTACCCAGTATAAAACCACATACACATTTTTTTGAAACAGGTATCCACATGATCAGACAGATGCGTGATGGGAAGGCGCGTTTCAGACAGCCGACCACGATTAAACAATTTGATAGCCAGGAAGTAAGCGGCTGCACCAGTGAGAAGGGAGGATTGAAACGATGGGCGTAATCAAAGACAGCCGGGCTGCCCAGGCGATCAAGCAACTGGCGATGCAGATCGAACAAATCAACGAGGGTGCGGACCTGGAACACTGGCTCGCTTCCACAGCCATTCAGATCGAAAAAATTTTCGGTACCGACGACGAACTGGTCCGGCAGTTCCGGTGGATACAGCAACACGGTACCGACCGCACCTGCGATCAAACCAGCAGCAAAGCCATTCTGTACACCCTGATCGACACGCTCAAGTACTTCGGCTACCCGGGCGATCCGCATACCAGTCGGGACAGTTCTCCGGTACGCAATACCTGACGATCTATCCGCAAAGCTCAGCACCTGGCTGGGAAGCGCTCCGTTATCTACTGCTTTTGATGCCGGTAACAGAAAGCTGTTGAATGAATGGGGAGAGCCGACACGAAAAATGGATACGCATTGTCGGACCTTCAACCGTAGCACCGCGTACATTCGACATTACGATGGCCCGGAATGCATGAAAATTTTGGTGATCAGACCGTATTTACGTTTTCCAACAAACGCAGATACGGCCATGACCGCTGTAAAAACAGATACCCGGATCACCACTCCCTACCTGACCGCGCCGTTTGATGCGTATGCAAACTTCGGTCTGTTTCTGCCGTCCTGCTTCCAGCGGTCTCCTTTCAAAGATCAGCAGACTTACATCTCCACGACTTCTGCCGTAGCCAGTAGCCGCGTGGGCACCTGCATCCGTTCAGCGTGCTTCAGAAATTCGCTTTCACTGTTGGGAAAAGGCTGGTAGTCGGGACTGTCGAACAGGCCGTAGTGCATCGGCACAACCTGCCGTGACCTGATCAGCTTTCCTGCCGTGGCGGCCTGTTCAGGAGTCAGGGAAATGGGAATCGGGCTGAAGGCAAGCCCCCGGTGTTCCAGGTGAATGACTACGCCATTGATGGGCAGGAGAGCCAGATCAAACCCTTCGTTCTGCCGGCCGATGGCCCAGAACTGATTGTGCCACATCGTATCGCCGCAGTGAATGATTCTTTTCCCTTCACTCTCTACGATCCAGGCTACCTGCTGGTCACCAATGCCGTCCATTGAAAAAGCCGGGCGAATCACAACGCCCCGGTGCTCAAAGGTTTGTCCTTCGGCCAGGTCGATCCGGTTATCAAACCCCTGTTCTGCCAGTTGAGCGGCAAAAGAAGTGCTGCCGATCACTTTACCTTCGGGTTTGAGGCTTCTGCGAATGGCCGCCGCATCGAAATGATCGAGGTGTAGATGGGTGACCAGGGCAAAGTCGGCTTGCGTGGCTTCGCTGAAGCGATGAATCGGAGATCTGGGCGCTCCCAATACGCGGGCGTTCGGAGAAAAGTCTTCCACGGCATCGATCAGCAGGCAGAGGCCATTGGTTTCGATCTTTACCCCGGCCCAGGATAGTTTTTGAATTTTCATAAGAATGAAAAGGAAGAAAAATCAGGAATGAATGTACCGATGGGTTTGTGTGCTACGCTGTCTTCGCCAGGAGCCGTTTCCTTTCCTCAATCTGAGTCAGGTGGTTTTCGGCGTGGGTCGTGTAGAGTTCAAGCAGTTGGCACAACGACAGCGGACCACGCTTCGGGTGAATGCCGTTTTTCTGCCAGTCGTCGGGCGATGCCTGGGCGAAAAGGTACGCCGACGCCGCCCGGGTGGCTTCAAACAGACGCAGGCTGGCTTCCAGTTGAGTGGCATTCCGGTCCTGATAACCCAGTTCGGCAGCCCACGGGTCCTGTTCGTAGCCGGGCAAGGGCAAGCCCGGCTGCGCCAGCACCAACCGGATTCTGACTCCTCCCACCAATTCCGAATCGGTCAGGTGGTGGACAATTTCCAGAATGGACCACTTGCCTTCGATCGGGCGGGCTTTCAATTCTTCCTCAGATAAACCTTCTAGCGACTGACGAAGGCGTTGCGGGCTTTGAGTAAAGCGGTCCAGCCAGGCCTGGGTGTGGGTTGGAGAGTAGACAGTAGTTGAGGTTGCGGTTATCATTGCTTGTAATCAGCGTAGGTGAGTGACACAAATGTATGGGGAATGTATATATGAGCAAAATGAATTATATTTACCACATCCATAAGAAATAGTAATTTATGTATTCACTTTCTATTCAGCATTTGAAACTGATCGACACCATTGTACGCGAAGGTTCGGTTACGCAGGCGGCCGAAAAGCTATTCGTTACCCAACCGGCGCTGAGTCATCAGTTGCGGGAACTGGAAGAAGGACTGGGTATTCCGGTGTTCCGCCGGATCAGTAAGAAGCTGGTTCTCACCGAAGCCGGACAACGCCTGCTTGATACGGCCGAACGGATACTCCCCGAAGTGTCGCGGCTGCAGCATGAACTGGTGGAGCTGAAAGAAGGCAAAACGGGCACAATCCGGCTCAGCACCGAATGTTATACCTGCTACCACTGGCTGCCCGCCGTGATTCATGAATTCAGGAAGCAATACGGAGAGGTGCGGGTGGAAATCGTAACGGAAGCTACGCGCAGACCGTTGGAATATCTGTATGCCGGCAAACTGGACGTGGCCATTGTGAGCAAATTTTGTGAAGAGAGCGGCGCTTTTACTTACCAACCGCTCTTCGAAGATGAAATGGTAATGGTCGTAGCCCGGGAGCATCCGCTGGCCGGTCGAACTGCCATTTCGCCCGTCGACTTTCAGGATGCCGACGTAATTATGTACGACGTAGACGACCGCTACAGCAGCCTGATCCAGCAGGTTCTGCAACCCAACGGTATCCAACCCCGAACCATTCAGAAAATGCAACTGACCGAAGCCATCATCGAAATGGTCAGCGCCAACCTGGGCATCACCATGCTGGCCAACTGGGCGGTGAAGCCTTTTCTTCCGCTCAAAAACATTGTTGCCATTCCCTTTTCACCCGGCCGGAGACGCACCTGGCACACGGCTACCTTTGCCCAACCCGGGCCGGTGGTAGAAGCCTTTATCTATTTTACCAAAGCGCATTTTGCTCAGGCAAACCAACCGCTGGCAAGGCTGCCTAAGTAGAACCACTATTTAGAAAAGTGATCAGATCGTTGAAAAGGCTTTTTCGAAACCCATTTCGAGCTATTTTGCCTTATGGAGTCACCGTTACGATTACCCGCTTGTATCTGGTGAGCTGCGGCGTGCCTTTATCGGTTACCTGTAAGATAAAATGAATGGTTTGTTCACTGGTCACCGCCGGTGCCGTAACGGTCAGATCGTATAAATTCGGGGAATATGGCCGGAAGCTGACAATGCCCTTGTACGTGCCGGCTTCGGGGTATTGAAACCATAAATAACTCATCGAATCGCCATCCGGATCGGTGGTGCCATCGGCATTTAAATGAAACGGTTGACCTGACTTCACGGTGAACCGGTCGCTGTGCGCCAGTTTGGGAACGGGCGGATGATTACACTCCCGGAAAGATTGGGTCGTCCACTGCATCCGTGCCGCAAAGTCGTTCTGAAAGGCGGTACGCCAGCGCCAGATGGTTTCCCGGTTGCCGACGTACGTTTTTTTGTCAACGGGCGATACAACGGAGTCGTTGGCATTGGTCCAGATGGGCCTGGTTTCGGGTTCGTCCCGGGGCCAGTTTTCCCTCCGGAATGGGCCCTGGTTGGAGTCTTTAAACGGCGGGAGATACAGTTCATAGCGTCCGCCCCAGCCGCCGAAATGGAGGTGCTCCGGATCGTTGAGCCCGTTGCTGATCAGGCTGAGAAAAGCAGGGGTGTCCCCTTCTATGCCATAGGCCACATCCGGATAGGCAGCCCCCAGTGGTCCGTGCCCTTGCTGAATGTTTTTGGCCAGCCACTCACTGGAAACGACCTCCGTATTGGAACCCGGCAAGGGAAAGGCAATTCCCAACCAGGTGGCGTGGGTATAATTGTAGCCGGGGCTGACGATGTAAAAAATGCCGGGAAAGTTTTTGCGAATCCACGGTCCGGAATCATCCTGATCAGAGATGGTATAGACCCGCAATTTCTGGTACAGCTTTTCCGCTTCGGCAGCCGTTTTGGTGTGCTGAATTTTCCAGAGGGCTTGCGCCAAAGTGTTGGGACCGCCCCACACCGAAACCCAAACCGGACGATCATCCGGCTTCTCCAGCACGCGGACAATCCAATCGGAGCCTTCCGAATCTTTGCCCTCACCCACGCCCTCCATCCCATAGACTGCCAACCCTTTTTTCACTTTCCGCTTCAGTTCACCAGAAGCAGGGTATCCTTTTTCGTGCTTCAACAGATTACCCCTTACTTTCTGATACGCATCCAGCACTTTTGAAATACTTTCCGGTGCCACCCTGGTTTTTTGATGAATGGAGGTGGTAGCAATCAATCCTTCCACCTCCCATTGATTGCAGTAGGTCAGGAAACGAATCAGCGATTGCGTGTCGTCCGGGTCGGCTTCGATATCTGACAAAACCAGGACGCGAAGCTTTTGAGCAGCCTGCGCAAACCCACCAATCGGCAGCAATGACAGCCCTAACCATAGTGGCAGCGTAAGTAATTTGAGTCGTGGCATGCTTTCGTGGTAAGTGATTAATTTTCCAATGCAACTAATGTAAATCATTGTCACCTGGATTTTCCAAGGATGCAGAAAATTATAAAAAATGCTCATTTTAATTCAGCTGGCCACTTAAGGTCTACTTTGTCAGAATGAAAAACGAGAGGCTGATTGACCCAAATCGTATCTATTTTTTGATGTCATTTTGGAAAAATCTTGCTGACCACTACCCCTGCGGCGAGGTGTAACACACCAATACTTCAAGCCGCAGAGAGAATGGCAAGCCAGCGAACGTCGCCAGGATTTTTTGGCACCGGCCCGGGACACGCAGTCCGGGGCACGGAGCCACCCGGCAAAATGACAAACCCTCAACCTGTTTATTCAAGTCAATCTGACAAAGTAGAGTTAGAAGCTGCGTCGTCTCTCTTTTAATCAGGTGGCTCCGCTGGAGCCTGTAAATTCATTTATCCATGTTTTCTATAAACAGGAAGCTCCCTGGAGCAGTAAAGGCGCTAATTACCATTGATACCTTTATTTTAGTTCATCAATAAAGAAAGGCGGCCTCTACAGACCGCCTTCTTTATCCTCTCTGGATATTAGCATATCAACCCATCAGCACATTGTAAAACCGCTCTTTACTTCATTTCCAGGTCAAATTCCACCCGGCGGTTGCGGTCCCGGTTTTCCGGACTGTCGTTGGGCACCAGCGGTTCGTCGAAACCTTTGCCTACCGCCCGCAGCCGCGACTTTTCTACCCCCTGCTGCGACAGGTACTTCACCACACTTTCGGCTCGTTTGCGGGAAAGCGCCTGGTTAGAGCGGGCACTGCCTACGTTGTCGGTGTGGCCGCTAACGGTGAGGTGAAAGTCCGGATTTTCGCGCATGAACCCGGCCAGTTCGTCCAGGTACAGCCGGGTTTCTTCGTTCAGTTCCGCCCGGTTGAAATCGAACTCAAACTGGTGATTGCTCAGCTTCGCCAGTATTTCTTTCTTCTTCTCCTCTACCGAAGGCGTTTCTTTGTCCACTACGGGCAGTTCAGCCGGCTTTTCGGTGACTTTGGGCAGACTGTCGGTTGGCGGAGCGGTTTGCGTTACTTCGGGAGCAGCCGGTTTTTCCGGGGTCTGCTTCGGTTCGGCTTGACGGGGCGGCATCTTGCGCACCGATTTCTTTTTGGTCGATTTTTTCTTCTTGGACTTCTTTTTCTTGTTTTTCTTTTTCTTCTTCTTTTTGGTCTTCTTCTTTTTGTGCTTCTCCCTGGGTTCAATGGTCTTTTTCAACGCCAGTACCAGTTCTGGCGCTCCTGACAAGGAAGTGGATACGGACGAAGCACTGACGGGCACGTCGTAGCTGAAACCGATCACGTAATTGGACTGCACGAACTGCACCGACAACACGGCGGCTTTGCCCACGATGTACCGCGCTCCCATATCCAGCCGGGTTCCGTTGGCCGACGGATCGTCATCCAGCGAATACCCCATGGTAGCACCCAGGTTGAGCAGGCTCTGGCTGGCGCTGCGGGTATACAGCACTTCCGGCGTAATGGTGGTGCGCCCTTCTTCATAGACCCGTACCCCGGCGTGCGCCAGAAAGGTAGAAGGAAAAGGATTTCCCTGGCCCTTGAAAGCTTCGTTGGGACCGTTGAAGTCACGGAAAGCCAGCCCGATGTAGGCGCTTTTCCGGTCGTATTCATCCAGTTGGTACCAGTACGCCCCGGTGCTGAGCGTAAACCGTTTCATCTGCCAGTCGGCCAGGTCTTCTCCGATGGAGGCGGAAGGATCGAAACCCCGGTTGGCGATGTACTGGCTGCCAGTAGTGAGTCCGGCGGAGGTGATGTTGGTGAAAGAATAATTTCCCTGCACACCCAGACTGATCATTTCGCTGCCACTCAGTACAATGTTGTAGGCAAAGTTGGCGGCCAGGGTTTGGGAAGTGTACATGCCGCCTTCGCTCACCCGGTCGTCCAGCGCCGAAATGCCCACTCCGCCCCAGGGCCGGTTGGTTTTGGCGCTCATCAGCGGATACGTCGCCGTCATCATCGAAGAGTTGAAGCGGGACATCGCCGAAGTACCCTGGCTGCGGTAGTTCAGGATGGCGTAGGCGTTGTTGTCGGTGGCGACCAGGGCGGGATTGACCCGCATGGGCGTATAGTTGTACTGCGAAAAATTGAAGTGCTGGGCGTAGCCGGTCAGGCTCAACAGGCAAAGCACCAGAAAGAGCAGACCCTTTTTCATCTGATGCCGTTTTTCCGTAACAGTTGGATAGAGGAAGGATTTCATAATCAGATTCAGGGTTTAGCGCATCAGGTTGATGATGCCGGAAGTTTTGCCTTTGTATTTTACTTCGGAACCGTTTCTGAACGTGCCCTTGATGATCCAGACGTAGGAACCGTTGGGCTGCGGACTGCCATTGGCCATTCCGTCCCAGCCGGCGTTGAGCGCTTCCTTCACGTCGTGGGTTTCGTAGAGCAGGTTCCCCGAACGGTCGTATACCAGGAGCGTCAGTTCGCGGAAGGCCGCACCGTAGACGCGGAAGTAGTCATTTTTGCCGTCGCCGTTGGGCGTAAAGAGCGAAGGAATGAAGATGTCGGGCGGTATCTTGTTGACCGTTACCCACACGCTGTCGCGCACTTCGCAGCCATTGGCCGTCGTGATGGTGACGTAGTACGTGGTGCTTTCTTCCGGCGACGCTTCGGGATTGGCACTGTTGGGATTGTTCAGGCCGTTAGCCGGACTCCAGCGGTACGTAACTCCTCCTGCCGACGCACTCAGCCCCACCGATTCGCCTTCGGTCACGCTTACCTGGGCACCGGTGGCCGTTGGCACATCGTACAGGCTCACCCGGATGGTATCGCCCGCCGTACAGCCGTAGGCATCGGTCACCTCCGCCCATACTTCGGTGGCTTCTCCGAACGAATAACTGAACGTGGGAGCCGACTGCACCATCCCTTTTCCTTTCACGTACCATTTCACGCCCGTCCAGTTGCCACTGGTACTCAGGGAGAAGGGTTCGTTGGGACACACGCTGACGTCGTTGCCCAGGCTAAAGGGAGCGGGCTTGGAAGCGTGAACGGTAAATCGTTTTTCCTCCGTACACCGGTTGGCCACCATGGTGATGGCAAAAACCGTATCGCCTTCCGATACCTGATACGTGAGTTCTTTGGCGTCCTTGAGCAGCAGACCATTCTTTTCGGAGTACCAGGTGGCCGGATGATCCGTCCGCAGCACCAGGTTGGACTTTTCGCACAAAGTGGTATCGATTTTAATCACATTGTCGCAGATGCGGAATTTCTTGGAGCGGGGCGTACCTCCTCCCCCGCCCCCGCCGGTGGGGCAATCGAAGTAACAGTGGACACCGGATTGGAAGGCGTTGTCCACGGCAATGATGTCCCACACAAAATCGCCTTCGGGCAGCCCTTCGATGATAAAAGTACCCGTCTGGCCCTGGCTGCCGTGCGCCACTACCCAGCGGAAGTAGCTGCCGGTATTGGCTTCCGAAGCCTTCATTTGCGGGTACCCCACCTCCTTGCTGACGTACAGGTCGTAGGTTAGTGCCGATGCGTTGGTGATATCGTCCGATCCGCGCGTCCAGGTGAAAATGGCCTTGTCGCCCAGTGTCATCACGTCGGCATCGATGGGCGGCAGGGCACCGTGGTTGAGTTGAGGCGTTGTATTCCAGTACAGTCGCTTCACCAGCGTATCGGTGGCCGATAGCCCGGTTTGCAGCAGGTCCAGGTTGCCATCCAGCGTATAGTCGCCCAGGGCGAATTGAGCACCTTTGGTCGCCGCCAGCGGCAGATTGACCACTTGCACGGAATCAGCAGATACGTTGCGGTACAACTGGTGAATCACCGCCCCGGATTCGGCTGGTCCCGACAGAAATACATCCGTCCGTCCGTCATTGTCCAGATCGGCCAGGTAAGCCGTGCCCGAATGGATGGGCGTTAGGGTCAGGGTATCGGCTACGTACCGGAGGGCTTGCCGCAGGTAAAGTTTACTGTGGGCCTGGCCATTGTTCCCTTTCCCGGTAATGAGCAGGTCGGCCCGGCCATCGTGGTTATAGTCGCCCACTACGGCCCCGCTCCGGGAAAGACTATCTTCCACACTGCCGGGGCCGTACAATTGACTGCGCAGATCGTTCAGCGCCACGCTATCGCGCTTGAATTTAAATTTGCCCGTGCTGTAATACAGCAGCGCCGTCCGTTGGCGGGTGCTGTCCAGGCCATTGATAAACAAATCGGTGCGGCCATCCTGGTTATCGTCCAGCGTGACAGCGGCTCCGTGCGAAAGGCCCTGAATGGAAGTCGAAACCGCTGTAAATACCCCGTTTTTGTTCTGTAGCACCCGGGTGACGGGTTTGCCGTCTTCATTCAGCCCGTTCATGAACAGATCTTTTTGTCCATCGCCGTTCAGGTCTACCCACAAGACATTGCCCGACTGCAAAACGGGCAGCGCAACCGGCACTTCATCAAAAACGGCTCCTCCCCGGTTGGCAAAGAGCTGATTGACCCGGTTGCCCTGTGCATCGGTACCGGAAAGAAGCACATCGATGAACATGTCGCCGTTGTAGTCGGCCAGGGCCAGGGTAGCGTTTTTCAGCGCCGGGAGCGCCGTGGGTGTCAGGACCAGGTCAATGCTGTCGCGATTCAGGTACAGATGCACCTGCGGCAGGCTGTCTTTGTCCAGCCCGGTGACCAGCAGATCCATTCGGCTGTCGTTGTTGAAATCGGCGAAAACCGACTGTCCGCCCCACAAAGGACGCAGGGCGATGGTGGTGTCAGCCGCGAAGTGAATCGTGTCGGCCGGAAGGGTCTGCGCCCGAAGGGAAAAGCCTGGGAAGAAAGCCCACAGCAGTACGGTCAGGTAGCGGACCAGATGGGCAAAACCTGGAAAAGGCGGCCGTGTAAGCGGTAACCTGACTGGCTGGCATACACCGTCTTCTTTCATCAGATTGTACAGTTGATGCATAAATGATGGGTTAATGGGCTGAAGGATGCTAAAACTTGGGTTGCGGATGACTAAAGTGCGCGTTTATGGGTATGGACGTAAGGCCGGGTCAATTCGCTGGTAAAGGGATCAGAAATGTTGGCAAATACATCCATCCGGTGAAGTCGAACCTGGTTCGACTGATTAGTGGACCATGATCGGTCCCCTACGGGAAGCTTCCCTTTGAAGGTTAGGCTGGGTTTTAGTCATTTGAGGGACACCAAGCTGGCATCTGTAACCCAGTTTTCTTAAAATACTCAGGCATGGGCTGGTTCGATGTGTATCCTGCTTAAGCAACTGAACATCAGCATTATAAGTCAAAAAAGAAATCCGGATTTTATCAAAAAATACCATAAAGTGGAAGGTGAACGCAACTATACATATACCCAGCAACAAATATATGTAAATAAATAAATTATATAACAATTATAAGTTGTTTTATTTCTTTTTCGGGCTTTTAAAAAAAGAAGTACAATGAATTTGAAAATAGAAAATAGTCAAAAACGCCCACTCAGGGCCCGATTTTGGGTAGTCAATCAGTAGTTTTGTGCAGAGTAATCTGATTTAGAAGCAAATGCCATTTGAAACCTGAATGAATCGAACTCGTAAAAACGACCAGGATTCAACCAAACTGTTGATTTTTTAATTTTAATACCTATGAAAAAGATCACTCGATTTATTTTAAGCGCCAGTCTGGTAGTATGGATGGGCGCCTGCAGCACTTCCAATAATTCAGGTAACTCTGGCATGGGCGGCACGGACGATGCCACCGAAGAAGTAAGAGAAGGTACCAGCGAAGCCAAAGAAGACATAAACGATGCTGCTAAAGAAGCAGGAGACGCCGTTGAAGATGCCGCCGACCGAACCAAAGCGGAGGCCAACGAAGCCAACCGCGAAATGAAGGAAGACGCCAACGAAGCCAAACGGGAATGGAAGCAGGAAAAAGATGAATTTGCTGCCGCGACCCGCGAAAAAGTGCGTGAACTGGATCGGAGAATCGAACGGCTGGATGCGCGCATCGAAAGGGCTGGTGATGACGCCAAAGCGAAAATGAAAGAAGACATGGCCGACCTGAGGGCCAAGCGAAATGACCTGAATAAGCAACTGGACCAGGTGGACGATGCTTCAGAAAGCGCCTGGAACGATATCAAAAAGGGTGCTTCCAATGCCTGGAACGATCTGGAAAAGGCTTTTGACCGTGCAGAGGACAAGTTTGATAAAAATGACTAATTGCCCGGTATCCGAAACGTACCGGTACCAGCATTCGGCCTGCTTTTGGTAAGCTCAACGCTGAAAAACAGAAAAAGCCTGAAAGATTGTTGCCCGGCAACTTCTTTCAGGCTTTTTCCATTCCAGTTTATTTACCCGGATGACAGAAGCACTCATCCAGTTATAAACAGTAAAACGCTAAATGGAAGGATATGAAGATTCACCCCAAGCTGAAAACCATCTGGGAGATTGTCAGGGATACTTTTATCAACTGGAATGATTCCGATCCGTTCCGGCTGAGCGCCGTTGTAGCCTACTACGCGGTCTTTTCCCTACCTGGCTTACTGCTGGTGGTCGTTACGGTGACGGGCTATTTTGTCGGTGAAGCCGTGGTGAAGGAAGAAATCAACCAACAGGCCGGTGAGCTGATCGGCAGGCAGGGCGCTGAACAGTTGCAGACCATGGTACAGAATGCCTACGAAAGCCAGTCCTCCGGCTTTGCTACGGTGGCGGGAATCGGCATTCTGCTGTTTGCGGCCACCAACCTGTTTTACCACCTCAAAATCAGCCTCAACCGTATCTGGGGCGTGGAAGCCCGACTTGAAAAAGCCTGGCTCCAGCTGATCAAAGACCGGCTCTTTTCCTTCGGACTGGTTCTGGCCATTGGCTTTCTGCTGTTGGTTTCGCTGGTCATTACTTCCCTGATTGCGGCATTCAGCGGGATCATCAGCGACATTTTCGGGGCCGGCAGCACCTATATCTACGAAATCATCAACGAAGTCGTCAGCCTGTTTATCATTACGCTGCTTTTTGCGGCCATCTTCAAAGTACTGCCCGACATCCAGATCAAGTGGAAAGACGTATTGATCGGTTCGGTCATTACTGCCGTATTGTTCAGCATCGGCAAAATGCTCATTGGATTTTACCTCGGACAGACCGACCCAGGTTCTACCTACGGGGCGGCGGGCAGCATTGTACTCATCCTCATCTGGTTTTCTTACAGCAGCCTGATCTTTTTTCTGGGTGCGGAATTCACCCAGGTATACGCCCGTAAATTTGGCAAACCAATAGAGCCGGAAGAATTTGCGGAGTGGACGGAGAAAAAGAAAAGCGATTTTCCGGAAGGCCGGGATGAGGCGGTGGACCAGAAACAACAACCTGCCCGGGCATCCGAAGGAGGATAGGCTTAATATGCTGATCGGTCCGCTGATGCGGAATGGTGAGCTAACACGCTGCGCTGATGACAAAAGATTCCATCTTCCTGATCCAGGGTAAAAGATCGAATCTTGGGGTAGTGTACAGTAAACAATTGCTAAGTCACTGCTGATCCGTAGCGCAGGCCTTAAGGCCTGCGCTACGGATCAGCAGTGACCGTATCGGCGGACCGCACATCGGCGGCGCCTCCGGCAAGCCAATCAATCCATCAGCCCATTCTGCCTTCTCCGGATGCCCGGGCGGCAATCATGTACAGATCAGGGTTGCGGTATGGCTTCCGTGCGGAGCAGGTCCGTTTCGGCAATGGCTTTGTAGCCGCCGGCCACTTCCACGATGTTGTTCCAGCCACGGGCTTTCAGAATGGAAGCCGCAATCATGGATCGGTAGCCGCTTCCGCAGTGCAGGTACACGGTGCCGGTTTTGGGAATTTCCTGCAGGTGCTCGTTTAGGTAGTCCAGGGGCGTGTTGAGCGCTCCTTCCAGGTGGCCCGAGCGGAACTCACTTTCTTTCCGGACGTCGAACACCGGGGCTTTTTCCTCCTGTATGCGCCGGGCAAATTGGGACGCCGTAACTGTTTCTACGGAGTCGGTGGCCTGGCCGGCTTCGATCCAGGCCGCTATTCCGCCTTTGAGGTAGCCCAGGGTGTGGTCGTAGCCCACGCGGGCCAGCCGGGTGATGACTTCTTCTTCGCGTCCCGGTTCTGCCACCACCAGTAGGGCCTGGTCCACGCCCGGAATCAACGCGCCTACCCAGGGAGCAAAGCCGCCGTCGATGCCGATATTGATGGAGTTGGGAATGAATGCCTGGGCAAATACCCTTGGATCGCGGGTGTCAAGCACCAGGGCACCGCTTTCGTTGGCTACCAGCTCAAACTGTTCGGGCGACAACGCCTTCAGGCCTTGGTTTAATATTTGGTCAAAGCTGGCGTAGCCTTCCCGGTTCAGGCGTACATTTTCGGGGAAATAGCCCGGAGGCGGCAACAGGCCATCGGTCACTTCGCGGATGAATTCTTCCCGGCTCATATCGGCTCGCAGCGCGTAGTTGCTCTTTTTCTGATTGCCCAGCGTATCTACCGTTTCCCTGGACATGTGCTTGCCGCAGGCCGAACCGGCTCCGTGGGCCGGATAAACGATCACTTCGTCGGCCAGCGGCATGATTTTGTTCCGCAGGGAATCGTACAGCAGACCGGCCAGTTCTTCCTGCGTCATATGCGCGGCCTTCTGCGCCAGGTCCGGCCGACCCACATCGCCCAGGAAGAGCGTGTCGCCGCTGAAGATGGCGTAGTCTTTGCCGTTTTCGTCGCGCAGCAGGTACGTCGTCGATTCCAGGGTGTGGCCGGGCGTATGCAGCACCTGAATGCTCACTTTTCCGAACCGGAGCACTTCGCCATCCCGGGCCACGTGGGCTTTAAAGCCGGGTTGGGCGGTAGGTCCGTACACAATGGAAGCGCCCGTTTTGGCGGCCAGGTCGAGGTGCCCCGAAACAAAGTCGGCGTGAAAGTGGGTTTCCAGCACGTAGCGAATGGTGGCCCCGTCTTTCTCTGCCTTTTCCAGGTACGGTCCTACTTCCCGCAACGGGTCAATGATCACGGCTTCTCCTGCCGACTGGATGTAATAAGCGCCCTGGGCGAGACATCCGGTATATATCTGTTCTACTTTCATTGGAATGGGCGTTTGATTGAACGAAACAAATTTCGGAAACGGATGCACGTGCCTTGGTGAGCAAAGTCACACATGGAGATTATTTTCAGCAAAAAATTCTTTCAGCAAAATATACACACTCATTGCCAGGACAAACCATCCGAAGGCCGCTTTTAGTTTCCTCCCGTCCATAAAACGCGACAGGTAGAGTCCTAAAAAAATGCCACCCACGGCAATGGCCGATACTAGCAGCAGAAAGGCGTAGTCGATGCGCTGTCCGGAGCGCACGTCGCCCAGGAACCCGATCAGCGATTTGGCCGCGATAATCAGCAGGGAAGTTCCCACCGCTTTTTTCATGGGCAGTCCGGCAAAAAGCACCAGCGCGGGAATAATGAGAAACCCCCCACCAGCCCCCACCAGACCCGTCAGGATGCCTACCACCAGTCCTTCCAGCACAATCATCGGGTAGCGGGCACGATGGGGCATCGGGTCGGCGGGTTCGATGCCCCGGTTGCGAATCATGCTGATGGCGGTCATGAGCATCATCAGCGCGAAAAACAGCATGATTGCCAGGTTTTTGCTGAGGGCTACCTCCGCCGTCAGGTGCATCTGGGCGGGAATCAGCGGCACGAGCCAGCGGCGGGTCAGGTACACCGCAATGAAGGAAGGAATGGCAAAAATGAGGGCCGTTCTGCCGTCTACCAACTGCCTCAGGCTACTTTGCACCCCGCCCACCAGGGCAGTCGTGCCCACAATAAACAAGGAATAGGCCGTGGCCAGGCTGGGCTCAATCCGAAACAGGTACACCAGCACGGGCACGGTCAGGATGGAGCCCCCGCTACCGATCAATCCGAGCGAAATGCCGATGAGCGCCGAAGCCAGGTAACCGAAAATTTCCATAAACACCAGCATGCTTTTTCCGCAGGCAGGCACGAAGGTAGAAGGAAAATCGGTAAGACGACGTAACCAGCCGGGGTTTTCCGTGCACGCAAGGAAATAACGCATCTTCTCCGTCTGGCTTTTGTCAAATTGAATCTTTTCGATTAATTTCAAGCCTTCAATGTGAAGCATTTTTCCCTGCATGGAAACCACACAACCTCTTCAGTCCGGAGCACCCAACGTGCCGCCGCCCATTCCTACCAAAAAGAAAAAATCCCGCTGGTTATTGTACACCCTGTTGTTGGGTTTGCTGGGTTCCGGGGGCTTCGTGGCGTACAAATATTTTGTTTCGCCTAACGAAAGTTTCCAGGCCATTTATCTGATTCCGAAAAACGCCATTTACTTCATCGAGACGGATGAGCCGGTCCGCAACTGGAAGCAGATCAGCCGCAATCCGGTGTGGAAGCACATGCGCACCCAGCCCTACTTCGGCGAACTGACCGCCAGTGCCAACAGCCTGGATTCGCTGCTGGCTCAGAATGCCCGGCTGTTCGACCTGTTTGGCTCCCGCCACGTGCTGGCTTCGGCGCACGTCTACCGACCCAACACCTACGACTTCCTCTTTATTGTCGACCTGGAAAAAGCGGCCAAGCTCAAGTTTCTGCAGGATTACCTCACCAACCTGGGCACCAAGGATTTCCGGATTACCCAGCGCAACTACGAAGGCCAGGCCATCACGGAACTGTACGACAAGGCATCGCGGCAAACCCTCTACCTCACTTTCGTCGAAAACCTGCTGGTCTGCTCTTATGTACACACGCTGGTAGAGGCGGCCATCCACCAGAAGGAAGATCCCGCCATTGGCCGCGATTTCCGCTTTATCGACGTCAGCCGGAAGGTAGGCACGGGCGGGATGTTCAACGTGTATATGCAATACGCCTTCCTGGACGAATACATGCGCTGTTACATGTCGGAAGGCAACGAATACGTCAGCAGCCTGAGCCGTTCTTTGGGCTTTACCGGAGCCGCTTTCGACCTGAAAGACGACGGGCAAATGAAACTGGAAGGCTTTACCAACGTCAACGACTCCATCAGCCCGTACCTGAAAGCCATGCTGCAATCGGGCAAGGGAAAGCTCAGCGCCCAGGAGGTCATTCCCCAGCGCACTGCCTTTTACATGAGCCTTTCCGTAGACAACTTTCCCAACTTCTACGACAACTTCACGCAGTTGCTGAAGGAAAACTCCAAGGAATACACCGAATACGTGGGCAACCTGAACCGGGTGGAGAAGTTTCTGAAAATCAGCGTGAAGGAGAATTTTGTAAAATGGATCGGACAGGAAGTGGCCTTCGTGCAGACGCAGCCGGTGGGCCTGGGCAAGGACAATGAGTTTGCCGTTATCATCAAAGCCCGAGATGTCGACGAAGCGAAGACCAACCTGGCTTTTGTGACCAAACAGGTAGCCAAGCGGTCGCCGGTCAAGTTCAGGGACGTGCCCTACAAAGGTTACCTGATCAACTACATGGCAGTGAAGGGCTTTTTCAAGCTTTTTTTAGGCAAATTTTTTCAAAAACTGGACAAACCCTACTTCACAGTGGTAGGAGATTACGTCATTTTCAGTAACCACCCGCAGACCATCAAAAGCATCATCACCGACTACGAAGCGGGCAAGACCCTGGCCAAGTCGGAACCGTTCGACGACTTTTTCGAAAATTTCAAGTCGTCGTCCAATGTATTTGTGTACGTGCAACCGCCGGTGCTGCACACCAACCTGAAGGGCTTCGTGTCCCCGGCAACCTGGGGCCGGGTGGAAAAGAACAAGCCCTATATCGTTTGCTTTCCGCAGATCGGCCTCCAACTGCGCGAAGAAGACGGCCTGTTCGAAACCCGGATGCTTTCGGGCTACCGCGATCCGAACACGGCCCCGCCCCAGGAAGAACCCTCCCCGGCCTTGGTTGACAGCAGCGCCGCCTTCAGTGCCACGCTCCCCAACGTGGCTTCTGATGCGGAAGAAACGCCCGCCGATGAAATTGTGCTGGACGACCTGGACGTGAAGGAATACGTGGAAAGATATGCCGATGGCACTACCAAGCTGGAGGTGACCATCAAAAACGGCCTGCGCAACGGTACTTACCGCGAATACCATCCCAACGGCGAAACGAAGGTAAAGGGCCACTACAAGGACGACCGAAAGACGGGCACCTGGAAGTATTACGACGAAAACGGCAAGCTGACGGAAAAAAAAGAGTTTGAAAACGGGACAGAAGTGAAATAGCCATTCAGATTCAGCTTTTCGGGAAACGTGTAAAAGCTTCCATTTCTTTAAGAGATGGAAGCTTTTTTTGTGGCGGACGAATTCAATTCAAACATCTGCCACTTTGAATACTCACAATTTTTCACGCAATATTCTCATTCCTTACCCGGCTGCTTTTGAGAAAATAATGGACCGGCACGGAAGGAAATAAACATGGAACTTCACTTTCCTCAAAACCAGTTGCTTATGTACTCTCCCTTCTATCGCTGCCTCCTGACAGTCCTTCTTTCCATCGGCTCACTCAGTGCTTACTGCCAATATGAGTCCGTATCGAAGGTATATTCCACCGATAATCCCCTGCTTTCCAGAAAAATACCGGAGGCAGATGTCTACTATACCCCGGACCGGGAAGGAATTTACTTTACACTGGCCGATTACCAGGCTGGGAAACCCAATTTGATTGGTGAATACCTGCGAGCAGACCACCACAGTGTTACTTTCCGGTGCGGTGGAGAGCGGATTCATTGTCCGGCCAAACGGATCTGCGCTTACACAATCACCCATCAGAAATCCGCTTTGCAGAAGAGCACTTATATGTTGGTGAAGGGGGAATTCTGGCACGTGGAGCAGGAAGGTGCCATCTGGGTCTTTTCTCAGGCATCGGAAGACCACGGTCCGGGAGAAACGACCTATTTTCTTATGACCAAAAATCCGCGGTCGGGCAAATACGCGTTGATTACACCCAATACGGTAGCCGACATAATCAAAGACCAGCCCTCACTGTACGAGGAATACCTGAAACTATCTTTACGGAAAAAAAACACCCGTGCCCGGTGGTTCCTGGAAAAGTATAACCAGCTCTGCTCCCAACTGATTTCCAGCCCACGGTTGGCACAGGGCACCCTAAGCCGCTAAAACCGGCTTACTTCCACGAAGGCCAGGGGTTCGGGCGTAAAGCAGAGGATGAAAACGATCAAAGAAAGCCAACCCAGAATTTGTCGTTTGAGGTCGAGCGGCTCATCGTAAAGGGCCGGTGGATGATAAACGCCCAGGAAGCGACCCAGTACAAAAAGAAATACCAGCAGAAAACGGGCTCCGTCGGCTTCCGGAAATACCCAGCTTACCAGCAGCTGAGCGGTGATGATTCCAAGACTGAGCATCCATGCCGTCTGTTTCGTAGGTGTCATGCGCACAAAAGCCGAATAGAGAAAAAAAGCGTACAGTCCCAGCCAGAGCAATTGATTGAGGTACGTCTCGTCGTTGCCCACGAAATCGGTAGGCTTGAACAGGCCCAGGCCCGCGTAAGCCATAAAGCCCACCAGCAACGCGGGCGATACCAGCGAATGCCAGCGCCGGCCAATCAGGCTGTATAGAATGTGTCCGCCGTCTAGCTGACCGATCGGAATCAGGTTCAGCGCCGTGAAGAACAAGGCAAAAAAGCCGGCCAGCAGGAATGGATAGTGCATCATTTCGTGCGAACTGGGAACCAGCTGGGGCTCAGACGCAACGTATCTGGCGAAAAACTGTAGCAAGAGGTTGGTGCCCAGCGCCGGCAGCAGATAAACGGGCTGGGGCACGAACGTGCGAATTTTGAAAGGTTTGTTCAGCTTTTTCGCTTCAGCCTGTTCCTGCTGATACGCCTGTGTAAAAGCCAGCGAATCGGTTCGTCGCATGTAGTCGTACGTAAAAACGTGCCGGTCGTAATTGGCTCCGTAGGCGGCGTATTCCGGATGCACCTTGAACACCACTTCTTTGGGAGGCAGGTGGGTAAAGCCGTAATACAACACGCCCAAAGCCAGCACGAAGCCCGCCAGCGGACCAGCAATTCCGATGTCGAAGTACTGCTGCCGCGACATGGGCACGCTCTTGAGCCGGATAAAAGCCCCCATGGTACCCAGGCTGCTCAGGCCGGGAATCCAGCCCAGCCAGAGGGGAATGTAATAGGGTAAGGTCACGCTGACCCGGTAAGCCCGGGCGGTCAGGTAGTGCCCGAATTCGTGCACGGTGAGAATACCCAGAAAAGGCAGTGAAAAGTACAGTCCCTGCCAGATCTCCGAAAGCGTGAGGGAATGCTCCCCCATCAGGATAAAACGGCCCGTGATCCACTCAGCGCCCGCCAAAGTGGTAGTAACCAGCGTGATAACAAACAGTAAGGCGTGAATGTATGGGGATTTATCCTTTGGTTCGGACATGCGCAAAATATTCTAGGATGGTGACCGGTTCGTAAATATGAACGGTCTGAATGCCCAATTGTTGGGCAGATGCCAGGTTGTCCAGGTTATCGTCCAGGAAAACCGTTTCTTCGGCAACCAGGCCACTTTCTTCCAGTACCTCCTGGTAAATGTCCGCTGAAGGCTTCATCTTCCCCATCTCATAAGACAGGTATACCCGCTCGAACAACACGTCCAGCGACGAAACGCCCGTATCGCGTTGCAGGATGCGGTTGACTTCCCGGATGTGAATGGGATTGGTATTGCTGAGGATAAAGGTCCGGTAGCGGGGCTGAAGCCACTGAATCAGTTCGATGCGCTCCTTTGGAATCTGTAGCAGCAGGGCATTCCAGGCGTTGTCGATTTGTTCATCGGTAAAAGGTACGCCCAGCACCTGGCGGATCTGTTCGCGAAACTGGGCGTCGTTCCATTCCCCGGTTTCATACCGCCGAAAGATGCCCGCCACCTTCAGTTGTTCCTGCACCCACAGGTGTTCGCGGTTGAGCAGGGCGGCAAATGCTTCTACGGTTTTGGGTACGTTGATGTCGATGATCACCGCTCCCAGATCGAAAATGATGTTTTTAAAAGATGGATTATTCAAGACGGCGTTGGGGTTAGGTCAGGGAATACCACAGCAATGAACGTAAAGCGCTTCTTTACACGTCAGCCCGTCCGTTGCTGTTGACTGGGGTAGCCGGCTCTACAACTACGCCCATCGACGAGAATTTGTCAATCCGCTGATCAATCCGCTCCTGGACGGACATGGCGTTGAGTTTAGTCAGATTTTTCAGAATGGTATCCTTCACCCGCTTATACATTTCGGCCGTGTTGGTATGGGCTCCACCCAACGGTTCTTTGATGATGCCGTCGATGAGGTGAAATTTCAGCATGTCGGTAGCCGTGAGTTTGAGAGCTTCGGCCGCCTGCTCTTTGTAGTCCCAGCTGCGCCAGAGGATGGAAGAACACGATTCGGGTGAAATCACCGAATACCAGGTATTTTCCAGCATCAGCACTTTGTCACCAATGGCGATGCCCAAAGCACCACCCGAAGCGCCCTCCCCGATCACGATGCAGATCACGGGCACTTTCAGCATGAACATTTCCTTCAGGTTGCGGGCAATGGCTTCGCCCTGTCCGCGCTCTTCGGCTTCCAGCCCGGGAAAAGCGCCGGGTGTATCGATGAAGGTAATGATGGGCTTGTTGAATTTTTCGGCCATTTTCATCAGGCGGAGGGCTTTGCGGTAGCCTTCCGGGTTGGCCATGCCAAAGTTGCGCATCTGCCGCTGCTTGGTATTGCGCCCCTTCTGCTGCCCGATGAGCATCACCGTCTGACCACCGATCTCCCCGAAGCCGCCTACCATGGCTTTGTCATCGCTCACGGAACGGTCACCGTGCAGTTCAATAAACTGGTCACAGATATTATAAATGTAATCGAGCGTATAGGGTCTTTCGGCGTGGCGGGACAACTGCACCCGCTGCCAGCGGGTCAGGTTCTCATAAGTTTCCTTTTTGAGTTTCGTAATACTTTCTTCCAATGACTTCACGGCGTCGCTTACGTCTACCCGGTTATCAGCGGCCAGCTGCTTCATATCGGCCAGTTTGGTCTCCAGCTCTACAATCGGTTTTTCAAAATCCAACAGCATCTTTATGGTTTCAAGGTGGAGTCACAAAGTTAGCAGTTTAACGAAATAACAAAGGAAAAGGTGGGAAAAAGTACCGGGCGCCTGAAAGGAGGCCGGAGAAGGCAGACCGGAGACTGAAAATCCGAGATAATGGATGAAAATCAAGATGAATTCATCCCGCTGTATAACAGTAACAGTGATTATAAACAAAGATTCTATCTTTTCTGTAAGATAGAATCTTTTGATAGCCAGTCGATGGATTTTGAGATCTTAGCATTAATTTGCTAAGGCGCTGTCAGCAAATTAACCCATCGGCACATCAGCATATTAACCCCGCATCGGCGGACCGATCAGCACATTACAACTCATAACTCTGGCCTTTTTTCGGGATTTCTACGCCCGCGTAGCCGACCTGGTTCAGGTCCGACTGAAAGCGCAACATGCTTTCGTATTCACCGTGTACCAGGAAAACTTTTTTGAGTTCCTGCGGCGACTGCCATTGCACAAACCGCATCAGGTCGTGGCAATCCCCGTGGCCGCTGAAGACGTCGATCTTTTCGATGTTGGCCTGTACTTCGTGGTCTTTTCCTTTGATTTCCAGGTATTTCTGTCCGTTGAGCAGGCGATTACCCAGGGTGCCTTCCGCCGCAAATCCGATCATCAGGATAGTGCAGTAGGGATTCCCGATGTTGACTTCAATGTGGTGTTCTACCCGGCCTCCCTGCACCATACCCGAAGAAGAGATAATAATACAGGGCTCGCTGTGGTTGGAAATGGCCTTGCTGGCTTTCATATCGGCCAGGAAAGTGAAGTTGTCGAAGTCGAACAGCTCGCGGTTGTCTTCGTAAAACTCCTTGGCTTCTTCGTTGAGCATGCCCACGTTTTTCTCGTATACCTTGGTGCTCTGGTAGCCCAGCGGACTGTCGGAAAACACCTTGATGTGGGGAAAATTATGCTCCGTATACAGCTTGTTGAGGGTAAAAAGCAGGGCCTGCGTACGCCCCACGCTGAAGGTGGGAATAATCAGCCGGCCGGGAATGTCGATGCAGGTTTTGCGGATAATGGCCGCCAGTGCCTCTTCGGGACTCTCCTTGTTGACGTGCTCCCGCCCCCCGTAGGTAGACTCACAAATGAGGTAATCGACCTGGGGTATGCGCTGGGGATCGACCAGCAGCGGGTAGTTCTGCCGGCCCAGGTCGCCGGAAAAGCAGATGGTCTTTTTTTGTCCTCCATCCGTCACTTCCAGCAGAATGCTGGCGGCTCCCAACAGGTGCCCCGAAGGAATAAAGGTGACATCCAGGCCTTTTTTTACTTTGAATTTGCGGTTGAAGCCCACGGTCACGAAAGTTTCCAGGGCCTCATCTACCTGCTTCTGCAAGTAGAGTTCCCTTACGTTGACAAAGGAACTTTTCTTTCGGGAACGGCGCTTCCCTCCTCCCGCTGCATTGGCGGCTTTCAGCTTTTTCTGGTTGAGTGCCGCCGCATCAGCCAGGAGCAGTTCGGTCAGCTGATAAGTAGGCGTGGTACAAATCACCTGTCCCTCAAACCCTTCGTTGATCAGGTTGGGCAGGTTGCCCGAATGGTCGATGTGCGCATGGGTAAGCAAAACCACGTTAATCTGAGAGGGCTCAAAAGGAAAAAGTCCGCCACCGGGATACGGAGTAGGTGTAAGATCACGGGGTCGGTCAAAATCGGAGCCACAATCAATCAGGATACGGAAGTCGTCCTCCAACTCCAGCAGATACATACTTCCCGTTACCTGGCGGGCGGCTCCCCAAAATGTCAATTTCATAGATTCAGCATTCCTTCCGTTGAAGGACGTTCAATTGTTTAATACTAAATTAAATCAGTGCGTTTACGAAGCTAAACGGCTGGCGTCCGGCTTCCGTTACGTTTGATGCGTTTTTGTCATTTGGATACCCCCGGCAGGCGGGTTAACTTGCTGTCTTTTCCAATCCTATGACCGATACCCGGGAAGAACTGCAGCGTGTCTTAGACCTGCTGGCCATTGAACACGAAGAAGACCTGGCCCAGTACCAGGAAACCATTGTCCGTACCCCGCTTACTGAACGACGCCGGCAAGGGACCAGTTGGTACCCGGTGGTGGTCACCGAATCAGGCTTTGGTACGGGAGACCAACTTTTTCTGGATGTAGAGAGATCTTCAGACTATACTTCCGCTTCTCATTTTCAGCAAGGTAGACCGGTTTCGCTGTTTTCCAACGTTACGGGCGGCAAAAATACGATAAATTTCCTCAACGGCTTCATTGCCTCCGCCCGGATGCACAGCCTGCGAATCGTATTTAAAACGGACGAACTGCCCGACTGGATCGACGATGGCAAGCTGGGCGTTAATCTGCTTTTCGACGAAACTTCCTACCAGGAGATGCGCCTGGCGATGAAGGAAGTCATAGCGGCCCAGGGTAGCCGGCTGGCCACGCTCCGCGAAGTGCTATTGGGCCAGCAGGCGCCCCGCTTTCGTAAACTTTCCGCTCCCCTTCAGCTGCAAGGATTGAACGCCTCTCAGGTAAGGGCCGTGGAAAACGTACTGGCGGCTGAAGACGTAGCCATCATTCACGGTCCTCCCGGCACGGGCAAAACCACCACGCTGGTGGCCGCCATCGAACAGACGCTGCGAACCGAAACCCAGGTGCTGGTGTGTGCGCCCAGCAACACCGCCGTCGATTTGCTCACGGAGAGGCTGGCCCAAAAAGGGCTGGATGTGTTGCGGATCGGCAACCCCAGCCGCGTGAGTGAGGAACTGCAAAGCCACACGCTGGATGCCCGCATGGCCAGCGACAAAAACTTTCCGCAGATCAAAAAGCTCCGCAAACAGGCCGACGAATACAACCGGCTGGCCCACCAGTACCGGCGCCACTTTGGCCGGGAGGAAAGAGAACAGCGCAAGCGCATTCTGGCCGAAGCCCGCAGTCTGTCGAAGGAAGCCAACGACCTGGAAAAATACCTGGCCGACAGTCAGATTGAAAAAGCGCAGGTGATTACGGCGACGCTGGTCGGCTCAACCAACCGGTTGCTCAAAAGTCGGAAATTCCGCACCGTATTCATCGACGAAGCAGCGCAGGCGCTGGAACCGGCCACCTGGATTCCCGTGGCCAAAGCGGAGCGCGTCATCTTTGCCGGCGATCACCAGCAGCTCCCGCCCACGGTCAAATCGCAGAAGGCGGCCCTGGCCGGTCTGAACCAGACCCTGTTTGAAAAGTGCATCAGCCGGCTGCGGGCCCTGGGCAGCCCCGCCGACGTGCTGCTTCAGATCCAGTACCGCATGCACGGGCAGATCATGCAGTTTTCCAACGAACAGTTTTACCAGGGCCTGCTCCAGGCCGATGATTCGGTCAAAGATGCCCAGCTGGAAGCGGGTGACTACCACGAACCCGCCGTAGAATTTATCGATACGGCGGGTTGCAGTTTTGATGAAAAACAAAATCCCGAAGGCAGGAGCCTTTCCAACCCCGAAGAAGCGCGGTTGCTCTTCCGGCACCTGTCAGCTTTCTGGGAAAACCTGACTCAATATCAGCCCCAATTGATCACGCCGGCGTTGCGGGTGGGACTCATTTCACCCTATCTGGCCCAGGTAGAAGCCCTTCGTGAACATTTCAGTCATTCCCCTCATCTGCAGGAATCCGCTGCCCGGTTTACCATCCAGACGATCGACGGTTTTCAGGGACAGGAGCGCGACGTGGTGTACATCAGCCTGGTCAGGAGCAACGAAAAGGGGGAAATCGGATTTTTGCAGGACCTGCGCCGGATGAACGTGGCGCTCACCCGTGCCCGGAAGAAACTGGTAGTAATCGGCGATAGTGCCACGCTGTCGGCACACCCGTTTTACCAGGCTTTTCTGGACTACGTAGAACGCATCGGTGCTTACCGCAGTGCCTGGGAGTACGGTGACGTTTGACCACCAGCACGTTCTTTTTTAATTGCCAAGCCCATTTTACGCCACCAAACCGCATTTGAAAAAAGTACTTACCGGCCCAATGAAACCGCATTCAAGCCTTTATACGAATGAAAATTCCTGAATGATAGCACAAAAGCATTGATCTGCTTTTACATTTGTGCCCGAATTCAACCTAAATCATATACATTTAAGCGAATTTTTGATGGCTCAGGGCTGATCGATCCCGATGCTGAAAGCAAAGTAGTCTGCCCATCCGTTTTTTGAACCAGAAACATGAAGAAAGTCCTGATTGTGGAGGATGATTCCATCCTTGCCTTTGTGCATCAAAAGTTTGTTGAGCAACTTGGTTATAAGGTAACGGCCTGCGTAGAATCCGGTGCCGCAGCCATAGAGGAAGTAAAGAAAGACGAGCCGGATATCATACTGATGGACATTCTGATACTGGGCGATATGGACGGGATTGAAACCATGGGCGAAATCCGGAAATTCTCCGAAGTTCCGGTGGTTTACGTCACCGGCAATTCCAATCCTACGGTAAAGCAAAGGGCAGATGCCACACCGGGCAAAGTAGACTTCCTATCCAAGCCGATCAACCTGGGACTTCTTCAAACCACCTTCCACAAGCTTGAATAGAAGATCGTCTTGTTACTTACGAACGTGTAAAGAAAGTCAATTGCGTGTATTCACCGCAGCGTAGGAAAAGTGTAGCCCTATTTGCAAAAAAGCTCGATACTGTCTTCTGATTGAGTATTTCCCAACTTTGCAGCTCTACGCCAGTCATAGCAGGCATTGATTTGCTTACCTAACTTATACTTTATATTTCCGCGTAAATAATATGCTAATGCAAACTCTGGCAGAAGCTCTACTGCCTTATTAGCGTCTATCAATGCTTCTCCATAATTTTTTAGCTTGAATTTGGCAACAGAACGATTATGGTAAGCCAATGCGAACAAGGAGTCAAGTAGTATCGTTTCATTATAATCCAAGATAGCACCTTTCAGGTCGTTTAGCTCAATTCTGGCGTTACCGCGATTACTATAGGCTGATGCTAATGTACAATCCAAATTAATTGCCTGACTACAGTCTAATATTGACCCCTTATAATCGCTTAAATCAAACTTAGCAACTCCACGGTTATTAAAAAATCCTGCATCAAATGGATTAAGTCTTAAGTACTAGGACAAAAAGAAATATAAAGTAAGCAAAAATGATTATCTTCCTGAATGCGCAAGAAGTTTATTCATTTAGAGGAGCACGAACTTGAGACTCTGGAGCAAGGCCGCAAGCATCATCCCA